>OJOW01000174.1_pt1 | contig 27382 bp, 18 predicted proteins | sample 1598311 | NCBI WGS metagenome assembly OJOW01 (sample SAMN03922481, study PRJEB24848) | human gut metagenome | isolation source: stool sample | host: Homo sapiens | place: Germany | collected 2011-05
CCTTGCCTGAAGCCTGGTAATACTTCGCCCATGCAAAACGCCGCATTTGGGGCGTAACAGTCGGATGAACTTCTCCTCCCCAGTTATTGACCGGCGCATAGACGAGTTCGTTTGCCACCCTCACTCGGTATTCTCCCGGCATGTATTTGACGGAGCTGAAGAGATGGTTCCTTCCGGAGAGCAGCGTCCCGTAGCTCCCTGCCGCATCGGTCCGTCCCGAGGACAGCCTTTTCGCTTTCGGCCACGGGTGTAATCCTCCGTTTACGAAACCTTCCCGGCGGAAGTTGTCCTGGAAATGGTCTTTTGCCATTCGTCCAGCGATAACCGGCATTTTCCGTTTCATTAGCCCATCCAGTTCTTTCCGTTTGGCTTTTATCAGTTTTGAATATTCTTTTATGTCCATGAATGACTGAATTAAAAAATAATTTTATACTTTTGCAGCAAGGCGTTTTTTATGTGCCTTTTTGCGTTATGGAAATACCTAAACAAGTGTCGGAATTAGCAAACAGTAGCGGTTACAACTCCGTTGTCTTATCAGCCAGTTCCCCTGAAGGAAGCATCTATTCCGTGGGCTGTGTTGACGGGGATGGTTTTGAGTTGCCTGTCGGTCTTCCCGCCTTTATTCTGTTCGACGGCCAGTCCTGCCCTCTGGTGGACGGTGAGGAGGGGCTGGCACTTTCTTCCCGTTTATTTGGTGATGAATAGTCCCATGATTTTGGGATTTACCAGTTTGTTGTCTATTCTTATCACTCCCACACGGCCCGCTTTCATGCTCTGTATGTAATTGCTTGCATCATCCTTTCCGGTTTGCGGGTCGAAGAACCTTGTCTTTCCTTCAGTCACCTCTGCGCAGAACACGTGTGCGGAGCCGCCTTTCCAGGCACAATATATCTCGTATATTCCATCCTCTCTGAATTTTTCCCTGAAGTATTCCTTCAGCCGGTTTGCATTCATTACTTGATATCCCTTTCTGACCTGCCATTTATAGGTATAGTCATAATCCGGCTTTGTTCCGTCCCGGTTCAGGAAACGTTCTTCCCATGTGATACCTTGTTTTGCCATTTCATTGTATGCGCTTTGTCTGATGTTGGGTTTTGCCTCGATGTCAAACCCCAACCTTCTGAGCATGTGTGTCACGGTGCAGGTCTGGCAATTCACGCGGTATCCTTCCTCTTTTCCGAATTTCGGGTTCTCCTTTCCCTTGTTCGCCTGTTCGTATGTCATCGGCTTGCCTTTGGTAACGCCGAGTGCCTTTTCTATCTTGAGATTGTTGCGGGCGATGTCGGTTTTTTCCTCCAGCGTCAGGTTGTCCGGCATTTCGGCTATCATTTCGTTGATGCGCCTGGTCAGTGCGTCCACGGCTTTTTTTGCTCCCGGATGCGCTTCAGTAATGTAGGGGTGTTTGTCTGAAAACAGTTTGCCGTCTTTTCCCGGATTGTTTTCCAGACCGTCATGTGCCTTGTTCTGCCCGTTTTCGTCCGGTACCGCTGTCGGCGCTTCATCCGTTGATGAGAGCGTGCACTTGCAGTTCCATCTGTCTCCGGGCCTGTGCTCGTTCCAGAACGGATCATCTATCGGACGTATGGTCCCCCAGAAAATCTGGTGGTCGGCTCCCGGCGTCACACTTGTGGACGGCATCCATTTGAGGTTCGGCAATACATCCTTTTCCCTTTCGAACTGTCTCCAGTCCGCGGCCTGGTGTGCCCGTATGACGGCCGTGTCGTATTCTGTACGCAGCCAATGGATCATCTGGTGGTCGGCTATGGGCATGGCTTCCTTCACCCACTGTTCAAACGGCTTTAAACTTCCGTTTTTGTCCAGCAGCAGCGCTGCCATGTCGTTCTGTGCCCTGTGTACCTTGAAAGCTGCGAACACGGCGTTGTTCATTCGGATTTCACGGTAGAAGTCATAATCCGGATCATCGGTTTTCCGTGTCCCAAACCCCTTGTCGGTGGCTTTGTTCATCGTTTTCCACGTGGCCTCGAACAGGTTCTCCTCGATGTCGGTCATGGGATGGAAATCTTTGCTGTATATGTTCTTCAGGGCTTTCTTCAGTACCTCTTCATCGAACGAGAATAAAGTTTCCACCTGTTTGTCCTCCATTCTGTAGAGGTCGTTTATCACCATTCTAAAGCTGCCCCGTCTCTCCCCGGGGCTTTCCCGAAAAAACGTTTCAGCCAGTTGTATGCGTTTTTAAGGGCATTTTTCTTTTCTTTGGGTGTTCCTTTACCGTGCTTTTCCAGTTCCGGTTCTTCTTCCGGATCCGGTTCATCCTCTTCCGCCTTTTCGGTCTCTCGGGCCTTCGCTGCCTCGATTTCCGCCGCTTTCTCCTCCTGGCGTTTCTTCAGCTCGTCATAGTTTGCCGGTTTCTCGATCCCGAATTCCTCGTAGAGGTAGTCGTCACCTACCGGCAGGTTGAAGTTCGTACGCAGCTGTGTGAGGATGGACATCTTTTTCTCCGGTTCGATAAGCTTCTTTTCCGGATAGCAGAACTCCCCGCCTGTGGTGTCTATTCCGAGCATTGCGAATATGTCGGCCATGTCATAGTTGAGCACGTCGAGGATGTCCTGCCTGTCGGAGAGCGTCACTTTCTCCTCCACGTCCTTGTGTACGGTTCCCAGTGCCTGTGTGCCCTTGTCGGAGGCTTCGGTGGTGAGCGTGTTTCCGAGGAACAGCTTTGAGATTTCGTTGTTGCAGCGCTCGCAGAGCTTGTCGTAGAGGTCCGCGCTCCCTGTCTTGTTCGCGGCTTCCACGAGCTTGAGCACCGTATCCTCCGCGTGCACGAAAACCGACAGGCTTCCGGTGCTGTCCGCGTCGTCCAGCGCCCTCTGCCGTGCCTCGTCGTCATCCGTGGGATACGTGTACTCCCTGATGGGCGCTCCGAACACTTCCGCGAACTGTGCCCAGTCCGCCACGTCGTTACGTTTGTATATCACCCAGATGGCTGCTTTCACCAGCAGTCCGGGATCGTCGGGTGAACCGATGAACAACAGGTCGGGGTACTCGTCCCAGGACGTCCCGGTGGTGTCCGTCTGGTGCCGCAGTATGAGCCTGCGCACGGGATCGACGTGTTTGCGCGGTATCAGGTCGTAGTTCACCCATTCCCCCTTGCGGTAGAACTGCACGAGTGAGAACCCCCAGAATTTGGCGTCCAGGATGTCCCCTATGAACTTCCGGAACCATGGGGACCTGATCTGCTTGTTCACCTTCTCGTCCGGCTTCCCGTTCCTGCGGAATTCTATGGAAGATGCCAGTGCGGCATTCTTCCGTTTCTCTATGACACTTGTCAGGTGCGTGTCCATGAGTATGTCGCTGAACAGGTCGTACAGCCTGAAGCGTCTGGAGTAGTCCACATTCTCGAAAGCCCTTACCGCGAGCATGTAGTCCGCTATGTCTATACCGAACCTTCTGGGCTGTGTCAGTATGATGGTTGCGGGTCCTTTCTGCCCGGGCCTCGGCAGGTTCCCGCTTTGGGTTATCTTTCCGGCCCCTTTCTTTCTTTTGTTCATATTACCAATGGTTTACACGTTTACGGTTGCTTTTGATAAGGAAATTTGATTTTGCCGCCCTCGTCTCTTCGGACAGCAGGGGCAGGCCGTCCACCGATATCTCCTCGGCCGCCACGGCTTTCAGCCATTCGACCGCCCTTTCGTGGCGTTCCTTCCGCAGCGGTGACAGGTTCCTCGGGTTATGTATGCAGAAGATGTGGTACACGGCTATGTCGATGGCCATCATCAGGACAAGCTGGTTGCGTTTGTCACCGGTTGCCGTGAATATTTTGTCACAGTCGTAACGTCTGGAAAGGTAGCAGCGCATCTCGGCGACGGCGCGGTCCTCGCATATCTCCACGACGGCGTCGTCCTCCCTTGTCAGTGCGTCCAGAATCTCGCGGTGTATGCTCGCGTCGTAGTCTGAAAGTTCGATAAATTTGCTCATAATGATAGGTATTGAAGTTTACACTCTGTACTTGTTTTGTGACCGCGTGCTTTTCCTTGTGACAATGACGGGCTTTTCCGACTGTCTGGCCTTGCGGTCTATAATTCTGTTTCCCCCCTCCACGCAGTCGGGTCCGTCTGCCGGATAGGTCAGTTGCAGGTTGAACAGCTTGAACTGTTCCGCCATCCGTTTCATGTGCGGGTTGTCCTTTTCGGCCTCGTTGAGTACCAGGTTCCCCTCCCGGTTGAGCGGTTCCAGGTTCGCCTCGATACGTGTGGCCTTGTCGGTCTTCTTCTCCTCGTCCCCGGTGATGTACAGTGATATTTTCCTTTCCCTGCGTATCCGCCGCACGATGGGCTGGAATACCTGCTGGAAAAAAGGATCCTGTAATTTGTTGTTCTCCATGTAACAGTATACGGTGGTTTTCCCGCCCACGAACTCCAGCAGCTTGATGTACCACTCTACAAATTCCGCGTTCAGCCCCCTGTCCAGGAACGTTTTTATCAGATAAAGCCTTCCCGCGAGTTTCCCGAGCAGGCACACCGTTTTGGTGGAACTTTTTTTCGTCTTGTTCTCTCCCGGTGCGGGGTCCCCGTATATCACCAGGAACTTGAACTTGGAAAGTGCCGGCACTTTCCCGTAGGTGATTTCCGCGAACACGCCGCCGTCCACCACCGGGTTGTTGAAGAACTCTTTCTGTGCCGCCGCCGCGCTGACCAGTGAGAGGAAGAGGTCTATATCCTCCTCGGAGTTCTTTTCGGGCCATACGGACAGCCCGTCCTTTCCCCGGATGTTGATGATATCCACGTGCCCGATTCCTTTCGCCTTCAGTTCGGTTGCCTTTTCGATGGCCCTTTTGATGCAGCAGTCCGGCGCGATGATGTTCCCGTTGAATAGGATGCGGTAGTTTCCCGATACGGACATGGTCGGTATCAGCGCCTCCTCCAGCCATTTCCATTTGGTTTTGATCCGTTCCGGATTCCGGCACTCCTCGTCGGTGTCTATATCGTCCACCAGAATGAAGTCCGGCCGGAAGTTCTTGTTACGCGTACCGCGCGGTGACTGCCCGGCTCCGATGGCGCGGAAGGAGCATCCGGACATGCAGGTGAACTCCCCGGTTTCCCACGCTCCCGGTTTTTTCTGCTGTCCGTAGTCCTGTATGATCCGCTGGTTCTCCTCGAAGTTCGCCATGAACGGCAGCAGTAGCCTTTCCGCATTGTCTGCCGAGTTGGAGATCAGCAGCACGTTGCGTATCTTTTTTGTCAGTGCCAGTTTGGATATCTCCATCATGGAGCGTGCGGATTTCGCCAGCTCGCGTGACCAGGCCCTTACCTCGTACCAGCGGTTGTTCCTCATCAGCCGCCCGGTGGCTTTTTTGTGGAAGGCGGCGGACTCGCAGGTGCAATACATGGCGAAGTAGTATTTGAACCACTCCTCGTCGTTCTTCTCCAGTCTTTCCCGCCTCTGCCTGATTTCCGTTTCCGTGTCCGTGGGGTTGATGTCCGAATGTTCGCGCACGGATGCCACCAGCTCGTTCCAGTTGTCCAGTGCGATCCTGTCCTGGGGTGTGAGTCTTTTCTTTGCCATGTCAGGATAATTTTGATTTGACAAACGCGTCCAGAAGCGGGGTGATCTCCTTCGCCTGCGTGGAATCGTAGGTCCGCACCCATTTGAGCAGGTCGGAGAACACGGAGATGATGTCCGCCAGCCCCACTTCTGTTTCCAGTTTCTTGATGGCGTTCGACAGTTTGGAAATGGTGTCCGCTTCCGCGGCGTTCGGGAACCGTTCCCCTTCCGGCTTTCCCATGATGGCGTTGTTGAGTTCCGCCAGCTGCCGGTACAGGTTCTTCAGCTGCTCCTCCCGTGTGATGGTTATGGAAGCCTTCAGCTGCTCCCAGTTTCCTTTGCCTATCCAGTTGTTCACAGTCACCCGTGAAACCCCCACACGCTCGGCTATTTCCGCCTGCGTGAGCGTTTCGCGGGTGTAGAGCGTTTTCGCCCATGCCTTTTTCTGCTCGTTTGTAAGTTCGGCCATATTACCTCCTTTTTTACGTGCAAAATTGATAAGGAAAAGGAGCGAAAAAAAACGCGCTCCGCATGATGACATTTTAAAGCGTCATGGCAATCCTTTAAAGTCTCCATGATGAAAACGCGGTTTGAAAAAGGCTTTTAATCCCCCTAATTTCGCACCGTAAACTTTGCAGGGAAGGACCTGCCAAAACGATAGTGACATGAGTAGATTTTTCAATATGATACCCGGAACCGATGCCTGTTGCATCCTTCTTTACGGTGACATCGGTGAGTACGATGATAACGTGCGCAGCGGTGATATTGCCCGTGAACTTCTGGAAGCGGAAGCCCTGACCGGGAAGGTGGACGTGCGTATCAACAGCAACGGCGGCGAGGTTTATTCGGGCATCGCCATTTTCAATGCCTTGAAGAACAGCAAGGCCGACATTACCATCTACGTGGACGGCATCGCCGCCAGCATGGCCTCCGTCATCGCCCTTTGCGGCAAGCCCGTGCAGATGAGCCGTTATGCCCGTCTGATGCTTCACAGTGTCCAGGGCGGCTGTTACGGCAACAAGGATGAGATGAAGGACTGCATCCGTGAGATCGAGGCGCTTGAGGATACCCTTTGCGAGATGTATGCCACCCGTATGGGCAAGGACAAGGAGGAAATCCGCGCGATGTATTTTGACGGCAAGGATCACTGGCTGCGTGCCGACGAGGCGCTGGCGCTGGGGCTTATCGACGGTATTTATGACGCTGACCCGGTACCGGAGGACAGTACCCCCGAACAAGTATTTCAAATATTCAATAACCGGCTGCACAAGCCACAAAACGAGAATAGCATGAATTTAGACGAACTCAAGAGACGTCCGCGGTTCAAGAACTGTGCGACGGATGACGATTTCCTGCGTGAAATCGGACTGCTGGAAACGGAGGCTGGCAAAGTCCCGGCCCTTGATGCCGAGGTCACCCGCCTGAAGGGCGAACTGAAGGTGTTCCAGGACAAGGCGGATGCGGATGACGCCGCCGCGCGTAAGAAACTGCTTGATGACGCGGAGAATGACGGGCGTATCGACGCCACTACCCGGCCCATCTATGAGAACCTTCTGTCCAAGGACCGCGAGAACGGGGAAAAGGCGCTGGAGAAACTCTCCCCCAAGCGCAAGGTCATGACCGACCTTCATCTGAATCCGGACAAGGAAAGTCCCTGGAACAAGCGCATGAGGGAGATCAAGGACAAGTTGAACCGTAAATAACAGTATGTTATGGCAATAGTAGTAAGAAATACCAATTACAACGGTGAGGTACTGGAGAAGATCCTGACGCTCGCCGCCACCGGAAATGAAATCGTAGAAAAGGGACTGATCTATGTTATTCCCGGTGTGGAGAAAAAAATCAGCCTTCCGCGTATCAAGAGCGGTAAGATGTTACAGAAACGTAAGGAAAATCCCCAGGTTGAAGATTCGAAAGGTAACTTCAATTACAGTGAGAAATCATTGGACCCTGTGGATTTTATGGCCTTCACAGTGTTTAATCCCCGAGCCTTCGAACATATCTGGCGTAAATGGCAGCCGAAAGGAAATCTGGTCTTTGCCGAACTTCCTCCGGAGGGGCAGAATGCGCTGTTGGAAGAGTTGATCAAGCAGGTGAAATTCGAGTTGGGTGATCATTATATCAATGGTGAGTTCGGTGACGATGATGACCATTTGATGAATGGAATTTTGACGCAAGCCGCCAAAGATACCGAATTGATTATCGTTTCTACCAGTAAGACCACGATGCTCGAAAAATTGAAGGCTGTCCGTAAGGCTATTCCCAAAGCCCTGCGCAGTAATCCGAACCTCCGTCTGGTGATGAGTGTCGACGACTTTGACAAATACGATGACGAACTGACTGAACGTGAGAGTAAGAATGCTTCCGAAACGGATGTAAACAGCAAACGTTACAAGGGCATTACTATTGAGACACTGGCAGCATGGCCGGATGATCTGATTGTGGCCACTCTCTGTTCTCCGGATGCAGACGGTAACTGGTTCGCCGCAGTCAACCTGCAGGACGATCAGGATGTGATCCAAATCGATAAGATTGCCAATGCCAGTGAGCTTTATTTCTTCAAACTACTGATGAAAGCCGATACGAATATCGCATTCGGAGAGGAAATGGTGGTTTTGGATACCCGTACATCTCCGGTGTTCAAGTCTTCGGAAAAGACTCTCGCTTCGGATGTGGAGGAACTGTCATTCAAGGCTGCCGGAGAAAGCAAGGAAGTGACAATTACAGCATCCGGTGAATACAGTGTCAGTGCCGCTCCGGCCGGTTTCACTGTTGTTGGTACCGATGACGGTTTGAAAGTTACCGCTGAAAAGAATACCAGTGGCAAAGCGAAAGCAGGAAACCTGGTTGTGACACTGGATTCCGACAAGACGAAGACGGTGGATATAGTGTTGTCCCAGGCGGCCGTTGACGAGGAGGAAGGCGGTGCGTGATGGGAAAGCTGAAATATCTTGTCATCCACTGTACGGCGACTCCTGAAGGGCGTGAGGTGAGCGGTGCGGATATCCGCGCCTGGCACACGAACCCGGTGTCAAAGGGCGGCCGCGGCTGGAAACAGGTGGGCTATACCGACCTGTTCCATCTGAATGGCGGCGTGGAGCGCCTGGCGGACAACAACGAGGACGCGAACGTGGACCCCTGGGAGATCACCAACGGTGTGGCCGGCTACAACTCCGTGAGCCGCCATATCGTGTATGCCGGCGGGTGCGAAAAGGACGGCCGGACTCCCAAGGACACGCGTACGGTGTGCCAGAAGCGTGCGCTTGAGAAGTACGTGAAGGACTTCCACCGCCGTTTCCCGGACGTGCGTATCGTGGGGCATAACGAACTGGCGGCCAAAGCCTGCCCCAGCTTCGATGTACAGAAGTGGCTTCAATCAATAGGTATAACTCAATAAATCAACAACTTTCATGAAAAGATTTCTTTTATTCTTTGTGCTGATGCTCGGATTCGTGTCAGCAGCTTTTGCCCAAACCGGTACAGTGCCGGAAGTCGATTATAGCGCGATGATCGCCACCTTTGCCGGTTTTGTCGGCGGCGTGGTGTTGCTCACGGAAGGGATCAAGGCCCTGTTCCCAAAAATGCAGGGCTTGGCGACACAGATTGTCAGCTGGTGTGTGGGCATTGTGGCCGCCATGCTTTTATGGTGGCTGGATGCGGGTTTTGTCGCTGATGCCACGTGGTATATCGCGTTGTGTTACGGGTTCGGTGCGTCCCTTGTGTCCAACGGTATTGCCGATACGGGCTTTGTCCAGTGGCTCATCGGGCTGTTTGCGGGTAAGGATGTCGGCAAATAGGCTTTGACCTGAAAGACCAGTGCGCGTATGGACTTCAGTGCAGTTATGAATCTGGTGTTGGGCGGCGGTCTGGTAGCCACGCTAATAGCCATCATCACCCTGAAATCAACGGTCAGGGAAGCGAGGGCGAAAGCGGAGAAGGCTACCGCCGAAGCCGAGACGGTACGGATTGACAATACCGAACATGCCACCCGTATCCTGATCGAGAATATTGTAGAACCCTTAAAAGAGGAACTGAATGAAAACAGGAAAGCTTTGCAGGCGACCCGGCGTGAAATGGCACGCCTCCGGAAAGCCATTGATACTGCCAACAGTTGCAGGCATCATGATGATTGTCCTGTTCTTTACGGGATGCGCGAGTACTCGAAAGAGCAGGACGGAGGTGAACCGGAACAGCAGCCTGTCGTCAAGCGCCGACAACGTGTCAAACGTGAGGCGGGGGTTGTTGATGGCGGGGATTCCGAAATCGGCGGTGAGCCTGACGATCCCTCCGGACAGCCTCCGTAAACTTCCCTCCGGTTCGTCCTACCATTCCAGGAACGGGCAGGCGGGCCTGACGGTGAAGAGCGATGCGGCCGGCAATATCATAGCGGAGGCATCCTGCGACAGCCTCCAGCGGCTGGTACTGTGTTATGAGGAGGAACTGACCCGTATCCGTAATGAGACACATGAGGACTCATTCACAGTTGAAACGGAATTTGAACGTCGCTTTAGTCCCGTTAAAATAGCGCTGGCCGCTTTTATAACCGGATGTGTTGCCGGCATAGTATTAACTTTCAAAATCAAGAAACAATGAATAAGAATTTCATGTACGGCGTCGGTGCCGTGAAATACAAGGACTTTGTGGTGGGTTACATAGAGAAGAATTCGTTTGACATGGGCGGGCAGAAACCCGAATCCGCCAAAATCGAGGCGGAGCAGGTGCCGGGAACCCCGGTGCTTATCATTCCCCAGTCGAATGGCAGCATCGCCCCCACGTTCAACGTTATCCAGCTGAACTACGAAAACCTGCATAGCTTGCTGGGTGGTACCATGCACTACAAGGAAGAGGACTCGGAAAAGAAAACCCCGATTGGTTGGACGGCCCCGACGGCAGCCGTGTTGCTGACCGGTCCGTGGGAAATAGCCCTTGTTTCGGGGCAGAGCATCCTGATTCCCAATGGCACGCTACTTTCCAATCTCGGCGGCAAGCTGACCCTGACAGAAACGGCGAAAATCGAATGCACGCTGGAAGTGGCCATGCCGGAAGACGGCTCCCAGCCCCATGGCGTATTCAATACGGATTCTATCCCGGAAGAGTGGAAACAGTATAAACTGCCTCCTGCTGAATCTGCCGCTGCTGCTTCCACTAACCTGGCCGAGGAGTAGCGTATGGACGAAGCTGTCATCAAGCAGATCCAGCGTGAGGGTGCGGACGCGCTGCTGGATATCGGTGTGAGCGTCCCGCTGAAAGCGTTTCATATCCCTTTCAGGAAATCCCCGCTGGAGCTGCGCGTGACCATGAGGCGGCCTTATATGTCCGGTCAGATTCTTTTTGCCCGGACATATTTGTCGATGGGGATCACCAGTGAGGAGATGTGGGGGTTCAGCAAGGAGGAGGAAATGCAGTTTCTGGCCTCTCACGGCAAGGCGGTGAGCCGTATGGTGGCCTATACCCTTTGTCGTGGCCCTTTCAGCCGCCGCGTGCTTTTGCGCCCGGTGGCATGGCTCATAAGGAACTTCATGGAACAGCGTTATCTGGTGGGTGCGATCAAGCGTTTTGTCAGCCTGATGGGTACCGACCCTTTTATACCTATTATCAGATCAGCCGAGCGGACGAATCCGATGAGCTTGAGACTGAGCCAAAGAAAGAAGGGGAGTTAAAGAGCCGTTATGAAGGCTCCCATAGCCCTTTCGGTTTTGTGTGGCAGATTGCCAGTGCCACCGGCTGGAGCGTGGACTATATACTGAACAAGGTGAATTACCAGACCCTGATCATGATGCTTAGTGACGCTCCCCGGTATGTCCGTGACAAGTCCGGATCTTCCGGTCCTGCGGATGAGCGGAGCGCCGAGGATGAAGCGGATGGAATAGTAGGATTTTTTCAAAGCAAGCTAAAATAGATGAAACCGGTACAAATAGAATTCCTTATGGTGGACCATTTGAGCGCCCGTCTTGACAAGGCCGTGGGCAAGATCGAGCGGATGTCCCAGCAGGCATCGTCCGCCAACAGACAGATCCGGGAACTTGACAGGAGCGGTTCCCTGTTGAACAACACCGTCGGCAAGCTGGCGGCCGCCTTTACTATCAAGGAGCTGGTGTCGAACATCACCAAGGTACGCGGCGAGTTCCAGCAGCTGGAGGTGTCGTTTCAGACCATGCTCGGCAGTGCGGAGAAGGCCGACACCCTGATGCAGCAGTTGGTACATACGGCCGCGACCACTCCTTTCGGCCTGGAGGATGTCGCGCAGGGTGCCAAGCAGCTTCTTGCCTACGGGTTTGGAGCGGAGAAAGTGAACGAGACGCTGATCCGCTTGGGTGACATCGCTGCCGGACTTTCCATCCCTTTGAACGATCTGGTCTATCTTTACGGCACCACCATGTCCCAGGGACGGCTTTATACACAGGACCTGAACCAGTTCACCGGCCGGGGCATCCCTATGATCGCCGAACTGGCCAAGCAGTTCGGCGTGGCTGAAAGCAAGGTGAAGGAGCTTGTGGAGGAAGGCAAGGTCGGTTTTCCCGAAGTGCAGAAGGTCATAGAGAGCCTGACGGACGAGGGCGGAAAATTCAGTGGTCTGATGGAGGCACAATCCAAAACGATAACCGGACAGATCTCCAATATAGAGGATGCCGTTTCAATGATGTTCAATGAAATCGGGCAACAGTCGGAAGGTGTCATCAACACCACGCTTTCCGGTGTTTCCTACATGGTGGAGCATTACGAACGTTTCGGCCGTATCCTGCTCGGGCTTGTCGGTACGTATGGTGTGTACCGGACCGCCGTCATGACAGTCACGGCCGTGAAAGGCTGGGCGGTGGCTGCGGAGGCGTTGCATTACAACTGGCTCCTGCTGGTTGAGAAAGCGCAGAAAATGCTCAACCGGACCATGCTTTCCAATCCCTATGTGCTGGTTGCGACCCTGCTTGCCGGTGTTGCCGTGGCACTGATCTCCATGAAGACGGAAACCGAACGTTTGCAGGAATCCGAGGAAAGGTATCAGCAGCAGAAGCAGAAAACCATAGAGGCCGAGGAAGAGCACAGGCGCAAAATAGAGGAACTGTGTTCCATTGCCGGGGATGAAGCCGTGTCCACGGATGCCCGGCGTGAGGCGCTAAACAAGCTGGAACAGAAATATCCGGATATATTCTCCAAATACGACACCGAGTATGAGAAACTGAAGAATATCAAGAAAATCAAGGAAGAGATAGCCCGATTGGAAGCCGGTGAGTCCATATCCAATCCCGCCAATGAATTGAAACGTGTGGATGACAGGATAAAAGAACTTGAAGGCAAGACCCGGTTGGCAACCGAATATTACCAGGACAGCTACGGGCGGCAAAGAGCCCGATATGTCCGGAAATCCGCACGTTCAAGGGATGAGGAGGCAGAGCTTCAGAATCTGTACGGAAAACGCAAGAGCCTGAACGGACAAATCCGCAAGGACGAGGTAAATGCCTATTTCGAAAACCTGACCGGTGTGAGTAACGAGACCCTTGCACAGCAGATAAAGCAGCGTAGAACCCTGCTTGCCCGGATGTCTGTCCAGGAGAAGGAATACGGAAAGATTACGCAGGGTGACGAAAATCTTACCGGAACTTATTCCCGTGACGAACTGAAGTATCAGCTGAACAAACTGGTTTCGGAACAAAACCGGCGTAACCTGCCCACGGATTCAAGCACTGACTGGGTGGCTGCGGCAAAAGAGAAATACCAGGATGCGCTCAAGGCTTATAACGCCTTTCTTCAGGAAACGTCCAACAGCCTTTCCCGTGAGGAGTTTGAGAAGAAGGCGAAAGAACTGAAGGATGCCGTCGATACCGCCAAAAAGGAGTACGACAAGGTCAAGCCCGGTGAGGATAAGGATTCCGAGGCCGAACGGAAGAAGGCGGACAAGGCGGAGAAAGAAGCCCAACGCCGCAAACAGGTTTCTGAAAAGCTGGGCCAGGAACTCGCCGGGCTGCAAAGGAAGAATGACGAGGCGGAGATTGAGATGATGACCGAGGGGCTGGAGAAGAAGCTGCGCCAGATAGACAATGAATACCAGGCACGCAAGGATGAAATAGCCAGGCAGGAAGCCGGTTGGAAACGTGACAACGCGAAAGCGGGGCAGTCCGGTTCGCTGTCGGAAGATCAGCAGTCCGAAATAGACAAGGCCCGTGAGCTGAACGAGTCCGGCCGACAGAAGAAAATAGCGGAAGCTTATCGGGAAGAGTTCGGAGTGATGCAGGAATATTTGCAGGCCTACGGCACCTTCCAGCAGCAGAAACTCGCCATCGCGACCGAATATGCGGAAAAGATACAAAAGACGACGTCCGGCAGCGAGAAGCTCTCTCTCGGTGTTGAACGTGACAGCAAACTTGCCGGCATCGAAGTGCAGGAACTGAAAGCCCGTATTGACTGGGGTACTGTCTTCGGTGAATTCGGCGGGATGTTTTCCGATATGATAAAGCCTGTATTGGCGGATGCCAGAAAATACATGCTCACTGACGAGTTCCGAAATGCCGACCATGCCAGCCAGGACGCGCTTGTCTCTGCCGTCCAGCAGATGGAGAGGGCTTTGGGCGGTTCCGGCAAGGTCAGTTTCAAGAAACTGGGTGCCGAGGTTACTGCCTACCAGAAAGCCCTTTCAGACCTGAAGGAGGCACAGGCGGTGTATGCGGACACCTATACGGCACTCATTGCCGCCCAGAAATCATACATTGAGGCGCAACAGTCCGGAACCGAACAGGAGAAGGAGTCCGCCCGGCAAGCCCTGGAAACGGCGCAGGCTAATGCCGATGCCGCGAGTGAGAATATAAACGCCTTGCAGGAAACGGCTGACAGTGCCCGGCAGTCCCTCTCGAATACTGCCTCCGGTCTGAAGACCAGTATGGAGAATGTGAGGGACGGATTGCAGCAGATTGCCTCCGGCAGTATCAGCGGGGCGTATAATGGCCTGATCACACTCGGCAAAGGTGCCAAGGAAGTGGACGGCAAACTGGGCGAGGCTTTCGGAAAGGTTTCCGAAACACTTGAGGATGTGCCTGTTGTCGGCTGGATTGTAAGTATTATAGACCTTTTCAAAGATGGTTTGAGTGTGGTCATCGGTGGCCTGCTCGACGCGGTGTTCAATGCCGTGAGCGGTATTCTTGACGATGTGCTTTCCGGTGATCTTTTTGTGACTATCGGAAAATCGCTGCTTTCCGGTGTGGGCAAGATATTCGACGCATTGACCTGGGGCGGATTTTCCTCCTGGACGACTTCAAGCAATGCCAAAGAGGTCCAGGAAACCATCGACCGGCTGACCGAGCGCAACGAGACCTTGCAGACGGCTATCGAGGACCTGACGGAGGAGATCAAGGCGAGCAAGGGTACAAAGTCCGTGGCCGCCTACCGGGATGCCTACAGGCTCCAGCAGGAGACGAACTCGAACTATCTGGACATGGCCATGTCGCAGGCCGGCTATCACGGTTCGCATCACAGCTGGAATTATTACTGGGGCGGTTTCTCACAGGAACAGATTGACCGTTTGAGCGGTCAGATCGGGCGTAGCTGGAACGGTGACATCTGGAACCTAAGTCCGGAGGAGATGAAGAAGTTGCGCAGTAACGTGGACATGTGGACGCAGATCCAGGATACCGGCAAGGGCGGATATGGAGGTCGTCTGACCGAGAAGCTGGATGACTATATCGACCAGGCGGGCAAGCTGGAGGAACTTACCGACCAGCTGTATGAAGGTCTCACCGGTATTTCCTTCGACAGCATGTACAGCAGTTTCGTGGATAACCTGATGGATATGAAGTATGATGCCGCAGCCGCGGCGGAGGACATATCCGAGTATTTCATGCGTGCGATGCTGTCAAACAAGATCGGTGAGCTGTATTCCGACAAGCTGAAAGGCTGGTGGGAGAAATTCGGCAAGGCGATGGAAGACAATGACCTTACAGAAGCCGAGCGTAAGGCCCTCCAGGACGAGTACATGAAGTATGTCGAGGAAGCCATCGCTCTTCGTGACAATCTTGCCGCGGCCACCGGGTACGATAACTCGGGCGGTACGAGCCAGAGCGCCAAAACCGGCGGTTTTTCAGCCATGACACAGGACCAGGGTACAAAACTGGACGGCATGTTCACCAGCGGGTTGCAACACTGGTCGAGCATCGATGAGAAGATGGAGAGCGTCATCGACAAGATGAACACCGCCGAGGGGCATCTTGCCCGTATCGAGGAGAACACCGGCACGAGCGCGTCGCACCTTGGCAAAATAGAGGAAGAGATTCGTAAAATCAATCGTGACGGAGTAAAATGCAAATGATATGGAAAAGATATTAGGCGGTCTGGTACTTGTCAACGGTACCGACATCTGGAGTACATACGGGGTGTTCCTCGTTGAGGACAAGCGCGGCGGGATGGATAACCTGACCGCCATCCTGACCCCGAGCAAGACGAAAACGGACACGGCTGTGAATATCCGGGAGGAGGACGGGGAGAAATATTCCTCCGTGCTGACGCCCAGGAACGAGGCCCGTGACGTGACGCTTCATTTCGCCCTGTTTGGCAAAACGCAGGCCGGCTGGCTGAAGAAGTATTTCGAGTTCATCAATTTCCTGAAGAAAGGCCGTGACGGGTGGCTTGAGATTTCCTTTCCCCAACTTGCCCTGACTCTCCGTGTGAAATATACGGATTGCAGCAAGTTCCAGCCTCTGACCTATCTCTGGAAGGAAGGCGTGCACGCCGGCAAGTTCAAGGTGAAGTTCCGGGAACCTGTCCCGGTCATATAAATGTGATTCAAACCCTATTCAAACGACGTTTAAACAAGATACAGACATGCTGACCATCTATGACAGCAACGGCAACAGACGGACCGATATCGAGGCGGGCGACAGCTCCACCCAGGTGAAGGAGGTGCAGGGTGACAATGTCCTGACACTCTCTTTCACGCATTACGAATATATCGCCCTGGACGTGAATGACCGGGTGGACTTTGAGGGTGAGCGCTACTGGCTGACCGAACGGTACATCCCGAAGCAGAAGAGCGGCCAGGAGTGGGTATATGATTTGAAGTTTTACGGTATCGAGAGCCTGGTGAGACGTTTTCTTGTGCTGGAGACCACCGACGGGAACACCGAGCCTGTGTTCACGCTGACAGCGACTCCGCGTGAACACGTGGCCATGATCGTGAAGTGTATCAATGACGGAATGAACCACACCACCGACTGGAAAGTGGGGCGGGTGGACGGTACGGACCTTATCGTCATCGATTACGAGGGGAAGTACTGCAACGAAGCCCTGAAAGAGATAGCCGAAGCGGTCGGCGGGCAGGCTGAATGGTGGGTGGAAGGCCAGACCGTGAACGTGTGCCGGTGTGAGCATGGCGAGGAAATAACGCTGGGCTACGGGAAGGGACTGACCGGAATCGAACGCGACACGACGGGTACCGACAATTTTTATACCCGGTTGTTCCCGGTAGGCAGCACGCGGAACATAGATCCGTCAAAATACGGGCATAGCCGCCTGATGCTTCCGGGGGGCAGGCAATATGTCGAGATACATACGGAGGAGTACGGCATCTATGACCGTTACGAGCAAGACGCCTTCAGCGGCATTTATCCCCGCAGGATCGGGGCTGTCAGCAGTGTGCGCAGCGAAGATGTGAAAGATGACGACGGCAACCCTTTCACGGTCTATTATTTCAGGGACGACAGCCTGAATTTCGATCCGAACGATTACGAGCTGCCCGACGAGACCAAACGTGTATCGTTCCAGGACGGTGACCTTTCCGGACTGGGGCAGGGTGAGGACCACTATTTCGAGGTGAATTTCAACAGTGCCACCCGTGAGTTCGAGATTATTACGATATGGCCCTATGATGATGACACGCAACTCCCCGGCGGCAAACTTATTCCGAAATCCGGTGACCGTTATATTCTCTGGAATATCCGTATGCCGGACGAATATTACCCGCTTGCCGAGGAGGAGTTTCTTACGGCGGTGGAACAGTTCAATACCGAATGCTGGCAGGATCTTGCCGTTTACAAGGCCCCGACCGACCATGTGTGGATTGAGGAGAACGGTGTTTCCCTGTCCGTAGGCCGCCGTGTGAGACTTGAAAGCGAGGAGTATTTCCCCGAAACCGGTTATCGCAGCAGCCGCATCACGAAAATTACCCGGAAGGTGAACCAACCCGGGGAGATGGACATCGAGATCAGCGATGCCCTGCATAGTGGTGCGTTTGAACGGGTGAATGACAGTATCGGGGAACTGAAAAACTATACGAAGTCAAAGGCGGAGGGTGCCGCGCTTCCTGACATTATCCGTAGCTGGGACAAGACACTGCCTACGGACAACAATCTTTTTTCCGCGCGGAGAAGTCAGGCGGAACACATCAGCAAAAAAAAGAATGACCGTGCAAAGGGGAAGATCACCTTCGAAGCGGGAGCCTCTTTCGGACAGGAGGATAATGCGGGTATTGATGACAAGGGCAATGCCGAGTTGCTGACCCTTGTCGTGCGTGAGTTCCTTCGCAGCCCGAAATTCGTGGACGGTCTTTTCGGTGAGGGGTGGCGGCTGTGGATGGAGGACGCTTTGTCCCATCTTACCATCGACAAGCTGACGGTACGCCAGGTCATGGTAGTATTGGAGCTGCTTATCGAGAAGGTACGCAGCGTGGGCGGAATGCTGTGCGTCAGTGCCGCCAACGGGAAGATAAAGACCGCCGTACTGGAAGACGGATACTGGAAGATCACCTTCGAGCAGGACAACAGTTTTCAGGCCCATGACCTGATGCGTTGCGCCACGTTCACCGGCGGTAACCTGAAAGGGTACTGGGTGGAGGTGGCCGGCGTGGAGGGTGACTCCATCCTCGTGCCTGAAGGGGAGTTCGGTGCTTCCCTTCCGGAGGCGGGCGATGAGTGCGTGTTGATGGGCAACACGGAGAACCCGCTGCGGCAGAACCTGATCCTGATCTCCGCCACCGAGGACGGGCAGCCCCGCGTGGACGTGATGGACGGGGTGAAGGCGAAGAACTTTTCGGGCTGCCTCCGCACCCGCCTGGGCAACCTTGACGGCATCAGCGACGACTGGTTCCCGGCTGACAACCAGCCGCACGGCAACGGCCTTTACAGCGACAACGCCTATTTGCGCGGCACGTTCCTGCTGGTGACGGGCGAGGACATCAAGACGAAATTTGAGATAGTCGAGGGACGCATCACCAGCGCGGTGACCGCCCTTCGCAGCGACTTCGCCACGGAGAAGGGCTACTTGAACAATCCTGCCTTCGACGACGGGCTGGAGAAATGGAACACGGAGAACGAGACGGTGTTCTTCCTGGCAGGTAACAAATGGATCTGGGCGAACAACAACGTACTGACCAGAAAGGGCGACGGGGCGAGCGTGACGGTGGATGACGGGCGGACGGTGGTGCACATCCGTAACAAGTACATCCTCCAGAAACGGGCGAATTTGAAAAGCATCCCCTCCATGCCGGTGAACGGTGACGGGGAGAAGGAGGCCGTGCCGGTGTACCTTTCTTTCTTCTACCGCTGCGCAACCAAAGGGACTCTAAGAGTCCAGTTCGTGGACGTTGACAAGACGGGCTTTGCGAACTTCAACAGCATGGAGGTGGAGGAGGAACTGTCTGCAACTGATGGTTATGTGCAGTACACCTGTAGCGGACTTTGGAACGGTACCGGTGATTTCAAACTGTCCTTTACCGGTGACATCTACCTGTACATGCTCGTGCTGTCCACTGACAAGGTGGAGAGCCTCGCGCACCGCTACCGGACGCTTTTCGAGCAGTCGGAGCGTCTGGTGAAGATAACGGCCGCCGTCTTTGACCGTGACGAGAATATGCTGGAAGAGACGGGGCTTGTGGTGAAGCCTGAAGGCGCGGGCATCTACGCCCAGGACGCGGACGGGAAACTGGCGCTTATCGGCGTGAGTGTGGACGGGACGGACGCTGACGGCAACAAGATCAGCGTGGTGAAGCTGACCGGTGACCGCGTCAAGCTGGAGGGCCTCGTGACGGCCAACGATAATTTCAAGATCCTGGAGGACGGGAGCATCGAGGCGAACGCGGGCACGTTCTCCGGGCATATCCGCACGAACTTCCACCTTGTGGAGTCGAGCGACGCCGTCCTGACCTCCTGCTCGGGCCGCGGCGAGGCCGGCTACCTGATCGGCCGCGAGCTGAGCCTGAAGGTGGACATGGCCGGTTCGTCGAACGGTGCGGACATCATCCTTCCGAACGACGTGCGTTATATCGGCTCGCGCGTAACCCTTTACAACGGCTGCCACCCTCCCTATACGCGTACGGTGGGCTCTATCCGCTACAGCTCCGTCCGTGTGGACGACGGCACGCTGCTCCGCGGTTCCAACGTGAACCTTAGCAGTGATTCGCTGCTTTCCTATTCCGACCCCTACAGGATCGACTGGATCAGCGGGATCATCGAGCTGGTCGGTACCCCCGAGCTGAACGGGAGAATCCTTGCGGACCTGGTTTCGTGGCGGGGAGCGTCGGCCGGTCCCCCCGCTTCCCCCTCGAGCGGATGGCTTTACTACGACACGAAAAGGAACCGCAACTACCTTTACTGGTACGGCGCGTGGGTGGAGTTCCCCGTTTACGGCGGCGCTTCCGATGATCTCCGCATCACGTGGAAGGGAGAGCTTTCTTCCGCTCCGGAGAACCCGGAGAGGAACTGGCTGTACGTCACCTCCGTGAACCGCTTCCTCCTGCTCTACACGGGCGAGGATTGGGAGGAGCCCGCCATCATTAACAGCCTGAACAAGTGCGGCTGGTGCATCCTTGGCTTCAGCGCGCTTTCATACCATTATTACAATGACTGACAACAATAAAAAAGGAGGAATAACTTATGGCACTTACAGAATCGGAGAAAACGGAACTTAAGAACGACATCCTGAACGCTATCAAGGCCGAGAGCCAGAGCGTTGATGAACTTGTGGAGGTCAGCTCCCTTGACAATATCAAAAGTCTCCCCGCCCTTCGCGGCAGTGAGCTGGTGAGTGCTCCGCTCACCCTTTTGCGTAAACCGGCCGATGATGCCGCTGCCACGGCGAATGCGTCTGCCACGAAAGCGGATAATGCTGCGGCTTTGGCGAATAAAGCTGCGGGTATGGCGTCTGATGCGGCCGGTACCGCCAATCAGGCTGCTGAAACTGCAAATTCCGCCGCGGCAGCGGCATCCGCGGCTGCGAAACAGGCGGAGGATGCCGCCGCCGGTGTGAACGACGGTTTGGTCGGTGGCATGACGGCCGTCCCTGATGAGGAGAACGACACGGTGAAACTCACCCTGCTGGGGAAGACCGGGACGGAGATTGCCTCCGTTGATATTCCCGGTGGTACGGGCGGTGGCGGTAACACGTATAATGTGACGGCGGAAGTCCCTTTGGAGAGCGGTTATTATGTCCTTTCCTCCGCGATCGGTGCCGTGGATGAGAAATACCGTTACAAGGGCCGTTGCATCACCTATGAAGTCTCGCAGGGCAAATGGGAGACCAAACAGTTCGTGGGGACAAGTCTGTCGAGCTGGGAGCAGGAGGCGAGCTGGGAGGACTTCGGCGGTGCCGGAACGATGAAGAGCCTGACGGTGAACGGCGAGAAGAAAGTTCCCGACAGCGAGGGCAACGTGGATCTGACCATCGACAAGCTGGAAGTGGACGAGAGCCTGGATGCCGACAGTACCAATCCCGTCCAGAACAAGACCGTCGCCGCCAAATTCCAGGAGGTGGAAGCCGGTACCGTGTTCGGCATGAGCGCGGAAGTGAGCGACGACGAGAGCAGTGTCCGCCTTGCGCTGACCAACAAGAGCGGGGCGGAGATCGCGAGCGTTGACATCCCGGCCGGCAGCGGTGGCGGCGGTGAGTCCTCCACCACCAAGATCGTGCTGCTTGCCGAGACCGACAAGAAAACCGTGAAGGAAGGCGGAGCGGTGAAACTTACCTATACCTATGACCACCAGGTTGCCGGCGGTGATGACAAGGGTAGCAGTACCGGACAGAAAGCGACCGTCACCATCCAGGTGAAGCGCGGGACGACCACCACTTATTCCTCCTCGCTGAAGGAAGTGAGCAAGGGTACCTATACCCTTGACCTGACCAAATACCTGCTGGTGGGCACGAGCGATATCTACGTCATTGCCGAGACTACCGATCCCACCACGGGCAAGGCGCAGAAGAAGCAGGCGTACGTGAGCGTGAAGAGCGTCACCCTGTCCCTTTCCTGCGGTTACAACCTGGCGGCCACCATCCAGAACGGCGGTTACGGTACCTATGATTCCGCGAGTATACCCTACGCCGTGAGCGGTACCGGCACGAAAACCGTCAGCCTGTACGTGGACGGTGTACAGCAGAACGCGCATACGGTCACCCGCAGCGGCACGACGAACGGCAGTTTCGAGGTTTCCATGACCGGCCTGTCCGTGGGGCGGCATACCGCCCAGCTGGTGGCCGAGATGGAAACTGACGACCTCACGCTGAAAAGCGAGAGCATCCATATCGACCTGCTGAAGGCCGGAACCGGCGCGCCCTTCATCGGTTTGAAGCTCATTCATGCCGACGGGCATGTCCTCGGACGGGACGAGCATCTGGAGCCGGTCCTTGAAGCCGGCCGCTACGAGAAGCTCACTTTCGACTGGGTGGCCTATGATCCCGACCGTGTGCCCGCTGAAGTGGAGTTCTGGAAAAACGGCGTCAAGAGCAGTACCGTGAGCGCTCCCCGCAGCATGATGACCTACAGTAACCGGTTTACCGAGGAAGGCACGCAGACGCTTGTCCTGAAAGCCGGTCCGACCGGGTACACTTTGCGCATCGACGTGGGTGAGAGCGGTATCGATATCAGCGAGGCCACCTACGGCCTGGCGGTCAAGCTTGACGCGGCGGGCCGCAGCAACGGGGAGAGTAACCCCGGAACATGGGAGTCGAACGGCGTGGAGACCACGTTCGAGGGTTTTGACTGGAGCAGCAACGGCTGGACGGGTGAGGCGCTGAAGCTGACCAACGGTGCGAAAGCCGTCATCGGCTACCGGCCCTTTGCCACCGATGTGAAAAGTACGGGGCTGACCATTGAACTGACCCTCCGGGTAAGCAATCCCACTGACAGCGATACCGCAGTTGTGGACTGTCTCGACAGTGGCAAGGGGCTTTATATCACCCCTTCGGAAGCGAGTTTCAAGACCGGTGAGAAAGTGTCCTATACCAACGAGGACGACGAGCTGGTGGAGCGTGAGATCAAGCTGGGCACGAATTATGTGGAAGACCGGTGGATCAAGGTGGCCCTCATGGTGGGTACCCGCAATGAGAGCCGTCTGATGGAGCTTTATGTGGACGGCAACCGTACCGGTGCCGACATCTACGACAACGCCTTCAGCTTCCGCCAGGACAATCCGAAATATATCACCATTGACAGCGCCGGGGCGGACGTGGAGGTAAAGAGCGTGCGTATCTATACCCGCCGGTTGAGTGACGACGAGGAACTGGAGAACCGGATGGTGGACAGTGCGGACGGTGAGGAGATGATCGCGCTGTATGAGGAGAACGATATCCTGGGTGATACCGACACTGTGGATATGGACAAGCTGCGTGCCAAGGGCAAGGGGGTGCTGCGTATCGTGCGCCAGAACAAGCTCGATGACGTGTATGCCGAGAACAACAAGAAGACGGACTTTTCGGCGGATATCTTCTATTACTCCCCTTTCGGATCCGAATACGACTTCGTGCTTCGTGACTGTTATATCCGTATTCAGGGTACCAGTTCCACGAAATATCCGAGCAAGAACATCCGTATCTATATCAGCAAGGGCGGCACGAACCTTAGCTTCACCGTTGGCGGCAAGGAGCAGGCGGAAAAGAAATATCCCGTCCGTCCCGGTGGCATCGCCATGAACCTGATCTGTCTGAAGAGTGATTATTCCGACTCGTCCATGTCGCTGAACACAGGCGGTGCCAAACTGTTCAACGACGTGCTGAAGGAGATGGGGCTTCTCACCCCTCCGCAGCGTTACCAGTACGAGACGGGCGGCAGCGATTTGAACGCGGTCACCGTGCGTACCGCTATCGACGGTGTGCCTATCGACATGTTTGTGGCGGCTGCGGAGGACGGCGAGAACAACTATGTGGGGCAATACAACTTCAACAACGAGAAAAGCAAGAGCGGCGACCTGTTCGGCCTTAGTGGCGTGGAGGGTTACGATCCTGCCTGTCCCCTCACTCTGGAAATGCTGAACAATACCGAGGCCATGTGCCTTTTCAAGACCACAAGTGACGCTCATCTGGAGGAGGTGTTTGATGCCGGTGCCGAGACCAACGTTCCGGATGATGTGAAATGGGCGGGCCTTGACGAGTCGCAGCGTACGGCCGTGAAACGGCTGTACGCATGGATACGCTCGTGTGTTCCGGACGGTGCGACGAGCGCCGACCTCTCCACTTTTAAGAGCGAGAAGTTCAGGGACGAGATAAGTGACTATTTCGACAAGGCTTTCCTGCTGACGTATTACCTCTGGACGGACTATTTCCTTGCCGTTGACCAGCGTGCGAAGAACATGATGCTGCGCACGTGGGACGGCCTGATATGGTACATCACCTACTACGACGGTGATACCCAGATGGGAAAACGTAACGACTGTTTCCTGGTGTATGACTACACCACCGACCGCGACACTTATGACGCCGAGGCCGGGAAATATGCCTTTGAAGGCCGTGACAGCTGGCTTTGGAACCTCGTTCTGGCCAACCTGGACGCTGACCTGAAGACACAGGCGCAGGCTCTTCGCGGTGTACTTACCACCAGCCGTGTCCTGGACATGCTGAACGTGGAGCAGGCGGGCAACTGGTGCGACCGTGCCTATAACAAGAGCGGCGAGCTGAAGTACATCCTGCCCGCCACGCAGGAGATGTACGGCAAGGTGTGGCCGTTCATCTACGCCCTTCAGGGCAGTAACCGTGCGCACCGTGAATATTTCGTGCGTAATCGTTTCGCCCTTCTGGATGCTAAGTACGGCACGAGCAATTTCACCAGTGACAACATCGACCTCTATCTGGCACGTACGGCTGCTGACACCCCCGACGTGCTGAAGATTACGGCCAACGAGGTTTATGCTTTCGGCTACGGTACGAACAACAGCCCGAATATAGGGAATACCGGCATCATCAAGAAAGATGCGGCTGCGAGCCTTTCCATCACCGGTGCCTATACGGTGAACGATCCCTTGAGGGTTTATGGCGCGAGCCGTATGAAGGTGCTGGATATGAGCGGGGCCGCCGACCACCTGAAAAACGCTTTCGACCTGGGCAAATGTACCGTGCTGCGCGAACTGAACCTTCAAAGTTCCGGCAACGGCAGTACCGGCTGGTGGTTGAACATCGGCAACTGCAAGCAGCTACGTAAACTCAACCTTCGTAACCAGGCACAGGCGAAAACCGGGGGAAGTACCAGTACCGAGCTGGATTTGAGTGCGCAGACCAAGCTGGAAGAACTTGAGGCCCGCGGTACGCAGGTGCAGAGCGTGGTGCTAGCCAAGGGTTCTCCCGTGACGCTGCTCCACCTTCCCGGTACACTGACCAGCCTCCGTCTGGAATATCTGGGCAGACTGACCATCGGCGGGCTGACATTGGAAAGCTACAGCAAGGTGAAGACCTTCATCTTTGACAGTTGTCCAGGTATTGACTGGGAAACCCTGCTGGGCCGTTGCACGGGTGTGGAACGTATCAGAGTAACCGGTATTGACCGCGAGGATGACGGTACGTGGCTGGATAAGTTTGTCGGGATGGGCGGTGTGGATTCCGATGGCAACACTACGGACACGTGCGCCTTGGTGGGTACGGTACAGCTCACGCGCTACATTGATGACGATACGTACAGCGCTCTGAAGGCGCACTTCCCGGAACTGAATATCCGGCAGCCGGAATACACGATGATCGAGTTCGACGACGAGGTATCGGATGACGCGAACGTGAGCAACCTTGACAACGGTACCGGCTACAAGTATGACAACGCGTATGAGGTGAGCGGTCATATTTCCGCCATCCTGAAGCAGCGTCACCGTGTACTTGCTAAAGTGACTAAAAAAGCGACGACGCGGGGTGTGAACATGGCGAACGTTGATACCACGGTGAACAACCTGGACGGTGAGATGACCTACTACCCGCTGGACGACACGGACAGCAACAAGTACGCCGACGGCACGGCTGCCAGACTGGACGGCACTGAAGGTGACTGGATGATGTACGAGCCCTTCTTCTGGAGCAAGGGTATCAATGATTACCTGAACGGCAAGCATTACTCCTGTTACAGCAGTAACGGTTCGGATAACATGCCTTCCGTTCCGGATGCTGACGTCCTTACGCTTGACGACATTAAGGGCACGAGTGGCGGTTATCTTTCCGGTCGTAAGATCATGAGCGGAAAGGATACGCTTTCGAACAGCTACAGTACTGACAGTACGTATTCGGTATGCAAGGTGAACGTGGACGGTTACAAGCGTGTGCGTTTCCCGAGCGTTCCCGGTACAAGCCTTGTCGGAAGCATTTTCACAGACGATTCCGGCACGGTCATCAGTTCAATCGTCGTCCCTACCTTGAGCAACAAGTTCGAGGCCGGTATGTACCTGATTGCCGATGTTCCGGAGGGTGCCACTGCTCTTCACTTCTCCATTCTGAACACGGCAGAGTTCGATAAGGTTGTCCTTTCTAACAGTGACAGGATCGAGGATATGGAACCCGAATGGGCGCCTAATGACGAGCACTTGTGTGCCGTTGTGGGCAGCAGTGTTGTCGGTTCCAAACTTCGCGCCTGCATTACCGGCGGGAGCACTACGGCGAGCATGACCTGGGCTGATTTCCACTATTACAGTGTCCAGCGCGGTATGCAGCAGATTGATGCCCTTATGCACTCGCGCATCGCGAATCTTTTCTACGCGAAGTACGGTCGTCGTGACAGCCAGGAACAATGCGGCGCGGGCTCTCACACGAACAACCGTACTACGGGTGGTACTGCCAGCCGCGGTATGACGGACACGATCGGCTACGAGGAAGCCTCCTCAATCAACCCTAATGTGACGAACAGCCTGATAGAAAACTCCGTCCACCAGTATGCGTGGTACCGTGAGAAGGATGACTACGGCGGGGCCACGGTTACGCAGGTGAATAATATTTGCTGCCTTGGCTACGAGGACATCTATGGTCATAAATATGACATGATGGACGGCGTGGATCTTCCTAATGACACGGGCAATTCCGGGAAGTGGCGCATCTGGATGCCTGACGGCAGTACCCGCCTGGTTAAGGGTTCCGTGAGCTCCGGTATCTGGATTACCGCCGTGGCGCATGGCAAATATATGGACGTGATTCCGGTGGGTTCCGTTTCGGGTTCCTCCTCGACAAATTACTGCGACATCTACTACATATCCACTGCCTCCAGCCGTGTGGTCTATCGTGGCAACTTCAACGCGTACCCGTATGGCGGTGTTTCGATGTCTTATGCGAGCAGCGATTCCTCGTATGCGAACACGAGCATCGGTTCTCGTCTGGCCTTCCGCGGCCGGCTCGTTAAGGCGTCGAGCGCCGTGGCGTTTAAAGCGATAAGCGAGGTTGCATGATCGGCCGCGTAAAGCGTCAAAGCGGGAGCGAAGCGACAAAACATCCGGTGTTCCCCGAGCAGGGGAACGCCGTTCATTACGGGCGTCAGCCCGTCGAAAAATATTTTTTTGACGTCAGGTTTTGTATCTGTTTGTTAAATAATAATTTGAAAATAGTACTTTTGCATTTGAAAGGTGGCGCCTCCCCATAGGCCGTGTGGTCTATCGTGGCAACAACAACGCGAACCCGAATGGCGGTGTTTCGATGTCGAATGCGAACAACGATTCCTCGAATACGAACACGAACATCGGTTCTC
>OJOW01000307.1_pt1 | contig 18342 bp, 18 predicted proteins | sample 1598311 | NCBI WGS metagenome assembly OJOW01 (sample SAMN03922481, study PRJEB24848) | human gut metagenome | isolation source: stool sample | host: Homo sapiens | place: Germany | collected 2011-05
GCCTCTCGAAAGAGGGGCGCTGAGGCTAGTCAATAAAGGCTCTTTCAAGCCTCTGTCTTCAGACAGGGGTTATTGACGATGAAACTTCCTTCAGGAAACCCGGATCAGCGCTTGCCGCAGCCGTACGGGTTGTTCGGCTGGATGCGGGTCTCGCCGCTGCGAGACGAGGCCATGATGGCGGAGCCGAGCTTGTATTCGCAGATGCGGCCGACCTGCGTGGACTGGTAGACCTGCCCGTCGGAGGAGCGGTAGACGAGCTGCACGCCGTCGACATAGGTCGTGCCGGAGCCGCCGACGGCGTCGCCTGCAAGACCGCCGATCGCGCCGCCGGCAAGGCCGCCGAGGACGCGGGACGAGGTCGAGTGGTTGTTGTGGTTGCCGATGGCGGCGCCGGCGATCGCGCCGAGGATGGCGCCCGTGGCGCGGGCACGGTCGGAGTTTTCGCTGTTGTTCACGGCCACCTGAGCGGGATTGATGGCGATGATTTCAACCGTGTTCACTCGCTGAGCCTGGTTCACCTGGCTGGAGCTGTAGACGTCGGAACGATAGTAGTTGCCGTCGGTGGCGCAGCCGCTGAGGGCGACGGTCAGGCTGAAAAGGCCGATCACGAGGAGTTTCTTCTGGGGCATGGCTTTGTTCTTGTCTTGGGTCGAAAAAACGGTCATTTTGGACTGATCTTCCGTTCAGTCCACATCCTCACGATACACCATTGCGGGTGCGGCGGGCGGATGAGGGCTGCGGTCCGAAACAAGACGTTACGCATCCTTGCGCAGGCAGGATGCAGTGGATGTAGAAAAGCCGCCGGTCGCTGCGGAATCTGCGGCTTTGCGGTGCGTCGCGGGCCCTGATCAGGCGGACACGCGGCCGTTGCGGCGGTGGATGGCCAGCTGGTCGTCGCCGACGAAGCGGACGAACTTGGCGTCGTTGACACTGTACGTCGTGACGAGCTTGCCTTCTGTGTTGTAAAGCTGACAGTAGCCGTTTCTCAGGACGACGGAGACATGGTCGCGATGAAGGATGGCTTCGTCGATGTTCATCGGGGGAAGCGTGACGCGGGGCTTGCGGGCGCCGCCTCTGATCTCACAGCAACCGTTGCGGACAACTGCATTCATTGTTTCTCTCCTCCTTGGTGGGCTTCAGCATCTGCATGAGGGAAGAATATGACGGGGTGCGTCAGTATGTGACGCAAGCAGAAGCGCGCGCGTCATGCTCGAGACTCCATCAGTTTCTGCTGAAGCTCATCGAATCAATTCTACCAGAAATGAAATCAGGATTTCACGCTTGTCGTTCGGGAGGGTGTGCGGCTGATCTTCGCGGCGGCGTGCACTTGATGCAAAAAAGGAGCGCTGCTTTCGCAAAGCGCTCCTTTCGACTGTCCCGCGCGCGTTTACAAAGAACGCGGGACTATTCAAACCGATCGACGGAAATTAGTTTTCGTTGTCCATCGGGGTGAGGGCGTGACGAGCGGCCCAGGTCCACGGATTGGCGAGCCAGTCGTTGAGGACTTCCTTCTTGTCGGCGGAGATCGTGCCGAGTTCGATGGCCTTGTCGATGACCTTCGTGAAGTCGATCATTTCGTGGCAGCGGACTTGCTGCTTTTCGAAGAGCTTGTTGGTCTCGTCGATGCCGAAGGAGGTGATGGCGAGGCAGTCCGTGACCGTGGCGCCTTCAGCCTTGAGGCCTTCGACGGCGGAGAGGAGCGAGAGGCCGGTGGAGATGTGGTCCTCGATGAGGAGGACGCGCTTGCCGGCGATGTCGCAGCCTTCGACGCGGCTCTTGTTGCCGTAGGTCTTGGCGGCCTGACGAACGAAGATGCTCGGCTTGTTGAGGCGGTAGGCCAGAGCGGCGGCGTGGGAGACGCCGGCGCCTTCGACGCCCGCGACGATGTCGAATTCGAGACCGAGTTCGACGACCTTCGTGGCCATAGTTTCAAGGATGTCGCGCCAGGCTTCCGGGACGGCCGTCAGGCGGCGGTTGTCGACGTAGATCGGCGTGATCAGGCCGGACTTGAGGCGCATCGGACGTTCCGTCAGGAAGGACACGGCGCCGTTGTTGATGAGGTGTTCGGCGAGGATGTTTTCAGCAATCTTGGACTTGAACATTTTCTATATCTCTTTCCTGAAAATTAGTCGATGCCGATCGCCTTGCGGCCGTTGACCGTGGCAATCTTGACGAGTTCGTCGAAGTAGTCGAAGCGGCAGCCCGTGGCGAGCGTGGTCATTTCGTGCCACATGTCGCCGGCGTTCCAGGGCACCATGGCGTCGCAGACGTTGTCCGTGCCGAGGGCGACGGTGATGCCGGCCGGGACGAGTTCGTCGACCGGGGTCATGGAGTTGTGCATCGGGCCGATCTGTTCGGAACGCGGGGTGTCGATCCAGGCGGTCGGGCAGGCGATCATCATCACGTCGGCTTCGCGCATGAGCGTGTAGAGACGCTGGCGGTAGGCGCGGGAGTGAGCGGCGATCGAGATGCCGTGAATGGCGACGACCTTGCCCTGCATGCCGTGCTGGATGGTCTTTTCGCAGAGCTGCTCGGTTTCGTATTCAAGGCTTTCGTTGAACTGGTCGACGTGGACGTGGACCATCTTGTTTCGGGACTTGGCCGTTTCCATGATGATGTCGAAGGCTTCGTCGCCGCGGCCGTAGTCGCGTTCGTCGCGCTTCGGGAGCGCGCCGATGATGTCGACGAGTTCAGCGCCGATGTCGAACCACTTGCGGGCTTCCGGATGGATCACGCCCTTGAGGGTCTGGTTGGCGAACTTGACGGTCAGCTGGTCCTGATAGTGTTCGCGGGCACGCAGGCCAGCCTTGATGGCGCGGTCTTCAGACTGCGGGTCGATGTCGACGAAGGTCGCGAGGGCGGACACGCCCTGGGCGATCTGGTTTTCAAAGAACATCGAGAAGCGGCGGTAGAAGTCTTCTTCCGTGGAGTTGCGCTTGAGGGCGTCGAGGGCGTCCCATTTCTGCTGAAGCGTGCAGGTGCGGCGCATCTCGAGAACGTCGGGGCTGAGGGTGTAGGCACGGTCTGCATGAGCGTGGGTGTTGACCCAGCCGCCGGCGGCCATGATGGCCGGTTCGATCATGTCGCGAATCGTCAGGGGGGCGTTTGGCGTAGACATTAAGAACATCTCCTTCGCAGTTAGCGAAAACAAAAGTGGTATTTGCCGTCAGTACTCAGGAAAAAGCCGCGGATACGTCGGTTTGAAAGGGATGACGTTTCTGCGGCTAAATTGACCACATTTTATAGATGGGTTTTCGATGTGGCGAATGGCTACACAAATTGTTACGTCATCAAGGCGTGACGCTCGTGCTTCATTCCGTTTTCTTCGCTAGAACCGCAGTCGAAGGCAAATGGATGCCGGATGCTGGTCACGGACTGGGGCCTCGTGTCGGCATGTGAAGGTCCGCCGCTGCGCGTCCTGAGGCGGGTTTTGTCGACGAATCCCGCCGAAAAAGGCCCGGATTTGGGTATGATGGGCGTCCGTTCCGTCAACCGACGCCATTTCCGCCTCTCCATGCTGTCATTCGAAGCCGAAGCGGCCGTTCAGGCCGAGCCCGTTCCTCCCGTTCTTCCCGTCCTTTATCTTGATGACGTGATGTGTGCCGTGATGAAGCCCGAGAAGCTTCTCGTGCACCGCACCGAGATCGCCAACGGCGACACGGTCTTTGCCGTGCAGTGCGTGCGTGAGCAGCTCGGTCGTCGGGTCTGGCCCGTGCATAGGCTCGACCGCGGGACGTCGGGCGTGCTCGTCTTTGCGTGTGATGCGGACACGGCCTCGAGGCTCGGGCGCATCATGATGGCGGGCGAGGTGAAGAAGCGCTATGCGGCCGTCGTGCGCGGCTGGCTCGAGGAATCCGTCGACTGCCGCCATCCGCTCTCGCTCCCCGAGGATCCGTATCTGAAGAAACGACGCGGTCCGTCGGAGCCTCAGGATGCGCGCACGGTCTTCATCGAGCGCGCAAGGGGTGAGGCGCCCGTTCCTTCGGGCAGGTTCGAGACGACCCGCCTCGGCCTCGTCGAGGCCGAGCTCTTCACGGGCAGAAGGCATCAGATCCGCCGTCATCTCAAGTGGCTTGCGCATCCCGTCATCGGGGACGCCACCTACGGGAAGGGCCCCCTCAACCGTGCGGTCGCGCAATGGTTCGGTGCGGACCGCCTGATGCTCCACTGTGCGAGGATGACGCTCCCGCATCCCGTCACGGGCGAGGAGATCGACATCCGTGCGCCGCTCGTCGAGGGTCCCTTCAGGTCAGCCGTCGAGAGGCTCGGCTGGCTTGAGGCGTACGAGGAGCTTATGAACGGCCCCTGGAGAGAGCCGCCTGCGCAGGCGCAGCTTCTGGCGTAGCTGCCTGAGGCCCGGGAAAGAAAGAAGGCCCGGCCTTCCGAGAGGAAGCCGAGCCTTCTTGGGTTTTGACTGTCGTCGGCGTCAGGAGTTGCGGCGCTTGTCGAGGCCGAGATCGGCCATGATCGTGGCGGAGATTTCCTCGATCGACTTCGTCGTGGAGTTGAGCCAGCGGATGCCTTCGCGGGCCATCAGGCCTTCGGCGTCGGCGATTTCCTGACGGCAGTTCTCGATGCTGGCGTAGCGGCTGTTCGGACGGCGCTCGTTGCGAATTTCGGAAAGGCGCTCGGGCTTGATGGAGAGGCCGAAGAGCTTTTCGCGAAGCGGAATGAGGGCGTCGGGCAGGGAGCCGCGGTCGAAGTCCTCGGGGATGAGCGGGTAGTTGGCGACCTTGATGCCGAACTGCATGGCGAGGTAGAGCGACGTCGGGGTCTTACCCGAGCGGGAGACGCCCACGAGGATCACGTCCGCTTCGTCGAGGCCGCGGTTCGTCTGGCCGTCGTCGTGCTGGAGCGTGTAGTCGATGGCGGCGATGCGGCGGTTGTACTTCGCGTCGTCGCGGATGCGGTGGCTCTGGCCGATGGAGTGCGCGCTCTTCATGCCGAGCTCGGTCTCGAGCGGGCCGACGAACTTGCGGAAGAGGTCGATGATGTGACCGCTCACGTGTTCGTTGAAGGTGCGCATGATGTCCGGATCCACGAAGGTCGTGAAGATGATCGGACGAAGACCTTCTTCCTTTTCCACCTGATTGATGCGCTGCGCGGTTTCAAGCGCCTTCTCGACCGTGTTGACGAACGGGATCCGCGTCTGGTGGTAGTCGAGGTCGGGGAACTGCGTCATGATCGAATGCGCGAGCGTTTCGGCGGTGATGGCGGTGCCGTCGCTCACGATGAAGATCTGTCGGCAGGGGGCGCACTTCTGGGTGTCTGTCATGGCGGATAGTTGAGAAGGATTGGGTAATCTTTCCATTTTACCCGATCGGCCATTTCCGATGAGTCGAGTCTGAGGGTTTCCCGCGTCACACGGGCGTTTGAGGTCAGAGCCTTGGGCTGCGCCTGATGAGGAGCTCGGCCGCAAGGAAGATGACGGCCGCAAAGAGCGAGAGCAGGAGGCAGAGCGCGTTCGCGGCGTCGAAGTCGGCGTGTGAGACGGCGTTGAAGATTTCGAGCGAGAGCGTGTTGGTGCGTTCCGAGATGTTGCCGCCGAGCATCATGGTGATGCCCACCTCGCCCGAGACGCGGCGCAGCCGAGAAGGAGCGCCGCCGCGAGACTCGGCCGAACGAGCGGTAGCGTGACCCTGAGGAAGACGTCGCGCCTGCTCGCGCCGTGGATGCGGACGGCCTCCTCGAGTTCGATGAGGCGCGGCGAGGCGAACGCTGCCTGAAGCGGACGCACGACGAGCGGTAGGCCCGCAATGAAGCCCGCGAGCGCGACGGCCTCGCGTTGAAGATGAGCGAGAGGCCGAAGGGCTCAAGCGCTCCGCCCACGAGGCTCGTGCGCCCGAGCGCCGTCAAGAGCATGTAGCCGAGCGCCACGGGCGGAAAGACGAACGGAATCGTGATGACGAAGCCGAGGACGCGCGGGGCTACTCCCGGCGCTCTCGCGAGGTAGTAGCCTGCGAGCGGCCCTGCGACGAGAAAGAGCGCGAGCGTGACGAGACAGGTCTTCGCGGTGAGTGCAAGCGAGAAGAGGAGCTGCGGCTCGTTGAGAATCAGGTCGATCATGGCGGGCGTGCGTCGCGGGCGTCCTCATTCGATGCCGAACTTCCTCAGGACGGGCTTCGCCTTTTTGGAGGCGAGGAAGTCCATGAAGGCCTTCACGTCGGTGTCGGCCTCGGCGCCCCGCACGGGACGCACGGTCTGTGTACGACGGCGCTTTCGTCGCGGATGGCCGTGTGGCCGCCGAGTGCCTCCGTGTCGGACTTGAGTACGGCAAGGTTCACGAAGCCTGCGTCCATGTTGCCCGTCGTCACGTAGGAGTAGACCTGCGGCACGGTGCCCACGACCTGAAGCTTGGGCGCGACCTTTGCGTCAAGGCCCGTCGCCTTGAGCCATTCGGCGGCGGAGCGGCCGTAGACGGCGGCCTTCAGATTGGGCGAGGCGACGGTCTTGACGGACTCGAACGCGATGTCCTCGGGGCGCTTCAGCTCGAGCTCCTTGCGCCAGACGAGGACGAGCGGCGTGTCGCCGAGGCGCCTGGCGTCGGGTGCGAGCGCATCGTGGAACTTCTCGAGGCTCGCCTCGTCGGAGATGACGACGTTGACGCCGCTGCCGTGCTTCACCTGGGCGAGCATCTGGCCGATGTTGCCGCCGAAGCTCTTCTCGACGGCGACGCCCGTCTCCTTCTGATAGAGCGCGGCGAGCGCGTCGACCATCTTGACGTAGCCTGCGCCCGTCGAGACGACGATCTGCGCGGCGTTCGCGGCGCTCGCGGCAAGAGCGGAGACGGCGGCAAGGGTAATGAGGAGCGGCTTGAGTTTCATGATGAGGTCCTTGTGTTGGGAGTGGTCGGTGTCAGGTCGGCGTGCGGATGTTCGCGATGCGGCCGTCCTTCATCGTGAGGACGGTCTTCGCGAGCCTCTCGACCTCGTCGGCGGCGTGCGTGATGTAGAGGACGGGAATGCCCGTGATTTCGGGAATGCGCTCGAAGTAGCCGAGAAGCTCGGCCTTGCGCTCCGAGTCGAGACTCGCGAGCGGCTCGTCCATGATGAGGAGCGTCTCGGCGGCGAGAATGGCGCGCCCGAGCGCGACGCGCTGGCTTTCGCCGCCCGAGAGCGTGTCGGGACGACGTGAAAGAAGATGCGCAATGCCGAGCACCTCGATGAGGCGCTCCTGGTCGACTGCGGTGCGGCGTCCTCCGAGGCGCCTGCCGAAGAGCAGGTTCTTGCGAACGGTGAGGTGCGGAAAGAGCCTGTGGGACTGGAAGACGAAGCCGATGCCGCGCGATTCGACGGGAAGGTCGATGCACGGATCGTCCGATCTGAAGACGCGGCCGTTGACGCTGATCGTGCCCGATGCGGGCTTCACGAGATCCGCGATGCTGCCGGTGAGCGTCGACTTGCCGCAGCTCTGCCAAGAAAAGAGGGGGGAGGGGTGGATGAAGACGGGGAGGTCGGGGCTTCCCCTCCGTCAGGCCTTCTGGGCGAGGGCGGCTTCGATTTCGATGACGCCCTCGAGGACGCCGGCCGCCAGTGCGTAGAGTCGGACGTCGCTGCGTGCGCGAACGGCTGCGGCGAAGGCGGGGAGCCATTTGGCGGGGTGCGCCTCGAAGAAGGCGGTGGCGGCCGCGGGGTCGTTCCCGAGGATCAGGACGGTGAGAAAGCCGAGCTGCAGGCCGAGATGGTCTTCGGGCACGCCGAGGATGCCTGCGGTCTCAAGCCCCGCGTCGGCGTAGGCCTTGCGGCACTCGAGCTGGGAGAGCGGGATCTCGTCCCTGTGGAGCCAGGCGGATTCGGCAAGGGGCACCGTGCCCTCGCATGTGCCAAGGAAGAGTCTGGCGTACTCGCGTTCGAGCTCGAGCGGCTCGGGCGCGGGGGCGTCGAGCACCGCCTCGAACGGGGCGGCGTTCGTGCCGAGTTCGGCTACGAGCCCTGCGGCCGCGCGCATCGCCTCGACGTAATTTTCATAGGCGCCCTTCGCCTCGGGCTGGAGAAAGAGGGCGGAAAGCGCGTCGTAGACGGACTGACGCGCAAAGTCCTGCAGCTGCTGGGTGACCACGGGCTTGCTCTTTATATATAGACGGTCTGGAGGCGGCGGGGCGGGGCCGCGGGGGCGGCGCCTGCCGGCCGGATCGGATCAGGTCATTTTATCTGCTGTCGCGTGAAAGTGCCTCGCCCTACTCAAAACCACCTAGATGGGAACAATGACACTCTGCCTGCGTCTAGATTTCATCTATTGAGGCGGATCGGACCTGCGGAAAATCCCTGAAATTGTCCTGCGGGATCAAAAAATATGCAGGGTAGGCCCATTTTCCGGCGCATAAAGCGCTCTGAACAGGTAAAATCCCCCACAATTGAACCACCGCCCCGGTTCTTGGGGCTTAAGAGGATAAGCATGGTACAGGGTCGTTACGTTTTCCCCTTTAGTCAGCTTCGCATGACCGACGTTGATCGCGTCGGCGGCAAGAACGCTTCGCTCGGCGAACTGCTCAGCCAGCTCACGAGCGCTGGCATCCGCGTGCCGGACGGTTTCGCCACCACGGCCGAAGCCTTCCGCCTCTTCCTGAAGGAAGGCGGTCTCGAGGAGCGCATTGCTCAGCGTCTCACCACCCTTGACGTCGACGACGTCAAGGCGCTCGCCGCTGCCGGCGCCGAGATCCGCGGCTGGATTGAAGCCGCTCCGTTCCCGGCCGAGCTCGAAAAGGAAATCCGCGAATTCTACGAATGGCTCAAGGACGGTCAGGAGGAAATCTCCGTTGCCGTTCGCTCTTCCGCCACGGCTGAAGACCTTCCCGACGCCTCCTTCGCCGGTCAGCAGGAAACGGTGCTCAACGTCGTCGGCATCGACGCCGTCTTCAAGCACATGAAGGAGGTCTTCGCCTCCCTCTACAACGACCGCGCCATCTCCTACCGCGTCCACAAGGGCTTCACGCACGCTGAAGTCGCCCTGTCCGCCGGCGTGCAGCGCATGTGCCGCTCCGACCGCGGCGCCGCCGGCGTGATGTTCACGCTCGACACCGAATCCGGCTTCGACCAGGTGGTCTTCATCACCGCCTCCTACGGCCTCGGCGAAACCGTGGTTCAGGGCGCCGTGAATCCCGACGAGTTCTACGTCCACAAGCCCATCCTTGATGCCGGCAAGTATCCGATCATCCGCAAGACGCTCGGCTCCAAGCTCATCAAGATGGAGTTCGAATCCGACAAGTCCGTCGGCCGCACGGTCCGCACGGTCGATGTCCCGGCCGAAGACCGCCGCAAGTTCGCCATCACCGACGAAGATGTGATCGAACTGGCCCGCTTCGCCCGCATCATTGAAAAGCACTACGGTCGTCCGATGGACATCGAGTGGGGCAAGGACGGCAACGACGGCAAGATCTACATCCTTCAGGCCCGTCCTGAAACGGTGAAGTCCCAGCAGAACAAGGCCGACGTGCAGCTCCGCTACACGCTCAAGTCCAAGGGCCGCCTGCTCTGCCAGGGCCGCGCCATCGGCCAGAAGATCGGCACGGGCCCGGTCCGCATCGTCGACAGCGCCGCTGAAATGGATCGCGTTCAGGCCGGCGACGTTCTCGTCACGGACATGACCGACCCCAACTGGGAACCGGTGATGAAGAAGGCCTCCGCCATCGTGACGAACCGCGGCGGTCGTACCTGCCACGCGGCCATCATCGCCCGCGAACTCGGCATCCCGGCCGTCGTCGGCTGCGGCGACGCCACGGAACGCCTCTGCGAAAACGACGAAGTGACGGTGTCCTGCGCCGAAGGCGACACGGGCAACATCTACGAAGGCATCCAGGAAGTGGCCGTTGAGGAAGTCCAGCGCGGCGCCCTCCCGGAAATCCCGGTCAAGGTCATGATGAACGTCGGCAACCCGCAGCTCGCCTTCGAGTTCCAGGCCATCCCGAACAAGGGCGTCGGCCTTGCCCGCCTTGAGTTCATCATCAACAACAACATCGGCATCCACCCGAAGGTTGTTCTTGAGTACCCGAACGTCCCGAGCGAATTGCGCGACGCCGCCGAACGCCTCTCCGCCGGCTATGCCAGCCCGAAGGAATTCTTCGAGAAGCGCATCGCCGAAGGCGTGGCCACGATTGCCGCCGCCTTCTACCCGAAGAAGGTCATCGTCCGCATGTCCGACTTCAAGTCTAACGAGTACCGCAAGCTCATCGGCGGCGCCCTCTACGAGCCGGATGAAGAAAATCCGATGCTCGGCTTCCGCGGCGCCTCCCGCTACATCTCGAACCAGTTCGCCGAATGCTTCGCGATGGAATGCCGCGCCATGAAGTTCGTGCGCGACGAAATGGGCCTCACCAACGTCGAACTGATGATTCCGTTCGTGCGTACGCTCAATGAAGCCAAGCGCGTCAACGAAATCATGGAACAGTACGGTCTCAAGCGCGGCGTCAACGGCCTTCGCCTCAACATGATGTGCGAAATTCCGTCCAACGCCGTCCTCGCCGACCAGTTCCTCGAGTACTTCGACGGCTTCTCCATCGGCTCGAACGACATGACGCAGCTCGCCCTCGGTCTCGACCGAGACTCCGGCCTCGTCGCCGCGTCCTTCGACGAACGCGATCCGGCCGTCAAGGCGCTCCTCGCCATGGCCATCAAGGCCTGCCGCGAACGCGGCAAGTACGTCGGCATCTGCGGCCAGGGTCCTTCCGACCACGCCGACTTCGCCGCCTGGCTGATGGAACAGGGCATCGAGTCCATCTCGCTCAACCCCGACACCGTCGTCGACACGTGGCGTCGCCTCGCCGTCAAGTAATTGACGCGCTGAGACGCTAGTCCGAACAAGGCCCCCGGCTCCGAAAGGCGCCGGGGGCTTTTGTCTGGTCCCTTCGAATCGCATGTGCCCGAGATGATTTCACGTCCGTGCTTGACATGTGCCATGAGAATGATTATCATTAATGAGAGTAAGAACCATTCGCAGGTGCGAACGGGCAGGACCACACGAATCACAGGCGCCTTTCGGGCGCAGGGAAGGGCAACATGACGAAGCATGCAGCTGCAAGGACGCGCACGGCGCTCAGAGCCGCCTCAACCGCAGGTCTTTCGGTCTCCGCATTCTTTCTTGCGGCGCCCGTTCTCGGTCTTCTCGCGCCGCAGGCGAGCTTTGCGGCGGCGATCGCTGCCTTTGCCGCGGCGACAGGACTGGATGCGATTCGAGACCGTACGCACGGAGAATAGTTTTCACGACTTCTGCAGTTGAGTGAGGATCGGCGCCCGCAGTTCTCTTCGGAGGAATGCGGGCGCCGGTCTTTTTGTCTTCCCGATTGTCGTTTCGTAAGTGCGTGAAAACCTAGGAGTGCCGCCGTTCGCCGCTGTGCTAGAGTGTTCTGGTACGGCCTCTGTGGCCCGCAGGGCGGTTCCTGCGGCGGATCAGGGGCGCTTGCGGAGGCAGGAACGTTGATCATATCAGGTACGGTTCTCTGGTTCATACTGGCGCTGATCGTCGCCGCCGTCGAGATGGTGACGGGCACGGTCTATCTTCTGGCCGTCACGCTGGCGTGCGCGGCCGCGGGCGCCGCGAGCTGGCTTGGCCTCTCGGCGAGCTGGCAGTTCGCGGTCTGCGCCCTCGTGACCGTCATCGGCTGCGCGCTTGCGCATCTCCTGCGCCGCAGGAAGAATCCGCAGGCCGATCGTCTCATGAATCTTGACGAGGGCGAGCGCATCCGAGTCGAATCCGTGGGCACGGGCGGCACCGCCGTCGTGCAGTACCGCGGCGCGCCCTGGATCGCCTGCGCCGAAGAGGGCGATCTCACGCCGGGCACCTGGATCATCGCCCGCGTCGACGGCACTCGCCTCGTCCTTCGTTCCGCCGCCCTCAAGTAGAGGCGACGCCTATTTCACACGTCATACGGAGTCATTGAAAAAATGAACGTCAGCGGCTTTCTCATCTTTACGCTCGTGCTCGTCGTCGTGGCGGTGCTCTTTGCGTTCCAGTCCGTCAAGGTCGTGCCCCAGCAGACCGCGTGGGTGGTCGAGCGCCTCGGCAAGTTCCACGCCGTGCTCACGCCGGGCCTCAACTTCATCATTCCCTTCATCGACCGCGTCGCCTACCGCCACCCCCTCAAGGAGATCCCGCTCGACACGCCGAGCCAGGTCTGCATCACGCGCGACAATACCCAGCTCACGGTCGACGGCGTCCTCTTCTTCCAAGTGACCGACCCGCAGCGCGCCTCCTACGGCACGTCCAACTACGTCGTCGCCATCACGCAGCTCGCCCAGACGACGCTTCGCTCCGTCGTCGGCAGGATGGAGCTCGACAAGACCTTCGAGGAGCGCGATCTCATCAACAAGTCCGTCGTCTCCGCGATTGACGAGGCGGCCCTCAACTGGGGCGTCAAGGTGCTCCGCTACGAGATCAAGGACCTGACGCCGCCCGCCGTCATCCTGCAGGCCATGCAGCAGCAGATCACGGCCGAGCGCGAAAAGCGCGCCGTCGTCGCCGCATCCGAAGGCCGCAAGCTCGAGCAGATCAACCTCGCCACCGGCGCCCGCGAGGCCGCCATCGCCCAGTCCGAGGGTGAAAAGCAGGCCGAGATCAACAAGGCCGAAGGCCAGGCGGCCGCCACGCTCGCCCTTGCCACGGCAACGGCCGAGGCCCTTCGCCGCGTTGCCGCCGCCACGCAGGCCGAAGGCGGCATGAACGCCGTCAACCTGCAGGTCGCCGAAAAGTACGTCGAGGCCTTCTCGCAGCTCGCGAAGACCAACAACACGCTCATCGTCCCGGGCAACCTCGGCGACATCTCCGGCATGATCGCCTCGGCGATGAAGATCGTCGACGGCGCCAAGGCCCAGCTCCCGCCCAAGGCCTGAGCCGTCCTTTGAAGCACCTTCCGAAGGCGCCCGCAGGATTCGTCCGCGGGCGCCTTTTCCGTCGCACCTCCATCATCACCTGCACCGCATGCCGTTTCGTACTCCTGAAGCGGGTGCGGGGCCTTCGCTCTGTATAATGTCGGCATGTTTTCACAAGAGCCGCGGCACCCCTGCATGACGGCCCCCAAGGATGAAATTTCCTATGACCGAACAGAATACGAGCGGCGCCGTCGTGGCGCTTCCTTCGATCGGTGATTCCGCCGTTCTCGCCGAGATCCTGATGTACACCGGACGTGATGCGATCGCCGTCATGCTGAATGAGCAGGGCGATCCCAATGACTTCTCCAGGATCGTCTTCGGCGTCGCCTCGATCTTCATGGGGCACACCGACTCGCTCGAGCTTCCCGAGGGCTGGGATCCCGCCGCGCGGGGCGCCGCCCTTCGTCCGCTTCTTTCCGACATGCTTGAAAACATGCCCGAGGAGGACCGCAGGACCTTCGCCGATGACGAGAGTCTCCTTGTGCTCGCCGTCATGACCTGCTTCCAGGAGGCCGCCGCCATCGCAGAGTACTGGGCCGATGCCCACGAGACGACGGACATGCAGACCATTCTGAACGGCGTCCTTCATGACGAACTCTTCTCCGCCCACTTCGCCACCTGGGCTGAGATGATCCTCGGCATTGCCCCCGAAGAGGAGGACGAGGAAGGCGCGGCGGATGACAGCGAAGGAGACAAGACGGAATGACGGACGAAAAGAAGATCGAGGAGCAGGCCCCGGAGCAGGGCGAGGAAAAGGTCGAGGCTGTCGTTCTTGACGAGAACGTGCTCGAACAGCTGCTAGTCGGCTGCATCTGGGACGTGCTCCGCCGCATGCACCGCGTTGCCACGAAGGCCATCACGCCCGATCAGGCAACCGAGGAGGACGATGCCATTGCGCGTCACCTCGCCCGCACGCTCATGGGCGAGAATCCCGGCTTCACGAGTGCGCTTCCGCTCGTCGGTCCCGCGCTCGTCGAGGAGCTGCGCAAGCTTCCCGACTATGCCGAGGACGAGCTCCCCGAGGAGATCGACAGTGCCAATCCGCGCGCCGTCATGGTCTACGTGTGCCGCACCTTCCTGCACGGCATCTACGACATGGTCCGCACGCTGACGAAGGCCGATGAGATGACGCCCGAGAAGCTCTCCGAGACCGTGAATTCGACCGCCGCGCTCTGGACGCTGCGCTTCACCGGCCGCAGGGCCGACAAACTCAACTGAACGATCGGAGACGGGACATGGCCGGTTGCGGATCGAACTGCAGCGCAGGATGCTGCAAGGACTTCAGTTCCAGGGCGGAGCGTCTGCCCAATCTTCTGAGCGTCGAGGTGACGGGCGAGATCTTCGCGAAGGCCGTCCGCAACATGACGCTTCGCGCCGCTCAGCGCGCCGCGGGCATGATGAGCGACGAGGAGTACGAGGAGGCCAAGAGCAAGCTCGTGCGCTGGCTCGTCAACGCCTTTTCGGGCGAGAATCCCCACTATGAGGCCGACTCTGAGTGGCACGGCAACGGCGGTCTCGCCGACTATCTGGCCGAGACGCTCGACTATCACGGCCACTCGCCCCGTCAGGTGATCACGCATGCAGCTGCGCTCTTTGCCGACGACGCCGACAACCTCGCGCGCGAGATCGTCGAGCGCGGCGGCCTCGACACGCCCGCGGCCCGTCAGGCGCTGGCGCAGGTCGCAGGCATGTGGGCGCAGGTCTTCACGGGCGTTCCGCCCGAATTCGCCTGAGGTTAGCCATGGCGCGCAGTTCGCTTGAAGAGCACGCTCCCGACGTCACCCGCGAGATCATGGGGCGTCTTTCCCCCGAGGCCATGCGCACGCTTCGCGCCGTCTCCGAAATGCGAAACCGTCCCGCCGAGGACGTTCTTCGTGAGGAGCTTCGCGGCTACATCGCCGACAAGCTTCCGCTGCCCGACGTTGAGGCCATCATCCACGCGATGGGCGAGCGCTTCTATGCGCTCGGCTATGCGTGCGGCACCGCCAAGCGCTTTCTGAGGAAGCTCAGGGGCGAATGCCCCGCAGTCCTTCAATGAAAAGACGGCCCGAAACCTTGCGGTTCCGGGCCGTTGTATTTTTCAGGGCATTCAGTCGCCTGATTTCAAAAGCTTCTTCTTGAGGCCGTCGTCGATGGCATTGTCGCCAAGCCAGATGGCGAGCACGGCGTTGTAGAGCGCGCGGCCGCCGCCGATGGGCTCGCCCACGGGCTTGTCATTCAGATGGACCGTGGTGCCCTTGTCGGGCGAATAGTCGAAGTCGATGATGTCGCCCGTTTTCACCTCGCCGATAGACCTCATGAGGCTGCGCAGGGCCTCAAGTTCGGCGGAAATCGCCTTTTCCTTGGCAGGCTGGAGGTTCGCCTTGATGCCGTCGTTGAGCGAGTCGATGAAGCTCGCGCAGGAGACGTCGCGCAGCAGGCCGAGACGCACGCGGGCGGCGCTGTTCTGGGCCATGGCCTCGGTGTTCCTGCGGGCGGGCGCCTTCAGGTAGAGCCCTGCCGTGTAGACCTTGAAGAAGATTTTCGTGCGAAGGCCCGCACCGTTGAGCAGAAGCTGCTCGCCGTTGACGTTCGCCTGCGGATCGTAGGTGATGGATCCGATCTTGAGGGGCTGGTCAGCGAAGGCGACGCCAAGCGTGAGCGTCATGCAGGCGGCCGCAGCCAGTCTCTTGAGAATGCGGGTCATGGGCTTTCCTGATGTGAAAAAGGAACACGCAGAATCGTACCACCGACCGCGTGCGAGCGGGAAAAACCGCAAACGACTTTGTCTCAAGAATTTTCAGTCTTCCCGGCCTTAGCGGACTCGGCGGCCTTTCGGGCCTCAATGCGCTTCTGGCGCTTCCTGCTGCGCACGACCGAACTGGTCTGCAGCGCCACGGACAGTGCGATGAGTCCGATGCCTGCGTAGAAGGAAGGACCGAGGTCGCGGGCCTCGCCGAAGATGATCATGGCGAGGATGATCGAGTAGATCGGTTCGAGGTTGTAGGAGAGGTTGACCGTGAAGGCCGAGATGTGCTCGAGCGACTGGATCTGCAGGATGTACATGAAGAGCGTGCAGAAGATCGCGAAGATCGGCAGATAGAGCGTGTCGGGCCAGGTCGGGATGAAGGGCTCGGGCGGCATGAGCGAGACGTAGACGGGGATCGCCACGCAGGAGAAGGCGAAGCCGCCGAGCAGCTGCCAGCTCATGACGGTGACGCTCGAGTACTTGGCGCGGTAGCGCTTGAAGTAGACGGCTAGAAGCGCCGCTGCTGCGGCGCCCACGAGGCCGAGCGCAATGCCAAGGCGGTACTGCGCGTCGAAGTGAAAGATGAGCGAGATGCCGAAGATCGTTACGAGCGAGAAGAGCACCTCGTGCAGCGAGATGCGGGCCCTGTTCATCAGCGGCTCGATGAGCGCCGTGAAAAAGCCGATCGACGAGAAGGCCACGACGCCGATGCTCACGTTCGAGGCCTTGATCGAGGCATAGAAGAGCGTCCACTGCACGGCAAGAAGCGCGCCCACGCCCATGATCGCGATCCTGTCGCGCGGCGTCACCTTCTCAAGGCGCTTCGTCAGCCAGGCCCAGAGCCACAGGCAGCCGCCCGCAATCACGATGCGCCAGAAGACGATGAGGCCGGGCGAGAGCATCATGAGCTTGCCGAAGACGCCGGTCCAGCCGGCCAGAAGAATGGAGATGTGAAGCTGAAGGAAGGCCTTTTTCACGGCGCACCGCCAGGAGGGAGACTGTTTGAGGGTTGGGAACATGTCGGCTTTTCGCCCCTTTTCAAGGCTCTGCCGGGCGCGCCTATGCTACCGCAAGAAGAAGGAACTTGCCATGCCGGACACACGGTCCGGGCATGACGTTTTCCCGCATCCTCACCCGTCTCATCCTCAGCCGATCGTCAAGATATTAATAGTCTCACCCAAAATCTCGGACCGGTTGGTTATACAGCCAACCGGTCCGAGATTTTGGGGGTAAAATGATCAACTAGTGATCGAACGGCAATTTAGGTCATGTCTGCTCGATCCAATTCGTCCTTATGTATTACTTGTTGAGACAATTTGGATCAACAAGAATTGAATGTTTCGGGTTTTCGTGTGTTGTGAAAGCCGCGGATTCGCGATGGCTTGGTATGTCGACATCTACAAATCCTCCTTATGATTCGTCGGACGCTCCGTTGTCGGGGCGTTATTTTTTATTGCTGCAGGGACCTCAGAGTTATTTTTTCCGCCGCTTGGCGGACGGCCTGGTCAAAGAAGGGGCGCGTGTCGACAAGGTTAATTTCTGTGGCGGCGACAGGATGTTGTGGGGATTAGGCCGCAGGGCGCTTGACTACACGGGCACGCTTTATGAGTGGCCAGAGTGGATCGGACATTATTACCGAGAAGAGGGCGTGACGGATATATGCCTTTATGGCGACTGGCGTCCGCTTCATTGGGAAGCCGTGCGTCTGGCTTATGCTCGCGGCATTCGTGTCTGGGTCTTTGAAGAAGGATATTTGCGAGCGGGCTTTTCAACGTTGGAAGAAAACGGGGTCAACGGCCGATCGTCTTTGCCGGTCAATCCTCAGGATATTCGTGAGATGGCGGTTGGACTCCCGGATCCAAAGGCAATCACTGTGGAAAACGACATTCGCGACAAGGTGTACAAAGCGATTTTTCATCATGTGGGGAACGTATGCCTTTGGCCAAAATTCCATCACTACAGGACACATCGTCCGACCAACATTTTCTTTGAATTGCTAGGGATCCTGCCTCGATATTTGACAAGGAATAAGAGAAGCGAACGATCGCTCAAAGCGCTCGAAGCCTTCAATGCGTCGGACGATCCGTACTTTTTCTATCCGTTGCAGCTCGTTTCCGACAGCCAGGTGCAGCTCTATTCGCCGTACGTGCGTGTGCAGGAGGCCATTGCCGATGTTCTTGCATCCTTTGCTCTCCATGCACACCATAAGACCCGGCTCTTGATCAAGAACCATCCGCTTGACAACGGGCTGATCGACTATGGTGAATTTATCAAGGGCTTTGCCGAAGAGTTGGGAATTGCGGATCGTGTGACGTATGTGGAGGACGGCTCTACGGCCGACATGATTGCCGGAAGTCGAGGGGTGGTGCTGATCAATAGTACGGTGGGCTTGATGGCGCTTGATCAGAACAAGCCCGTCTACTGCATGGGCCGCTCCATTTACAATATTGAGGGCTTGACGCAGAGCTTGCCGTCGACGCCGCTTGACATGTTCTGGCGTGCGCCGAAAGCGCCGAATAAGCCGCTCTACAGAGCTTTCAAGCGCATTCTATACTCGCAGGCTTTGATTCATGGGAACTTCTATTCGCCGAATGGTATTGATCTGGCGGTCAATGCAACGATTGAAAGGTTTGAGTCTTCAACTGTGCGATTGAGGCCGAAGCACTGGCAGATCATTCTGCGCTCGCGCGATGACTATAGGAAGCTCTTCAAAAACCCCTGTTCCCAAGCCGAATTGAACAAAATCGTTCCGTT
>OJOW01000311.1_pt1 | contig 18147 bp, 16 predicted proteins | sample 1598311 | NCBI WGS metagenome assembly OJOW01 (sample SAMN03922481, study PRJEB24848) | human gut metagenome | isolation source: stool sample | host: Homo sapiens | place: Germany | collected 2011-05
GGGCAACCCCGAGGCGAAAAGCCTCGACTGTATCGAAACCCTCCCACTTCAGTGGCGATGTTGTTTAGGTAAGAAAGGGGAGGGGAGCGGCTTGCGCGCCAACTGCCCCTTCGATATACTCACGTCCTTTTTCGGCGCCTTCACGGGCGCCGTTTGTTGTTGTGAAAAGCCTGTTGGGCAGAACATTGAGGAGATTTTGATGAGCGGCATGTATGATCCCCCGCATCCTGGCACGATTCTTGCTGAGACGCTGGAGCATCTGGGACTCAACGCCAGGCAGTTTGCCAGGCACCTCGACGTGACGCCCGCCGCAGTGACGCGCGTTATGAAGGGTGAAGGCCCCGTCACGCCCGAGCTCGCCGTACGCATCGCCCACGTGCTTCCCGGTCCGTCCGCAGCCATGTGGCTGCGCCTGCAGTACTGCCACGACGTCTGGCAGGCCGAGCACATGCTCGCCATCTCCCGTCTGCGTCCGCTGACGCTTTCCGAGGAGGAGAAGGCCGAAGCCGTGCGCACCCGCCTGGCGGCCGAAGAGGTCTGTGCCGACTGACCGAATCCTTGCCGAAGGGCAGGGCAGTCGAGAAGAGCAGGGCGCCGGCAGAGGGCGGTACGCGTCGTCTTCCCTGCTGCCATCAGGGGCCGTCAGGGCCTCCGAGGGCTGAATGCCGGAAGAAAACATTCCCTTTCCCGAGGTGTGACATGAGCTGACAGGGCGCAGATCGTTAACGTGCTTGACGACCTCGCAGAGGCGCTCCTCACCGACGGCTTCGGCATTCTCGAGCGATCGGGCGACGGCACGAGACTCGAGGAGGCTGTTCAAAGTGCGCTGGCTGCGCCCGAGGCCCTCAAAAGGGCTGAAGCTGAGGCGCCTGAAGTCACAAAGGAAAGGCGGGAAATGCCTTGGGACGAAAACCCCGAGGGCACCATGGTCGAGACGGGTGAAGACTGGATCGATCTGCCGGACGAAACGCCTGAAGCCGCAGCCTCGTCGCTTGCGTCGGGAGACCGCCCCATTTGCCCGAGACGACGAGTTCCTCGCTGCCATGCTCGAGGAAAGCATCGCGTTTTGCAGCGGCAGGGAGACGGATGCCCGAGGGACGCTCGAGCAGACCGCGAAGTGTCTGGGCTTCACGTACGAGGCGCTCATGCAGGGGGCTGCCGACGGCATCGCCGTCGGACGCGTCGTGGCGCAGGTGAAGCGCGAGCATCCTGTGTTCGCGACGAGGAACTGACGGACGAAGGCGCAGACCGCGCCTGAAGACCTGAAGTTCGAAAAGCTGTGAAATGAAGGACGGAAACCCGTCCTTCTTCACTTTTTTTGAATATTCAACATAACTACTATTATGTTGAGTAATTTAAAGAGCAGAAAACGGCTTTTTCCGCTGTTTGACTTTACAACCGGGTTCGGCGCATTTCCTGCCCGTCTGCGCACAAATGACCGTCGGATGTCTGCTTCGGTCCCTGCGTTTGCCAAAAACGACAAATTTGCGGTTTTTCGATCGGCGGATCCTCCCGCCTATCATGTTCCTGTTCGACACATACTGTCGCTCTTCGAAAACAGGATCAAAGGAAACAACATGTCCATCATCAACGACTTCAAGAATGAATTCCGCTTCTCCGCTCACGGCCGCACGAGCCGCAGGAATTTCTGGATCTATCAGATCGGCCTGTTTGTCCTGGGCCTTGCTGTTGCCATGGGTTGCGGCACCATCATTGGTCTGACGAATGCTGTGGTCGGCTTCTGGTTTATTATCGCTGCTCTGCTCATCCTTCCCTTCGGCATCGCCAACATCTTCGTTACGATCCGTCGTCTGCATGACATGGGCTATTCTGGCTACTGGTATTTCGCCCTCCTGGCTGCAGGCATGTTTGCCTCCGCTCTTGACAAGGTCGTTCCCGTTGCCTCGCTGATTGTGACGGTGATCGTTTACGTCTGTCTGAGCCAGAAGTCTCAACCCGGACTCAACAAGTATGACGTGACCGAATAACGGTCCCGATCGAAACAGTTGCTGTAGTGAGAAGCATGCAGCAGTTTCCGTTTCCTCAAGGCGACGGTTTCGGCGGTATCGCTTCCCATGAGGTTTCATGCAGACGCTTTGTGTTCGTTTTGGGCCATGATGGCGATCGTTATGCAGAATACGGCCGTCTTGTCGGGGGCGGAAGCCTCTTTGAGGACGGTCCGCGCGTTACGTCGGCCTCAACGCGCTCTACAGCGTCCCCTTCGTCATGCCTAGTCCCTTCCCTTCCCTTCCCTTCCCTTCCCTGTCTCCCTCATCGGGCGGAAGGCTCAGGCTGCAACGAATTCCCTTCTCTACAATCTGCAGCGCTTGTCGGTTTCACGCGTTCCGCTGGGCGGAACGATGGCTGGCTCAGCCATTCATGCAGTTTCCGCGCCCGAGCTTCCCTGTCGATGGCCGACAACGGTTGTCTGCTCGCAGCTTTTGCCTTCGCGCAGAATCAAGTGAAGCTACGCGTGCGCTTCTCGCTCAACAACCTGAAGCTCGACGACGATGTTCTTAACATACCGCTCTTCCAGGCTGATCAGGCGGACCGTCTGATCAGCCAGGCACTCAGGATTCGCGGGCAGGCCGGCATTGAAAGCAAGTGACACGGATTTACCTTTTCTTTTGTCCAGGGACATTGTTGCCACGCTGAGCAATCGCAAGGTTCACGTCATGCCGGCTTGGGCACGTATTTCGGGTTGGCATGAATTCGAAGTGAAAAAAAAGGATGCTGTTATTTTTTTCGGCATCCCTTTGATTGTCGGACTTCGGCCTTGATCAGGCGCGGGCGCGCAACCACCTGAGCGCAATGTCGGAGGACGTGGCGGCGGCGGCCTTCACGAAGGTCATGTAGTCGATCTTGACGTCGCCGCTGGCCTCGTCGGAGATGACGCGGATGGCGGCAAACGGGATCTTGTTGACGAAGCAGACCTGAGCGATGGCGGCGGCCTCCATTTCAACGGCGGAGGCCTTGAAGGTGGAGACGATCCATTCGCGGCGCTCAGTCGTGTGGACGAACTGGTCGCCCGAGGCAATGACGCCGAGGCGGTGGTTGACGTTGGCGGCAGCGCAGACGCGGTCGAGTTCGTCGGCGATCTTCGTGTCGGCGGGGAGCTCGATCATGTTGATGCCGGAGATGAGGCCCACGGGGTCGCCGACGGCGGAGGTGTCCATGTCGTGCTGGACGCAGGCCGTGGAAATGGCCACGTCGCCGATGTGGAGCTCGGGAGTGAGCGTGCCCGCAACGCCCGAGTTGACGATTTCGGTGACGCCGAACTTGAGGATCATGGTCTGGGCGCAGAGGGCCGCGAAGACCTTGCCCACGCCGCTGCGTGCGAGGACGACGCGCCTGCCCTCGAGGCTGCCGATGATGAAGTCGATGCCCGAGACGGTTTCGGTGCGGGCGTTCTTCATCATGCTGCGAAGAATCGCGACTTCGACGTCCATCGCGCCGATGATGCCGGTGATCTGCATGTGTCTGTCTCCTCAGATGGCTTCGCCCGCCTTGTTGAAGAGCGGGAGGGGTTCAAGGAAGGTGATGTCAGTGCGCTCGGCGGCTTCGCCCTCGGCGAGGACCGCGGCGCGGCCGACGACGATGCCGCCCGCCTTTTCAACGAGCTTCTCGAGGGCTTCAAGGGACTTGCCCGTGGAGATGACGTCGTCAACGATGAGAATGCGCCTGCCCTGCATGAGGGCGGCGTCCTCTTCCGTGAGGAAGAGCTTCTGCATGCCGGCGGTCGTGATCGACTGGACGTCGACCTCAAGGGCCTCGCCCATGTAGAGCTTCATCTTCTTGCGGGCGACGAAGTAGCGCGCGGCGCCGGCCTGACGGGCCATTTCGTGAATGAGCGGGATGCCCTTGGCTTCAGCCGTCAGCATGTAGTCGTACTCGGGGGCCTTTTCAAGGAGGGCCGAGGCGCAGGCAACGGTGAGCTCCTGGTCGCCGAGCATGATGAAGGCTGCGATCTGCAGCTCGTCGGATATGGGAAAGAGAGGCAGGTCGCGCTTGAGGCCGGCGACTGCGATCGGATAATGCATCTGGAGACTCCGCTTGGAGATTGTGCGATGAAGGGTGCCGGAAGCGTCCGGCGTGCGACGGGTATTGTACAACGTGTGCGCAGCCACGAAGGCCTTGGGAAAAGGCGTTTGGAAACAGCAGGAAGGCCTTCGCCAGAGATGAAAAAATGGGCGAACCGGCCCTTCGGTGGTGTGGCGCCATGCGGCGAAGCGCGTCCGCTTCGGCGGCCCGTTTGCGGAGTGGTTGCTTCGTCACCATGGTGCCGGCATCTCGTCTTCAGGCGCCGTCGATCCCGGTCATGGCGGTTGGCAGTTGCACTAGAAGGCGTAAAGCGCAATGAAGTTCACGGAGGCGCCTTCGCGGTCTCCAACATAGCCCTTGGCTCCGTGATTGAACTGCAAGTTCGTCAACCGGGCAGGCTGATAGGCGACGCCAAGATCCAGAATGCCGGTGTTGCCCTTGATCGAGGGCACGTCCAGCCGGATGCCGTTGACGGAACTTTCCTCGTCACCGTCAAATACGTGCTTGAAAGCGACGCCGCGATGCCAGCGGAAGGCTTCGGGCACACCATGAACAAGCCGACTTCCGGAAGAAGTCGGCTTTTGCGCGAGATCGTCAGATCTCATTCTTGGCAGACACGATTTCAGTGATCTCAGAAGCTCCAACGGGCTCCCAGGTTCACACGGTAGTCGGTATCGACTTCGTCGCCGTCAGCCGCTTCAATGTCGGCGTAGAGGTGCAGATTCTTCGTGGCGTTGAAGTTGGCGCCGAGGCCGTATTCATACCAAGTGCCGCCAAGATCCTCAGAGAGGCTCCGGCTATGGCCCTCGAACGAATAGGTGTAGCCCGCCTCTCCCTTCCAATCGTGAAGGACGGACGTCCGGATGTATACGTTGCCTTTGTCTTTCGGAAGTTCAAGGCCGGCCATGAAGCCCGCACGACCGATGAGCGATTCAGCCGCATCCTGTTTCACGCCGTAGTTGGCGGACGTCGTGTAATCGACGCTTTCAACCCGACCGTACATGAATTCGATCTGCGGCTCGATGAAGAAGGCGTTGACGGGATGGAAACGGTGCCCTGCTTCAATGGAGAAGGAGAACATATTGGCGTCATAGTCTCCCTTGACGTTGCCCGCATTGGACGTGATGTTGAACTCGTTGTCGATTCGGCCGACCTTCAGCGTACCGTCGAGGAATGCCCCATTGTCGAATAGCTTCGTGACGTAGCCGGTCAAGGCAGCAATCGAGCTGTCACCGCTGCCGAACGCGAAATCGTTTGAGCCGTCCGTGAAGGAAAGCGCGGCGCCTGCCCAAAGACCGGGTTGAACCTGGCGATCATAGCCAAATTGGAACGCCGTGTAGTCGCTCTCGACGCTGCGTTTGCCGTATTTGGATTTACCCGTGTAGACACGTGCCCTAACACGGTTTGCATCGGCGGATGAGGTCGCGCACGGCCTTGCGCGTCCAGACCGCCCAAGGAAACTTCAGCTGAGACGGGTTGGAATCAATAATCCACGCCATCAACTTCGCTTCCTCTTGTCGGGAGAGGCGTCGCATCTTGTCGCTGGTTTCGGGCTTGGGCCACGGCTATGTCCTGCGATTGCAGCCTCTTCTCCGTGCTTTTCGAAGGCACGCAACACTTTCCAGACCTACCGGCGAGACATGCCAAAGGTTTTGGCAATCTGGGTGCGCTTTATACCTTTCTTATAGGCCTCGATAACGCGTTGGTGGAGGGCTTTCTGGGCTGAAAGCGAAAGCTCTCGGACATCAATGCGGTTAGCTACAGTAATCGTCATGGAATTATAAAGCAGATGTAAACTAAACTAAATCAAAGCCTAGTTAATAACTCTGAAAAGATGTTTTTCCAAAGCAAATTACGGGTTTGCACCGACCGGGAAATCGTGGGTGGCGAAAAACGATTCCGTCAAGATACAATCCTCGAACTTGTCCACCGACATCGTCCGACCGACGCCGGGCCCCATGCGGTCGGCGTGCGACGACGTCTCCACTCATGAGGAGTACCACCATGAAGCGTTCTCTCTTGGCGCTCGGTCTGGGTTTGGCCCTGGCCGCTACGGCGCAGGCCGCCGACATTCGTCTCGTCATTCACGGCGGCGCCGGCACGATGGCGCGTGAAGACTTCACGCCCGAACGTGCCGCGAAGTACCACGAAGGCCTCCAACAGGCTCTGCAGGCGGGTTATGCCGTGCTCGAACAGGGCGGTACGGCCGTCGAGGCCGTCAAGGCCGCCATCAATCAGATGGAACTCAATCCCAACTTCAACGCCGGTCGCGGCGCGGTCTTCACGAGCGAAGGCAAGAACGAACTCGACTCGTCCATCATGGACGGCAAGACGCTCTCCGCCGGCGCCGTTGCGGGCGTAACCAACGTGAAGCACCCCATCAACTGCGCGGACCTCGTCCGCACCAAGTCGCCGCACGTCATGATGGCGACGAAGGGCGCCGAAGAGTTCTGCGCGAAGAACGGCGCCGAAACCGTCGATCCGAAGTGGTTCTTCACGGACTTCCGCTATCAGCAGCTCCAGAAGGCCAAGGAAAAGGAACAGATCATTCTCGACCACGACGGTGATCATCCCAAGACCGCTAATGCCGAACTCTTCATCGACCCGATGATGTACGACTACAAGTACGGCACGGTCGGCGCCGTGGCGCTCGACAAGGACGGCAACATTGCCGCGGGCACGTCGACCGGCGGCATGACCAACAAGCGCTTCGGCCGCGTGGGCGACTCGCCCATCATCGGGGCCGGCACCTACGCCAACAACGAAACGGTGGCCGTTTCCTGCACGGGCTCGGGCGAAATGTTCATCCGTACGTCCGCCGCCTACAACGTGCATGCCCACTACAAGCTCCTCGGCCAGGACGTTCAGAAGGCCGGTGACGCCGCCATCGCCGAGGTCGGCGCAATCAAGGGCACGGGCGGCATGATCATTCTCGACGCCAAGGGCAACTTCGCCTTCCCGATGAACTCCCTCGGCATGTACCGCGGCACCATCGGCAAGGACGGCGTTCCGATGACCGCCATCTTCGCCGACGAAGAACTCAAGAACATCGACGTCAAGAAGCTCCGCGAGTCGAAATAATTCCAACAGTTCAGAGGAGGACGACGCGATGCTCTTTGCGCCGTCCTTCTCCCGCTTTCCTCGGCTTGAGCCGTTGCCGAGGGAATCGTTCGAAAGCCTGCTTTCCCGGCCGCAAGGAACGGAAAGGCGGGCTTTCTTGTTTGACGGCCCGCCAATCAGACCGTCTGCATCGAACAGTTCAAACCGTTCCGGGACGACGCGCGACGGTCTTTTCAGTCCGGTTTCGTGGAAAGATCCGGAGTCCGGGCGCTGACGGGGAGCGACGCGTCGGCACGGCCTGCCAAAATGCGGTCGACTTCCGCGACCACGATGTCCGGCGGCATCGTCTGGAGGCACATCGCGAGACTCGTGTCGCTTGAGCGCGGACAACATTGCCGAACAAAATGGGCTAGAAACCGTAATCTGCACGAAGAAAGTCAAATTCTTTCTTTAAGAGAAAAAGGCGGGCGATTTTGCCGAAAGGTGTCCGGAGGCGCTCCGCGGACGGTGCGGTTTGTCGCGAGGATCCCCGTCGGAAGACCTTCGCGATGCGGGCTACAATTCGGAATGCGTTTGATGCTTCAGGGAGGTCTTTTCATGCGCTGGCAGGATCTTGAAGAAAGCTCGTCGGTCGAGGACCGCAGGGGGATGGGCGGCATGAGACGTTCGGGAGGCCTTCGCACCCGCGGCGGCATTCCGCTTCGCGGCAAGACGGGGCTGGCCGTCGTGATCGTGGTGCTCGTGGCGGGCTACTACGGGATCGACCTCACGCCTTTGCTGACGGGAGAGCCCTTCCCCGTCGAGACGCAGACGACGGCTTCGGCGCCCTACAAGGGCACGGCAGCCGAGGAGGAGCTCGCGAAGTTCTCCCGCGTTGCGCTCAAGACGACGGAGGACGTCTGGACCGAGATCTTCCGCGCCACGGGCGAAAGGTATCCGCACCCGAAGCTCGTGCTCTACACGGGCAGCACCTCGACCGCCTGCGGCTACGGCCGGTCGGCGATGGGCCCCTTCTATTGTCCCGCCGACAGGAAGGTCTACCTTGACTTGAGCTTTTATGACGACATGCAGAAGAAGCTCGGCGGGGGCGGCGACTTTGCGCTCGGATACGTCCTCGCCCACGAAGTCGGGCACCATGTGCAGACCGTGCTCGGCATTTCCGAGCAGGTTCAGACGCTCCAGCAGCGCGTGACGAAGAAGGAAGCAAATGCGCTCCAGGTCAAGATGGAGCTTCAGGCCGACTGCTTCGCGGGCGTCTGGGGGCACTTTATGGAAAAGCGCGGGATTCTCGAGGCGGGCGACCTTGAGGAGGCGCTCAAGACCGCCACGGCCATCGGAGATGACCGCCTGCAGAAGGAGGCCACGGGCCGCGTCGTGCCCGACAGCTTCACGCACGGGACGTCGCTCCAGCGCCTCAACTGGTTCAAGAAGGGATTCAGGAGCGGCAATCCCAACGTCTGCAACACCTGGCAGGCGGACAAGCTCTAGCCTTCGACATTTTCATCAGCCTTTCGGGTCCGCAGGCCTTCTGACCGCGGGCCCGATTTGTTTTCAGGGAGATGCGCTCGGCGAGAAGGTTGATTCCAAAAACGGAAGCATCCTGAAGCATTGCAACTGTTGCACCTTGTGATGCACCTTGTGACTTTGCGGGACGCGGAGCGTCAATGAGCGGTACGATGAAGGCATGAGGCTCCTCATGCGGCGCAGCGTGCCGCAGGGAGCGACCGAATGCCCGTGACGACAGGAGAAAAGCCATGCTGAGAAGAACGATTGCGGGAGCAAGGCGGAACGGGAAAGAGGTCTGCCGCGCACACTTTGTACGGACGGTGACGTTCAGGCGGCTTTGCCCCCCGAAAGAGCTGTCTGACGGTCAAAGTGAATCCTCTGTCTTTAGACAGGGGAGCTTCAATGGAACGCCTCTTTTGTCCGAAGAGGCGGGTTCAGGGAGCGCAGGCGGCTGCAGAAATGCGGCCGCCTGTTTTTCCGTGGGCGTCAGAAGACTTCGCCGTTGTCTTCGGGAAGCTCGAGCGCGAACGTCTCGAGGTCTTCGCCGGGATGTCTTGCGGGAAGCTCGGCCTGCCATTGCCGGGGCCAGGCGTCGTCGGGCACGGGAAGGACTTCGTTCGGGTCGTCGTAGGCGTTCTTCGGATAGCGGGCGAGATGGAGCTTCTGTCTGACGCGCGTCACTGCGGTGTAGAGCCAGCGGAAGTAGTCGGCCGAGGATCTCGGTCCCGTCCATGCGCAGTCGACGAAGACGTGCGGCCATTCGCTGCCCTGGGACTTGTGGCAGGTGACGGCGTAGCCGTAGCGGACGTGAAGCGCGTTGACGAACGGGTCTTCGGCGAGCGCGTCCTGCCAGTCCTTCGTGCCGCGCCTGAGCCTCGGGAAGCGGTTCTTGAAGTCGGCCATGAGGGCGCGAAGGAGAAGCGTCATGTCGGGCAGGTCGTCGGGCTCGAGCTGGTTGAGAAGGATCATGCAGGAGACCTCGAAGCACTCGCCCGTATTGCCGCGAAGCTTGAGCGTGACGCTCTGGAACTCAAGGTCGAGGTTCACGAGGCGCCTGCCCTTCCCTGCGGGGCCGGTCTTCACGCGGAAGGAGACGCTGCGCCTGGTGCGCGCTCCCGTGCGGAGCACCTGGCAGAAGTCGCCGTTGCAGATGAATTCGCCGTGCATGTGCGTGTTGAGGATTACCATGAGCTTGTCTCCCGCGGCGAGCTCCTCGACGCCCGGAAACTGCAGCCGCCTGAAGGCGCGGTTGAGCTGCTGGGCGCGCACGTTCGTCTGCGCGATCATGACGGCGTCGCGTGTGATGCGCCGTCCCATGACCTCCCAGCAGAGGCGCGCCATGTCGCGCGCATCGATCCGCTCTACGTCGGGAACGTCCGCAGGAAGCCTTGGAAGAGCGTACGTCTTGTTTTTGAGTCCCGTTCGGAGCGCAGTCGCGAGCGCGAGAATTCCCGAGTCCTGCTTCTGGCGGACGATGTCGGTGAGCGTGTGCTCCGAGGGCTTCAGGCCGAATTCCTCCTCGAGGTGCACGGGAGAGAGCGCGGGCGAGACGGTCATGCCGACGGGCGGGAGCTGCGCGGCGTCGCCCACGAACAGGATGTGCCTGCGGTGCGCGCAGGGGGCGTCCTCGAGAAAGTGCAGGAGGTCGGCGAGAAGGCGGCCCGAGCCGAACTGCAGGAGCGGATTCTGCGTCTCGCGGTCGGAGACCATCGAGGCCTCGTCGACGACGTAGACCGCGTCAAGTTCGTCCGTGTTTGACGTGAGGTCGCTCACGAGCGTGAAGTCCTCGTCGTCTGGATCGTCCCGGTCGCGGGGCGAGTAGAGGTGCGCGTGGATGGTCGAGGCGCTGCGGGACGTTCTCGTCGAGAGCACCTTGGCCGCGCGGCCCGTGGGCGCCATGAGGTGCACGGAGCGGTTGACGGCCGAAAGATAGTCGACGACGCCCTTCATCAGGAAGGTCTTCCCCGTGCCCGCATAGCCGCGAAGTATGAAGATCCGCGCTTCGTCGTCGTCAAGAAACGCCTGAAGCTTCGGAACGAGCGAGGCCTGACCGGAGGTGAGCCGCACGCCTTCGAACATGCGCGAGAGCGTCGGATTCTTGATGTGGATTCCGCCCGCCTCGTCCGGGTCCGCCTCTTCGGGCGATCCGCCTGCATTGCTCGCGTCCGCAGGCGTGCCCTGAACCCAGGAGCGCGGGACGCGAAAGCGCTCGCCGTGCTCGTCCTCAAACCAGACCCAGCGGTCGTCTGCTTCGGACGCGGGCGCAGCGGCGGCGACGGCTCCTTCAGGAGGCCTGATGAGCGCGACGTTTCCTTCGGCAGGCTTCGGATGCGGCATGACGGTCTCGCTTCGCAAGCCCTGCGAAGCGCATCTCCTCTCGAAACGGCGTGTGGCGGAAAAGCAACACGAACGGCGGTTTTTCTGGTTCTTTATTCGGAGGAACCCTGATGGAGAACACCCAACTAGTGGGGACTTTCGATGGAGGCTTACCCTAAGTTGGCACAGTCGGCGCGTCTTAAGGCAGGCTTAATGGACTAGGATTCACTCGAACAGGGCGCTCGGCCCCCATGAACCATTCGCCCCTACAGGAGATTTTAATGACAAATTTCAAGACGCTTGCCGCCCTGATGATGACCGCCCTCATGGCTGCGGGCACCGCCTCTGCCGCCGACGGAAAGTTCGGTGCCGACCGTCATGCGGCGATGGGTCTCACCTGCGAGACCTGCCACGGCCCCGACAAGGCCAATCCCGCCACGCCCGACATCAAGACGTGCACGCAGTGCCACAACACGAAGGACCTCGTTGAGAAGACGAAGGACGTCAAGCCGACGAATCCGCACGTCTCCCCGCATTATCAGGACCAGCTTGACTGCACGAACTGCCACTACATGCACGGCGAAACGGAGAACTTCTGCGACCAGTGCCACCAGTTCGGCTTCAAGGTGCCCTGAGGCGCTGAAAGGCATTGACAGGCATCGCTTCGGGCCCGGATTGACGGGACCGTCCCTTGAACGCCCGATGATTTTCACCGCGTCCTGACGGCCGACCAGCCGCAGGACGGCGGGAGCCTCCGCCGCACACGGAGGTCCGTCCCGCGACCATCACTCATGAAAAGGAGTATCAGCATGACCAACCAGTCCCGCCGCCAGTTCCTCAAGACCGGCGCCCTCTTCGGCGCAGCCTCCGCTGCCGCCGCCGTCTCCGCTCCCGCCTTCTCGACCGAAGCGCCGCAGAAGTGGGACGAAACTACGGGTCTTCTCATCGTCGGCACCGGCTTTGCCGGCTGCGCCGCCGCCCTCGAGGCGCACTACCTCGGCGCGAAGAAGGAGGAGATCATGCTCGTCGACAAGATGAGCACGCCGGGCGGCAACTCCATCATCAACGGCGGCGCCGTTGCGGCCGCCGGCACCGACATGCAGGAAAAGGAAGGCATCAAGGACTCCGCCGACCTTCTTTTTGCGGACATCATGAAGGCGGGCGGCGGCCTCTGCCATCCCGCCCTCGCCCGCCGCATCGCCGATGAATCCGTCGCCAACTTCAAGTGGCTGCGCGACGACATCGGCGTCCAGTTCAAGGCCGTAACCTACCACGGCGGCCACTCTGTCAAGCGTTCGCACGCCGTGACGAACAACTCCGGCTCCGGCTTCATTCTTCCGATGCTCGCCAAGCTCAAGGAATTCGGCATTGAGCCGCGCCTTCGCTTCATCGTCGACGAAATCATCGTCAACGACAAGAAGGAAGTCATCGGCGTCAAGGCCCGCCAGGGCTATCGCTTCGGCCGCGAGAATTCCGGCAAGGTCCTTTACGTGCGCGCCACGAAGGGCGTGCTGATCGCCGCCGGCGGCTTCGCTCAGAACGTCAAGTACCGCATGAGCCAGGACCCGCGCCTCACGGACAAGTTCACCTCCACGAACCATCCGGGCGCCACGGGCGAAATGATCATGCAGGCCCAGGAAATCGGCGCCAACACCGTCCAGATGGACTGGATCCAGCTCGGTCCGTGGACCTCGCCCGATGAAAAGGGCTTTGGCGTGGCTCCGCTCTTCGTCGAGTCCTGCGTCGGCCTCGGGCCCATGGTCGACCCGGCCACCGGCAAGCGCTTCATCAAGGAAACGGGCAACCGCAAGGTCCGCGCCGACGCCATCGTCGCCATCGGCCACCCCTGCGTCATCTACACCTGCGAAGCCAACGTCATGAACGCCATCGTCGGCCACAACATGACCGACAAGCTCTGGGAGCACGCCCTCAAGACCGGCGTCGTCAAGAAGTTCGACACGCTCAAGGACCTCGCTGCCGGCTACGGCATCGACTACGCGACGCTCGAGAAGACCAATGAGACCTTCAACGGCTACATGAAGGCCATGAAGGACCCCGAGTTCGACTGCATGTTCTTCAAGGGCGCCAGCGTCAACGACAAGGGTCCCTTCTACGGCGTTCGCCTCTGGCCGCGCGTCCACCACTGCATGGGCGGCCTTGAGATCAACGAGCATGCCCAGGTCATGTCCGTGCGCGGCACCCCGATCAAGGGCCTCTATGCTGCCGGCGAAGCCACGGGCGGCGTCCACGGCATGGTTCGTCTCGGTACCGTCGCCGTTGCCGACTGCATGATCTTCGGCCGCATCGCAGCCCGCGATGCCTTCAAGAAGGCCTGATCCCGGTCAACGCCTGAAGATGCGCCCTGCGAGCGGGAAGCCTGAGACCTCCCGCGTGCAGGGATCGACGGGCGTTTCGTCCGGTCGGACGCGGCGCCCGTTCCCGCCCGAAAACGGCGGAAGGAATGCCGGAGGTCAGGCGGGAATTAAAGAGAACAACAAAAGTACTCGTTGATACTGTATTATTCCGTCCTGCCCGCAGGAGAGGCGAAGCGCCCTCCTGACTCAAAGCGCATTCCGCTTTTCAACCCATTAGGAAATGAACATCATGATGAAGAAGTCTCTTCTCGCCCTTTCCGTGGCCGCTGCGGCCATGGGCGCCCAGGCCGCTGACGTCCAGGTCTACGGCCTCATCGACACCAGCCTCTCCTTCGTGTCGAGCGACGCCGACATTGCCGGCCACGACCGTGTGAACTCCTTCTCGATGGAGAACGCAAAGGAATTCGGCTCCCGCTTCGGTCTCAAGGGTTCTGAAGACCTCGGCAACGGTTACAAGGTGGCCTTCGTGCTCGAGTCCGGCATCAAGTCCGACGACGGCAGTCTCGACCAGGGCGGCAAGCTCTTCGGTCGCGAAGCCCACGTCGACCTCGTCGGTCCGTTCGGCAAGCTCTCCGCCGGCCTGATGCCCGTCTTCGGCAGCACGCTCGGCGCCGACGGCCTCTTCCGCGCCATCGACCCGCTCTTTGCGAACTACACGAAGGCCTTCGGCTCCGGCCACGTGACCGCCTCCTCCTGGACGCGCGTCGACAATGCGCTCAGCTACGTGACCCCGACCGTTGCGGGCTTCACGGGCTACGCCATGTACTCCTTCAAGAACGACTCCTCCACGGGCGGGGTCGAAGGCCACGGCGGCGAATCCGACCGCTACGCCTCTCTCGCCGCACGCTACAAGGCCGGGGCTCTTGAGGCCGTGCTCGTCGCCGACACCACGATGTACGGCACGTACCGCACTGGCACCGCCGCCAGCAAGGATGACGGCTGGACCGTCACCTTCGGCGGCAACTACACGTTCGACGGCGGCGTCAAGGTCCTCGCCTTCACGCAGTTCTTCGGCGACCAGGAACTCAAGGCCAGGCCGCGTGCCGGTGTCGGATTCGACGGCATCAATGCGGTTGCTGGCGACTACGGCTTCGTCGACGGCTACGGCGTGAGCCTAGGCGTGAACGTGCCCGCCATGGGCGGCGTCGCCAAGGCCCAGGTCGCCTACCGCGACATGGACAACAAGGACAACGTCGACTTCAAGCGCGTAATCGCCGCCCTCGGCTACGACTACGCCCTCTCCAAGCGCACCGCCGTCTACGCCATGACCGGCTGGTCTCAGGAGAAGGTCGAGAACGGCACGACCGAAGCCAAGCCCAACGGCTACGAGTTCACGACCGGCATCGTCCACCGCTTCTGATGAGAGCCCGTGTTCCTCTTCCCGGGGAACGCGGTTTCTCCCAAAAGGGCTCGTTCTTCGCCTTCCCTTTGTATATACAGAGGGGAAGCGGGGCGGGCCCTTTTTTCGTTCACCTCCTTCGTCCCTTGTCGTCATCCGCCCTATGGGGCCTGTCTTCCGGATTGCCGTCCGGACGGGCGTTTCAGATGGTTTTCCCTTGGAAACCTCAGGTAAACGCCGATGGCGGTTTCAGAGGGTGCCGCCTAAAATATGCGCCCTGAATGCCGGTCTTTCTCCCTTTCGGGCCGGCGCATTTTCTGAGGACATCCAAGATGTGCACTTCCGTCATTGTCGGAGAAAAGGCCACGGCCGACGGCTCTTTCCTTCTTGCCCGCAGCGCTGACAGCAGCGCCCTCAAGGCCCAGCACTTCGTGATTCACGAAGCGCGCGAATGGCCCGAAGGCTCGATGTACCGCACGCAGGACCACAAGGGCGCCACCGCCTTCGAATGGCCCCAGCCCGCCCACAGCATGCGCTTCACGACCGTGCCGAACTGGCAGACCCAGCTCCACGGCGCCGTGGGCTTCAACGAAGCGGGCGTGGGCCTCACCGGCACCGAGTCCATCTTCGCACGCGACGACGCGCTCGCGATCGACCCGTACAACAAGGCCTCCGGCATCACCGAGGACGACATTCCCGACGTTCTGCTCTCCCGCTGCACGACCGCGCGCGAAGCGTGCGCGCTTCTGGGCCGCATCATCGAGGAGGCCGGCTGCGGTGAAGGCTTCGGCGTCGGCTTCGTCGACAGCAAGGAGGTCTGGTACCTCGAGACTGGCACGGGCCACCAGTGGATCGCCCACCGCACCCCGGCCGACAAGTACATGGCCACGGGCAACCCGGGCCGCCTGCGCGAATACGATCCGGAACGCGAGGACATGATGGGGTCGCCCACGGTCATGAGCTGGGCGAAGGAGCACGGCTTCTGGAACCCCGAGGAAGGTCCCTTCGACTTCGCCGCCGCCTACACCCGCAACGACGAGCGTGACCGCGTCTACAACGACCCGCGCGTCTGGATCATGCAGAAGCACCTCAATCCGTCCGTCGAGCAGCCCGTCGACGATGGCCGCAATTTCGAGGTCTATCTCACGCCCGAAAAGCCCATCACGGTCGACGATCTCAAGGCCCTGATGCGCAATCACTACGACATGTCCGAGCATGACCCGTACCAGTTCGGTCTGCGCGGCGACGAGCCCTGGCGCCCGATCAGCGTGTTCCGCACGTACGAGTCCCACATCATGCAGGTCCGTCCGTGGCTCCCGCAGGCCATCGGCTGCCTGATCCACCTCGCCTTCGGCATGGCCGACCTCTCCGTCTACCTGCCGTTCTACCAGGGCCTCGAGGCCGTTCCCCAACACTACGGTTGCGGCACGGACCACTGCGACCGCCGTTCCGTCTACTGGAAGTTCCGCAGGCTTCAGACGCTCGTCATGACCGACTACGCCGGCCTCGCCCCGATGGTCAAGACCGCCTTCGCCAAGTTCGAGGCCGACCTCGCCCCGCGCATGGCCGCCTTCGAAGCCGAGTTCGTCAAGCTTCATGCCGAAGACGAAAAGGCCGCCGCGAAGCTCCTCAACGACTTCAATCTCCGTGTTCTCGCCGAAGGCGAAGAGCTCTGCGAAACGCTTCTCGACGACTGCTTCACGAAGCGCACGACCGACATCCAGGAGGCCGTGTACTTCCGCAACCGCAAGGCCAAGGACTGATCACCGGGCTTGCCGGCCTCTTTCCGCCTTTCTTGTCATGAGGGCGGGATGAATGCCCGGCCTGCCTCACTTGAAAATGGCGGGATTTCCATAACGGAAGTCCCGCCATTTTTTGCTTCTGTCGGTTCTGTCTCAGTCGCCGGGTTTCGCTTGAGCGGGAGCAAATGAGCGGTGTTGAAGACAGGATCGGGATCAGGCCCTGCGCCTCCCCTCCCTCATGGCGAGGATGAAGACGGTGGCGAAGATGAGGACTGCGCCGAGGCTCTCGACGGGCGTGAAGGAGGTGCCGAGCAGCACGACGGAGAGAATCACGGCCGTGAGGGGCTCGGAAGCGCCGAGGATGGTGGTGACGGCGGGCGGGACGTAGTCGAGGCTCTTCAGATAGCAGACGAAGGCGAGCGCGGTGCCCACGACGATGATGTAGAGGTAGCCCGCGAGGGTCTCCCAAGTCCAGACGGCGTCGATTTCCGTGGGCGGATAGACGAAGAGCGCGCCGATGCCCGCAAAGAGCATGCCGAAGCCCACGACGGCGTTGACGCCGAGTTTCTTGACGGCATTGCCCGGCTGCAACGTGCAGAAGGCGCCGCAGGCGGCGGAGGCAAGCCCCCAGAGGACGCCCGAATATGAGAAGTTGACGACGCTCAGGTCGCCCTTTGTGATGATGAGTACGACGCCCGTGGCGGCAAGGCAGAAGGCGGCGAGCTCGAGGATCGAGACGGGCTTGCGGGTCGTGGCGGCGATCCAGCCTATCACGAAGAGCGGACCCGTGATGACCATGATGGCCGCCGTGGCGGCGCCCGCATCACGGATCGCAAGGAAGAACGTGAACTGCGTCGCCAGCACGCCGAGGCCGTAGATCACGACGTCACGCAGCAGAACCATGTCGGAGAAGAGCTTCGAGACCCTGCCCCTTTCGGTGAGGAGCGTCATGAGCGTGAGGAGCACGCCCGCGCCGAAGACGCGAAGCGCCACGAGGTCCTGGGCGGTGAAGCCGCCGTCCGTCATCATGACCTGAGCAGCCACCCCCATGGAGCCCCAGCCGAAGCCTGCGGCGATGGCAAGAAGAAAGCCCGTGAGCATGCGGCGTACTGAGGTCATTTGTCTTGTCTTTTCCTTGGAGTGCGTGTGAGAAGGCGGTCCGTCCGGACCAAGGCGGCATTGTACAGCGTCGCGATGCACCGCCGCTCGAAACGCCCCGTCCATCGTCATCCTCAAGCCTGCGGGCGGTAAAGACGGCGGCCTGCGCTTGCCTCCCGTCAAGAAATCCTCCAAAAGACGCTGGAGCGTTGTTCATCATCGAAATGGCGCGCGTACACGAAGAACGGCACCGTGATCCGCATCGAAACCGACAACACCGTGAAGGACGGCTGCAGGGTGCGTCAGTTGCGCGCCTGCCTCAAGGGCCGCGACATGCGCGAGCGCCTCTACAGTCCCGATCGACTGAAGTATCCGGTAAACAACTCTCGACTAAAGTCGAAAGCTTTATTGTCACCTGCTAAAGCAGGCTCAACATAGGGCTTGTTTACACCAGCCCCTGGGTTATCAGCAGACAACCCGGACGTTGCAGATTCCGACCTCCATTGAGGTCGCTGTGCGCTCTGTAACCACAGTTCTTGCAAACAAATCGGTGCTTCTGCCGTGTTCCGATGGCATTGCAATGCGGACAGGTTTGCGACGTATAGCGAGGGTCAACGAAGATCACTTCGATACCCGCTCTACAAGCTTTGTCCACTATCTTCTGCTGAAG
>OJOW01000316.1_pt1 | contig 18014 bp, 8 predicted proteins | sample 1598311 | NCBI WGS metagenome assembly OJOW01 (sample SAMN03922481, study PRJEB24848) | human gut metagenome | isolation source: stool sample | host: Homo sapiens | place: Germany | collected 2011-05
TAACCTTCGTTTCCATCATTCTTTCGAATGGGCATTCTCTACTACAAATTATGGAACAGACGAGTTCATAGTAGGAAACGATGGCAGCAACGCCATGTGGGATAGTTATATAGCCAATCTCAGTTCAGACATCGCCACAGTAAATATCAACACCACACATGCCTACGATGTATGGGATAATATGTATTCCGGTATCTCTTCCGCCAATCTTTTGCTAGAGAAACTGGAGAATTATTCGGGAAGCAATAAGAACGAACTGTCCGGCGTAGCCCACTTTATCCGTGGATTCAACTACTTTAAGCTAGTCAGCCAATACGGTGGTGTACCTATCAAACTGGCTTCTTCCAATACAGTGGAACGCGAATTTTCCCGCGCCTCAGCGCAGGAAGTTATGGAACAGGTATTCAGTGATCTGACAGCCGCTTATGGTGAACTTCCTGAAAATGAAGCAGAAGAAGGTCGTCTTACCAAGTACGCAGCTGCCCATTTTCTTGCCAAAGCATATCTATGGCGTGCCAGTGAACTCAATGACAATTGGAATTCCAGTACAAAAAGCAGTGATTTGACCAATGTTGTCAAGTATGCGACAGAAGTCATCAGTAAACACCCGCTAGCTCCCAACTTCAAAGATTTATGGAATTATACAGAAGTCGATGGTCCTAATGAGCAACTGAATGAAATCATACTAGCAGCCCAACGCACTTCTGCCGATGCCACCAAAGGGCAGTACGGTAATGAGCAACACCTTTATTTTTGCAGCCAATACCGCGACTTACCAGGTATGGCCCGTGATATTGCCGGTGGGCGTGAATACAACCGTCTGCGTACCACATACTATTCTTATAATGTATATAACCATCTGAACGATTCCCGCCTTTGGAAAACCTTCCGTACCAAACAAAACGGTAACCGTTCTGCTTGGAATGCCGGAGGCGTGGACTATGTAGCCGGCGACCGCTCTGTCATGTTCTTACTGAACAAACCCGGTGACAGTCGTGTTACCGCCCCCCAAAGCAATGCCACCTTGGCTGATGCTGAAACAAAGAAACCCGTTTCCACTGTCTTCGCACTCTATCCAGCTGGAACTACTGCTACAGATAAAGTTCTGGAAGACGATGCTTACATTAAATACTATGCCACTTGCAGCAAATATGCCGATGGCTCACGTAAATCCATTTCCGAAGAACAAGGTAATCGCGATGGTATTTTGGCGCGATCAGCAGAAGACTATTTCTTCCTTGCTGAAGCCTATATCCGCCAAGGAGACTACTCTAAAGCGGCAGAATATCTGAATGTCATTCGTCGCCGTGCTGAATGGAAAGCAGGTGAAGACCGCCAGGAACACGTAGATGGTGGGGCCGCCTTCCATGAAGGTTCTTTGGGATGGGGTATTTGGGGTGCTGATGCTGAAATTTCTACTTACTGTAATCGCAGTTCCTATTATGAATCAAACAATCTGCAACTAGGCTCACTGGATGCTATTCCATCCAATCTAGAAGTAACAGATATCACTTCCATTGCTTCTTTACCAGCAGAAGATCAGGCTATCTGTGAGAAGTTGGGTTACAGTAGTGCTTATGATGTGGCCATGTGCTTTCTCTTAAACGAAAAAAGTCGTGAAATGATGGGTGAATTTGTCCGTTGGGAAGACTTGGCACGCACAAAAACATTGGAAGCTCGTGTAAAGGCCTACAACAAGAATGCAGCTCCAAACTTTAATCCAAACAAGCATTATCTGCGTCCGATACCACAAACTTTCCTTGATATCATCCAAAAAGATGGTCATGCGCTGACAACTGAAGAAAAGAGTGCTATGCAGAATCCTGGCTATTAATTATAAAATCAACGGAAACTCATCTGAAGTAACCAAAGGTGAGTTTCCGTTACTTTATCCAGCTTATGAAAAGAATCTATTTAACACTAGGAATAATAACCGTACTAGGAGTATCTTCATGTCAACAAGCTTCACAATCAGTTGCTTCGGCAAACGATACCAACACCCCGTTACATTTATTAACTCCAGACTATTCCATCCCCTACAAAGAATGGAATATAACTGAAATCAAACAATGCCTTGATCGTATATTCTCTTATCTTGACCAAACAACTCCACCTCGCGTTATTGACCGAAAATCCGGAAAAGAAATAACAGACTATACACAAATCAACCAATATTCACAACTGGAAAGAGGAAACTTTCGACTGGCTAGTTATGAATGGGGAGTTACCTATTCAGGTATGATGGAAGTGGCACATGCTACAAGTGACTCCAAATATCAAGAATATGTATCAAAACGATTTCGTTTCTTATCAGAAATGGTTCCTTACTTCAGCCGTCTCACTCAAGAATATAATGTAGTAGACGGACAGATGCGACAAATCATACAACCCAGTACCTTGGACGATGCCGGAGCTATGTGTACAGCCATGATAAAGATGCAACGTATCCTTCCCGATTTAAACTGTAAATCCATAATTAATAACTACATGGATTTTATAGAACATAAAGAATACAGACTGCAAGACGGAACTTTCGCCCGGATGCGTCCACAAGCCAATACACTTTGGCTAGACGATATGTATATGGGAATTCCCGCACTTGCACAAATGGGGATTTACACCGGGGAAAAGCATTACTTCGATGAAGCGGTCCGTCAGATTCTTCAGTTTTCCAAACGTATGTTTGTAGAAGAGAAAGGACTCTACATGCACGGATGGGTAGAAGGCGCAAGCACTCATCCGACTTTCCATTGGGGACGTGCCAATGGATGGGCATTACTAACATTGACCGAGGTACTTGAAGCACTTCCTCAAGAACATACCGAATGGAAAAATATCCTAAAACTTTATAAAGCACATGTAGCAGGAATTGCCGCCTGTCAGTCGGGCAATGGATTCTGGCATCAATTACTAGATAGAAACGACTCATATTTGGAAACATCTGCTACAGCCATTTACGTATATTGCATTGCACGTGGTATCAACAATGGCTGGCTGGATGCAGTATCATACGGTCCTGTAGCACAATTGGGATGGAGTGCCATATCCACTCAAATCAATGAAAAAGGACAAGTTGAAAATACCTGCGTCGGTACCGGCATGGCTTTTGACCCAGCATTTTACTATCATCGTCCGGTAAATGTATATGCAGCACATGGATATGGACCAGTTTTGTTGGCAGGAGCTGAAATGATTAATTTACTAAATAAATATTACCCCAAAATGAACGATAGTGCCGTACAATTTTATACCACAAAGCAAAATGCATTAAGACCTATATTTGGAGTGGACGGACAAGAATTTTAAAGGTATTGGTTACAAAATAAGAAGTTGATAAAAGAAGTGTAGTAAACCGTCAATTTGCCACTCACATTAAAACAGCAGTGAAGAATCTGCACACATCCGTTTTGTGTTGACCGATTCTTCACTGCATTTTTTAGAATGACAAACTATATGATCAATCAATCGGATTTTCAGTTTATCCCTCCTAACTATTCAGAAAAGCATATAAATCACTCTTTAGTTTCCAAATAAACCAGCTGCGTCTGTAAATACTCTTCCAGCCCATGTTTACCATCCGCGCCACCGATACCAGATTTACGCCATCCGGCATGGAATCCCTGCATCGCCTCAAAATTCTCACGATTCACATAAGTTTCACCAAATTTCAACGCACGAATCAATTTGAATGTCATATCCAGGTTCTGGGTATAAATAGAAGAAGTCAGCCCATATTCACAATCATTAGCCCAGGCAATGGCGTCTTCCACCTCTGTAAACTCAACAACCGGAAGTACCGGTCCAAAAGTTTCTTCCTGAATAATATCCATCTTTTGGGTACAATTAATCAAAATCGTCGGTTCAAAGAAATATCCTTTAGTACCGATACGATGACCACCGCATAGCAACTCAGCTCCCTGCTCAATAGCTTTTTTCACTTTCTCTTCTACTGATTTCAGTGCATTGGCATCAATCAACGGACCCATATCGAGGTCTGTATACTGATTCGGATCACCCACTTTCACCTGCTTGAATCCTGCCAACAGTTTCTCAAGGAAAGCCTCTTTTATACTAGAATGTACATACACGCGCTCACAGCAATTACATACCTGTCCTGTATTAATAACACGCGAAGCAATAATGGATTTTACAGCTAAATCCAAATCTGCATCCGGCATTACAATACCGGGAGCCTTCCCTCCCAATTCCAAAGAAACCTTCGTCACATTGGCAGAAGCGGCTGCCATGGTCTGTATTCCAGCCTCCACACTTCCGGTCAGACTAACCATACCTACTTTAGGGTTAGCAGCCAGTTCATGTCCAATCACCGAACCACGACCGTTCACCAGATTGAATACACCTTTAGGCAACCCAACTTCATCTACAATCTGTGCGAAAACATACGCGTTTTCCGGTGTCAGCTGACTCGGCTTTACCACAATTGTATTCCCCGTCAACAGAGCAGGAGCGGCCTTACGGGCAATCAAGAAAAAAGGGAAATTCCAAGGCAGGATGCCTGTTGTCACCCCAATAGGTTTCTTAAAGACAAATATATTTTCGTGAGGACGGTCACTAGGAATAATTTCCCCTTCATAGCGACGGGCCCATCCGGCCATATAATCAAGGTAATCAGCCGTAAATAACACCTCTACATTAGCTAATCCTCTTGTTTTTCCACCCTCCCGGATGATAATATCAGTCAATTCCTGCTCCCGCTTGCGGATACCTTGTGCAATCCGAGTTAAATAGCCGGCGCGTTCAATAGAGGTAAGACTTTCCCAAGAAAGCTGTGCCTTCACGGCGGCATTTATAGCTGCTCGTGCATCTTCCGGTGTGCCATCAGGCATTTTAGATATCACTTCTTCCGTAGAAGGGTTCAATACATCAATCCACTTATCGGATTGGTTTTCGATGAATCGCCCATCGATGTACATCTTTAATTCTTTCATGGCCTTAAATTTAAAATGAGTACCTTATTTCTTTCAATCTGAAATATTCAAGCAGTATTTTACAAATATATCGTTATTTATAAAGCCCCAAAATGTATTTTTGTTCATTAGCATGGAAATTTATACACTTTGACCTTTTTAATTGAACTTTATAAATTCCATATATCACAGTACTCACCAATTCCCACTGAAGAAATAAAAAAAGGGAAAGACCGGCAGCTATTCTATTGACATACAAACATAAAGCATGGAGATTTTTCCTTTAATATGGAAAAATCTCCATGCTCTTTAAAATCAGGCAAGCCAGCCAATGAAAAGTAAGCTATCTTCATAGGCCAAGTAAGTTAAGTTACTTCGGCATTTAAGTTGACTTACTTGGGCAAGTAAGTTAAGTTACTTTTCTTTTCATAGACACCTACCCTTTTCTCAAAGCCTTATCCGCCCCTACATCGACACCTTTCCATGCCTTCAGGTTAGTCCATTCACTATAAGGCTCAGTCCAAAAAGGATGATTTGCCGGAAGTCCCAATGGCAAAAAGACCGCTGTACACATATACAGACTGCCTGTATTTATATAAGGTTCGGACATATTTATCTGACTGCCTGAAAAGCCAATTTTCAGCCACCCGTTTTCATCAAAAGTACCGGGCATAGATATCTGCCTCTGCATAACAGCTGTCAGAGCAGAACGGATCTGTCCTTTGGAAAGAGGCTGAGGAATCTTGTCCAACAAAGCAATTTGAGAAAGCGCATGAAAAACGCCAAAACGATACACGATAGAACGGCCCACTACAGGATAAGTGGCTTCCGGAGAGATCATCCGTTCAAGCTGGGCAGCCATTCGTTGTTGACGAACCAATTGGCGTTCCAAGAACTCGGCACGTTCCAATCCATGCTTTTTCATGACAGACAATACATCCGTCAACATCGGATGGATGACCAGACTGTTATAGTAATCCAGATGCAATTCTGCCCCATCTCCATACCAGGCATCTCCTTTATACCATTCATCAATGAAACGGTTTACACCATAATATAATCTCTGACTATCATATTCCCCCGTAAATTCCAACAAGGCCGCTTCTACCATCGAAGCGAAAAGCAACCAATTACTCTCATTAGGCTTTATGCCACGCGTTCTTTTCAAACTCATACACCAGTTTTTTTTGAATATCCACATCCAGATTTCCCCAAAGTTGTCTGGGAGCTCTCAACAAACCTTGTACAAGAAAAGCCGCATCTACCAAGGGCTGGGAATGACGGTTATCAAACATCAAATAATCAGCTGATTGCGGATCGACAGTCTGTTTCAGTCCTTTAACCACCAGTTGAATATACCTTTCTCTTAACTTTCCTTCCTGAGTATCATCAGGTCCCAGTTCCAGCCAAGGAGCAATACCGCAAACGGTTCTTCCTACCGCTTCCAGATAGGAAACACTTCTACGTAAAGGTTCATCAGACAGTGACTCAAACGGCATATTCTTTTTCAACGTGCCCTGACTGAGATTGACCAACACAGGATCAGCAATCCTTGTTAAAGTCTGCACCCAGTACATACGGTCCTCACTACCTGTGGGCTGGGCATACAGTTTTCCACACAAGATAATAAAACAAAAAGCGATTAACAAACAATTCCTAGTTCTCATTCTGTAATTTTTTTAAGCGTAACAAAGCCTCAACATAATAATAATCCGCATAAGACAGGGGAACATCTACTTCCGAATTTTTATTATAATTTCCCACACTATGCTTCAAGATAAAACCTCCGTTGGTTTCCGGTTCGGCAAGGTACTCCGGAGAGGACAAAGAACGAATCTGCATTTCTGCCAGCTCCAGCCAATCCGCTCCTTCCTTACTTTTATCCAGCTGACTCAGTTCAATAAGTCCCGATGCCATAACAGCAGCGGCGGATGCATCCCGGGGAGCAGCAGGAATATCCGGTGCGTCAAAATCCCAATAAGGTATTTTATCGTCCGGCAAATTGGGATGATTCTTAATATAAGAAGCTACTTTCCGCGCCTGTTCCAAATATTCGGTCTTTCCGGTCTCCCTGTACATCATGGTATAGCCATACAGTGCCCATGCCTGTCCTCTGGCCCATGCCGAATTGTCGGCGTACCCCTGATGAGTACCTTTAAAATGTGGTTGTCCGGAAAGCGTATCATAAGAAACTACATGATAACAACTATAATCATCTCTAAAATGATGTCGAAGAGTAGTCTGTGCATGACTGTCAGCCATATTCATCAAACGTTTTTCCCCCGTTGTCTTAGCAAGAAAAAACAAAAATTCCAGATTCATCATATTATCAATAATGACGGGAAACTGCCATTTTTCATTTGAATTCCACGATTTGATAGCTTTTACCCGCTCATCATAACGAGTTGCCAAGGATTCCGCTCCTACAGTCATCACCTCTAAATAATGAGGATTCTTTGCCAACCGATATCCGTTTCCGAAGCTACAATATAACATAAATCCTAAATCATGGGTGGTGGTCATATCCTTGGCAGACTCCACCCGTTCTGTATATAGTTCCGCATATCTTTTCAGTTCATCCGTAGGCGTATTCTCATACAAATACCATAACACTCCCGGGAAAAAGCCGGAAATCCATGCCCGGTAATCAGATGTTTTCAACTCACCACCCTCATAAGTCCGTGGAAGCCTTCCTTCCTGATTTTCCACTTCCTTCGCTAAAAAGACAGCTTGCCGTTTGGAAACCTCCAGCCCTCTTTCTATTACTTCAACCATGGGCTCCCTTGTTTCACATGAAACGAGAAAAAGCCCCCAAACAGCTATCAACCCTATGAATATATTTTTCATAAAAAGATATTTTATAATTGATGTAAATATAGACGTATTTTCTTAATTTCTGAAATTACTGATTCAAAGTTTCTAAAAATTCCACCTCAACTATCCGGAGTTCATTGTGTACCTTCTTGCCTCCTTCAGCTTTGAAAAGATCAAGCTCTCCGGCCTTGGGTTCCACAACTTCTATGATTTGGCCGAATGCATCGGAATCCTGAGTAGCCCCCTTCAAACGGATGGTTATCTCATCAGAACGTACCGGACGGTCAATCATCAAATGGACATATCCCAAACTTTTCTCCGTGTTCCCGCTCCAAATCAAGTGTTCTCCGGCATATACTTCAAGCGGATAAGAACGCTGCCTCCATCCGGTCAGTTTGATACAGATATCATCTATTTCCGCACGCCTTTCCAATTTATATGTAATCCAGGCGGTGTTCAACCTGCCATCATTTTTCCACTCGCTCAATTCGTTGTCATCAAAACTTTTCCCTGCATCCCTTTGATTTGTTCCGGCTGTAACATCAGCTACTCTGACATCAACTTTGGTCTCTTTATAAGAGGGCGAGGACGGAGTTTCACCACGATCAAAACGGCTAGGCAACCCAACAGATGGGAAAAAGGTACTTAAGCCATTTTTAACTTCTACCGGCCGCGTACTGAAAGCTATTTCTTCTGAAGCCAACCCTTCTGCAGCCACCTTCAGCACCACATTCCCCGGTTGCGTTGTCGAGCGGATCATCACTCGTGTTATACCACATTCCACAGGAAGTTCTTTTGCCAACACATAATTATCTGCCGCCTGTGCTATTCCTCCTCTCCATTCAGCTGGACCTTGTAAATCAAATTTTATCTTATGATTGGCTAACGGGCATCGTTCTCCATTGTCATCCACCACTTCCACCTGCACCATCGCTATATCAGCGCCGTCGGCAAAGACACCTTGCGGACCATGCATCAAGGTCAGTTTTAACCGTTCAGGCTCTCCAACGGTTTGAAAAGAATGACGGCTCAGTTCTTTATGCTGTTCATCGTAAGATATGGCTTCAATCGTCCCTTTCTCCCATTGCACAGAATCAAAAGTAAACAAGAACCGATAATCCTGTCTGCCGAAACCTTTGGATTTTCCATTTACAAACAGTTCCACTGCATCTCCCGATGAAACCACATAAACAGGTTTTCTCACATCCGGAGTATAATTCCAATGACCAATAATATGAGTATGATAGTTTTCCACATCCACCCATCCGTCCCACATTACCTTGTGTGCAAAGAAGCCATCTTTAGGGATTCTCAACGGATCCACCACACCGCTCCGGCGATAATTCTCGGCACCACGTCCATAAGTCTGCGTATCGGAAAACACAATCTTCGCGCCTCCTGAATTGACACGCCGGCCTGTTCCGGGACGCTCACGCCACAAATCATACCACCGTCGGACAAACTCCACAGTCAGCCTGTCCTGATTCTGATTATATGCTCCGGCGTCCTGTCCTTTGTGCAAAGGGCCATCTCCCTGTTTATGAAACGGATAACTGTATTCATCCCAATATTTACGCAGCCCCTCATCACGACAATATTCAGTCTGAATCATAGGATGATGTTCACTTTTATTCACATAAAGCATTTCACCACCATACTCAGCCTCACGAATGTCCAACATCTCCCGGGAACCTATCGCCCTTCCTCCATGCGGATCGTACTGGTCCCGTATGGCAATCATCTCAACCATGTGCTCACGGCTGATTGATTCATTTCCCGATTCATAAAATAAAATACTTGGATTATTACGCATATAAATAATAACATCCCTCATCAACTCTTTCCGTTGTTCCCAACGTCTGCCGGTCACATCTTTTTCCGCATCACCTGCAGGCAACATCTGTATCACCCCCACACGGTCACAAGATTCCACATCCTGTTTCCAGGGAGTGACATGCATCCACCGAAAAAGATTGGCGTTATGCTCAATCATCAATCCGTTAGAGTAGTCACTCATCCAAGGCGGTACAGACATTCCTACTCCCGGCCATTCATTACTGGACCGTTGCGCGTATCCCTTCAACTGCAACACACGGTCATTGAGCCACACTTTTCCTTCTCCGAAACGAGTCTTGCGGAAACCTGTCCTAGTAACAACTTCATCCACCGGACGGCCATTTACCAACAGGGTAGTCTTCACATCATATAAATAGCCGTACCCCCAACTCCAAAAATGAAGATCTTTTAATGGTGCAGAAGCTTTCAATACAACCGTTTCTCCGGACTGCACTGTCGTCGGTTGTCCCCGGAATGTACTGACCCTTTTTCCATCATAATCATAAATGCTCACCTCATAATCCACATGAACGGACTTGCCATACTCATTCCGCACCTGTGACTCTGCATGAACAACCGCCTCACGGGTCCTTACCTTAATATCGGATGCATAGATGTAAGTCCCTGTAGTCTGTAAATTACTGTATAGAGGCAAGGTCTGGTATAATTTATCAGTAATGTGCAACCATACATTTTTAGGTACTCCTCCATAATTGGCATTGAAATTTCTATCATTCCACTGGAACAAACTTCCAGTCGAACGCTCCTTATACCTCCAGTCATTGTCTGTTCGGAGAGCAATCACATTCTCTCCACCAAAATTCAGAAACGGAGTCAGATCAAAGCCTACCGCCATCACCCCATTTTCATGCAATCCTATATGCTTGCCGTTCAAATAGAAATCCGCCGCCTGCCGTACTCCCTCAAACTCAATAAAGACCTTCTTCCCTTTTGCAGTCTTAGGGAGCCTGAAATGTTTTCTATACTAGGCTATAGTATCCGTCATTCCCCATATATGTACTTTAAATGCCTCATCTTCATTAAAAGCCCGGGGCAAAGTAATTTTTTTCCAGTTTTCATCGGAAAAATCCGTTCTTTCCGCCCCCGGCGTATCTCCGATATAAAGCAACCATCCAGGGTTGAAATTATATTTCTCACGGTTATTGCTCTGTCCGGATACGGGAAAAAGCAAAAGCATACATAATAAAATAAGTAAATTCTGTCTGTTCATGGTATTATTCATTTGATTTATCAACAGCAAATGTAGAAAATCCACCTTGATACAAACCGCTCCCACGTTTCAAGATGTGAAACAAATGTTGCAAGATACGATGACAGAGCCTCTTACAAGCTTATTTATATTGTGTAGGCAACACCCCAAACAGTTTCTTGAATGATTTTGTGAAATAACTAGGCGTATTAAAACCAACCTGATCAGCTATCTCAGCAATGGAAAGCCCTCCTTCTTTCAATAATTCGGCAGCTTTACGAAGACGTACATTCTTCACGAAATCAGAAGGCGAACTTCCGGTGATAGATGTAATCTTCCGGTAAAGAGTAGCACGACTCATGCACATATCCCTACTTAAATCTTCTATGGAATATTCAGGATTACTAAGGTTCTTCTCAACCATATCCAATGCCTTCCTTATTAATTGCTCATCAGATGCTGAAATAGAATTCGCTTCTACTTTTCCTTCTTCCGGCAATGGATCTATCTCATGCCTTTGCTCCGGATTTTGTTCCAGTGGCAGAACAGTCTGTGCAATAATGGGCTTCCGTAATTTCATATACATCCGGCCCAATCCCCACACCACCGATAAAACAACAAGTATATAAAACAAATACGCCCAACCTGTTTCATACCAAGCAGGCAGACACTGGATCATAACCGTCAATGTACTCTTACTCCACAGACCATTCTCATCTGTAGCACGGACTTCCAGTTCAAATTCCCCCTTTGACAAATCAGACAAGCCGATACTATTTTCCCCTGCCGGTAAAGCCACCCAATTATCGTTTCTTTGTTTATAACGATAAGCATATCTTACCTTATTCGTATTCAAATGGTCAAAAGTAGAAAAAAACAATTTCACATTTCTCTCATGAGGAGACAGGCTTATTTTCTTTTGATTATCCACCCCGATTTCAGAGGTGTTATTCATTTCGACGGATGTCAAACGCACCGTTGGCTCAGGTATCCTTCTCTTTTTTTCATTATAGTGAGGAAAAGTCACAATTCCACCTCGTCCACCCACACTCATTTCTCCCCGAGGACCTTTATACAATGACTGGAAATCTTCCAGATTTATCCAAGAATCAGTACAAGACATCATAGTAAAGATATGTGTTCCGGGATGATAGACCATCACCCGCTGTGATGTAAGAATCCAAAGATTCCCATCGTCATCCGATTTTATATCCAACACAGCATCCCCTGTCAATCCACAATCTTTTGTCCGGGAAATAAAATCATTCGTATCCGGAGAATAACTATACACATTGCCCTGTTTAGTACCCACCCAAAGATTGTTGTCCGGTGCGACAGTCAATACCGAATAATTTTCTCCAGTATCCTTTATTTGCAACCGGCTTTCTCCGGAAATTCTCCACAACCCTCTACTTTCAGTTGCAAAATAAACAACTCCTTCATTAGACGAAACGATAGCATTTATAAAACCAACATCATCACAAACTGTAGTCAATCGGTCTTCCTCCAAGCTATACCGAAATAAATGGTAAGTAGTCCCTATCCAAAGATTTCCATGGTGGTCATCATGCAAAGCACGGATACGCTCACCTTGTTTAATGGGTATGGCACATACGATGGATTCAAAAAGCCGGTTCTCCTTATACCGAATTAAAATTACCGAATGATCCCTTACCATATAGAGTCCCTCTCTATCCGATGGCTTCTCAAAGAAAAAAGAAAGCTCCCTGTCATTCTTAACAACAGACATACGATCTCTTTGGGGATCATAAGCATACAGCCCCAATTTTTTTTGCCTGATCCAATAATAATTTTTCTCTTGAGAAAACTGCATAGGAGACGCGATTACCCCCAAATTTTGCTTTACCCCTTCCATAGACAAAGGAAGCACTTCATTAGGAAGAAAAGAAATAATGAAAGAAGAAGGATAATAACCTGTCACCCATAAGTTTCCGGATTGATCGGAAAGAATCTTTGTGAGGATTTTCCTGTCAGCTGATAATAAACGGGAGAGATCTACCTTATCCAAAGATGCATCGGCCGTTATTTTATAGGCATATAAATTATCTGCCGCAATCACCCACAAATATCCCTTAACAGAATCTTGTATGATATGATGAAGCTTTCGGGTATCGGAGTTAGAAGACGCATTATCCACTGTTTGCAATCCAAACATTTTGTCTGTATCCTGTGCCTTGGGATCAAAACGTACAATACCTTTTCCCCAAGTAGTAACCCAATAATACGGGGTGTTATGATCTTCCGTCATGCTTGTGGGATACTCATCATAGGGCCAAGGATATGAAATAAAAGAGTCCTTTACCTTATCATAGCAAAAAAGCCCGCCTTTTGCTTGAGTTACCCAAACAGTCTGTTTCTTATCCTCATAAATAGAATTGACGGTATTCTCCCGTCCTTTCCATTTAAGAATGTATTTTCCAGTTCTTTCCCCTGACTCATTGTATCGAAACAAATGCCTGTTAGTCGAAATCCAGATCGTACCATCAGACGTCGCTGTCATTGTAGTTATAGTCCAGCTCTTTATCGTTTCATCAGCAAGCGCCCTTATCTCATAATCTGTTTTTGACAAAATATAGGCGCCACGCTTCGTTCCAAACCATATTTTCCCTTCACCGTCTTCAGTAATACACGTCACACTGTTGTTTTCCAAGATTCCCGGGTTCTTGAAATCAGAACGGAATACTTTCACCGTATATCCATCATCACGACACAAGCCTCCCCCTTCAGTGCCATACCACATATATCCTTCCGAATCCTGGAAAATACAAAGCAATTCTTTGGTCGGCAACTGTTCCGAATTAGGAAGGTTTCTTACTATCATATCAAATGCTTTGACCGGAACGGCATTTATCCGCACAGTCAATAACAAAATAATGATTGGTAATACTATCCTTCCTATGTTTTTCATATTCTTCACGCAAGTACTCCTGTTGAAAACAAACGAATACAAAGCTAGGAAGAAATTCAAGAACTTGCAACTTGTCGGTTTAATCAAGTACATTAAGAATGACTTAATAAAGAATATGGCTATTGAACAGACACTTTTTTCTATTCAACGCTCAGTCCTTCAACCGGAAGCTGTACCCGCCCTGTTCTCTCAGTACCAGTGGCTTCTTTCCGATCTTTTTTATAATTCTGACTGTACATCCTGCCGGAATGTCAATAGTGCTCTCCCCCTCGGCATTCAGTTTCAAGACAATATATCCTTCCTTTACCGGAATTCTGGAATGAATCCACTTCAAATGGAGTAACTCCGGTTTAATGGTATATTCATTCGTCTTCATCGAAGACTGGCTGAAACCGATAAGACCGTTCAATGCGCCTACCACTACCGGGACTCCATTCGCCCCATGACAAAGACTCAGGCCGTACGGACGATTATAAAACACCAGTTGACGGGCGCGGGAAGCATTCATCATAAAGTTCTCCGGGAAACGGGTATGTCCCTGATCCATCCAGTCGCCGAACACACCATAAATATGATCCCATAACTCTTTTATCCGCCCGGCTTTGGCATAAGCCAGAAACTCATAACCCTTCTCATAACTGACCACCTCATAATAGTTAGGCAAATTCGGCAGAATATTTTCAAAGAGGTTGTCATAATGTTCTTCGGGAAAGATATCGGCCAGTATTCCCCAATATTGGGCATGATGCGAAATACGCTTGTCCACAGTCACATTGTCATTCATTGTACCGTTGATGAAGACCTTCCGGTCATCATCCCAAAAATGTTCAAAAATCTTCTTTTTTAGATTCCGGGCCAACTTGCGGTATCTGTCCGCCAATGCACTCTCCTTCCACAGATCCGCGAAATAAGCTCCGGTCACATAATTATAATAGAGCATGATCTGGGCATAGGCCGCCACCCCTTTCCGGACAGGACCGTTATAGGTGGACCATCCGGGGGTATAACCGAACTGCCTGTCTCCATAATTGCCGTGTACAAAACCATTCTCATCCACGATGGAGGCATAAAAATCAAGCAACTGGATGATGCGGTCTTTGTATTGAAGGGAAGTGGCCAAGTCACCGAAACGCAGATAGTTCTGTTTCAGGCCGAACAGGGCATGCAACGGATAATCAGGAATCCCTATATCTGATTTCTGCGGATCAAGCGGCATCAGTGCTATGGAAATTCCGTTTTTTGACACCTGCTGGTCACCGAAAAGATAATCCCCCGCCAGGGTGCTGACCAGCGCATCCATGGACCAGGGAAGAAAATCACGCTTCACCCCGTCCAGATAAAAGCGGTGCATACTAGTATGCAATGTCGCACTGCTCATTTTGAACAGGTTGTTCACATAATCATCATCCGTTTCAAACTGCATCTGGTGCTCTACCGGCCACAATGACGCATCAAAACGAAGGGAGGTAATCTCAGCCCCCTTGTCGCATTCCAGTGAAACATATCGGAGAGCGCGTTCCGGCAAAGTGATGGTGCCTCCTTCTTCTGACAAGGTAACAGGAGCCAATGGATATTGTTCCAGTTTCTTATCATCCCGTTCCAGTGCTTCTTCGGGAGTTTCGCCAACGCGTACGGTTATAGTTCCCTTTCCTTTCGCTTGAAAGGTCAGTGTTCCAATCTCAAGATGGAAAAAGTCGATGAGGACATAACCATTCTTTCCGATACTAATTCCGTCTTTACCTTGCATCTCAGCATTGCGCATGGGGAGTATTTGTGAAGGTTTAATCCGGGCTGTCATATCTTGCGGAGCATCCGGCAGCACGCCCGGTTTATTATACATGACGGCACTCTCGGGTATTGTCCAATGCTCTTTATCCATGCTGACTTGCCATTCATCCGGATTTTCCAGTCCCGCCCCTTTCAGAATGATACAAGGTAATGAGTCATCCGTTGTCACCTCAAACAATAAAGAGGATCTGCCCACGGGTAAAATAACCTGTTTACCGGAAACAGACTGTTTTACACCATTTATATAAAGAATAATATCCGACGGACCCTCCCAGCAAAGACTACTTTCCTTTTTCAATCTTACCTCTTTTCTGAACCAGGCATGATTGTTCTTTGCAAAAAATTTACCCGGATATCCTACATTAACGCAACGCTCTTTTGAGATACGGGCACATTGTTGCTGGTAGAAAGCAGCCAGTTGTCCCGGATACCACATATAGCGACTGTTCCATTCCTCCTGAGATTGCCGGCTCACGATGGTTACATTAGGATCCAGAGAAGGATCGAACTCTTTTGTCTGGGCATAACAACATAAAGATGCTGTTATAAAGATGCCAAGTAATTTTAATCTTTTATTCATATATTTCCTTTCATTCTTTTATCGTTTTCAACCGAAGTGTGCCTTTCAATCCAGCTGAGGATATTTTGACCGTAACATTCCCAGCCTCCTGATCGCTTCGGAGAATAATTTGCATCCTTCCCTGATACATTCGTTTGGAAGTTATGCCATGAAAGAGCTCATCCGTATAATGATCCCCGTTATCCAATGCCACCAATCGTGCCGCACCTTCCATTTGTAAAGTAAGTGGCTCGTTGTAGTCCCATACCGGACGACCTTTTTTGTCTATGACCGTCACGTTTATATATTGCAAGTCCATACCGTCTGCCTTCCAGTCCGTCGGTGTTTCCGCCTCAATCCGGAGTGCCACGGCTTTTCCGGCAGTTTCAATACGATGACGCGCCACTTCTTTGCCCGACTTGTCACGGGCTATTGCCACCACAGAGCCACCGTTGCCATAAGGAACATCCTTCCAATAAATCATATTACGCAGGTTTGCCCGTGTCGTATCGTTTTTTTGAATTCCCATGCTCTGACCGTTTACCAACAACTCTACAGAATGTGCATTAGTGAAGGTGAAGAGTGACCGTCTGCTGCCCGGAGTATGATTCCAGCACTCGTTCAGCGCCATGCGCCCCACTATCACATCATTCCAACTGACGCTTTCCGCTCCCGCCGCATCGACCACTCCGATATGTACTTCAGGAATCTCCGGCATGAAAGCCGTTTTAATAAGATAGGCCTGGGGATAGGGGCGCATGGTATGCTCAAAGAAGGAGTAGTTCCACCCTTTCTTAGGCCATTTATTGGATTCCCCCCAATACTCGACCGAACCCCAATAGGCGATACCGACCATCCGCTCTTTATCCATATTATAATAAGGCTGCAACAAGTTGCTGGTTTCAGCCTCACTCTGGAACAGGATAAGGTCCGGCCGGTATTTCAAATAAGCGTCATATTTGTCCGACTGGTAATTGAACGATGCCACTTCTGTGGCACAAGCCAGTTCAGGCGGTACTAAATAGTCGTTGAACTCCTTGTCGTGCCGGGTTATAGCTCCCGCACGGGCGGGGAACATGGCTACAGTGGTGAGACGTGTATGATCCCATCTCTTTACCAGCTGGTTGAATATGTTATAGGTAGTGATTCCCCAGTCGTTGGTTCCTTCGAAACCTGCCCATCCTTCACGAATCTGAAGTTCGTTTCCCAAGCTCCACAAAATGATGGACGGACGGTTACGGTCGCGTTTGATCCATTCTGTAATCAGTTTGTGCCAGATATGGGTGAATGGCTGGCGTCCGCCCCAATAATCATTGTCACTCCATTTGTCCGTCAGTTCGTCCACCACCAGTATCCCCACACGGTCTGCAATGCGGGCAAAACTGTCACTGTACGGATTATGTGAGCAGCGGATACAGTTGTAACCGAAGGATTTGAGTTGCAGCATCATGCGTTCGATGGCCTTGTCGTAACAGGTGGCTCCCAGTGCACCCAGATCATGATGGTTGGCATTGCCCTGCAGGAATATCTTCTTCCCGTTGAGTTTGAAGCCGAACTCCGGTGAGAATTCCAGACTGCGGATACCGAACTGTTCGGTCAGGCTGTCCACCACCATACCGTCTGCCGTCACCACCACTTCGGCATTGTAGAGCTGTGGGGACTCACATGACCAAAGTTGCGGATTCTCCAGAGTAAGCGCCGGTAACCTCACTTCCGTGCAGGTCTGGTGCGTATGTTCGGGCATACCGGATTGCACGGAGCCCACTATGACACCTTTCGGATTGCGGAGGGTGGTCCGTATCCGTACATCATGCTTCTGCCAGCCGTCCACCTCAACCTGTACGGCTACCGTTGCTCGGGAGGAGGAAACTTCGGGGGTGGTGATATACACCCCGTGGCGGGCGATGTGTGTGGGATTCTGCACCTGCAGATACACATCACGGAACAGAC
>OJOW01000351.1_pt1 | contig 16269 bp, 18 predicted proteins | sample 1598311 | NCBI WGS metagenome assembly OJOW01 (sample SAMN03922481, study PRJEB24848) | human gut metagenome | isolation source: stool sample | host: Homo sapiens | place: Germany | collected 2011-05
AAGAACCTGTATATACAATATAGCCTAAACGACGAAGTTCCAAATATACTGCATTCTCCAACAAATACCCGACTCCATAAGCAAAGCCCGGATAAAGAAAATTCTTAAAGGACAAGTCATTCAGATAATACTTGCAATTACCTGCCACCACATCCTTTCCTTTTATATTGTAACGTTCTGTTTTATAAGCAAGAAAAGCTTCTTCTATATAACCTAGATAATTAGATAAGGTATCATAACTCACCTTCCGGTTCTTGGATTTAAAGAAATTAACAATATGCTGAACGGAAAACAGATTGGACGCATTATTCACCAAATAAATAAAAATATCATCCAATAACCTTACATCACGAACGGGTTTACGCTTCACTATATCACGCAACAAAATCGTATCTTTCACAGAAGCGACATACTGTTTTTCTGACTCGACAGTGGGCAGGTTGTACAATTCGGGCAAACCGCCTTTCTGTAAATAGGCCAAATAAGAAGCCCGACCGGCAGGTTGCTGCATCAACTGTAAATATTCAGCATAACTATAGGGGAATATATGAAATTCTACATAACGACCCCACAAAATTGCCAATCTTGTCGGTATAAGATTTCCGTTCCAGTCCCAATTGATACGTATTTCCACCCCAAAGGTTATACTTTTCTAAAGCTTTCCATTTATCGTCCATACTCGAATCTTTTCCCACAAAGATAGTTTTTTTCGAGTATAATCGAAAAAAAAACACTGTTTATTTCTTTTTTCGAGTATAATCGAAAAAACGTATCTATCTCAAACTGAATTAAAGAAAACGAATACAATCCGGCAGTATGTAAAATTTAACAAATTACTTAAACAAGCAAACTATTATTTTCCTACATTTGTTACCAGTGAAACTTTAAATACGAAAGAACATGAAAGCAAATCCTGTATTTAGTTTATACATCCCTACCAAATTAGTATTTGGCTGCGGAGAAATCAAGAAATTATCCAGTGAAAAATTACCGGGAAAAAAGGCACTGGTCGTCATCTCATCCGGAACTTCCATGCGGAAATATGGATATTTGGAGAGAGTACTTGCCCAATTAAGACTGAATAATGTAGAAACACTGGTTTACGATAAAATCCTTCCCAACCCCATCAAAGAACACGTCATGGAAGCAGCCGCCATCTGCCGGGAGGAAAAGTGCGACTTTGTAGTAGGACTGGGAGGCGGAAGTTCCATCGACTCAGCCAAAAGTATAGCTGTTATGGCCTGCAACGATGGTGACTACTGGGATTATGTATCAGGGGGTAGTGGTAAAGGACGCCCTGTTACCAAAGCACTTCCCATTATCGCCATCCCTACCACCGCCGGAACCGGAACAGAAATGGATCCATGGACAGTGATTACCCACGAAACGGCTCAAGAAAAGATAGGCTTCGGTTGCCAGCTGACCTTCCCTACCTTATCTATTGTAGACCCGGAACTGATGGTTTCCATTCCTCCGCACCTCACCGCCTATCAAGGGTTCGATGCATTCTTCCATGCCGCAGAGGGTTTTATCGCCAATTGTGCAACACCCATCAGTGATCTTTACGCCTTAGAAGCCATCCGTCTGATCTACAAATATCTGCCAGTAGCCGTAGCCGACGGAAAGAATTTGAAAGCGCGTGCCAAAATTGCTTGGGCCAGCACCTTGGCAGGCATGGTGGAAGCCACTTCAAGCTGCACTTCCGAACATTCATTAGAACATGCCATGAGTGCTTATTATCCACAACTTCCTCATGGAGCAGGACTCATTGCCTTGTCTGAGGCATACTTCGAAACTTTCCGGCATGACTGTACAAAACGTTACATGAAAATGGCTGAAATGATGACCCAGAAAAAGAGCAACCGTCCGTCCGATTTCATTGATGCATTGATTACACTGCAAAAAGAATGTAAAGTAAACGCAGCAAGAAAAAGCAAGGTTGATGATAATACAGCAAGAATGCAGTCTATTAAGTGGTTAGGTGTTTAACTCATAATACTGCATAAGCTGAAAAAGGAGGTCCGCTAAAAGCTGCGAAAGACTTCAGTTCCCATATCGTTACTGATATAACAGGAACAAGAAACGGCACAATAGATTCTATTTCAGTAATTTGCACAGTTTTTCATACCTGAGGACAACTCGCTTGATATTAACTTTGTAACGATCAAAAAAGTATGAAAACGAGTATGAGCAGATCGACTTTCAAAATCCTCTTCTACGTGAAGAAGGGCAGCGAGAGAGCCAACGGCTATCTCCCCCTAATGTGCCGTCTTACGGTGGACGGCGAAATCAAGCAGTTCAGCTGCAAGCTGGACGTGCCCCCGAAACTTTGGGACGTGAAAACGGCACGTGCCACGGGCAAGAGCGCCGAGGCGCAGAAAATCAATGCGGCGGTTGACCGGATACGCGTGGACGTGAACCGCCGTTACCAGGAACTGATGCAGTCCGACGGCTATGTCACCGCCGCCAGGCTGAGGGACGCCTGCCTCGGGCTGGGCGTGAAACGCGAGACGCTGCTGAAGCTCTTCGAGCAGCACAACGAGGAGTTCATCAAGAAAGTGGGACACAGCCGCGTGCAGGGAACATACAACCGCTACCGTACCATATACAGGCACCTTTGCGAGTTCGTCCCGAAAGTATACCGCCGTGACGACATCCCCCTGAAGGAACTCAACCTGACCTTCATCAACAACTTCGAGTATTTCCTGCGTACGGAGAAGAAATGCCGCACCAATACCGTATGGGGTTACATGATCGGGCTCAAGCACGTCATCTCCATCGCCCGCAACAGCGGTGCGCTTCCCTTCAACCCCTTCGCCGGGTACATCAATTCCCCCGAGAGCGTTGACCGGGGCTACCTGACGGAGCGTGAGATACAGACACTGATGGAGACCCCGGTGAAAAGCGGGACCTGCGAACTGGTACGCGACCTCTTCATCTTCTCCGTGTTCACCGGACTGGCATACGCGGACGTGAAGGCACTGACGACCGACCGGCTCCAGACCTTCTTCGACGGCAACCTCTGGATCATCACCCGCCGTCGCAAGACAAACACCGAGTCCAACATCCGCCTGCTGGACGTGCCCAAGCGCATCATAGAGAAGTATAAGGGGCTGTCCAAGGACGGTCATGTATTTCCGGTACCGAGCAACGGCAGATGCAACACCATATTGAAGGAACTTGGCAGGCAGTGCGGTTTCAAGATACGGCTGACCTATCATGTTGCCCGGCATACGAACGCCACCACCGTGCTGCTCTCGCACGGTGTACCCATCGAGACCGTAAGCCGTCTTTTGGGGCATACGGATTTGAAAACCACCCAGATATATGCCCGAATAACCAACCAGAAGATCAGCAGCGACATGGAAATCCTGTCCCATAAGCTGGAAAAGATGGAGAAGGAAATATGCGATGCCATCTGAGGAAATGGTATTTATGAAACGGACGATTTTCCCCTTCCTCATCAAAGTTCGTCCGTCCCTGCGGGACTCCGCGTTTTCCCTTCGGTTTCCGGCAGAAAATTTCCGCATGGTGAAATTTTCTGCCAGAAAAACGCTCCGAAAGCGCAGGGACGGACGTAAGAGGGATTCAGAAGGCGAAAACTGCGACCGACGTAGTGCATGTGCGACAAGGAAAAGAACTGTCCGGGAGCCCCTTTTCATGCCGTACCCCGGCATGAGACCGCTTTCCTCTCCGGCTGTGGTGAAGGCTCTCCTGCTCCCTCTGCATTGCATATGCGGGTTGTTTTGCCCATATCCACGTGCCGGTATTGCCTGCCATTTCCTTGGTAGAAACGGCTTGTCGCAACGGGCGGCGTGACACAGACTTTTCCGGATATGGAGGAACATTCCGGAAAAAAGAGTGGAAGACGGGTTATTATTTGGCTGTATAACAACAAAGTTGTATTTTTGCAAAAAATAATATTATGGCTATAACTATCAAGAACATTCCGGTTTTGGAGGGCGTTACGGCGGAAGATTTCGTACGCAGTGCAGACAAGAACGCCGCAAAGGTAACACCTCGGTTATCAGTGGAGGCAAAGAAACGGTTGCGAAAAGTATTGGAGAAATCCCGTTCATTCCGGTTCAATTAACAGCAATGGACGGTATTTCTTTATATGATGATTGTGTCATGCTTGCCTATAACAAGGAAGTACGGAGGAATTGCCTTCCTTTCACTTGTGGCGAGAATGACCTTGATGATTTTTTTCTCAATGATGCCGATCTGTATGCGGATGAACTCCTTGGGAAAACATATTGTTGGGTGACGACTGAAATCCCGCATCGTATTGTGGCCTTGTTTACCTTGTCCAATGACAGTATCAAGACCAGATTAATATCCCCCAATGATAAAAATAGGCTGCAACGCAATATTGTAAATCCTAAACGTGGACGCAGCTATCCGGCCGTGCTGATAGGAAGACTGGGGGTCAACTTGGAATATCAGGGTACATCAAGCCACGTAGGACGGCAACTGATGGCTTTCATAAAAGACTGGTTCCGTCATGAGGACAACAAGACAGGCTGCCGTTTTATCGTGGTGGATGCATACAATGAGGAAAAGATTCTCAGGTATTATGAAAGAAACGGTTTCGTTCCACTCTATAAAACAGACGTGATAGAAAAGCAATATTATGATATTCCGCAAGATGAACCTTTGAAAACCCGTTTGCTGTATTTTGATTTGAAAAAGGACTGACATAATAATATATCAGTAAAATCCTTTAGGGTGACAACGGGTTCCAAAGACGGGCTGTCGCTACGATTACCTGCCATATGGCACCGGCCGTTTTCTTGATGGCGGGCGGTGGATTTCATGGGCAGCCAATCCGGAATGACAAGTAATGCCGCACCTGTGGCATAAATATAGAGCATTATTTTGAAGGCGGAGACTTTGTCCGGTTCTTCTTTTTTCAAGGTTTTCCGTCGGATGTCTTCAAGTTTTCCACACTTGTTTTAGAATAGTTCGCATTATCAGCAGATTGCGAGTTTCAGTCTGCCGTTCCGATTCTCTTTATCGCATCGTAGCATGTCGTTGATATATTCCAAATACTTATCCATGAATAGGTGACTTATAATTTTGTCTCAGGCAAATATCGAGACACATTCCCGAATGAGGTCTTCCATGATTTTAAAAGACTCCGTATTTCGGAAGGAACAACGTACACATACAATTTCTCCGGAACGGCCGACCTTCCTGTCACTTCCCTGTAATCCTCCCCAAAATCAACACCGCCGTATAAACTGCATGAAAGCCCGGGTACGCTTCCTGTTTCCAATCCCATATCTGCTCCTTCCGCAATATCACGTATTGCCGTTCTCATTTCATATCCTTGAATATTTCTCCAAACATACCGAAGACAGAAAAGCTGCATGGAATTTTAAATTCTCACCGGACAGGCAATAGACAGAAGGAATCCGTCATCCTCATTTCTTGCGGCAAAAATAGTTGTTTTTCAGGCCGGTCCCGCAAGGCGGCCCTTCGGGCTGGTTGCTCGTGAAAAAATCTTCCTCACGCTTCGCGTGAGCGTATTTTTTCACGGCAAGCCTTGCCGGAGACCGCCGAAAAACAAACTGGAGGAAGCACAAGAAATAAGAATGCCTACCCGTGTAGGCCATGTATAACTCAAAAAAATATAAGGCTATGGCAGACAAGAGCGCAGAAAAGGAAAAACTGTTCAACGAGTGGTTCACAAAATCCTATGACAGGTTGAGAGGAACGTTACGCCGGTACGGAATGCTGGACGAGGACAATTTCCATGACACCTACCTTTTCGTAAGAAGGCAGGTGCTGGTTCCCGGAAAGGACATAACGGACTATGACGCGTATTTCATCGGATGCTACAAAAAGGCGGCCCTGGTAAAGATTAAAAGGGAGAACCGGTATGCACACCCTGAAGATGATTTCTTCCTCCGATGTGGCGAGGAGGCAAAATTCCTTTCCGAGGACGACCTGAACGGGTGCGAGCGGCTGGTGAGAGATATACTGCGTTTCGTAAGGCAGAAGTTCTCCTACGAGGAATACCGGATGTTCATGCTCAGGTTCTATGAGGCGCAGTTCTCGTTCAAGGCGCTGGCGGAATGCATGGGTATCTCGGCATCGGCCATATCGCAGAAAGTATGCAGGATAGTGGACGCGGTACGTACCCACAGCGGTTTCGCATGGAGAAGTCAGATGCTGGCGGTGGAAAGCTTCATGTATTGAAAAACAAAAACAGTTCAACCGATAAAAGAAGGACAATTATGGCACTGATAGTATACAACAGGGAAAACTCCCGTCCGCAGGAAGTCACATACAAGGGTAAGCGGACCATCAACCTTGACAGCAGGGGGACTGTCTATCTGTCAAAGACGATGTCAATCGAATTAGGAATCCTCGGCGGCGGACGGGTGAACTTCGCCCACGACGACGAGACGGGTGACTGGTATATCTGCCGGGCTGACGACAGCGAGGGGTTCATCGTCTGGAAGGACAAAAGATGCGCAAGGTTCTCGGCGGGGTTTATCGTGCAGAGGCTCATGCGGCAGGCGAAGGTGGAGAGGAAGAGCGTGCAGTTCATGATGGCGAGGATGCCGGTAGAGATTGGCGGAGTGGCCTATTACAAGATACTGCTCTCGAATCCGATACTCAGATAGAGACATGGGCCGGAGGAGTCCGGCTGTATATGACATGACGGAGACAGGCGCATCCGACGGGACAAAAGCCCGGAGGATGTGCCTGTTTTTATGTGCCGTCATGTTTACACACGGACATGCGGTTGTCACCGGCCGGCATAAGGTCACTCCGAAAAGACCGGGAAACGGCATTGCCGGAGGATAATGATACCGGTACGGAATATGCCGTCATTACGGGAATGGATCGTCCCACCGGTACACGAACGACCCGCCCCAATTTCAGAATAACATAATGACATAATAAAACAAGGGTCTTTTTTTATAATGGAATCCCCGTATCTTATTGCCATACCGGAAAAATGTTTCCATGTCCCGCCATGTTATGCCAATGTTGTCACCGGATCATAGTTCGTAAAGAAAAACATTCTGTGTATAAATACTTTACGAGCAAATTAAAGTCGTTCATCCGGTGGAAAGAAAACGAAGGGGCGGTCGGTTGTCATACCGACCGCCCCTTCGTTCACGATCCCGTACGGAACTTTCCTAAAGTTCCTCCGGCCTGGTTCTCGCCTCCCTGTAGCAGCTGTCAAGCAGCTTCTCGATGTCGGAAGAACGGTACAGTATCTTGCCGCCCAGCCGGGTGAAGGCAAGCAGGCCGCTGTCACGGTACTGTTGCAGGCTGCGGCGGCTCACTTTCAGCTTTTCAGCCAGTTCGCGGTCCGTATAGAAGTTCTCGCCCGCCATCGCCGGTGACCTGCCGGCAAAGAGACGCTCCATGGAAACGGAGAGACGCTCGATGGTGGAGAAGAACTCTCTTATATGCTCGCTGCTCTCACGGGTGAGCAGACGGTTATCGGTATTCATCATGACTTGATCTTTTTTTGTTCGACATTCGTTTTTCATGGCCTTTCAGATCGACCTTCCCATGCTTTCAGCCCGCTTGCGGCGCTCCTCCACTATCCGGATGATACTTTCCACGTCCCCGGGCTTGTAATATGTCTTGTGGCAGATCTGTGTGTATGCCAGCGTGCCGTTGTCACGGAGGGTCTGCAGGGTTCTCGGGCTGACCTTCAGCAGCAGGCACACCTCCTGGTTGTCCAGCCATTTCTTCTCCTCCATGTCGCCGTACAGCCGGCAGAGGGTGTCCAGCCGGTCCGAGAACGTCTGGAAGACCGAGAGCATCGCCTCGAAAGTCCTTGCCTCAATATTCACTATTTCCATAATCAATGTAATTTCAGGTTTGACATTTATTTCATTCTCTCTTCGGATCCGGATTCCGTGCCGCAATTTAGTGAATCCCGGCGGAACATCCTGAATTTCAAGACAGGATGACTACCTTTGACACCATATGCGTACTTGTTTCATCCGCAAAGTAAATGATTGTTCCCTGATATGGTTCCGCCCCTTCATCAGATGTCATTACATGTCATCAGATGTCATGGGAATTTAATTTTGACATTCATTTGCTTTCGGCAAACAGGCGTTCAGATCCGTTCCCGAAGAGTGAGAGATTTCCGGTGTGCATATTTGTGAAGTCATCACCGTCAGACCGATCCAACAATATGAATAACACGGCAAACCCCGCCAATCGGACCCGTCCGTTTCACAGCACTTGTTATTATCGTTTTATTTGCTTCCGACAACCGGGCAAACGGGTAGACCGTGCCCACAGTATCAACCATCTAAAATCCATGTACAATGAAAAGTGAACCGACTGAAAAAACGAAAGGGAAGAAAATGGCGGTATCCGAAACCGCAGACAGAAAGAACGGCCGTAGTCCCGGAGCCGGCCACGACGAGTGGTGGGAAAGACTCATGATGGAACCCGGTCCGGGGGAATCCGCCGGTACGGATGCTTCCGTGACGGAATCGATGATTCCATCCGGGCTCGTTGCGGAGGAGGTATCCGGGGAGGCGAGAAGAAAGGACACCCCGCCGGAACCGGAAGACCCCGTGAGAAGAAGAACGAGCGGCAGGCAACGCAGGGCCTCGCTGGAGGAGTACCGGGAAACGTACCTCACCGTCCCGAAGATCAGGAACCGCAAGACGGTGTTCGTCAGTGAGGATGTGAGGGACGAACTGGACGCCGTCGTCCGCAGGCTCGGCGGGCGTGGCATGAGCGTCTCCGGACTGCTGGAGAACCTTGCCAGGGAGCATCTTGCCGCCTACCGTGGGGACATCGAGCAGTGGAGAAAAATCTGACAGCCTGTAACCGGGCGTGGAGTGTACCCGATGTATGCACCGTCCCCTGTGTACCCGCTTCAATGTGGAAAATGCGGGGGGATTTTTCTGTGGGGGGAGCAAGGTTATGTTTCCGGATTCCCGAAAACCCTTGCTCCCCGCGCCCGGTGGTTGCAGGGAGGACGGATCTACTCCCGCCGGTCGCAGATTTTGGAATGAAAGAAGTACGGACGAAAAAGAAAAACATATGACAAAGGATGTGAATGGGATGAAGAAAAAACGCGGCCGTCCGGCACTGGGCAGGACGCGGAAGCTGACCAGGGGAGTGACAGTGAAGTTCTCCCCCGTCAGCTACGAGGCTCTCAGGTTCAGGGCAGGGAAGTCCGGTCGGAGTCTGGCGGTTTATATCAGGGAGGCGGCACTGGCGGCCACCGTGACGGCAAGGCATACGCCTGAAGAGAACGTGCTGCTGCGCAGCCTGGCGGGAATGGCAAACAACCTGAACCAGCTGACAAAGCTCTCGCACCAGACAGGTTTTTACAGGACAAGGTTGCTGATAGAGGGGCTGCTGGAAAAGCTGAAGCGGATCATGGATGATTACAGACCTAAAGAAGGATAGCCTCATGATAGGGAAGATCAAAAAAGGCCGCTCGTTCGGCGGCTGTATACGTTACGTGACGCAGAAGGACGACGCAAAAATCATCGCCTCTGAAGGCGTGCTGCTGGGAACGGCAGAAGAGATGGCGCGAAGTTTCCGGTGGCAATGCCTGCTGAATCCGGACGTGGCGAAACCGGTGGGACACATCGCGCTCAGCTTCAAGCCGGAGGACGCACCGAGGCTGACCGACGCGTTCATGGCAAGGCTGGCGGAGGAATACCTGGAGCTGATGGGGATACGGAACACGCAGTTCATCGTGGTGAGGCATCACGGGACGGACAACCCGCACTGCCACATCGTCTTCAACCGGGTGGACTTTGACGGGAAGGTGATTTCCGACAGCAACGATTTCAGGCGCAACGAGAAAGTGACAAAAATGCTCAAGGACAAGTATTCGCTTACTTATTCCGAAGGCAAACAGGCCGTTAAAACGGAAAAGCTGCACGCTTCCGAAAGGGTGAAATACGAGATATACCGTGCGGTTAAGGAAGCTTTGAGGAGTGCAGATACATGGAAGGAATTTCAAAATAAGCTCTTAAAAATGGGCGTGGAAATGGAATTCAAGTACAAGGAAAACACTAATGAAGTGCAGGGCATCCGCTTTATAAAGAACGGTCTGTCATTCAAGGGAAGTGGGATTGACCGCAGTTTCAGCTGGTCAAGGCTGGATGCGGCATTGGACCATAACCATGTCACGTCCCTGGAAAATGACGTTTCCCAAAAGCAACCGTACCATGAACAAAGTCATGGTTCTGTTATTGATAACCTGGTCGAAGTCACCGGTACGGGTGGCGTGTTCATGCCGTCGGTGGCACCGACGGAGGACGAGAAAGAGGCGGAACGCCTGCGGAGAAAGAAGAAGCGCAGGAAAGGAAGGAGTTTGTGAACCATATGTATAACAAAAAACTTTGAAAGATGAAAGAGGAAAATTATCTGGAAGGCATCTACGGATGCCTTGAAAGGATCGAGAAGAAAGTGGAGACGCTGCCCGTGGAAGGCACAAGCCCCGCAGTTGGAAACCGGACCAGTTCCCCGGAAGGGATTGCGGAACTGAAAATCCGTCTGGAACGCCTGCAATCCGCGGTGGAGAAAAACGGCTTGGAAATAGCAGCGGTACGTAACCATACCGTCCGGTTGTCGGAAGGCTGGCCGTTGTCTGCCGAAACGTTTGCCGGGGAGATGGAAAAGATTAGATACTGCCTGAGTCAAGACTGCCAAGCTGTAAAGGAGACAGTGAGACGGCTGGATGAGAGAATGGTCCTGCTGAAAAAGGAACCGGAGCGCAGACTGGTGACCTACCGTCTGGAAAGCGCATCCAAGGCAGTGGTAACGACAGCTTCAGCACTGATCCTGGCACTGATCATTTCCGTCTGGACCAACTGCAACCAGTACCGCACGAACCGGCTTTTGAAAGATGCCGATTTGAAATACCGAGCCATCAGGATCTGCCTGCCGGGGGATGATCCCGACATCGCCTTCCTTGAGAAGCATTTCACCATCAAGCGGGACGAGGAAAAGATCCGGCGTGTGGAAAGGCTGGTGACCGCTTTTGAGGACTCGGTCAGGAACCGCATCCGTAACCATGAAATGGCAGCCTACAAGGACAGTCTGGCGCACCGGCTGTTCAGGGAGGCACAGGAAATCAGGAAGCAACTGGACAATCCCAATTCAAAATGACTGCACTATGGCAACAATCAGAACCAAATTCAGGTCCTCGTCCGCGGAAGGCAGGGAGGGCGCACTGTATTATCAGGTGATTCATAACCGTGTGGTCAGGCAGATCAGTACCGGATACAAACTTTTCGCTTCGGAATGGGACCAACGTTCCGAAGCGGTCATTCCCTGTCAACACCCTGCAGGGATGGAACGGGACAATTATCTTCTATCGGTAGGGGAACGGATAAGACGGGACAAAATCCGACTGGAAAAGGCTATCAGGACATTAAGCCAATCCGGTCCGTTTACAGCGGATGATATCGTCATACGTTTCCATGACAGCGGACAAGAGCCTTCGTTTAACGACTATATCCGGCAACAGATAGTAAGGCTGAAACGTTTGGGAAAGATACGGACCTCTGAAACCTATACAGCCGCGCTCAAAAGTTTCAGCAGTTTTATGAAAGGTAGCGATATACTGTTTGGCGAACTTAGCTCTGACTTGCTCATGGAATACGAGGCTTATCTGAAAAACAGGGGGAACTCACCCAATACAATCTCGTTCTACATGCGCATTCTGAAAGCGGTCTACAACCGTGCGGTGGAGAACGGACTGACCGGACAGCGGAACCTGTTCAAGTCTGTTTATACAGGTGTGGAAAAGACCTTGAAACGGGCCATTCATTTAAATGATATCAGGCGTATCAAAAGACTGGACTTGTCCCTGAAACCCCACCTTGATTTCGCACGTGACATGTTCCTGTTCTGCTTTTACACACGGGGGATGTCCTTTGTGGACATGGCTTATCTGAAAAAGGGAGACATTGCGAACGGAATCCTGACTTACCGCAGGAAAAAGACCGGACAACAGCTGTTCATCCGATGGGAAAAGTGTATGCAGGAGATCATCAAACTTTTTTGTTTATCGGTTCAAGATTTCAAAGTTATTCATTAATTGCTTTGTTGGTTATATCCAGAGTATTATTTGTAAGAGACTCTACGAATAAATGATGATAAGACCAGTTAGTTTATCGCTTGTTTTATAATTTCATTGCGATATTCGTTCGGTGTGCAACCTTCCATCTTCTTGAACCAACGTGTGAAATGTTGCGGGTATTGGAAACCCATTTCATCTGAGATTTGACTGATACTTTTTTGCGTGTTCATGATGCGCTCTTTGGCTATATCCATAATTTTTTGCTGGATATGCTTGATTGCTGACATACCGGTTTCCTTTTTTACCAGGTCACTGAAATAATTGGTGGAAAGACACAGTTGGTCAGCGCAATACTGTACCGTCGGAATACCTTTACTCGTTGGCAAGGCAGAATGATAGTAATTATTGAGCAACAATTCAAAACGCGCCAACAAATCGTTGTTGGCATTTTCCCTTGTAATGAACTGGCGGTCATAAAAGCGGATGCAGCGGTCAAGGAGAAGCTTCATGGTATCAATAATCAAAGAACGGCTGTGCTTGTCAATAGGATGCCTCAATTCTTCTGCTACATTGTTTATACATTCAATGACTACTTTGCGCTCCTGTTCTGACAGGTGCAGTGCTTCGTTGGCATTATATGAGAAATAAGAATACTCTTTTATTATATGTGCAAGGGAAGTACCGCGCAATAGTTCGGGATGGAACATCAGGGCCCATCCGGCCGGCTGGTGCAGACTGCCATCATCGTCAGAACCCATTACCTGCCCCGGAGCGATAAACAGCATGGAGCCTTTTTCATAGTCATAGAGGCTCCGTCCATAATTCATCGTACCGCAGTCAGTATCTTTCAGCAACACAGCATAAATGTTGTACAGTTTCTTTGAGTGTCTGATGGGCTGCACCTCGTAACAATTCACAACGCTGACCAACGGGTGCAGAGCTTCGACTTCGAAAAGGTCGCAGTACTGCTGAACTGTATCTATTCTTGTTATATCTCCCATAACCATCCTTTTGTTTTTTACAAAAATAAGTATTTATATTGACATTGCTGTCTGAGGAACAGCTGTTTCTTTTCTATCCCTTATTTATTTTATTCCATGACGACAAAGTTAGTTCATTCAATCAACGAACATATAACCCTAATCACAGACTGTCTTACCATTTTCACAGATAACATTTAACCCGGTCCAAGCCCGATGAAAGTGGTAATTTTATCAGTGATTGAGGTCTAATCTTCAGTATGTGAATGCTGTAATTTTGCAAGTGAAACCAAAAAGGTAAATAAGATGAAACCAAAAGCTTTATTTGTCATGTTAATCTTATGGCTTAGCTTCACTACGATTCAAGCGCGGTCAACCGAAGATGTCCCGGATAAGGGAACTTATGCAAAATTTCTGTTGGTAGGATGTTATATGAAGCCAGACGAAGAAGGTGTCAGAATGTACCGGTTTGACGGACAAACTGCCGATGTCGACTATCCGTGTGGGCTGAGAGGGATTTCAAATCCTGCTTTCCTTACATCTGATAGCACTGGTAATCGAATTTATGCCATAGGCGATGATGAAGGGAAAAGTTCGACTGCCAATGCTTTGCTTTTTGATAAGGAAAGTGGTCTGCTGTCTCTGCTTAACTCGCAATCTACAGACGGTGAACTTCCTATTTATATTACTCTCAGTCCAAAGGAATACTTTGTTCTGACAGCAAATTATAAGGGTGGCAGCATCACGGTATTCTCACAGGATAAGAAAGGAAAGTTGCAACGTGATACAAAAATAATTCGTTTTGCTGGAAATGGGCCGAATAAAAAAAGGCAGGAACAATCGCATCTGCATTGCGTGACCTTTACACCTGATGGCAAATTCCTTCTTGCTACCGATTTGGGAACAGATTGTATCTATCTGTTTCCGATAGGCAAACGACCGGAAGCAGGTAAGGCTCATTCTCTGTTGGATGAATCAAGAGTAGTCCGCATACAGATGGATTCCGGCTCAGGACCTCGACATATATGTTTTCACCCGAATGGCAGATTTGCTTATCTCATCAGTGAACTCTCGGGTAAAATAACTGTATTCTCCTATAATGAAGGCAAGTTGGAACGTTTACAAACAATTGTCTGCGACCCTTTCGTTGCAGAGGGAAATGCAGATATCCATGTTTCATCCGATGGCAAATTCCTCTATGCTTCCAAGCACTTGAAAGAAGATGGCATAATTGTTTATTCCATTGATTCCCAAAAAGGAACATTGGTTCAAATAGGATTTCAGCCAACAGGTCTTTATCCGCGAAGTTTTGCCATCTCTCCGGATGGTTGCTATTTGGCAGTGGTTTGCAGGGATGCCAACTGCATACAGATATTCGAAAGAAACCGAAATACGGGGTTACTGAAGAATACGGGAAAAAATATCCGACTGGAAAGACCGGCGTTTGTCAAGTTCTTATAAATTCATCACTAAACAGAAAGCAATATGAACAAGTTAATTACAACCATCGCCTGCCTGATATGCTGTATCGTTTATACGCAGGCACAAAACAAGAACAATATGTTAAGCAAGAAAGAACAAAGTATTGCCGCCATCAGTATGTATGCCGCACGTGGCAATCAGGACAGCCTCAAAGTGATCCTTGCCAGAGGACTTGACTGTGGGCTGACCGTGAGCGAAGAAAAAGAAGTACTTACCCAGCTCTATGCCTATTGCGGCTTTCCACGCAGCATGGGTGCATTGGTTACGCTGATGAATCTCACCAAAGAGCGTGCAGCACAAGGCATAAAGGATGAAGCCGGACGGGAGCCTTCTCCGGTAAAGAGTTCGGATATGTTTGTTGTCGGTGGACAAAACCAGCTGAAACTGTTCGGTCGTCCGGCACTAGGAGAAGTGCTGACATTTGCTCCGGCATTGGACCAATTTCTGAAAGCTCATCTGTTCGGTGACATATTCAGCCGTGACAATCTCGACTGGCGTACCCGTGAACTGTCTACTGTGGCTGCCTTGTCGGTGTTGGACGGCGTGAAGAATGAGTTGAATACTCACATTGCCCATGCCAAGCACAACGGCGTGACACAGGCTCAGATAGACGAAGTACTTATCATGGCGGCACGCTGTCGGAACGGAATGGTGCTTTCTGAATCCGATGAACCGGCAAAGACTTTTCAAACAGATCCGACAATTACTGTCCGTAAGGTCTTTTATAAAAACAGGTATGATATCATGCTTTGCGCCGAAATGTACCTCCCGAAGGATTTCAATGAAGCGCAACACTATGCAGCCCTCATCATCGGACACCCGTTCGGGGCTGTGAAAGAACAGTGTAGCGGACTCTATGCACAGGAAATGGCACGGCGAGGCTACGTGACTCTGGCTTTTGATGCTTCCTATCAAGGCGAAAGTGGAGGAGAACCGCGTCACACGGTATCGCCCGACGCATTGGTGGAAGACTTCAGTGCTTCTGTAGACTGGCTCGGACTACAACCGTTTATTGACCGCAACCGTATCGGTGTGATTGGCATCTGCGGAAGCGGCGGGTTCTCTGTCTGTGCGGCTTCTCTCGACCCCCGCATCAAGGCATTGGCAACCGTGAGCATGTATGATATGGGGCGTGCCACCCGTAACGGTTTGGGGGATTCGATGACGGATGAACAAAGACGCAAACTGTTGGATGAAGTTGCCGAACAACGTTGGAAGGAAGCAGAAACGGGAGAAGCACGTATCCGCTTTGGCACACCGGAGAAACTGCTGGGAAATGCCAATGCCGTGCAGAAGGAGTTTTTCGATTACTATCGCAACCCCTTGCGTGGCTATCATCCGCGCTATCAAGGTATACGCTTTACCAGTCAGGCGGCATTGATGAACTTCTATCCGTTTGCCATGATTAAAGAGATTTCACCACGCCCCGTGCTATTCATTGCAGGCGAGCATGCACATTCGCGCTATTTCAGTGAGGATGCCTATCAAGAAGCCAGCGAACCGAAAGAACTGTATATCGTTCCCGGAGCCAATCATGTAGACTTGTATGACCGGATGGATAAGATACCGTTCGAAAAAATTTCGGAATTCTTCTGGTATGCTTTGCGGTAATTCAGATGAAAATGGTAATGCTATCCGTGATTATGATACAGCAAAGCGAATACGCAGGAGGGTAACTTTGCAACAGAAACAATTTAAAGATTATAGTATTTGCAACCAGTTATTACTCAATATTTTGTGAGTTATAAGTCAGAAATATGG
>OJOW01000353.1_pt1 | contig 16190 bp, 16 predicted proteins | sample 1598311 | NCBI WGS metagenome assembly OJOW01 (sample SAMN03922481, study PRJEB24848) | human gut metagenome | isolation source: stool sample | host: Homo sapiens | place: Germany | collected 2011-05
CTAGTACGGTCTCGTGGGCTCGGAGATGTGTATAAGAGACAGGTCCCGCTCCTTCATGCCCGCAAACCAGCAGATCCGCAATCAGGTCGCCAAGATGAAGCAGATTCCGGTCCCCGAACTCATCAAGGACAAGAAGCTTCTTCTCATCGACGACTCCATCGTGCGCGGCACGCAGCTTCGTGAAACGGTCGACTTCCTCTACAAGTCCGGCGCGAAGGAAGTGCACATGCGCTCCGCCTGCCCGCCGATCATGTACAGCTGCAAGTACCTGAACTTCTCCCGCGGCAACTCCGACATGGAGCTCCTCGCCCGTCGCGTCATTCAGGAGCTTGAAGGCGACGAGGGTCACAAGCACCTCGCCGAGTACGCCGACGCCAAGACCGAGCGCGGCCAGTGCATGCTCAAGTCCATCTGCGACAAGATGGGCTTCGACTCGCTCGGCTTCCAGTCCGTCGAAGGCCTCATCGAAGCCATCGGCCTTGACCCCGAGAAGCTCTGCACGTACTGCTGGACCGGGAAGGAATAATCCGCTGATCCTGCATCCGGTGCATCCGCATTGAGAGGGGCCTGCCCGCGGCAACCGCCGTCGGCAGGCCCTTTCGCATAGGCGGAAAACACTCGGTAGAACTACGGAGTGAGGCGACCTCAATCCGCCCTCAGGAGAGGGGAGAAGAGGGTGCGCAGGGGTTCTCGGCCTTCAAACGGCTGCAGTTGAGGGAAAATACCACAGGCTGTTTGTAAAAAATCATGACACGGCGCATGGAATTTCGGAGAACCCTCTCTCGGACGGAATTCGAGGCATTTTAAAGCTCGCGGACTAAGGTACCTTTCGGGTACTGTTGCTCAGCAAACACTACAAATGCCTGTGCCACGCGCATTTTCAAAATGATCAGCCTCCTGTGAACGTCAGCAATGTTAAATCGAAACCGATTTGAGGCCGCACCGCCGGGAATCATGTGAAATGCAGGGGATTTCCTGGGACTGACGGGCCGTTCAGGAATGGAGGCCCAGACGAGAAGCATTTGCAGGCGAGTCGTTTTGGAAAACATTACAATTCGTCTGGGTGACACCCCCAAGCATATTTCCCCGCAGGTACAATTGGGATGTCACCTTAACGTGACAGGCGGACCACAACACAGACGTTCCACAGGACCGGAACGGAAAGCGTCGCCGAAAGAGGGTGCCCGGACGGGTAGCCCGTCCCCAAGAATAAAGAGAAGGACTACCGCAATGAACAAGAAGGAAATCGCGCAGGCTGTCGCAGAACGCCTCGTGCTCTCGCCCTCCCTCGTAGAGGGCATCGTTGATGCCGTGCATGAAGAGATCGTCGAGGCCATGGCCCGCGGCGAACGCGTCACGTTCTGGAACTTCGGCCGCTGGGAATTGAAGACTACCGCCGCTCGCGTCGGTCGTGAATTCAAGACCGGCAAGTCCGTCGTGATTCCGGAACGCAACAAGGTCTGCTTCACCGCCAGCCCGAACCTCGTCGCGGCCGTCGAAGACGCCATGAAGACGCTCTGACGCTCAGGCACCAGAGAGACAAAAGGGGACGCCGTCCGAAATGGATGCCGTCCCTTTTTTGCGCACGCAGGCTTCGCTCCGGAGCGGCGTCCGCCCGTCTAGTGAAAACACCTTATGTTTATTTTTCGAAATGTGTGCTTATAATACGAAAGTTTGCACAGACGATTCGTCCTTAGGAGGAGCCCTTACGACTCTTTGAGCGCGAGGCGTTTTGTCCGGAAAGCCGAAGGACGAGGCGCCTGTGCGTGTAGATTCAACGTGTTTGAGGAGTAAGGAAAAATGGGTTATTTCCCGCAGTGGAAGCTCAAGGAAAAGGGCGTGGTGGCCCCTGACGAGCGTCTTCCCACCGGCCAGACGGTGGCGATGGGCGTTCAGCACGTGGTGGCCATGTTCGGCTCCACCATTCTCGCCCCGATTCTCATGGGCTTTGACCCCAACATGGCGGTTTTGATGAGCGGCATCGGCACGCTCATTTTTTTCGCCATCGTGGGTGGCAGGGTGCCGAGCTATCTGGGTTCATCCTTTGCGTTCATCGGCGTGGTGATCGCAGCGACGGGCTACGTTGCGGGCTCGGGCCTCAACGGCAACATTCCCGTTGCGCTGGGCGGCATCGTGGTCTGCGGTCTCGTCTACTGTGTCGTGGGCCTCATCGTGATGCTTACGGGCGTTAAGTGGATTGAAAAGCTGATGCCTCCCGTCGTGACGGGGGCGGTCGTCGCCGTGATCGGCCTCAACCTCGCCCCGACGGCCTGCCGCTCGGTGGGTCCGACGGACTTCGACGCCTGGATGGCCGTCGTCACCTTCATGTGCGTGGGCGGCGTTGCCGTGTGGACGCGCGGCTTCATCCAGAAGCTCCTCATCCTCATCGGCCTTGTGATCGCGTACTTCATCTACGCGGTGCTCGCCAACGGCTTCGGCATGGGCAAGCCGATCGACTTCTCGATCATCTCCAACGCCGCCTGGTTCGGTGTTCCGACGATTCACACGCCGGTCTTCGAGATGCACGCCATCGCGCTCATCGTTCCGGTCGTGATCATTCTCGTTGCCGAGAACCTCGGCCACGTGAAGGCCGTGACCGCCATGACGGGCCGCAACCTTGACCCGTACATGGGCCGTGCGTTCCTCGGCGACGGCATCGCGACGATGCTCTCGGGCTCCTTCGGCGGCACGGGCGTGACGACCTACGGTGAAAACATCGGCGTGATGGCCGCCACGCGCGTCTACTCCACGCTGCTCTTCCCGGTCGCCGCGATCTTCGCGATCATCCTCGGCTTCTCCCCGAAGTTCGGCGCTGTGATCCAGACGATTCCGCAGCCCGTCCTCGGCGGCACCTCGATCGTGGTCTTCGGCCTCATCGCCGTGGCCGGCGCTCGCGTCTGGGTCGTCAACAAAGTCGACTTCGGCAACAGCCGCAACCTGATCGTGGCTGCCGTCACGCTGATTCTCGGCGGCGGCGACTTTACCCTCAACCTCGGCTTCTTCAGCCTCGGCGGCATCGGTACCGCGACCTTCGGCGCGATCATCCTCAACGCCGTCATGTCGCTCGGCGAACCCAAGGAGGAAAAGGCCTCGGGCGAGCCCATCGAGCTTGACCGCAAGGCCTGACGCCTGATCTGACTTCAAGTCCCGAACGGGGCTGCTTCTCAAGGGAGCGGCCCCGTTTTTCGTTAATGGCAAAGGAGAGCAGGTTGGGAAGGGAGGCGGCAAAGTCGGGCCGTCTGAAACCTGCAAGTCGTCAAAAGATCACTCAAGGCCCAGAAACGATGGACGATCGCGTGCGCAGGCTGCTTTATCTGGGCCTCACCAGGGCGTCCGCACGCATCGAGCTTGTCGTGAGCGCTCAGGCGATGGCCGCGCTTAACGCGGCGGCAAGCTGACCGCCGGAAGTCCGCAGGTCGCCTGAGGCCCGACGAATGATGGAAAAGAGAAGGGGACCCGTTGTTGATGGATCCCCTTTGTGTTCTCAGGTCCCTTGCGACAAGGGACTCAAGTCGAAAGATCAGCGGTGGTTGCGGCCGTGCCTGGCCTTGGGCTGGGCAGCGGGAGCGGCCTCAGCGGCAGGCTCTTCAGCCTTTTCGGACTCTTCGCACTTGCATTCGGCGTTGTCCTCGCACTTGCAGTCGCAGTCACACTTGCATTCGACTTCGCAATCACATTCGCATTCCGCGGGTTCTTCTTCCTCGAAGTCCTCGGCGGTGGCTTCCTCGACGTCTTCGTCCTTGCCGTCGTGCGTGTCGAGGCTTTCGACGAGGGCGAGAAGAGCCTGAGCCTCTTCCTCGGTGAGATGAATGTCGGCTTCGATGTTGGAGCCGAGGGAGCGGTTTTCGATTTCAGCCGTGACGTGCAGGGCTGCGTTGATCACCGCCTGGGCCGCGAAGGACTTCACGGACGTACCGGTGAGAGTGGCGGCAAGTTTCACGATGTCGTAGGAGACGGCGGGCAGCTTGATCTTGATGCGGTTCTTATCGTTGTCGGACATGACCTTTACCTCCGGAGGCCAACACTTTGAAAAATGCTGAACGGGGCGTGAGAACCACGCCGACGTTCATAACAACTATAATAACTCGACTTAATGTAATTTGCGCGGCAAAAGTGTGAACGTTGGTCAGGAACTTCCCCTGAACCACGCTCGTTTTGGGCTGTCGGCCCCCTTGAGGCTGCCTCTGCGCGAAGCGAGGGGCGTTCAATGGGACCCGAGCGAGTTCAAAATGAATTTCATCGCACCGGGCACGCACAGGACTGAACGAGCGCTACAAAAGGAGAAGACCTTGCCGGAAGGAACCACAAGGGGCCCGCGGACCGTCGCTGGCCGCGTCCGCACTCTGCTGCTTCTGGCAGCCTGCGCCTCGATGCTCGGCGGCTGTGCCGTCGGAAGCGGCGAGGTGCGTGACCTCTCGACCGAGAAGGCCGCGAGGCTCATCATCGACGGCCGGACCACCATGGCGCAGATCGATGCGGAGCTCGGCGAACCCGACTATGAAATCCACATGGGCCACGAGATCGTGCGCCACTACAGCTGGATGAGGGGACGCCCCTCCGCCAAGAACTTCATCCCCTTCAACCCGATCTCGGAATTTCCTATCACGCAGAAGAACCTGCGCATCTGGTTCGACAAGACGGGCGTCGTGAAGCGGCATGAATTCACGGGCGTCTTCTACATCTACCGCGCGCCACTTGTCGGCACGGACGCGCCACACAGCTTCAGGCCGCTCACGCCCGCCGAGCTCGATCATTTCTCGGAGTAGCAAGGATGACGATTGACTTCAACCGCAGAACGCTCGGAAAGGCCGCGGCCATTCTCAGCGCCTCTCTCGGAGCTCCGATGCTCGCAGGCTGCAGCGGTCCCCAGCACCACGCCGACAACCGCATGATGCCGGGCACTGTCTTCACCCCGGAGGCGCTCAAGGCAACGGCCAAAGGGAAGACCTACGTGCGCGACTTCGTCGCCGTCTACGGCCGGCCCCTTCGCCGTATGAACGACCACGTGCGCCATCCCGACCAGAAGGGCTACGTGTGGGAATGGGTGGCGACGAGGCCGTCGTTTTGCAGCAATCTCAATGACCGCCCCTACATGACGCCCACCGTCAAGAAGGAAATCCACGTCTGGCGACGCAACATCGATGCCGTCGTCACCGACGTAGAGGTGGTCGGGACCTTCTACGTCCAAGTGAAGCACAAGATGCTTCCACTCGTCATCACCGACATCCGATCGCTCACCCGAGACGAACTCACCGCTTCGCGTGTGCCCGCGGGGCCGGGCGAGAATCCGCGCGAAATCGAGCTCTGGTACCAGAGCCAAGGCCGATAAGCTCACTTGAATAGAATTCCCTTTGGGGAACTCTATTCAAAGAAACAGGACAAATTGAAAGGGGAGGCGCTTTATCCCAGACGTCGAAGGTCGAAGTCCGAAGAACGCACTGTCTCGCTTTTGCAACACGTGCCTTGCGGCTCCATCCCTGCGGGACGGGCGCTTAGAGGAGAACGATTGTTCAGGACAAGGCATCATCCGCCCTGAAAAGAGGGCCTGCCCTCGGAATGGAGAGACAGGCCCTTCGAAAGCGCTCAGGAAGTTCCCCAAAGGAGAAGAAGAACGCGCGTCAACCGATGGTAAGGACCATGCGGGGCGTGCCGTCGGGGCTTCCGAGTTCGGCGGGATCACGATCCTCGGGCGCGAAGACGAGCTCGCAGATGCCGCCCGGGAGCCTCACGGCGAGGATGTCGAGGCCTTCATCTTCATTGACCCCGCGCGTGAGGTCAAGGTCGAGCGCGAGGATGCAGGCGGCGCAAAGCCCGCCGATGTCGAGGTCGGCATCCTGGTCCTCGATGCAGTCAAGCATTTCGCAGAGGGCATCCATGGCCTCGTTGGGCTCGCCCGACCACATGGCTCGCATGAGTTCGCGCGTGGGCGTCATCCAGTCGGCTCCTTCGCTCATCACGAACCTGAGCGCCAGGACGGCCAGCAGGCGAACGCCCCAGACGGAGGCGTAATCGTAGAGCCTCACATCGTCAGGCTGCTCGTCCGCAGCCCCGGCGGGAAGCGGCGTCCAGAAGCCGAGCGTCACCATCGCCTCGACAAGAAGGTCGAGCCTATCCTTGCCGAAAACAGCGGGGATTTCCTGAAAGAGCGCCATGCGCTTCAGATCCATCAAGCCTGCGTTTTGGAGTCGCTCGAGGAAGCGGGGCGTGAGCGCGCCGGACACGGGCGGGAGGATCCCGGCCTTCCCCTGGCGAACCCATTGAAGAATGTACGGTTCGACGTAGCGTGCGCCGAGTGCGGCATGGCGGTCCAGCTCCATCATGACGAGGTCGGGAACCATTGTCCTTTCCTCGGAGATGCGGGCAAGGTCCGCGCCGTAGAGAAGGCCGACCTGCTCATGGGAGATCGTGAAGAGCTCCTCGGTCTCGTGAGGCGCAAGAGGCTCGGCGTTCTCAAACGCTTCGCGGCAGATGTCCTTTGTGAGGCTCGTGAGGCCCGTCACGATGAAATGATGTCCATGTGTCGCGGCGATGCGTGCAAGCCCGCGCACGATGATCCCGCGCATTGCCTCTCGCTCCTCCTCGTCGTCCCAGGCCGCAAGGACGGGAACGTCGATGTCGGAAAGGAAGAGGCAGGGCGCTTCCGGATTGGCAAACTCATCAAAAAAGGCTTCGAGTTCGGCCGTATCCCCAATTTCACTCAGCTTGACGTGCCTAAGATTGAGCCCGATCTCGGCCGCGCAGTGCTGCGGATCGATGGGGAGCCAGTCGGCGCAGCCGATGCCCCAGCGGATGCCGCCTTTTTCCAGGATGCGGATGAGGGGCTTCATGAGCGTACGCTCGTTGTCTGTGGGCGTCAGAGGCGCGCCGGGAACGGGAAATCGGAGCATGCGATGGATCCTTGATGGGGGAACGGTGCCCGTAGTTTATCTGAAAGAGAATCGGACCACGCAGACGGTCTGCTGCAGGGATCGCCTGAAGGAGGCGGAGAGGTCCTCGAATAAGGTGAAGAGAGGCGCAAAAGCCCGAAAGCCGGAAAAGAGAAGGCCCCGCGCTTCGGGGAAAAGTGCGGGGCCCTTTGGGTTTTCTCAGTGAGTCCTGACCGGGGGCTTCACTTGAGAGTCAGGTTGTCAGGCCGGCTTGCAGCAGGCCTTGCAGGGGACGGCGGCCTTGTAGGCGAGGCCGAGGACGTAGCCGGTGACGGCGAACGGGACCCAGGCGAGGCCGTACTGGGCGAACGGGACGTAGGCCTTGATGGCTTCGGAGATCGCGCCGAGGTTCACGCCGGCGGTTTCGAGACCGGAGACCGCGGCCATCACGAACGTGAAGGCGGTGGTGAAGGCGTAGACGCACTGGCGGCCGTCGAAGAGCTTGTCCGTGAAGAGCAGCACGATCAGGATCACGCAGAGCGGGTAGACGAACATCAGGACCGGGATCGTGGAGACGATGATGGTCTTGAGGCCGAACATGCCGATCAGGAACGAGACGATCGTGAAGAGCAGGCAGTACTGCTTGTACGTCAGGCGGCCGACGATGCGCATGAAGTAGGCGGCGCAGCAGGTGATGAGGCCGATGGACGTCGTCAGGCAGGCGAGCAGCACGATGACCGAGAGAAGGATGGCGCCGAAGTTGCCGAAGAGAATCTTGGCGGTTTCAGCGAGCACAGGAGCACCCGTGTCCTGCATGCCGATGGCGGTGACGGACTCAGCGCCGATCTTCGCGATGAAGAAGTAGATCACGGCGAGGAGCGACACGGCGAGGATGCCGGACTTGTAGACCTGGGAGGTGACTTCCTTAGCGGTCTTGGCACCGCCTTCACGGACGAAGTTCGTGACGAGCGTGGCGAAGACGAACGCGGCGATGGCGTCGAGCGTGTTGTAGCCGTCAAGGATGCCCGCAACCGTGGCGGTGAGGACGCCCGCATAGTTCGGCTGGGCGGCCTGCGGAACGCCGAGCGGATCTACGACGGACTTGACGATCAGAGCACCGAGCGTGAGCACGAGGGCCGGCGTCAGGATCTTGCCGACGCGGTCGACGAGCTTCTGCGGCGTGGCGGCAAGCCAGTAGGAACCCACGAAGAAGAGGACGAGGAAGATCCACAGGCCCATTTCAACCTGACCTTCGGTGAGGAAGGGACGCAGGCCGATTTCAAAAGCCACCGTGCCCGTACGCGGAATGGCGAAGCAGGGGCCGATGGACATGTAGACCACGACCGTATAGAACAGACCATAAAGGGGATGTGCGCGGCCGGCAGCCTCCTGCAGGTCATTGCATCCCGCATAAGCCATCGCCATGATAGCGAGAAGGGGAAGGCCTACACCCGTAATGCAGAAGCCAATGAAAGCCCAAACGAAGTGATCGCCGGAAGCCTGGCCCATGGAGGCGGGGAAGATGAGATTGCCTGCGCCGAACAGGATCGCGAACAGCATCAGGCCGATCGCGACAAAGCGCTTGTTGTCTGTGTTTTGCATAGCTTTTCTAATGCGGGAGGTGTTGTAGGACTCTTGTGTGGGGCGCCTTCGGGACCGTCCGTCGTTTTCAGCAGAGACGGTGCGGGCCTTGTGACCGATGCCCTTGAATAGGATTATATGGACATGTAGCTTATGGTTACATAGGGCAAACAGCTTACATGAGGCGGATTTCTGCAAGGTTCCGTCACTTTGAACCCGTTGCGGGACATGGATTCCGCCCAAAAAAGGCTCTGCTGTTTCGCAAAAGTTGCAGGAATCAACGCCTGAAATCGCACCTTCTGCCGACGGCAGCCGGGCCTTCAGAGGCGCAAAGCGCATAATTTTATATGTGGGGCGCGCGCTTTGGGGGCATCGTTCCCGATCGGGCGCCAAACGCCCGATTCAGTTCGCATGACGTGCGGCAGTGGCCGAAAGCCCACGGTCAGCGATAAGAGGAGGGTGAAAAATCAAAGGGCCCGAAGATGTCGTATCTGCGGGCCATCGAAACAACGGTTTCAGGTCGATCAGCTGTTGCCGATCTCGTTGTTGATGTCAAAGCGCAGCGGATCACCGTTAGAGGCGAAGAGGCTGCCTGCGCGACCGACGATGAGCGGGTCGATGTTGCCCACCTTCTTCATGTCGCGGTTGTCGTACGGAATCGATTGCAGCAGCACGCGGATGGCGTTGAGACGACCGCGGCGTTTGTCTTCGTTGCGGATCACCGTCCAGGGCGTTTCGGCCGTGTCGGTCATCTGGAACATGCGGCGAATGGCCTTCGAATAGTCGTCCCAGCGGTCCATGGACGCGATGTCGACGGGAGAGAGCTTCCAGCGCTTCAACGGGTTCTCGCGGCGTTCGCGGAAGCGGCGGCGCTGTTCGTCCTGGCTCACGGCGAGCCAGAACTTGATGATGTGCGTGCCGCCCCTGATGAGTGACTGCTCGAAGCCCGTCACTTCGTTGAGGAAGATTTCGGTCTGCTCGGGCGTGCAGAATCCCATCACAGGTTCGACCACGGCGCGGTTGTACCAGGAGCGGTCGAAGAAGCAGATCTCGCCAGGATTGGGCAGGTGCGCGCAATAGCGCTGGAAGTACCACTGGCCCGCTTCATTCTCGGTCGGCTTCGAAAGGGCCACCGTGCGCGCGCCGCGAGGATTGAGGTTCTCGGTGAAGCGGCGGATCGTGCCGCCCTTGCCGGCCGCGTCACGGCCTTCAAAGAGCACGATGATCTTCGAGTTCGTGCGCTTGACCCAGTCCTGAAGCTTCAGAAGCTCGACCTGCAAGTCATAGAGTTCCTTCTCATAGAGCTTGTTCGGGTAGCGGTTCTTATACGGATAGGCGCCTTCGCGGAGCTTGTCCGAAAGAGCGTTCATGTCGATGGGCTTCTTCGGGAAGAGGCCCGCCTGATGCGCCTCCTTGACGAGCAGCAGCTTGAAGAGCGCGTCACGTTCCGTCTGCGTCAGGTCGCGGTTGAGCATCTTGAACACTTCGGCGGCCGACTCTTCGGGGGAGACGAGCGGCGTGTCGCGAAGCTTGTCGCGAAGATAGGTGACGACCTGCGTCATCGAGTCGAACGAATGAGGTTCGACATGCTTGGGTTCAAGGGGAGCCACAGGATAGGAGGGCTTCCTTTCAAGGTCTACGACTTCAAGGGTGCAGCCGCCGGTGGGTTCGACGGCAGACTTGTGAGAATGATCCTTGGCCATGTGCGTCCTCCTTTCTGATTTTTACTGTCACGCATAAGCACGTGGGATAAGTGTACAACCGCCTGTAACGAAATGTTATGAGCAATGTCCCGTAACCGTCACGACGCGACGGCCCTGACTCAGGGAATCGTCGCAGGCGTTGTGTGAGGGAGAATGGCTCCCGTTTCCGTCAATCATAATCCACGACGGCGTGCATGAGAATTTCCGCACCTGAGAGGAAATCCGAAATTCGCATCGCCTCATGCGGGTTGTGAGACCCATTCTGGTTGGCGACGAAGAGCATGCACGTGGGCACGCCCGCGCTCGTCATGACCGCGGCGTCGTGGCCCGCTCCGCTCGCCATCTGAAGATGAGGTATGCCGTGATCCGTCGCGGCCTTGACGAGCCGATTGAAAAGGATTGCGTCGGGACGTGCCGCCTCGCCTACGATGACGTCGTCAAAGATGAACTTCACACCGTGCTTTTCTTCGATGGCGCCCGCCTCCTCAAGAAGGAGGTCGTGGAAGGCGCGGATCGTCTCCATCGAAAGGCTTCTCATGTCGAGCCCAAAGGAAACGTCGCCCGAGATGATTGAGATGTCGGCCGTCGAAAGCGTGTTGATGACGCCGCAGGTGAAGACCAGATCCTTGCCGTCATGGAGCCAGGCCTCCCAGTGCCTGTTCATCACGTAAAGCAGGTCCGTCAGGGCCGCGACGGCGTCGTGCCTGAATTCATAATCAACGGCGCCCGAATGCGCGGTCTCGCCCTCAACGCGGCATCGCTTGTGCCTCAGATACCCGCGGATTCCCGTGACGACCGCCGCACGGTTGACAGGTTCCTTGTCAAGCCTTGGACCCTGCTCAATGTGAAGCTCGACAAAGGCTGCAATCTTCGAGAGATCGATGAGCGGCTCTCCCGACGCGATACGCTCGACATCGACCCCGCGCTCAAGGAGAACGTCCTTCAGAAGCTTCCCCGTATCCCTGTGAGGAAGTTCTAGCTCGAAGGGATTGAGCTGCCCCGTCAGGGCGAGACTGCCCGCATAGGCACGTCCAAATTCAGGGCACTCCTCCATGCGGAATGCAACAATACAGAAGTCCCGCTCAGGAATTCTATTTGCATCCTTCAGATATTTGGCCACGGCGAGCGGCGCGACGATGCCGGCAAGCCCGTCGTAATTGCCGCCCTGCGGAACGGAGTCGGTGTGCGATCCCGAGACGAAGGCTGGCAAATCCCTGTTGCGACCTGGCAAAGTCATCCAGAGGTTGAGCGCAGCGTCCGCATGGACTTCAAGACCGATCTCGCGCGCGGCCTCGGCGAGTCTCTCGTGCACCTTGTCTTCTCTTCGGGCGTATACCCCTCGCGCGTGACGCCGCAGGTGTCGGCGGTGAGCTTGCGGATGTCTTCAAAGAGACGAGTGCAGAAGTCTTCAACGTGGGTGGCGAATTCAGTCATGAGGCGGGCCCTCTTCCTGTTGGTTTCGGCTGGAGTGAGTGGAGTAGGGATCGGTTGGATTGGATTGATTGTTCAAGTGTACCCCTCGAAGGACCTGAGCTGATGAAGGGTTCTGCGGAGCGCGAAGCGAAGCAACTCCCAATGACGAATCCTGCGGGGAGTCGAAGTACGGATTGCAAGGTACAAAAAACCTCCGGCATTCCGAAGGATGCCGGAGGCGGGGATCCCCGCCGCCCCGGATGAAGAGAGGGAGAAGGCGGCGGAGAGGGAGACGATCAATATCAGAAGAGATACTTGACGTTTAGCTGGCCATAGAACTCACGATGGTCGTTGTCGCCGAACGCACCACCGATCTGGCCGCCGAAGGAGAGGGCGTCCTTGCGGGCTTCAAGACCGAAGCTAACGCGGCCGACGTTCTCGCTCCAGACGTCGAGGTTGGTGTTGATGGCGGCGTCGCCGAACTTCGTCGTGGCTTCGACGTCCGTGTCACCGAACGTGTGGACATAAGCCACGTCGACCGTCGGACGGAGCGTCCAGCCGGAGGCGAGGTCCATGTTGCCCGAGAAGGCCACGCCGATCGGCATGCTCACGAGGTTCTGGTCCATGTCATCCACGGAGAGGCCCTTGGCGGTGTTGTAGCCGTCAGTGGCGACGCGCAGGTAGTTGAGGCCGACGTACGGAACAGCTTGGCAGGACTTGCTGATCTGGAAGGCCATTTCGCCGCGGGCACCGATCGTGAAGATCGTGGCGTCGATGTCGGCGGAGTCGCCGTCAGCGGACGTGACGTCGTTCTTCGTCGTCATGAGGCCCATCTGGCCGACGAGGTTGAACTGGCCCATGCGCTTGGCAGCGTAGCCTTGAACGCCGTAGTAGTCCACGTCGTTCTTGACGCCGTCGTTGTCGCCTTCGCCTTCAACGTCGCCGGTGCCGAAGTTGCCCATGACGCCGAACGTCATATCGCCCATCGTGTATTCACCGCCGACCGTGATGCCGCCGAGCTCGGTCTTCGTTTCGAGAGCGCCGGAGTCGCCGCCCATCTTGAGGGAGGTGCCCGTCACTTCAGCGAAACCCGTCCAGCCGTCCTAGAAGACGTTGCTGAGCGCAGCACGCTTCGTGGCCTGGTCGATGCCCATCGTGGCGGCTTCAATGCCGGCCGTCTGGACGCCACCCGCAGCAGCGAGGTTGAGAGCGCCGTTGAGACGGGCTTCGCGCTGGCTGCCGGACGTGATGGCGGTGTTGGCCTGGTCAAGGAGGGAACCGATCACTTCGTTTTCGGCCATGCCGACGAGAGCATCGCCGTCAAAGCCGCCGAGGCCCGTGCCTGCGAGGTCGGAACCCGTGGCGCGTTCGAAGGTGAACTTGTTCTGGCCGTCTCCGACTTCAACAACCTTGAAGAGAAGGTTGTCGACGGTCGTCTTGACCTTGCCGTCAACGGTCACAATGCCCTGATCGGCGACGTTCACATAATGGAGCGTCGAACCTTCAACAGCGTTGATGGTGCCCGTCACGGTGGTGGCGGCAGCATCTTCGTGCGCTGCCGTGGCATCAACAATGAGCGTTCCGTTGGAGCCGAGGTTCATGTTGGTCGTGACATCGGCGGCAACATTGCCAACATTGATCTTGGCGCTGGCAAGATCAACGGTGCCGCTCAGATAGAGGCCGGCCTTTTCGTTGTACTTGCCGAGGGCATCGCGGGCGTCAGCCGTCCTGGCAGTCGTGCCAAGAGCAAGCACGCCTTCCTCGACCACGAAGTTGTTGGCAAGTGCCTGAGCCGACTGAACGGCGAGGGCACCGCCTTCCTTGACGGTCATCGTCTTGGTGGCGGCACCATTGAGGATTTCGCCAAACTCGTAATTGCCGGTGACCTCGACGCCGGTCTTGTCACCCATGTCATAGTTCGCACCGGTAACAAGGTCACCGGAATCGAGCTTGTCGAAGCCCTTGATCACGATGTGGGCAGACAGGTCGAGCAGGGCGACTTCAGAGGCTTCAGCCTTGGAGAAGTCATAGCCGTTCACGAAGTTGAGGGTTGCCGATTCAGCGCCGGAACCGTCGATGACGGCATCAGCCTTGAGGAACTTGAAGTCGGAGCCAATTTCAATAACCGCAGTGTCAACAGTCGACTTAGAAGAAGTGGAGTCCTTGATGTTGAAGCCGCCGGCATAAACGTCGCCGTTGAGAGAGCCATTGATGAGGCTGATGGTAGTCTCCTTCACGTTGGAAGAAGCAGTCTGGTAATCAGCGTCGAATGCTTCGTTCTGATAGCTTCCGGCTACGCCGCCGCCATACATATTCCCTGTGACTTCGGCGCCATTGACCTGAACAAGAGCCTTTTCAACGGTGGCCTTGCCACCAAGAGTTGCCAGACCACCGGCGAAGACGTTGTCGTTGACCTTGCCGCCATTGAGAAGTAGCTTCACATCCTTGGTCGAGGACTCAGCACCAGCACCTGAAGCAACGCCGCCTCCGAGGATGGCGACATTGGCACCATCCTTACCCAGAGTCTTAGCGACCTGATGAACGTGGCTGTCACGGTTGGGAACACCCGAATTTTCGCCCTGGATGTATCCTGTGATTGGATCGACGTTTGCAGCGTTGATTTCACCACCGGTGACCGTAATGGTCACGTTTTCCGTATTGGCAACGGCATTGGAAGCCTTGGCGTTCACGTTGTCAAAAGCGATGCCGCCACCGAGAAGTCCGTCAACGCTACCACCACTGACCAGAACGGCAGCGGATCCGACATTGGCAGTGGCCTTGACAAGAGACCCACCGTTGCGAATCTCAGCCGTAGAATAGGCGAGCCCACCAGCTGTGAAGAGAATGTTTTCTCCACCGCTGATGACAAGGTTCACCTCATCGACGTTGGCGTTCGCATTCGTCTGATTGGCCGCCTTGGAGGCATCAGCCTTGTCGTGAGCGACAGCCAGCCCACCAGCCGCAGTAGCGACGTTGTAGCCGCCCTTGAAGTTCATGGTGACGGTATCAACATTGCTAGCGGCCGTCACAGTGCCATTGTCCTTATCGGTAACAAAGTAACCGCGGGCAAGGGCAATGCCGCCGCCGAGGTTGCCGGCGTGAACACCATCCACATTCACGCCGCCAGCAAAACCGGAAAAGTCTTTAACAAACTCCGTGAAATTCTTGGTCGTGATGTCCGTCTTGAGCTTGCCAAGATAGGTGTACGCAGCCTGATGCAGCTTGGCCTTGTTGTCGTCAGTTAATTTCGCCGGGCCGTTGAAGTTCATGACCACGTCTTTAACGGTTGCCGTGGAGGAACCAACGTTATTCTCGGAAGAGTCGGCAAGAGCAAGACTGCCGCCAGCCAGAGCTGCAGTAGAGGATTCGGCCCCGACATTCATGATGATCGAATTCGAGGAGGTTGTGGCGGTTCCGGATCCACTGCCCTTGATCGTATTGATAAACAATTTACCCGCCCAGCCGAACTGGTTAACCGTAGCATCAAAACTAACGGCTGCCCCGCCACCGAAAACTCCCATCACTTCGCCGTTGACAATGTCAACTACAGTTGTACCGTTGACATTGGCCGAAGACTGGCCCTTGCCGGTAGCTACGGAAACACCGCCGCCAAAGCCACCGATGACAATGCCGTCCAACTTGGAAGGATCAGCTTTCTTATCGATGTCGATGGTCACATGGGAGTTCTGGAGAACATCCGACTGAGAAACAGATTCGCGGGCGGCAACGCTCAAACCAGCTCCCGCGAAACCGCCCACATTGGCCTTTCCGGTAATGTTGAGAACGGTAGAATCAACCGACACAAGGTTCGTACCGGCTGAGGGTTTGAAAGTACCGATTGTTGAGAGAACTGCAGACCCGCCGAAGACACCCAGGCTGTTGCCGCTGACGATGTCGGTGGTTGCCGTACCAGTCCTATGAATAGCATGCGCAGTTTCCGTGGCTGCCATCATGAGATCGCCGCCGATAGCACCCAAAACCAAGGGATTGCTGGAATCAGATCCGATGATGATGTGCGTATCGCCGACTCGATCGGACATTTCATAGCCACCCGTGGAACCGTTAAAGCCAAACTGACCGAGTAGCTTCTTGCTGAAGTCCTTCGGCAATTTGTTAGCGATAAGATCACTCGAGGTCTTGCTATGGACAAATTCGGCTGATTCCTGATCCATCAGGTTGTAGCCGCCGTGACTCCGGTAATAATTATCGAGCCGTTATGCGGTCCGAGCATAATTGAAATGTCCTGAAGGAATTTCGTGAGTCCGTCCCCGGGTTTGAGCTTCGAAGCATCTTCCATCAGTTGACCCACACTGCCGTTCGTTTGTATGTAAAGTGTTTCACCCTTACCAGACACCAACTTGGTGGTCTCGGACTGAAGAACATCATTCTTCGGAAGACTGTCATTAGTAATGACCAAATCGCCTGCCATCGTGCCACCGGCCAGGAATGCCGTCACAGCAGCCGCAATCACCGTCTTCGTTCCCTTCGCCTGAACGGAGGACGTGGCTTCATTCACCACCATCAGGGCGCCGCGCGCCTTGTTGAAAACAACCTTGAATGTCGAATTCATATTTTTCTTCCCCTAAAAACAGTGAACAGTTGTTCACTCACGAAAAGCGATTTTAGG
>OJOW01000421.1_pt1 | contig 14126 bp, 13 predicted proteins | sample 1598311 | NCBI WGS metagenome assembly OJOW01 (sample SAMN03922481, study PRJEB24848) | human gut metagenome | isolation source: stool sample | host: Homo sapiens | place: Germany | collected 2011-05
TGTAAATATAATTATTCAAATTTTTAGCGGTGTCCAGAAAACTGGGTACATATCATGGGGAAATGACGGTTTTTTTGTATGCAAAAATGCTTATTACAGAGTAGTGGAATCCATAGTGCAGTCTTCCAGCAGCTTTTTGGCATCAACATATTGCGCAATGCCTGCAGCTACCTTCTTCGATTCCTTCATTGCCAAAACGACGGTAGCAGGACCATGTACCACATCACCGCTGCTGAAAACGCCGGCGCGGGTGGTCATGCCGTAGGGACGGTCACGGGTGATAACAAAGCCCTGTTTATCAACCTGAATGCCTTTGGTACTGGAAACAATACGTGCTGCGGGTTTCTGGCCTACTGCGAGGATAACGCAGTCGCAGGGGATAAGCTCCTGACCGCCTTCTGCAATAAATTCACCGTTTTCTGTTTTGGTGATGTTTTGCAGCAATAAACCGGCTAATTCGGTTTCGTCCGCTGCCGTAGCCTGACGGCGGATGTTTTTTAAAGCGCGCATCTGCTTTTTGTTGAAGTAGGCGATAGGCTGCTTCAGGAAGCGGAACTGTACACCTTCGGCAACAGCGGCTTCATATTCGGATGGAAAAGCAGAAATTTCAGCTTCCGTTTTGTGGTAGACGATGGTGACGTTTTTGGCACCGCGGCGGATAGAGGTGCGTGCCGCATCCATGGCCACGTTGCCTGCGCCGACAACGATAACGTTGTCACCGGTGTGCAGCAGTGTTTCGCTGGCATCCAGCTTGCCTCCGTCAGCCAGTACAACCATACGCAGGAAGTAGGTTGCTGTCAAAATACCGGACAGTTCCTTGCCGGGGATGTCCAACGTGCGCGGCAGAGAGGTACCTGTGCCCATGAAAATTGCATCATAGCCTTGGGCAAAAAGGTCATCTACGGTAAAATCTACGCCGGCAAGCTGCTTGGTGCGGATTTCCACACCGATATGTTGCAGCTCGCTGATTTCGCGGCGGACAACATCCTTTTGCAGACGGAATTCCGGAATGCCGAAAAGCAGTACGCCGCCGGGCTCGCTTTGTGCTTCGAAAATAGTAACGTCAAAATCCATCTTGGCCAAATCGCCTGCTACAGTAAGACCTGCCGGGCCGGAGCCGATTACGGCAACCTTACCGCGCAGCTTGCTTGAAGGCTGCGTGGGCGTCAAATCATTGTTGTGGGCAAAGTCGGCAATGAACATTTCCAGACTGCCGATTTCGATACCGCATTTCTTTTTTGTCAGCACGCAATGTGCTTCGCACTGACGCTCATGCGGGCAGACACGTCCGCAGATAGCGGGCAGATTGCTGCGTTCGGAAATAATTTCGTAAGCCATACCGATATTACCTTCGCTTAAGGCACGGATAAAGCCGGGAATATTGTTTTCAATCGGACAGCCGGTGCGGCATGTAGGGCGCGCACAGTTCAGGCAGCGGCGTGCTTCCTGAATGGCTTCTGCTGTGGTCATTGTTCTGCTCATTTTTCTACCTCTTTTTAGTCAGAATGCTTACCTTGAGTGTCATAAATAAGATTTTCCAATTCCTTGAGGCGGCCATTTATTTCTTCCATGTGCTTGGCAAGCAGCTCTTCATAATCTGCTACCGGATCAGGCAGCTTATCATGGTTCAGGTCAATCATGCTTTCGGCATCATTGTTGGAGGCAATACGTACACCATTGCGTGTTACAACACGTCCGGGTACACCAACAACGACGGAATTGGGCGGAACCTCTTTAAGAACTACACTGCCGCTGCCAATTTTGGAATTGTCGCCTACCTTGAAGGAACCGAGCACCTTCGCACCGCTTGAAACAACAACATTGTTGCCGATGGTGGGATGGCGCTTACCCTTTTCTTTGCCGGTACCGCCGAGAGTAACTCCCTGATAGAGCGTGACGTTGCTGCCAAGCTCAGCGGTTTCGCCGATAACAAGTCCCATGCCGTGGTCAATAAAAAGGCCGGGGCCGAGTTTAGCACCGGGATGGATGTCTATACCGGTAAGAAAACGGGAAAAAGTATTAAGCAGGCGTGGGAATACTACCCAGCCTTTCAGATAAAAGTGATGCGCTATACGATGGAGCCAGATGCCATGTAGCCCGGGATAACACAGTGCGGCCTCCAGTCTTGTTTTTGCGGCCGGGTCGCGCAGCATAATGGCATCAATATCTTTTTTCATCTGAGCAAACATGTCAAGACTCCTTTCCTTATATTATATCAACATGTTCTGTAGTTGTCAGCAGTCAACTGTTTTAAGTCGGATTCTTTCTGCCGACAAATACCATTTTTATATTTTAGCACAGATACTAGCAAAAGGTAAACATAAAAAGTGTAAAACTTAGCGAAAAAGTAAAGAGTAAACATTATGATAAGCTTGTTTGGTGGACAAAATTCTGAAAAATAGATAATATTGCATCAAATTGCACATTATGAGGCAACGATTTTTTTAGCGGATATTCTTATTTGACTTTACCTATAAGTATGATATAATTGAGTCAAATACTTAAATTTTTTTATTAATGTATGTGTCAAATAGACAGGTACGTTGGAGGCGCACTAAAATGACAAAAGAAATTTTAAAAGAAAAGGCATGTGCCGCAATTGATGCATATGCGGACAAGATAAAGGCAATTTGTGCCGGCATCAACGATGAACCGGAATTAGGCTTCAAGGAAGTCAAAACCGCTGCCAAGGTTGCAGAATTTATGCGTGACCTGGGCCTGCAGCCGGAAACCGGCCTGGCAATCAATGGCGTTAAGGGACGTGCCAAGGGCGGCAAGCCCGGACCGACAGCAGCCATTTTAGGCGAGCTTGATGCAGTAGGCTGCCCTACAAGTCCGAAGGCAGATCCGGCAACAGGCGCTGCGCATGCCTGCGGCCATAACCTGCAGATTTCCGCCATGCTTGGTGCTGCTTGCGGTATCGTAAAATCCGGCGTTCTGCCGGAGCTTGCAGGTGACGTTGTGTTCTTCGGCGTTCCTGCTGAGGAATATATTGAAATTGCGTACCGTAAAAAATTAGTGGAGTCTGGCAAGCTGCATTTTATGAGCGGCAAGGGCGAGCTGATTTATGAAGGCGCTTTTGATGATATTGATATGGCCATGCAGATGCATGCCGATAAAAATATGCCGAAGCCTACGGTTTCTATTGGCGAAAGCAGCAACGGCTTTGTAGGTAAAACCGTGCGCTATATCGGCAAAACCGCCCATGCAGCCGACGCGCCACATGAAGGTGTCAATGCACTGAACGCTGCCTGCCTGGGACTTATGGGCATCAACGCTTTGCGTGAAACCTTCCGCGAGCAGGATGTAGTGCGTGTACACCCGATTATTACTAAGGGCGGCGACTTTGTAAATTCCGTGCCTGATGATGTACGCTTGGAGCTGTATGTGCGTGCGAAAACCATGGATGCTATAGATTCCACACATACGCGCGTTGACGCAGCACTTAAGGCCGGCGGCGATGCTGTCGGTGCCAAGACTGTTATTGAAACACTGCCCGGCATGTTCCCGCTGAGCTGTAACAAGCGTATGAACGAGCTGTTTGCAGCAAATGCTAAAATTGCTTATCCTGACGTAGAGATAAAGGATGCCGGTCATTTCAGCGCATCTACCGATATGGGTGACGTATCACACCTGATGCCTGTTATCCATCCGTTTATCGGCGGTACGGACGGCCTGCTGCATACACCTGACTTCCATATGGTAGATTTTAATGCTGCTGTACTGCTTCCTGCCAAAGCCTTTGCCATGATGCTGATAGATTTGCTGTATGATGATGCGAAAGAGGCCAAGGCTATCTTGGCTGACTTCAAGCCGATTCTGACAAAGGAAGAGTACATTGCAAAATTGGAGAGCTATTTTAATAAGTAAAATAGAAATAATTTGTGGGAGGGAATGTAATGAAGAACATTAAATTACATGCCATAATTCTGGCGCTGATTATAGTTTCCGAGCTGATCGGCACTCATACCCTGAAGTTCGGTATAGGACGTATCGTGCTGCTGCCGATGCTGTACGCTTTGCTTTTGGGTATTTTGACAACACCTAAGTTTTTGAACTTGTCCGGTAAAAAGGAAATGCTGGATGCCAGCAGTCTGGTTGGCGTAACGCTGATGCTTTTGATGGCACGCTACGGTACGCTGGTAGGTCCTACCCTGCCGAAGATTCTGGCTGCTTCTCCGGCGCTGATTCTGCAGGAGTTCGGTAACCTTGGTACTGTGCTTTTGGGCGTTCCTGTAGCTGTTTACTTGGGCTTGAAACGCGAAACCATCGGTGCTGCGCATTCTATCGCACGTGAGCCGAACGTTGCGCTTATCGGCGAAAAGTTTGGTCTGGACAGCAGTGAAGGCCGCGGCGTTATGGGCGTTTATATTGCCGGTACTGTTTTTGGTACTATTTTCTTCGGCCTGATGGCCAGTGTTGCTGCTTCTGTCCTGCCTATTCACCCGTATGCACTGGCTATGGCCTCCGGTGTAGGCTCTGCCAGCATGATGACGGCTGCAGTAGGCTCTTTGGTTGCTATGTATCCTGATATGGCTGACCAGCTGGCAGCCTTTGGCGCAGCAAGTAATATGCTTTCCGGTCTTGATGGTCTGTATATGTCTGTATGGCTGGGCCTGCCGATGACCGAATGGCTTTATAAGAGATTCTATAAGATAAAATACGGCGTACTGCCTGAAGCTGAGAAGAAAGGAGAGGAAGCATAATGAAAATTAAAGATACAATTATCATTTTGGCTATTGTAACCTTCATGAGCTTGTTCTCCAACGTATTGGGAACCAAGGCTGATATTATCCAGTCTATTCCCGGCCTGCTGATTTTGGCGGTGATTGCTTTTGTCGGCATGCTGCTGTCCAAATATATTCCCGGCGGTATTCCGGCTGCGGCATGGGTTGTAACCTTGGGCTGCATTCTGACTATCCCCGGCGTTCCGGGCAGTGATATTGTCAATGGTTATGTGAAAAATGTTGGCTTTGTAGCTCTGTGTACGCCTATACTGGCTTATGCCGGTGTATCCATAGGCAAGGACCTTGATGCCTTTGCCAAGACCGGCTGGCGCATTGTTATTTTGGCAATCGTTGTCTTTGTAGGCACCTATATTGCCAGTGCGATTATCGCTCAGTGCATTTTGAAGGCTTTGGGACAAATTTAAAATAATTGCTTTTGACCGGCATCAGCACGATGCCGGTTTTTTAAAAGCTTCAAACTTATTGTATACATGCTTTTTTGTTGAAATAATCTGCAAGTTAGAGTAAAATATGACTATAAACCATGAGGAGGTATCACTATGTCTGAAATCTTAGCGGAAGCAACCTTTCCGAGTGTAATCCATAATAATGAAGTTTGCGAAGAAATCGTTAAATGGGGCAATAAAAATGGTTTCCCTCTGCAAAAAGCAAAATTATACAATAAAATGGATGGTTATGTAGGCTTTTCTCCTGATAATTATTTCATTAAAGCAACCCGTTTGCCGCCTGTTCCCGGTGGCTGGAAAGTTGTTGTAGAAAAATATGAGGCTGAAAGCCGCATTATTCCTTTGAATGTTAAGCCCGGTACCAATGAAGTTAACCGTTTCATTCTGAAAATGATGGATGAATATGTTAAGGAAGGCCTGAAAATGGAGCTGAGTGACGAGGTTTATGAATCCTACGGTACTTACCTGCGTGATTTGAAGGTTACCGGTCACACTGTATTGATCAACACCTTTGAAGACTTTATCGAAAACATGCGTTAAGCTATGGCCGGTGTTTTGGAAAAACAGCTGGCGCGGGCGCTGGATATACGCCTTGCGGTTTTCGCATCCAAGGCAGCAAGCGGTAGCCTGCTGCAGGATGAAATGTCTTTGCGCGCCGCTGCCTATATGGCCAGCGAAATCATTATGCCATGCTGCTGCATGATGTGCAATAAGGCTAAGCTGGAAGCATTGCTGTCGCAGACGAAGCTTTGCGCGGAGAACAAAGAATTGACGCAGCGTCTGGCGGCGCTTGTCTATGATGATTTGGCGCGTTGTAATGGGTTAGGATAGGGCTGAGAAAAAAGTTGAAAAAAATCTCAACTTTTTTCAAAAAAGGTGTTGACAAAAACACGGTAATGCCTTATACTTATATTCGTTGCTGATGCATGCGGAAATAGCTCAGTGGTAGAGCACCTCCTTGCCAAGGAGGGGGTCGCGAGTTCGAATCTCGTTTTCCGCTCCAATTAAAAATTTGCCCGACAGATTGAGTCTGTCGGGTTTTTTGGTATTGTCAAGAAGCGAGCATTGTGATATGATATTATGAGCGATTTGTGTCAGCACATTTTCGCTAAGGAAGGCTGACAGTTTAATCCGATTATATTATTTTTTACCCACATAAATTTAAGGGAGGATTTTATTAATGAACGTTACTGTTGAAAGAGTAGAAAATGAGGCAACTTTAAAAATTACCGCTCCGGCTGCTGAGGTAAACGCAGGCTATAAAAAGGCTGTACAAAAAATTGCTGACCAGGCAAATATCCCTGGCTTCCGTAAAGGCAAAGCTCCGCGTGCTATCATTGAAATGCACTATGGCAAAGAAGCTGTAAAACAAGAAGCTTTTGAAATCGTTGCCAACAAAGCATACAGCGAAGCTCTGGACCAGGAAAAACTGATCCCTGTATCCGATCCTAAAGTTGAAGAATCTACCTTCGAAGAAGGCAAAGATATGGAACTGACCATTAAAGTAACCCTGAAACCGGAACCGGAACTGGGCGAATACAAAGGTCTGCATGTAGAGAAAAAAGAAGTTGAAGTAACCGACGAGCAGGTTGACGCTCAAATTAAAGACATGATGGGCCGCGACGCTAAAATGGTAGTTGCTGAAGAAGGCGCTGTAATTGAAAAAGGCGACTTCGCTATCATCGACTTTGCTGGTACCGTTGACGGCGAACCGTTCAGCGGCGGCGAAGGCAAAGGCTATCCTCTGGAAGTTGGCTCCAACTCCTTCATCCCCGGCTTCGAAGATCAGCTGGTTGGCCTGTCCAAAGGCGACTCCACTGACGTAGAAGTAACCTTCCCGGAAGATTACTTTGTTAAAGACCTGGCTGGCAAAGAAGCTATCTTCAAAGTAAACATCCAAGACGTAAAACGCAAAGAGCTGCCGGAACTGAACGACGAATATGTTGCTTCCAAGACCGACTTCAAAACTGTAGAAGAGCTGCGTGCTAACTACAAAGAGCGTATGCAAAAAGCTGCTGAAGCTAACGCTAAAGCTGAATACGAGCATGAACTGATTGACCTGGCTGTAGCTAACGCTAAATTCAGCGTTCCGGAAATCATGATCGAAGACAAAATCAGCCAAATGGTTGAAGAAATGAAAATGAGCCTGGAAAGCCGTAAAATGAGCCTGGACATGTACATGCAATACACCGGTCTGGACATGGCTAAAATCCGTGAAAACCAACGCCCGGTTGCTGAAGAAAACGTTAAGACCGATCTGGTTCTGGACGCTATCGCTAAAGCTGAAGACATTCAGGTTGACATGGCTGACGTTGATGCAGAAATCGCTGCTATTTCCGCACAACACGGTGCTTCTCCTGAAGAAGTTAAGAAAATCATCAAAGGCAACGGCACCATGGGCCTGCTGCTGGCTAACATCCTGCGCCGCAAAGCTGCTCACGTTGTTATCGACAGCGCAAAATAATTTTAGGTTATACTTACAGTAAAGGAGTGTGACAAAATGAATTATGTGCCTATCGTTGTTGAACAATCTAGTCGTGGAGAACGTTCCTATGATATTTATTCACGTCTTTTGAAGGATAGGATTGTTTTCGTTACCGGTCCGATTGATGACAATATGGCAAATGTTGTCATTGCTCAGTTATTGTTCCTGGAGTCCGAGGATCCGGACAAAGACATCCATCTGTATATTAACAGCCCCGGCGGCAGCGTAAGCGCCGGTATGGCTATTTATGATACGATGCAGTATATTAAGCCTGACGTTTCTACTATCTGCATGGGCATGGCTGCCAGCATGGCATCCGTGCTCTTGGCAGCAGGCGCGCCGGGCAAGCGTTTTGCATTGCCGTATTCCCGTGTTATGATTCATCAGCCCTTGGGCGGTGCACAGGGCCAGGCAACGGAGATTGAAATCCATGCCCGTGAAATCCTGCGTATCCGTGAAGAAATGAACCAGGTACTGGCAAAGCATACCGGTCAGACAGTGGAAAAAATTGCTGCCGATACCGAGCGCGATCATTATCTGACGAGTAAAGAAGCTAAGGAATATGGCCTGATTGATGAGGTTGTTTCCCGTAGTAAATCTGCAGAGTAAGATATACTATAAGGAGATTTAAAAATATGAATTTTGATGAAGGACATGATGGAAAACCATGCTGTTCCTTTTGCGGCAAGCGTGAAGGTCAGGTAAAAAGACTGATTTCCGGTCGTGGTGTATTTATCTGCGATGAGTGTGTCGACTTCTGCAAATCCATGCTTGACGAGGAAAAAGAAAGCGATGCTGCCGAGCAGTTGGCGAATGCAGCTGATCTGCCGAAGCCTCAGGAAATTAAGGCAATCTTAGATGAGTATGTTATTGGTCAGGATGAGGCTAAAAAAACCTTGTCCGTAGCGGTATATAATCATTACAAGAGAATCAACTACGAAATCCAGAATCCGGAGTCCAAACGCGACTTGGAGCTGCAGAAATCCAATATTCTGATGCTCGGTCCTACCGGCAGCGGCAAAACACTGCTCGCCCAGACTCTGGCAAAGATTCTGCAGGTTCCCTTTGCTATTGCTGATGCTACTACCTTAACGGAAGCAGGCTATGTAGGCGAGGATGTTGAAAACATTCTGCTCAAGCTTATCAGCAATGCCGATTATGACATTGAAGCTGCTCAACGTGGCATTATCTATATCGACGAGATTGATAAAATTGCCCGTAAATCCGAAAACGTTTCCATTACCCGTGATGTTTCCGGTGAAGGTGTTCAGCAGGCTCTGCTGAAAATCCTTGAAGGTACTGTTGCCAATGTTCCGCCTAAGGGAGGACGCAAGCATCCGCATCAGGAGTTTATCAATATTGATACAACCAATATCCTGTTTATCTGCGGTGGTGCTTTTGCAGGACTGGAGCATATCATCAATGCCCGTGTTGGTAAGAAAAACCTGGGCTTTGGTGCTGATATCCGCCGTAAGGAAGAGGTTGATAACGAGGCTGTATTTGCCAAGGTATTGCCTGAGGATATCATGAAGTTCGGTATTATTCCGGAATTTGCAGGACGTATGCCGGTAGTAGTAACACTCAATCCGCTGGATGAGGTTGCACTGGTACAAATACTGACTGAGCCGCGTAATGCGTTGGTTAAACAATACCAGCGTTTCCTGGAAATGGATGGCGTGGATTTGGAGTTTGAGCCGGGTGCTCTGACTGCTATTGCTGAGGAAGCATTGAAACGTAATGCCGGAGCGCGTGGCCTGAGATCTATTATTGAATCCACCATGCGTAACGTAATGTATGATGTTCCTTCCCGTGATGATGTAACAAAGTGCATTGTTACTGAAGCTACTATACGCCAGCATTGCGAGCCGCAAATGCTTACAAAATAACAAAATATCTAAGGGGGAAGGATTATTATACCTTCTCCCTTATTTTATCGCTATGGCAAGTATGCCTGTGTGCGTACTGCCAATAAATTTCTCTCTTGTTTTGGGAGCTTAAGGAGGGATTATATGGCTAATTTGATAATTACAAAGCCCCTTCTTGCTTTGAGGGGTGTCTTGATTTTTCCAGGCATGATTGCCAATCTGGATGTCGGACGTGAAAAATCTATAGCTGCTATTGACGCAGCCGAAGGTACGGACAAGCAAATTATTCTGGTTGGGCAAAAACAGCCTGAGCAGGAAAATGTTGCTGCTGATGATTTATATGAATGGGGCGTTCTGGCTAATATCAAGCAAAGGTTGCAGCTTCCTAACGGCGCAGTGCGTTTGTTGGTAGAAGGCCTGGAGCGCGTACATGTACTGAATGCGGCAGAGGTTCATGAGAATGAGCAGGATTTCTTTGTCGGCGAGGTAGAAGTTGTGCCTGCTGACGATGCTGTAGATGCAGAAGCAGAAGGCCTGCGCCGTCTGCTGCTTGATGCTTTTGAGCAATGGGTACTGCTTACGAAAAAGGTTAATCCCGATATGGTGCAGTCTCTTAAATCGCGTACTGATTTAAGCAAGGTGCCTGATATTATTGTCGGCTATCTGCCGCTGTCTTTGACCGAAAAGGAAGAGCTGCTGGAAATGGCGCCGCTGAAGCTGCGTCTGCGTAAATTATACGAGATTCTGGTGCGTGAGCAGGAAATTGCCGATGTAGCCAAAAATATTTCCGAACAGGTACACCAGCAGGTGGAGCAGAATCAGAAGGAATATTATCTGCGTGAACAGATTAAGGCTATCAGCAAGGAGCTTGGCGAAAACGAAGACGTACAGGCAGAAATCGCTGAGTACAAGGAGCAGATGTCCAAGCTGAAGATGCCGCAAAACGTGGCGGAAAAAATCAACAAAGAGCTGGGACGTCTGGCAAAAATGCCGCCGATGACACCGGAGGGAGCGGTAATCCGCACCTATATTGATTCTTTGCTTGCGTTGCCTTGGGGCAAATTCACCAAGGATAATTTTGATATAGATAAGGCGCAGGATGTTCTTGATAAGGATCACTACGGCCTGAAGAAGGTTAAGGAGCGTATTCTGGAATATCTGGCAGTGCGTGCGCTGTCCAAAAGCACACGCGGACCGATTCTTTGCTTAGTAGGACCTCCTGGTGTAGGCAAAACAAGCTTGGCAAGCAGTATTGCCAAGGCGATTAAGCGCAAATTTACCCGCGTTTCTTTGGGCGGTGTGCGTGATGAAGCGGAAATCCGCGGTCATCGTCGTACCTATATCGGTTCTATGCCGGGCCGTATTATTCACGGTATGCAGACCTGCGGCTGCATGAACCCGGTATTCCTGCTGGACGAGATTGATAAAATGGCTTCTGATTTTCGCGGAGATCCGGCTTCAGCGCTGTTGGAGGTGCTTGATCCGGAGCAGAACAACAGCTTCAGTGATCACTTTATTGAATTCCCGTTTGATTTGTCGCATGTATTCTGGATTGTAACAGCAAATGCCGTAGATACTATTCCGCCGGCTCTGTTGGACCGTCTGGAGATTATCCAGCTGAGCAGCTATACTGATGAAGAAAAGGTTAAGATTGCACAACTGCATTTGCTGCCTAAGGAGCTGAAGCTGAACGGCCTGGAAAAATATAAGGTCAGCGTCAGCGAAAAGGCTATCCGCCGTGTAATTCACGACTATACCAGGGAAGCAGGCGTACGTAATCTGGAGCGTAAGCTGGCAGGCATCTGCCGTAAGGTTGCGTTCAAAATCGTCAAGGGCAAGAGTAAGGGCGCTCAGGTAACAGAAAAAAATCTGGAAAAATATTTGGGACCGGTTATTTACCTTGATGATGATATCAGCCTGAAATCCAGTGTCGGTGTTGCCAATGGCTTGGCGTGGACCAGCGTTGGCGGCGAGCTGCTGAAGGTAGAGGTGCTGGCGTTTAAGGGCAAAGGTAACCTTACGCTTACCGGTCAGCTGGGAGATGTAATGAAGGAGTCGGCTCAGGCCGGTTATACCTATATCCGCAGCCGTGCGGAAGCGTTGGGGATTGCAGCCAACTTTGGTGAAACGATGGATATCCATATCCACCTGCCGGAGGGCGCTGTGCCTAAGGACGGTCCGTCTGCCGGCGTAACTATGGTTACTGCCATGGTATCGGCGCTGACAGGTAAAAAGGTTAAAGGCAAGTTGGCGATGACCGGCGAAATTTCCCTGTCCGGCAAGGTATGGCCTGTTGGCGGTATTAAGGAAAAAATGCTGGCGGCTTATCGCTATGGCGTAAAGACAGTACTGCTGCCGAAGCGCAATATGCAGGATCTGGACGAGCTGCCGGAAAATATTCGTAAGGAAATGCAGTTTATACCTGTTGAGCATCTTGATGATGTTTTGAAGCTGGCATTGGAGGATAAAAATGAGTAAAGATAATTGGGATATTATCCGTGCTAAATATGTGGCCTCTGCAGTACGTGCAGACCAATATCCACAGCCTGCTCTTATTGAGGCTGCCTTTATCGGCCGCAGTAATGTCGGTAAATCGTCGCTTATCAATTCACTCTGCCGCCGCAACGGCCTGGCGCGTGTAAGTTCTACTCCGGGCAAAACGCAGACCATCAACTTTTACGAGCTGGAGGCTAAGCGCGTAGTTGAGGGTGAGGATGAAAGAGCTTCCTTTTATCTGGTAGATTTACCCGGTTATGGCTTTGCTAAAACAAACCATAATAATAAGGACCAATGGTCCGGCTTTATCAGCAAATATTTATCCGGCAGCGAAAACCTCGGTGTAGTCTGCCAGCTGATTGATATCCGCCATAAGCCTATGGACAGCGATATGGAATGCTTTAACTGGCTGCGCAGCTGCGGCCTGAAGGTACAGGTTGTACTGACAAAATCTGATAAGCTTTCTAAAAATGCGGCCATGTCTCAAAAGGCACTATTTAAGCGCGAAATGGGCCTGAAGGAGCATGAGATTATCACTTATTCCTCCTCACAGCATACCATGCGCGGAGAGCTGATTGAGCGCATCATGAATGCTTTATCTGCTAACGGCGTAGAGCAGGAGTAAAAGCTATGTTTTTAAACCGCTTGTTGCTTTTTATCATGGCAATTTGTTTAGGCAGCCTGCTGGTACGCATGCATTTGCCGATACCGTTTTTGCTGGGCGGCCTGCTGACTGCTTTGCTTTGTAAAACACTGACGCATCGCAGCAATCTGAGCTGGCCTAAGCAATGGCGCGAATATGCTTTAATGGTTGCAGGTTATGGTATTGGCTCTACCTTTACCTCTGACACCTGGAATAATTTTTTGGCTGAGCTGGTCGGTGTAGCGGAAGCAACGATAGTTATTTTGGCTGCCAGTATTGCCTTGGCCTTTGTTACGGCAAAGCTAGCGCGGGAAAACCTCAAAAGCTGCATTATGGGTATGCTTCCCGGAGGCATGACGCTGACGATGCTGCTTTGCGAGGACGACAAGGAGGTCAACCCCAACATTGTCATGGTGATGCAAGTGCTGCGTCTGCTGGGTGTAGTTATTACCGTGCCGTTTCTTGTAATCTGGCTTTTGCATGCGCAGGTGACAGGCAGCAGCGTAGCATTGCCCAACCATGGCGGAGTACATTGGCTTGTTGTAGTGCCCTTGTCTATATTGGGCAGCTTTATAGCAACCAAAATACATATGCCGACGCCGAAACTGTTAGGACCGATTTTGGCGACGGCTGCATTTTCCGTCTTTGACGGCGGTGTGCAGCCTGTGCCTTTTTGGCTCATGGCGGCGGCGCAGGCCAGCATCGGTCTGTTTATGGGTATGCAGCTTGATGCGGACCGCATCGTAAAAACAGAAAAAATGGTGCCCTATATTCTTATCGGTACGGCGATACTCATTGTTGTGAGCATCGGTATGGCTAATGTGCTTTCCGCACGCTACGGCTTTTCGCTGGTAACGGCGTTCCTGGCGATGGCGCCGGGAGGCATAGCCGAAATGTCTTTAGCCGGCATGAGTATGGGTGAGAATGTTTCGATTATCCTGACCTATCAGCTGGTGCGAGTGTTGGTGATAAATATTTTTATCCCGCCGCTGCTGGCATGGTGGTTTAAGGCTAAGCAAGCATAAAATCTGAGGATTGCAGAAAAATTTTTCCTGATTTAAGAAAAATTTTTCTCGCAGTCCTTTTTATTTTTGTATGTATAATCCTTGTAAAATCGCATGGCGCAAGGCTTTGCCGCATTGCAACCATCTATCGGGACGAAAAAAGTCCATAGTGGACAAAAACGTCATAAGGTGTTATACTTAATGCATGTTAAGGCAAGACCTTAAAATAAAGCAGAAGGGATGATATGAAAATGACTTTTGAAAAATTTCTTGAAACTCTGTGCAACTTTAAATGGTATATGATTCACTGATTTCTGGAGGTGAGAATAATGCTGGAAAAATTTGTCAAAGCTTTATATGAAATGAATTTCTACTATATCCATTAACAGGTGGTATAAAAATGAAGATTGCTAAATCGTAAAGACGCTTGCAGCTGAGC
>OJOW01000474.1_pt1 | contig 12663 bp, 9 predicted proteins | sample 1598311 | NCBI WGS metagenome assembly OJOW01 (sample SAMN03922481, study PRJEB24848) | human gut metagenome | isolation source: stool sample | host: Homo sapiens | place: Germany | collected 2011-05
AGAGACAGTACGTGTGTTGGCAAAGCAGCTGGTAATTAAAAGCAACATTCCTGCGAGAATAATGACAGATTTTTTTAGCATGACGGCACGCTCCTTCCTGCATTGTGGGGTGAGTGGCTGAGAACTGCTTATACTTTTAAGATAGCAGAAAATAACATTTTGTGTCAATGGATAATTATGATTACTTAATGAAAACTACTTGTCGCTTTTGTAAATAAGAATATTGAAAAAATTTTATCTATGAGGAAATTAATCAGCAGCGTCTGTTAAATGCAGGAAAACCATAGGTAAACAGTGTCAGATACTTAATTTTATAAAGAAAACAGAGCATAAAAAATCTCTGCCAAGGTGCATGCAAACACCGTAAGCAGAGATTTTGATATTGGAATAATATGCGGCTTTATTTATTTTTAGTCCTCAAATTTTTCGGGGAAGAAGATGCGCAGTGTTTTTTCATCGACTGTTTTGCCGAAGCTGTTGCCGATGAAGAAGCACAGCAGGGAAAGGCCGATGCCGAGCACTATCTGGTGCAGGTCAAGCACCTTAATCTTAAAGACCATGGCAAGGCAGTAGATGATTACACCGCCGCCCATGGCAGCAATAGCGCCGTATTTGTTGGCCTTGGGCCAGAAAAGACCGAAAATCAGTACCCAGAAGAAGGCTGTTTCAAGACCGCCGAAGGCAAACATGTTAATCTGCCAGATAACACTTGGCGGTTTGATGGCGATGGCATAAACAAAAAGGCCGAGGATAATTGTTGCGCCCAGGCTGTAGAGGCGAATTTGGTTATTGCTGAGCTGCTCTTCGCGCTTGCCCTTGATGTTCATGTAAACGTCCTTAACGATAGAGGAAGATGAGGAAAGCAGCAGCGAGGATACGGTGGAAATGGTTGCTGCAATCGGTCCGATGATAATGACACCGGCCCAGAAGGGAGTGAGGCTTTGCACGATGGCGGCAGGCATGATGTTATCAACGCTGTTGCCGTAGGCTGTGATGGGCGCAGTCAGAACACCTTTGCTAATGACACCGATCCAGGTTGCGACCAGTGTCATGGCGCCGATAACGACGGTACCGATAATCATAGCATTGTGCAGCGCTTTAGTATCCTTGTAGCTGATGCCGCGGACAACGGACTGCGGCAGCGACAGCGTACAGATGCCGACGAGCAGCCATTGGCTGATGTAAAGCGAAATCGGCATCTTGCCGCGGGAAAGCGGCTCAAGCATATCGGGATGCTGGGTGCTGATGTAGCTCATAATTTTGTTGAAGCCACCGCCTGCATGCATCATGCCGCCCATGAGGATGCACAGGCCGACGATCATGGCGATGGCGCAGCAGGCGTCGGTAACGGCAACGCCCTTAAAGCCGCCGATGGTGGTGTAAATGACTACAATCAGGCCAAACATCGTGAGGCCGGTGAGGTAGGAAAAACCGGTTACTGCTTCGAAGAGCTTGGCAGCGCCGACGAACTGTGCCACCATGGTGGCGCAGAAGAAGGCGACAATGACAACGGCCGCCATGTTCGCCAGAAAGTCGGAATGATAGCGGGCACGCAGTACGTCAATGACAGTTACGGCGTCAATCTCACGCGCAATCAGGGCAATCTTTTTGCCAAACACGCCCAAGACGAGAAAGATAACGACTACCTGCACGATGGCCATGTACAGCCAGCCGTAGCCAATAACCCAGGCTACGCCCGGACCACCGACGAAGGTGCTTACGCTGCTGTAGGTGGCAGCGGTGGTCATCGCCAGTACAAAGCCGCCGAGAGTACGCCCGCCGATGAAGTAATCCTTGGCAAAATCCTTTTGCCTGTTTTCCTTGGAGGTACGCTGGATGTAGGCGCTGATACTCAGAAGAATCAGCAGAAAGGCCAGCGCTGGTATAATGTTCAAAATACTACTCATGCTGCTTATCCTCCGTGTTGTCATCCAAATCAAAGTTGACAAAAACCTTCTTCGTCAGAAAAACGGTGACGGCGATGGCAAAAAGCCAGGTGCCGACACAGCCGCCCCAAACCCAAAGAGGTGTATGCCAGAATGTAATATCACTGTCTGCCAGTCCAAAGCCTGCCAAGCACCAGAAGATGATGACGGCGATGGTGGCAAGAACAGTTGCCAGCGCCTCACGGTTGGCCTGGCGGAATTTATCACTGCGCTTCATATAAACTGCTCCTTTCGTACAGACAATGCTGTCTGCTTACGTTAATAAATTTATTTTACCACAAAATATGCAGAAATACTTGCAAAATATGCTTAAAAGCATCATAAAATATCAGACGCCCAGTGTAATTTGACGGCTGTCTGTGTTATAATGTATCTTGGTGATTAATTTGAAGAAAACAATGTATAATTTAGCTACAATGTGGCTGACGCTGAGCGTCATTTTTTTCCTATGTGAATATGTAACCGGTATGCTGCAGGTGGTAACACTGGGCGGTCTGGTGGCAGGCTCTTTTATCGAGGGTGCTTTTATGTGTCTGGGCTTGAAGCTGATGCATGTTATTGTCGACAAGCAGTTTTTGCTGACGAGGCTGCAGGAGCTGGCCAAACGCAGAAATGACTCCCTGAAGGCTATGCTGGTGATGGCTGCCTTCTCCCTGGAGGGTGCCGTAACTGTTTGCCGTATGCTGCCGGGTTATGACCTTAACTTTGGCATTATGCACGGTATTTTTCTTTTGCTGCTTTATCCGGCAGCAGCCATATTTTTGGATAAGTTGATGTTAAAGGAGCAGATGGAGCATGGAAATTAAGCTGATTGCCAGCGATATGGACGATACACTTTTGAATAAGGACTGCCAAATTTCTCCGCGTAACGAGGCAGCTATCAGAAAGGCGCTGGACGCAGGCAAGATTTTTTTGATTGCTACCGGCAGAATGTACGTTTCCGTGCGGCCCTATGCGCAAAAGCTGGGCTTGGATGTGCCGCTGGTTACCTATAACGGCGCTCTCGTTAAGGGCAGCCTGAGCGGCAAGGTTTATTACGAGCACAAGATGAAGCTGTCTACAGCCAACGAGGTACTGGCATACTGCCGCGAGAAGGGTTATTACCTGCAGCTTTATGTGCGTGACAGCATTTTGATTAAGCAGGAGAATGACTGCTCCCGCATGTATACCAAAATCAGCGGCATTCAGACGACTGCTATCGGTGAGGCGCTTTATCATACGGATGAAGCACCATATAAAATTTTAGTTATGACCAAGAGCGAGGAATTTGCCGATGTATGGCAGCAGTTCAAAGAGGACTTTGCCGGCAAGCTGGATGTTACCAGCTCCAAAGACAATTTCCTGGAGCTGATGGAGCCCGGTGTCAACAAATGGGAGGCAGTTAAGAGCGTAGCGGCAAGCTACGGCGTACAGCCGCAGGAAATTATGTGCATCGGTGATTCCAATAACGATGTGAAGATGATTGCCAATGCCGGTATCGGCGTTGCTGTTGCTAATGCTAAGGACAGCGTGAAGCAGAATGCAAAAATCATTACGGCATCCAATAATGATGACGGCGTTGCTTTGGTAATCGAAAGCATTTTGACGCCGCAGGCAGCGGAATAAAATGAGGGAGCGTGTTTAGTGCGCTCCCTTTTAATAATGTAGAGATAAGGTTGGTGAGAAAAATGGCAGAAGAAAAATCTTTATTGGAATATGTGCGCAGGCAGACGGAGCTTACGCAGCAGGATGATAAAAAGCAGCAGGCTTTGCAGGAAGCTCATGCACACGCTCACAACCATCCTAATAAGAAGAAGGTTGTCAACCGCCTGGCACGCATTGAAGGACATGTGCGTTCTATCAAGACTATGGTAGATAACGACAGGGATTGCTCGGAGGTACTGATTCAGATAGCTGCGGTGCGCAAAGCGCTGGATAATACAGCCAAAGTTATCCTGAAGGACCACTTGGAGCATTGCATTTTGCACGCTATTGAAAAAGGTGAGGGCAGCAAAAGTCTGGAGGATTTTGAAGCGGCTATTGATCAATATCTGCGCTGAAAATAAAAAAGCTGCACGTTAAGAGCGTGCAGCTGTGTTTGAGGCTATGCCAGAGCAACTTTTTGCTGCAGCTTGGGAACAAAGAACAGTAAAAAGCTGCTGCGGGCAATATAGAAGATGAGGAAGGCCAGCCAAAGGCCGATGTTGCCATAAAGCGGGATAAGCGTGAAGTAGGCTGTAAGGTAACAGCCTGCGGTAAGCAGCATGGAGATGCAGATGGGCCTGGTGTAGAGCGCACCGTTGAACACGCCGTAGTAGACGATGCCGAGCGCGCTGATAAGCGGGAAGAAGGCTATAAACAAATCGTACTGCTGCGCCGTGGCAATAACGCTGTGCAGATTGGTGAAGCAGCCAAGAATGGCGTGACGGCAGCAATAATAGCCGACAGTCTGCAGCAGGCCGAAGCCGATGGCCCAGATAAAGCTGATCCGCAGCGTATCATTGAGCATGGAGCGGTCGTGCTCGCCGAAGGCAATGCCGGAATAGATGGCACCTGCCTGCGAAAGGCCGGTCAGAATATCGCCCATGATAAACTGTATCTGAAAGAGAATGGAATTAGCAGCTAAAAGCTCGCCGCCGAAGGCTGAGCTTTGATGCATAAAGCTATTGACCATGATAATCATGCAGAACATACGCACGGTGAGATGCGAACCGCACTGCAGCATCTGACGGCAGGTGGGGCCGGAAAAGATTTTTCGCAGTGGAACTGCTGTCAGCGGCAGGGGCTTGTGCTTGGCATAAAAGTACAGAATAGACAAAAAGCCGGTAATATTGGCGATGCAGGTGGCAGCAGCAACGCCGGTTACCTCATAATGCAATACAATGACAAAAAGCACGTCCAGCAGCAGGTTGATGATATTGCTGGCAAGTGCGGTGAGTACCGCGATACGTACATGCAGTGTGCCGGCGAACCATCCCTGTGCAGTCTGGAAAACGAGCGTCAGCGGCATAATCCAGATGAGCATGCGATAATATTGCTCCAACATAGGCTTGGTTGTTGCGTCGGGGTTGAAGAGCAGTAATGCTGTCCGCCAGATGGGCTCCTGCAAAATGACGAGCAGAAGGCCGATACCGAAGGCTGCAAGCACTCCGCGGATAAAAGTACCGGCGAGCAGTTTGGGATCATGTTGTCCTAAAGCCTGCGCTGCAAAGCCACTGGTGGATATTTTCAGAAAGCCGAAAAGCCAATAGACTGTGCTGAAAATTACTGCGCCCAAAGAAACGGCGTTAATGTATGTATAATTCCCCAAATGCCCGACTACGGCAGTGTCGACGGCACCCATAAGCGAGGCCGCCACTGTAGAAAATGTAAAGGGAAGACTTGTTTTTATAAACTTCATGTGAGATAATTTCATTGCTGCACCACATTCCTATTAAATTTCTTGCAACACTATAATAACCCCCTATAGGGGATAATGTCAATAGGAATAATTATCATTAATTAGTTTTTTCTAAAAAATTTACATAAAAGCTGTGTTTTTTGTTTAAAAGAAGGGATATCTATGTCTATTCTGCCGACTTTCATACCGCATGCAGGCTGTCCGCATCAATGCGTTTTTTGTAACCAAAAGACGATTAGCGGACAGAAGCTGGCTGCTGTCGCAGGTGCCAAGGAGCAGCTTGTGCGTTGGCGCAGCTGGCTGCGTCCGAGCGCTGCCAACGAGGCGGCGTTTTACGGCGGCAGCTTTACCGGCTTGCCACTAGAGCTGCAGGAGGAGCTGCTGACGCTGCTCGCCGAAGGCTTTATCGGCAGCGTGCGCCTTTCAACGCGCCCGGACTATATAGATGAAGAACGTTTGCAGCTTTTGCGGCAGCATGGTGTGCGTCTGGTTGAGCTTGGCGTGCAGTCGCTGGATGACAGGGTGCTGGCGGCAGCGGAGCGCGGCCACACGGCGGCGCAGGTGGCGCCGGCGGTGGCGCTTTTAAAACGCTTCGGCTTTCAAGTCGGCCTGCAGCTGATGGTGGGCATGCCTAAGCAAAGCTTCGCAAGCGTGCAGGAAACAGTGCGTAAGGCGATAGCAATGCATCCTGATGTGGCGCGCATTTATCCTTTATTAGTAATCAAGGGTACGCCGCTGGCTGCGGACTACGCGGCGGGGCGCTTTGTGCCGCTGACGCTGGAGGAGGCCGTGACGCAGGCGGCCTGGGCTTATCGCGAGCTGACGGAAGCAGGCGTGAATGTTATCCGCATCGGTCTGCAGCCTGACGAGGAGCTGTGCGCACCGGGTAATATCCTTGCTGGACCGTTTCACCCGGCGATGGGCGAGCTGGTGAAAAGCAGGGTGCTGCGCACCGAAGTGACGTCACAATTAGAGAAGCTTGCTGACTGCGGCGCTGTTACAATATATTGCCCTGCACGCTTGGAATCAAAGCTGCGCGGGCAAAAAAGCTGCAACCTGCGCTATTGGGAAGCGTGCTTCCCGGGGCTTGAGCTGCAGATAATTCAAGATAAGGCAGATGAGATAAGAGTATGTCCACATGTAAATCCTTTGCACCAATCGTAGATGAGCACAGCAGAATATTGATTCTCGGTTCCATGCCGGGAATAAAATCCCTAGAGCAGCAGGAGTATTATGCGCATCCGCAAAACCGCTTCTGGCGTCTGCTGGCGTTGCTTTTAAATGAGGACGTACCGCAGGATTACGCTGCCAAGCAGGCTTTGCTGCATAAGCATCATCTGGCGCTGTGGGATACGCTGGGTTATTGCGAGCGTGAGGGCAGCCTGGATAGCAATATCAAAAACGAAGCGCCGAATGCCGTTGTGGAGCTTGCAGGCGAGCTGCCGCATTTGCAGGCGGTAGTCTGCAACGGTGGCAAGGCAGCTGCAGCCTTCAAAAAATATTTTGCCAAAAAACTTCCCGAGCGGGTGCAGGTCTTTTATCTGCCGTCTACAAGTCCTGCCAACGCGCGCCTGCGTTTGGAGGATTTGGCAGAGCATTGGCAGGTTATTTTGCAATTTTTAGCATAAGAGAAGTTCTGCAAGGTGTAAAAAAACACCGTTTTATGATACAATAAAAAGATATAATAACTGACTTAGAGAAAATGGGTGATTTCTAGTGCGTTTAAAGTCCTTTTCAACCTATGGCTTTAAATCCTTTGCTGATAAAACTGAATTGACCTTTGACAAGGGAATTACTGCTGTTGTCGGACCGAACGGTTCGGGCAAGAGCAATATTTCGGATGCCATCCGTTGGGTGTTGGGCGAGCAGAGCGCCAAGTATCTGCGTGGCAGCAAAATGGAGGATGTTATCTTCTCCGGCAGCGGCAAGCGTAGAGCGTTGGGCGTAGCAGAGGTCACCGTTGATTTTGATAACAGCGACAGAACACTGCCGCTTGATTTTGAGCAGGTAAGCCTGACGCGCCGCATTTTCCGCAGCGGTGAAAGCGAATATGCGATTAATAAGAAAAGTTGCCGTCTGAAGGATATAATTGACCTGATGGCAGATACCGGTCTTGGTAAGGGCTCGATGTCCATTATCGGCCAAAATAAAATTGATGAGGTCTTAAACAGCCGTCCCGAGGACAGACGCAGTCTGTTCGAAGAAGCAGCAGGCATTGCTAAGTACCGCTTGCGTAAGAAGGATGCGGTACGTAAGCTGGACGATACGGCCAACAATCTTACGCGTATTAACGATATCCGCAGTGAGGTAGATGCGCAGGTAGAGCCTTTGGCGCAGGCAGCAGCCAAAACTCAGCAGTTCAACGAGCTAAGCGAGGAGCTGCGCCGTTGCCGTTTATCTGTACTTTTGCGTCGCTTGGACGCTTTGGAGGAAACAGGCAGAGAGCTGCAGGCGAAAAAGGAAGCGGCGGCAGGTGCGTATTCCGAGCAGGCAGCGAAGGTCGGCAGCATGCAGGCCGAGGCCGTAAAGGTACAGCAGGAGCTGGATAAGCTGGCTGAGGCTTATAATAAATTGCAGGATGATATCAAAAACCGCGAAACTGCTTTGGAAAAGCTGCGCGGCGACCAAAAGGTTTTGGATGAACGTGTCAGCCAGAACGAAAAGGCCGGCGAACGCCTGGTGCAGCGCAATGAGCGTTTAGAGCAGCAGGTGCGCGAGCAGGAAGCAAGAATGCAGGAGCTGGCAGCAGAGTTTGATGCTGTCGAGAAAAGACATGCTGTGGCCGATGGTGCTGTAAAGCAGCTGCAGGCGCAGCGTGACGAGCAGAGCGCCAAGCTGGAGGAGGCGAAGCGCAATGATGAGCAGGCGCAATCGCAGTTTTTCAGCGGTATGCAGGAGCTGATTAATCTCCGCAACGAGCTGCATAATCTGGAACAGGAGCAGGAGCAGCGCGCACGTCGCCGCGAGGCTCTGAAGAAGAGTATAGAAGAGGCCGAGGCGGCTGACCGTCAGGCACAGGAGCAGTACAACAGCCTGCTGGAGCAGCAATCGCAGTGCGCTCACGGCATGGAGCTGGTGCGCAAAAAGGGCGAGGAGCTGCGCAGTGCCTATGATGCAGGTCAAAAGGAGCTGCAGGCTGTACGCAGCAGTCAGCAGCAGTGCCAACGTCAGCTGACGGCGGCCGAAACACGCGAGCAGAGCTTAAAGCGTCTGCAGCAGAGCTACGAGGGCTTCAGCTACGGCATCAAAGCGGTGCTGAAGGCGCAGGAGCCTTGGCGTGAGCAGGTTGTAGGCGTGGCAGCGGAGCTGCTGCAGGTAGAAGATAAATATGTCGCTGCTATCGAAACAGCGTTGGGCGAGGGAGCGCAGAATCTGGTGATGCGCTCGGCCAATGCGGCGAAGGAAGCGATAGCCTTTTTGAAGCGTTCCAATAGCGGACGCGCAACCTTCCTGCCGCTGGATACCGTGCAACGTCGCGGGCCGAACCGCGAGGAAGAAGCACTGGCGAAGCTGCCGGGAATTCTTGGCTATGCGGTAGATTTAATCGGCTTCAAGCCTGAGGCTGAAAATGCGGTACGCTTTTTGCTGGGCAGAGTGCTGATTGCCGAAAACATTGATGCTGCCTTGGCTGCGGCAAAGGCCGGTCGCTACCGTCTGCGCGTAGTTACGCTGGACGGCGATGTGGTAAATGCCGGCGGCAGTATGAGCGGCGGCAGCAAAAAGCATAAGGAAGGCTATTTGAGCCGTAATGTAGAGATTGCGCAGGCTGCGGCGCAGGTGAAGCTGCTGCATGCCGAAATGCTCAGCTGGCAGGAAAAGCTGGAGGAGCTGGAAGCAACCGAAGGAAATCAGAAGGAGCAGCTGCAGCAGCTTGCAGCACAGCTGCGTCAACAGCAGCTTAAGGCAGACAGGCTCAAGCTGAATCTGGAGCAGGTGCAGCAACAGAAAACGCGCGACAACGAACGCCTGCTGCTGCTTTTGGATGATCGCAGCAATATCACTGCGGCCTATATGGCAAACCGTGATAAGGTTAAGGAGCTACGTACGGCAGTTGCCGAGCGCGAGGGACAGGACACTGAAGCCAAGGAGCTTTTGGATAGTCTGAAGAAGGAAATTGCTAAATACGGCAGCGCGGTTACCGCCTTGGATAACCAGCTGCAGGATGCCAAAATTACGCTGCAGACCTCGGCCGCACGCACGCAGGATATCAGCAAGGCTATGCACAGCCTCGATCAGGATACACTGCGGCTGCAGGAAGAAATTGCTGCCAACCAAAAAGAGCAGGAGCGCAGACAGCAGGAAATTGCCGACTGCGGTGTGCAAAAGCAACGCCTGCAGCAGCAAAGCGACGAGCTGCTGGCACAGCTGCAGCAGATTCTGGGCGGCAAGGATGACTTTGCTCAGGAGCGCGGCAGCCTGTTGGATAAACAGCAGGAGATCGAAAAAGATATTGCCGGACTGCGCAAGCAGGTGAACGAAAGTGAAGCACAGCTGAAGCAGACAGAGCTGGACTTGGCACGGCACGAAAGCAACTGCGGCCATATACGTGAGCAGCTGCAGCAGGATTATCAGCTGGATGAGGCGGCGGCACGCAGTCAGAATTTTGCCGAGCTGCAGGAAATGGACCTTGCGGCGCTGCAAAAGCAGGAAAGCCGTCTGACACTGCAGATTGCAGATTTGGGACCGATTAACGCGGCGGCGATTGAAGAATATAACGCAGTGAAGGAGCGCAGCGAATTCCTGTGTAAGCAATATAATGATTTGTGTACAGCAAAGGAAAATCTGGAGGCTGTTATCGCAGAAATCAACAGCGGTATGACCAAACGCTTCAAGGAGGCCTTTGCCAAAATCAACGAATACTTTGCGCAATGCTATGTCAAGATATTTGGCGGCGGTACGGCGGTGCTGCGGCTCACCGAGCCGGATAATCTGCTGGATTCCGGTATTGATATCGACGTCCAGCCACCCGGTAAAAAGCTGCAGAGCCTGTATCTGATGAGCGGCGGCGAAAGAGCGCTGACGGTTATCGCACTGCTCTTTGCGCTTTTGAGCTATCAGCCATCGCCGTTCTGCATCCTGGACGAAATTGACGCGCCTCTGGATGATGCCAACATTCAGCGTTTTGCCGATTTCCTGCGGGATTATGCAGGAAACACGCAGTTTATCGTGATTACACACCGCAAGGGAACAATGGAATGCGCTGATATCATGTATGGCGTAACTATGGAAGAATCCGGTGTTTCTAAACTATTATCCGTAAAAATAAATGCAAAGGAGAATGAATAATGGGATTTTTTGAGCGTTTAAAGGAAGGCCTTTCTAAAACAAGACGCAACTTTACTGACCGCATTCAGGAGCTTGTAGGCCTGTCTGCAGCGATTGACGATGATTTTCTTGATGAACTGGAAATGATTCTGTTATCTGCTGACGTGGGCGTAAAAACTACCGAAAAGCTGATTGATGCAGTACGCAAAGCAGCGAAGAAGAAGGAAATCAGCGGTACCGAGGATGTTATTCCGTTCCTGAAAAAATATATGGCAGAGATGCTGGCAGACAGCGGCCAACGTACACGTATCGGTGCTAAACCGACAGTAATTCTGGTTGTTGGCGTTAACGGCGTAGGCAAAACTACTACTATCGGCAAGCTGGCAAATTACTTCACTCTGTTCAAATACAAGGTTGTTCTGGCAGCAGGCGATACCTTCCGCGCCGCAGCAGGCGAACAGCTGCAGATTTGGGGCGAGCGCGCACATTGCGACGTTATCCGCCATGCTGAGGGTGCCGACCCGGCGGCAGTTGTCTTTGACGCTATGAAGGCTGCTATTGCGCGTAAGGCAGATATTCTTTTTATTGATACTGCAGGCCGTTTGCATAACAAGGCCAACCTGATGAACGAGCTGGAAAAAATTCACCGCATTATTAAGCGCGAAATTCCCGAAGCTCCGCACGAAACCTTCCTGGTTCTGGACGCTACCACCGGCCAGAACGCAATCAATCAGGCTAAGGTGTTCATGGAAACCGCTAAGGTTACCGGCGTTGTACTCACCAAGCTCGACGGAACTGCTAAGGGCGGTGTGGTTGTGGCAATTAAGGAAGAGCTGGGCTTGCCGGTTAAATGGATCGGCGTAGGCGAAGGCATTATGGACTTCCGCCCCTTTGAGCCGGATAAGTTTGTGGAAGCACTTTTTGACAGCGGCAAATAAGAGGCTCTTGCAGCTGACAGTCGTTGAGGCCTGGTTTATATTCATATAGTAGAAAATCTCCCGAGCTGCGTTTGGCAGCGTTCGGGAGATTTTTTTGTGCGGGCGTAAAAAAGCCGTGCGCAGTAGCGCACGGCGGTGATAGTAGGGATTAGGTTTTTCTGTCATGGTTTGGTTATTTTTGCTCTGCTTTAAGATTTTCAACCTGCTCAACAGAAAGCGAAGTACCTTTAGCGACATCTTGTACTGACAAACCCATGCTTAAAAGACGCTTAGCAGTAGCAAGTTTTTCTTCGGCTATACCTTCCACTCTACCTTTAGCTTCACCTTCGGCAAGAGATTCTTCACGAATATCCTTCATACGCATTTCGTAAGTCATATAGGAATCCCTCACTTTCTTATCATTCTTGATTTCCGTAATCGTATCGGCGACCTCACGCGTGAAATTACTGGTAACTGTATTACTGTTGATGTAGTCAAACAGGCTTTGAATATCCGGAGATACATCGCCTTTAGTGCCTAGTGTATTGAGAAACATAATAGCAGCTTCATCTGCCAGTTCAATCTCCATGTTTTCCAAACAACGTCTTTTAAAGGTATAAATACGCTGGGAATCCTCGAAGAAGTCAAACAGGCAGAAGAAGATTATATAGGTAGGTGAAAGTTCATCATAATCCTGGCCTTTTTGCAGCATATCGGTATCCAACATAGCCTGATAGTAGCGAGTACGCTTAGGAAGCTGGAATTCGCCGGTACGGCTGACAGGGTTCTTTACCTGCATTTCCAGATTGTAATGCGTGTCGGTGTCGTCAGCAATTCTGACATCCAGACGAATACCGTGGCTGTCAGGATAAACATCAAGAGTCTGTTCTGCTTCAAGATAGGTGATATCTGCAATTTTGGTGTGGAAAAGTTCTTCCAGAATATGCTTGCAGATGCGCTTTCTGAGCATGACGTGCTTGAAAAGAAAATCGTTGGAAAGAGTTAGCTTGTCAAGATTAGAGATTTGCTTTTTCATATGTTTCCTCCTTTGATTATAGCATAAAGTAGAGCAAAAATATATAAGAGAGCAGATATAAAAAAGCGCCTGCCGAAAGCTCGACAGGCGCCACTGGTCCGCACGACCAGGCATAAGCTC
>OJOW01000475.1_pt1 | contig 12654 bp, 10 predicted proteins | sample 1598311 | NCBI WGS metagenome assembly OJOW01 (sample SAMN03922481, study PRJEB24848) | human gut metagenome | isolation source: stool sample | host: Homo sapiens | place: Germany | collected 2011-05
GTGCTTTTTCTAGTCTGCTCTTCCTAAATATACCGATCCGGATATTCAACTTCCCCTGTTAAAAATAAAAGAGCCGTCAGATTAAAAAATGCCATCAGTCCATTCCACAGATCCGACAGCATCCATACTGCTTCCAGCCTGATACAGCCTCCTGCAAATACTGCTCCTAAAAATAAGACCGGATAGATCCTGGAAAAAAGAGACAGATCTTCTATTGCCTGCTGTCCCAGGTAATACCATGCGATCACAGTGGCAAAAGCAAATACCACCATGGAAATACTGATAAACCATTCTCCTATGACTCCCAGTTTTGCAGAAAAACAGGCAGCAGCCAGGGCCGCTCCTGTAAGAGAAAGTGTTTCCGTATCTCCCTGTGTGGTACACAAGATGACCAGTGCTGTAAGGCTGCACAAAACTACCGTATCAAAAAACACCTCAAACATAGCCCACATTCCCTGTTCTTCTGGTGTTGTATGTTCTGCCGGTCCATGAAGGACTGCCAAAGTGCCAAGCCCTGCCTCATTGGAAAAAACGCCTCTGGATATACCATAACGGATACTTTTACTGATGCCAAAGCCCGCTATGCCGCCTGAAACCTGCCGGATCCCAAAAGCAGACTGAAAGATCCTTAAAAATGCATCTGGTATACGGTCTGCGCATAATAAAAGTACCAGCAGGGAAAATAAAATATAGATCCCGGAAGCCAGAGGCAACAGGTATTCTGCTGCTTTGCCGATCCGTTTTATCCCACCTAAGATAACGGCTCCCGTAAGCAGCGCCAGAATACCGCTTCCTAACACCGACGGGATCCCCCAGGTAAATTCCAGTGTCTCTGCTGCTGAATTTGCCTGTACCATACTTCCCATTCCAAGGGCACACAGAAAGCAGAAAAAGCTGTAACATGCTGCCATAAAAGGGATACCCAGCCCTTTTTTCATATAGACAAAGGGGCCGCAGATCCATTTTCCCCTGTTGTTCTTAAAACGGTACCGGACTCCCAGATAGGTTTCCCCATAAGCAGTGGCCATACCGATCAGTGCGGAGATCCACATCCAGAACACGGCTCCCGGACCACCGGATACAAGAGCGGCTGCCACACCTGCAATATTACCGGTCCCCACCGTTGCTGCAAGGGCGGTACAGACCGACTGGAACTGTGTAATTCCATGGTGGGCCCCGGCAGCATCTGTACTTTCATCGCCCTCACGTTCCTCTCCCCATAAGCTTCCGGCAGTTGCCTTCCACCAATATCGAAATCCCCGGATCTGAAAGAAACGGCAGCGCACCGATAACACCAGTCCCACAACCAGAAACACCCCCACCGTCCACGGCCCCCATATGATCCCATGCACCATTTCCAGAACTTTCATATGCGCCTTATTTATGCCTCACTGCAACCTTCTTATGAGGTTTTTATGCACTGTTTTTCCCTTCTATGCCTGCTTTATCCACAAAAATATGGTATAATGTAAAGAGCGCAGGAACCTGCGTGGCCCCACAACGCCATCAACACCCGAAAGGAGGCCCCACAACCATGCCCGGCTTCACCACCCACTACATTCTCGGTATGAAGGCATACAATGACATGCCTCAGAACAACTTAAAATTCATCATTGCAAAATACCGCTGGCTCTACCAGCTTGGTCTTCAGGGACCGGATATGTTTTTTTATAATCTGCCTGTTTTGCGCCACAGGGATCACCGCAACGTAGGCTCCTATATGCATGAACACCATGTAAATGACTTTTTCCGCTGCGCATTCACCCGTCTTTCAAAAATTGAGTCCCGGCAGCAGCGTGAGGAAGGCCTTGCTTTCTTATGCGGTTTCATCAGCCATTATATTGGCGACTCTATCTGCCACCCTTATGTATATGGCCGCATCCACTATGACGCGGAGCATCCAACAGCCGCCTGTCACGGTTTACATGCCAAGCTGGAAAATGACATTGATGCCCTGTTATTGATGAAATACAAAAAGAAAAAGCCGTCCCAGTTCAACCAGGCGGCTACCATCTGTTTAAATGGCATGGAAACACAGTTTATCTCCCGTTTCCTCTCCTCCTGCTTAAATGACGCCTTCTATCCTTTAAGCAGCAAAAATCATTATCAGGTATCCCCGGGAATGATCCACCGTTCTATCCTTGCCCTGCGTCTGGGCTGCCGGACACTTTCCGACCCAAACAGCCAGAAAAAGAACTGGATCGAATACGTAGAGTCCCTGTTTTTAAGAAATCCTTTAGCTTCCAGTAAAATGGTAACCGATGTGGTAGAAGACCCTGTATGGAGCCTGAACCTGCGCCATGAGACCTGGTGCAATCCCTGGGACAAGAGCATTGCTTCCCAGACCTCTTTCCCGGATCTGTTCCGCCAGTGCCTTGCAAAACATGCCACCATCTACTATATGATCAACACTTTGATGGAAGAAAATAATATTCGCCCAGCATCCTTTGACCGGATACTGGACGAACTTGGAAATTATTCTTATCACAGCGGTCTTCCCTGCAACGACGAGGAAGACTGACGCATCATAATTCTTATAGCATTACCGCTGTCCATAATAAGCGCCCGGGCCATGCTTGCGCAGATAATGTTTATCCTGCAGGCACTTAGGCGCTTCTTTTACGTCTGGATTTAAACGCTCACAGCGGGCTGCCATTTTAGCAACTTCTTCCAGTACTACTGCATTGTGTACTGCCTCTGCCGCATCTTTTCCCCAGGTAAAAGGACCATGATTTTTACACAGAACACAGGGAACTGCCACCGGATCCAGTTTTCTTTCTTCAAACAGATCCGCGATCAGAACTCCTGTATTTCTTTCATAATCCTTTAATTCTTCCTCTGTCAGGTTTCTGGCACAGGGAACTGCCCCGTAAATATAATCTGCATGGGTGGTTCCGTAACACGGGATGTCTCTTCCGGCCTGTGCCCAGGAAGTAGCCCATGGACTGTGGGTATGTACGATACCACCGATCATCGGAAAACGGTTGTACAGTACCAGATGGGTCTTTGTATCAGAAGACGGATTTAATTTTCCCTCTACCTGATTTCCCTCCAGGTCCATAACCACCATATCTTCCGGTTTCATTTTATCGTAATCTACCCCTGAAGGCTTGATCACAAACAGTCCCTTTTCCCTGTCAATAGCAGAAACATTTCCCCAGGTAAAAGTGACCAGACCATACTTTGGAAGCTGCATATTGGCTTCATATACTTTCTGTTTTAATTCTTCCAGCATTTATTTCCATCCTTCCACTGCGCCCTTTTCAGCTGCCAGTCCTTTGATATAATCCTTCATAAAGCTGTCAAAGCCCTCTACATCCTCTGCATCCGGCTCCATTACTTCTTCTTTGGCATCCGCAAATACATACTGGTTCAGATAATCAGAAAGGCTTTCCCCTTCTTTCTTATCTTTTCTGTAAGCTGCTAAAAGAGCAATGCCCCAGGCGCCGCCCTCTCCTGCTGTCTCCATAACAGCAACAGGTACATCTGCTGCAGCAGCCATAATGCGCTGTCCAACACCTTTTGTCTTAAAGAAACCGCCGTGTCCCATTAATTTGTCCAGAGACACATTCTCTTCTTTAAACATAATGTCCATGCCATATTTAAGGGTTGCAAGGGAACTGTATAAATGAGTCCTCATAAAGTTAGCCAGTGTCAGTTTGCTGTCCGGTTTTCTCATAAACAGAGGACGTCCTTCTTCAAAACCTGTGATCGGCTCTCCGGAAAGATAACCATAAGACATAAGGCCGCCGCAGTCAGCATCCCCTTCCAGGGCTTTTCTGTAAAGATTACCAAATAAAGTATTTTTATCCACTTTCTGGCCCATCATCTCATAAAACTGCTCAAACAGTCCTACCCAGGCATTCAGATCCGAAGTACAGTTGTTGCAGTGGACCATTCCTACCAGATGACCGTCAGGTGTAGTTACAAGGTCGATCTCCTCATGGACCTTCTTTAAGTTCTCTTCCAGGACTACCATGGCAAATACGGAAGTACCGGCAGATACATTTCCTGTACGGACAGCTACACTGTTTGTAGCAGTCATACCAGTTCCTGCGTCTCCCTCTGGCGGACAAAGTGGGATACCTGCCTGAATCATTCCGCTTTCATCTAAAAGGGCTGCTCCTTCTTCTGTAAGACTTCCCGCATCTTCTCCTGCAGTAAGGACCTGAGGCAGGATACCGGATAATTTCCAGGAATATCCTTCCGGCTCCATCAGTGTTTCAAACTTGCGGACCATTTCTTTCTCATACTGGCCATCTGCCGGATCGATTGGGAACATTCCTGAGGCATCTCCTACGCCTAAAACCTTCTTTCCTGTCAGCTTCCAGTGGATATATCCAGCCAGAGTGGTGAAGAAATCCAGCTTTGACAGATGTTCTTCTTTGTTTAACACTGCCTGGTATAAATGGGCAATGCTCCATCTTTGCGGAATATTATAATCAAACAGTTCGGTCAGTTTCTTTGCAGCTTCCCCTGTAATGGTATTTCTCCAGGTTCTAAATGGCACCAGCAGTTCTCCTGCTTCATCAAATGCCATATATCCGTGCATCATGGCACTGATACCCATAGAGCCGATCCGTGTAAGTCCCACTCCATACTGCTTTTTTACATCTGCTGCCAGATCCTGATAGCAGGAACGCAGGCCTTTCCAGATATCCTCCAGGGAATAGGTCCAGATCCCGTTTTCCAGGCGGTTTTCCCACTCGTAACTTCCCTGTGCAACAGGGGCGGTGGTACTGTCAACCAGTACCGCCTTGATCCTGGTAGAACCAAACTCGATCCCCAGAGATGTTCCCCCGTTTGTTATGTCATTTCTTATTTCTTCTACACTGCGACCCATAGCTCCTTCTTTCTTCCTGATCAGTGGAACTTGTAATAAGCCTCATTCCAGCGCAGTTCATTGCGCAGCTGACGGATATTTGTATCTTTGTCAATATAAACGGTTTCAATTCCCATTGCATTGGCCCAGTCTCCCATCTGCTCTGCAGTCAGGTCATAGGAAAAAGCAGTATGGTGCGCGCCGCCTGCATAGATCCATGCTGCAGCCCCTGTTTCAAGAGATGGCTCCGGAGTCCAGAATGCAGTTGCTACCGGAAGTTTCGGCATTGGTTTTTCTGCCTTCTTTACTTCCACATCATTGATGATCAGACGGAAGCGGTCTCCCAGGTCAATAAGGGAAGTTGCAATACCATGTCCTTCCTTTGCAGTAAATACCAGACGGGCCGGATCTTCCCTGTTGCCCATGGAAAGCGGGCACTCTTTAATGGAGATCTTTCCATCTGCGATGGTCGGGCAAACCTCTAACATATGAGCCTGAAGGATACCTTCTCTTCCTTTTACCAGATTGTATGTATAATCTTCAAAGAAGCTGGTTCCCTTTGCATCCTTTGTTCCTGCTGCCATGATCTTCATCAGACGTACCATTGCCGCTGTCTTCCAGTCACCTTCTGCGCCAAATCCATAGCCTTTTTCCATCAGTCGCTGGATCGCAAGTCCCGGAAGCTGCTTTAAGCCGCCCAGATCACCAAAATGGGTTACGATCGCCTGATAATTGTTGGCATCTAAGAACCGTTCAAAGCCCAGCTCGATCTGTGCCTGTACAGCTACATGACGGCGGAATTCCTTTTCATCCCTGCCTTCTAAGAGGATGTCATATTTATCATAATATTCTTCTACCAGGGCATCTGTATCTGCCTGTGAAACAGCGTCTACCGCTTCTACGATCTCATTTACAGGATAAGCATCTACTTCCCAGCCAAATTTGATCTGTGCCTCTACCTTATCACCGTCTGTAACTGCTACGTTGCGCATATTATCGGCAACACGCATTACACGGATATGGGAAGACTCCATTACTCCGATGGCTGTACGCATCCAGGAAGCCAGCTGATCCTGTACTTTTTCATCTGCCCAGTGGCCTACGATCACTTTTCTTTCAATCCCCATACGGGTCACAATATGTCCATATTCTCTTCCGCCGTGGGCAGACTGGTTTTCATTCATGAAATCCATATCAATGGACTCATAAGGGATCTCCTGGTTAAACTGGGTATGCAGATGGCATAAAGGCTTGTGATATTCCTGTAATCCCAGGATCCAGCTTTTAGCCGGTGAAAAAGTATGCATCCAGGTGATAACGCCTGCGCACTCCGGATCCTGATTTGCTTCGTTAAATGTCTTCCGGATCACTTCATTGGTGATCAGAGTCGGCTTCCATACAAACTCAAATGGAAGTCTTCCGCTCTTATTCAACTCTTCTACTATGATCTGTGAATGTTTCGCTACATGAGCCAGACACTCATCTCCGTAAAGATCCTGTGAACCGGTGCAAAACCAAAATTTATATTTTTTCTCCGTCATCAGCATAGCAAACTTCTCCTTATTTTTCTACATTTTTCTATTTTTTCTACTTCTTTTTCTTCATCATGGCAAGAACAGACTGGAGTACAATGAAGAAGCATAACAGAGCTGCAATGGTAATACGTGTCCACCAGGAAGATAAGGTTCCCTGGAAGGTGATAAAGGCTTCGATGGTTGCCTTGATCAGTACACCAAATAAGGTTCCAAATACATTTCCCACACCACCGGTAAGAAGGGTTCCACCGATAACGGAAGAAGCAATGGCATCCATTTCAAAGCCCTTTGCCTGCTCTACGAAACCGCCCAGTGTGTTTAAGCAGAATAAAATACTTCCAACGCCGCAGAGGAAACCGTCTAATACATAGGCTTTTAATTTGACCCTGCGTACATTTAAGCCCATCATCAGGGCTGACTGCTCATTTCCGCCTACTGCATAAATGCTGCGTCCAAACTTGGTATATTTTAACATGATAAATGCCAGTACCAGAAATACCAGGGCGATCACAACGGTAGGATACATATAAGGATAGACCATAACGCCCTTTTTGTTCAGGTAGCCGCCAAATGGCAGATACAGCTTCATTTTTGCCCATGCCATAAAGGTCTCATTGGTAATACTGATCATATCTTTGGAAATGATGGCAGTCATACCTCTGGCAAAGAACATACCTGCCAGTGTTACGATAAATGGCTGGATGTCCATGTAGGCAACTAAAAATCCCTGGACCAGGCCAAATACAATGCCTGTCACCAGAACAATGATCACTGCAGGAACTGCACCAATACCGCCTTTTTCCATCATCCAGGCAAGCATCATACAGCCCATAGCCACGAAAGAACCAACGCTGATATCAATACCGCCGGTGATCATAACAACAGTCATGCCGATACCGATAACGATCAGTCCTGCATTGGATATAAACAGGTTTAAGAAGTTCTGTGTCTTGGAAAAGCCCTGTGCGTTAAACAGCACACAGCCGATCCCGTACATAATAAAGAACAGCAAAATGGTAACAAGCAGCAGGAAACTGTTCTGTTTTAATTTCATTTTACCTTTCATGTCATGCTGCCTCCTTTCCTGCTTTTATCTCTTTCTTCTGTAACAGAGATTTTCTCCATCTTGCAAAACCTGGAGACTGGAGAGCTACAATGATAACAACTACGATAGCCTTATAAACAGGCACCTGGTCAGAAGAAACATGCATTGCATACAGGGTAGTTGTAAGTGCCTGGATGGTAAATGCACCGATCACGGAACCTGCCAGTGAAAATTTTCCGCCGCCTAAGGAGTTTCCGCCAATGGCAACTGCCAGAATGGCATCCAGTTCCATGTTAAGACCAATGTTGTTGGCATCTGCAGAATAAATACGGCTGGAAGCGATCAGGCCTGCAAGGCCGGAACACAGGCCGCAGTACGCATATGTAAGGAAAATGATAAGAACGGATTTAATACCTACTAACTGGGATGCTCTCTTGTTGATACCTACAGACTGGATGTACATGCCCAGGGCTGTTTTCTTTAAAAGCAGCGAAGTAAGGGCAACTACCAGCACTGCCACGATAAACGGGGTAGGAACCGGAAATCCCGGGAAAGAAGCGCCCAGTACACGGTAACTGTCTACACGCACATAGGTGATCTGTCCGTCTGTGATCAGCTGTGCAATACCTCTGCCTGCTGTAAACATGATCAGAGTTGCCACCATAGGCTGGATATTTAACTTTGATACTAAAAATCCGTTAAAACAGCCAATGGCTGCGCCTACTACCAAAGCTGCTATAAAGCCAAGGATCAGTGGATTTGCATAAGCAGTAGCTGCTCTCTCTCCACCTGTAAGGATGTTACAGCATACAGCTGCACTTACTGCCATAATAGCGCCTACGGAAATATCCGTTCCTGCTGAGGAAGATACTACCAGGGTCATTCCTACTGCCAGGATCACAAGTTCGGAGGCACGGTTGATGATATCGATCATATATCCATAGAGAACGCCATCACGGATCTCAATGGAAAAGAAGTTCGGTGTTGTTATGATATTTACCAGCAATACCAGTGCCAGGCAGAAAATAGGGAGAAATAATCTCTGGGATGTTATGTTTTTTAATGTTTTATTTTTCATGACTACTGCCCTCCTGCAATGGTTGACATAATGGAAGACTGGTTCATTTCATTTCCGGAAAGTTCTCCTACCTTTGCACCGTCACGCATAACCACCATGCGGTCACAGGTACGGAGCATCTCTTCGATCTCTGAGGAAATAAATACCACTGCCATTCCCTGGGAAGCCAGTTTTACTACCAGCTTCTGGATCTCTGTTTTGGTTCCTACGTCAATACCTCTTGTAGGCTCGTCCAGAATAAGAAAATCCGGATTGGTCAAAAGCCAGCGGCCAATGATCACCTTCTGCTGATTTCCACCGGATAATGATTTGATCGGTGTTTCACGGCTGGCTGTTTTGATCTGCAGCATTTCAATATATTTATCTGTAAATTCTTCCTGCTGCTTTCTGCTTAATAAGTGGAACATGCCACGTTTTGCCTGAAGTGCCATGATCATATTTTCTCTTACAGACAGGTCTGCAATGATACCTTCATTTTTACGGTCTTCCGGAAGATAGGCCATTCCTGCATGCATGGAAGTAATTGGGTGTTTGGCTGTTATTCCATTTCCCTTTACCTGAAGGGTTCCTTCATCCGGACGTTCTGCCCCGTAGAGAACACGGACTGTTTCAGATCGTCCGGAACCTAACAGGCCTGTAAAGCCAACAACCTCGCCTTTGTGGATCACCAGGTCAAATGGCTTGATATAGCCTTTCTTTCCCAGTCCCACTGCCTTGATAACGATATCTTCCTCTGTATGTTCCTCTTCGTCCTTTGCTTCCTTGATGGCAGCCAGATCATCAAAATCTTTACCCATCATCTTTGCAACCAGCTGGACTCTTGGAAGTTCTGCTGTGGTAAATTCTCCTACCAGCTGTCCGTTACGCAGTACTGTGATCTTATCGCAGACTGCATATACCTGCTCCAGGAAATGGGTAACAAAGATAATGCCCACTCCCTCTCCTTTTAAACGAAGCATCAGCTTAAACAGCTTTTCTACTTCCCCGTCATCCAGAGAAGAAGTAGGCTCATCCAGGATCAGAACCTTTGCAGACATGTCCACTGCACGGGCAATGGCGATCATCTGCTGGATGGCGATGGAATAATTGTCAATAGTCTGTGTAACATCTGCATGTATGTCAAGATCCTGCAATAATTTTGCAGCTCTTTTATTCATAGTTTTCCAGTCGATCAGCCCTGCTTTTCTGGGCTCTCTTCCAATAAAAAGATTTTCTGCCACTGTAAGGTTGGGGCAGAGGTTTACTTCCTGATACACGGTACTGATACCGCGGCTCTGGGCTTCCTGCGGACTGCGGTTGATGATTGTATGGTCACAGCCATCGATCATGATCTCTCCTGTTTCAAACTCCTCCACACCGGTGAGAACCTTGATCAGAGTGGATTTTCCAGCTCCGTTCTCACCCATAAGTGCATGTATTTCCCCTTTTTTTAATGTAAAATCCACATTCTGCAGAGCTTTTACACCTGGGAATGTCTTATATATATGCCGCATTTCAAGGACAGAATCCTTTTCCATAAAAGCCATGCCTCCTTTTTTCTAAAAAAAGACACGGGAGGGGACTTTTGTCTCCCGCCCCGTGCCTGATCTGCTATGTATTACTGGTAACAGATTGCTGGTTATTAGTATGCTCTGGTCTTTAAGATCTCTTCCAGATCCATGGAGGTATCAAAGTAAGCTTCATCTACATACTGGATCTTTTCAACTTCTTCGCCCTTTTCCAGTTTCTGGATGATCTCAGCTACACGTGGTCCATGAAGTGGGTTGCACTCGAAGGTTGCGTTTAAGTCACCTGCGATCATAGACTCAAATGCTGCCTTTACAGAGTCAAAACTTACTACGATAATGTCACCCTCTGGTCCACAGGTCTTTCCTGCTGCCTTGATCGCGTCGATAGCACCGAATGCTTCGTTATCATTCTCACAGATAACTACGTCAATATCATCGTAGCTCTTTAAGAAGGACTCCATAACTTCCTGTCCTTTAGCCTGTGTAAATTCACCGGACTGCTTGTCTAACATATTCCAGTTGGAATGTTCTTTTAACTTGTTCTCCATACCTTCTGTACGGCCAACCTGTGCAGATGCACCGATGGTTCCCTGAATGGTTACCATATTGATCTCTTCGTCTGCTCTGCCCTGTTTCTCTAAGTAATCTGCCAGCCAGTCACCACAGGTCTCGCCTTCTTTTACGAAGTTTCCGCCTACCCATGCTTCATAAAGGCTGTCATCTGAAAGCTGCATCTGACGGTCAGAAAGAATAACCGGTATTCCAGCTTCTTTTGCTTCTTCCAGAACAGTTTCCCATCCGGTCTCAACTACAGGAGCAACTACGATATAATCAACATCCTGCTGGATAAAGGAACGGATCGCTTTGATCTGGTTTTCCTGTTTCTGCTGTGCGTCATCAAAGATCAGCTTATAGCCGTTTTCTTCTGTAAATGTGGACTTAAAAGATTCTGTATTCGCAGTTCTCCAGTCAGACTCAGCGCCTACCTGTGCGTATCCGACTGTGATCAGATCTCCGTCAGCTGCTGCTTCCTTCTTTTCCCCTTCAGAAGAAGCTTCTGCTGCTGTGGTCTCCTCTGCCTTTGTCTCAGCTGGCGCTGCAGTTGTTTTTGACTCTGCAGGATTGCTGGTGCATGCGGTTGCTGACATTGCTACAGCTGCTGCTAATGCTACGGATAAAAATCTTTTTTTCATATGATGGTTCCTCCTTTTTAATAACATCACATTTGTTTTTGCAGTTTTATTATACAAAATGCTCCGTATATTTTATACAGAGCATCTTTTCAAAAAAGTGTGTTTTTTATAGGTTTTCCACAAATTTTTGTGTTTTCTTTGGAAAAAGTTATGTTTTTTTATTGAGGAAGATCTTAAAGCAGGTCCCGATCCCTTTTTCAGACTCAACCAGTATCTCTGCCTGATCCCCATAATACATCCTAAGGCGCTGTGCCACATTATTAAGACCAAAGCCGCCTTTTTTCAGATCTGCCTGTTCCCCTTCAAAGGTTCCGGAAAGCTTTTTACGTACTTTTTCAAGAGTTTCCGGATCCATGCCGCTTCCATTATCCTCCACTTCAAAGATCAGGTTATCCCGGTCCTCATAGCCTCTTATGATAATACAGCCTCCGCCCCGCTTATTTTTGATCCCGTGGTACAGAGCGTTTTCAACTAAAGGCTGCAGCAGCATTTTTAAAACAATATGATCCTTTATTCCTGGTTCGATCTGAATGGAATAGTCTAAAATATCCTCATAGCGGATCTTCTGGATCTTTAAATAACTGCGTATATGAGACTCTTCTTCCTCCACTGTAATAAAATCTTTTCCTCCCGACAGCACGGTGCGGAAGAAATCACTGAGGTCTGTGGTCATTTCCACTACCTGACGGTTATTTCCCCCTTCTGCCATCCACACAATGGAGTCTAAAGTATTATAAAGAAAATGGGGACTGATCTGCTCCTGGTGGAGCCGCAGCTCTGCCTCCCGCAGATTTTTCTGCTCCTGGGTATTTTTCTCTAACAGCCGCCGGATCCGCTCACTCATATGATTAAAAGTACGGGCCAGTACATTGATCTCCTCTAAACTGCCAAGATCCGCCTTTGCATCCAGATCTCCCTTTCCCAGACGTTCTGCCGTCTGCTGCAGCCGTCCCAAAGGCCCTGTAATGGAATTTGTGATGGCCAGTGCAAGGAAAGTGCCTGCTGTCAGCACACAGGCCAGCAAAACCATATATTCCTGGATCCGTTTGGTCACCTGCTGTTCCAGTTCTTTTTGCAGCTGCTCCATATTGATCATCTCATAGTAGGTATACTGGGTAATATAATCCTGGATCATGGAACACAGCCCCTGGATATCATTTTCCCAGATATTTACATTTTCATCGTATCTTCCTGTAACAGAGGCATTGTCGATCATCCGGTTGACTGCCTTTTCCAGAGAGTCTAAACAGGATAAAATACCTTTTATCTTAATATCACCGTCTGATCCCGGTACCCGCTCAATGGACTTTCCAAAGGCATGACGGGCAGATGCAATCATGTTCAGGGGATTTTTCACCACTGTAGCATACTTGCTCTTCCCCTCTAAAATATCCCCGTTTTCAAATTTATCTACATCGATCAGACCGATCATGACCCGGTACATGGCTGTCTCTTATACACATCTGACGCTGC
>OJOW01000477.1_pt1 | contig 12646 bp, 9 predicted proteins | sample 1598311 | NCBI WGS metagenome assembly OJOW01 (sample SAMN03922481, study PRJEB24848) | human gut metagenome | isolation source: stool sample | host: Homo sapiens | place: Germany | collected 2011-05
CGGTCTCGTGGGCTCGGAGATGTGTATAAGAGACAGCTTCGGTATGTTGGAGATGGTTGCGCGCATTAAGGCTGTGCTGCGCCGCTGCGCAGCACCATGCCCCAGTGAGGACGAGAAAGAAATCATCCGCATCGGCCGGCTGGAGGTCAACCAGCTGGAGCATAAGGTGAGCGTAGGCGGCAGTGAGGTTGTACTGACGCTGAAGGAATACGAGCTGCTGCGCAAGTTTTTGCAGCATCCGGGCATTGTTTTTTCACGTGATAAGCTGCTTAACGATATCTGGGGCTATGAATTCAGCGGTGAAACTCGCACCGTTGATGTGCATATCCGTACTCTGCGCCAGAAGCTTGGTGATGCAGGCGAGTTGATTGAAACTATCCGTGGCGTTGGCTACAGAATGGCGGCTGTAAGATGAAGCAGAGGCTTTTTCGCAGCATACTGCTGCTGACAGGGGCAGCGGTAGGCCTTGTTTTGCTGCTCTTCTTCTGGGTTTCCTGCCAATATATTACGCAGGACAGCTTCGCCAGCCTCAAGCGTGAGGCTAATCTGCTGATTGTGGCCGACGGCGAGGGTAATGTGCCGGTGAGCGAGCTGCAGCGCTTGCAGCTTGCCGACCGCGTAACGCTGATTGCACCTGATGGTCACGCTTTGTATGACAATTATGCGGATGCCGAATCTATGGAGAATCATCTGCAGCGCGAGGAGGTGCAGGAGGCACTGAAAGGCGGTGATGGGCGCAGCCGGCGTGCCTCCGAAACTATCGGCAAAAATATTTTGTATTATGCAGTGCGTCTGCCGGACGGCAATGTGCTGCGCCTGTCGCGCACGAATGATGCCGTTTTTCAACAGTATAAAATAATTCTTGGTTATTTTGTGCTGCTGGCACTGGCTGTTTTGTGCGGTGCCTTTTGGGCAGCCAAAACAATTACCGCCAGAATACTGCGACCATTGGAAAACCTTAATCTGGAGCAGCCTGATTCAGGGGCGACAGTATACCCTGAGCTGAAGCCGATTGTGGAGTATTTTGAGCTGCAGCAGGAAAAGCTGCAGAAGGAAATGCGCCGCTACAAAAATAAAAAGCAGGAGCTGAAGGCCGTAACTAATAATATGGATGAAGGCTTGCTGTTCCTTAATCCGGTTTGGGAAATCGAATCGATTAATAAAAGTGCCGTAAAATTCTTCGGCAAGGAAAAGCAGGAGCTTTTGGGAACGAGCTTTTTTATGCTTGATGACAGTGACGAAATCCGTCAGCTTTTGGCAAAAATTGAGCAGGAGGGCAAGGGGCGTTTGGTAATCAACCGCGGCAGCAGCTATTATCAGCTCAACGGCAGCAGAATTACCGATAAGGGCTTTGTGCTGCTGATTATGGATGTGACGGCGCGTACTGCTTCGGAGAAAATCCGCCGTGAGTTTTCGGCTAACGTGTCGCATGAGCTGAAGACACCGCTGCAGTCGGTGCTGGGCTATTCGGAAATTATGCTCAGCGGCCTGGTGAAGCCGGAGGATACCAAGCGCTTTCTGCAGAAAATCAACGACGAGGCGCACAATCTGCTGCATCTGATTGATGACATCATGCAGCTGTCGAAGCTCGATGAGCTGACGCATGATATGATGGAGGAATTTACGCTGCAGGATGTGGCGCAGAGTGCGCTGGCACGCCTGAAGGATAAGGCAGGCAGATTGCAGGTCAGCCTGCAGCTTGTTGACAGCACCGGCGGCGACAGCAAGCTGCTGGGAATTTCTTCGCTTATGGAGGAAATTTTCTTCAACCTGTTGGATAACGGTCTGAAGTATAATCATCCCGGCGGTGAGGTTACGCTGCGCCTGAGCGAAGGAGAAAATAAGTATACGGTGAGCGTAGCCGATACCGGTATGGGCATTCCCGGCAGTGAGCTGCCGCATATTTTCGAACGCTTTTACCGTGTCGACCGCAGCCGTCATAAGGCGATTGAGGGTACAGGGTTAGGGCTTTCCATCGTCAAGCACGGCGTAGGCTTCCATGGCGGCAGCATACGTGTGGTGAGCACTGTGGGGCAGGGGACGGAGTTCATCATGAAGTTCCCCAAGCCAAAGTATGAGGCGAAAAAATAAGCGCGTTATTTATGTATACAACACAGAGCTCCCAAGATGTGATACAATAAGAGCAGTACTATGAGTGCTGCTCTTAATTTATTTTGAAGGAGGACGCAGATATGCGAGTTGTTTTAACTATCGTAGGTAAGGATAAGGTAGGTATTACCGCTAAGGTAAGCAATGCTTTAGCAGAAATGAATATTAACATCATCAACATCAATCAAAACATTATGCAAGGCTTTTTCAATATGGTGCTGATTGCTGATATGGCAGAGGCTAACGTGCCTATTGCCGAAGCACGCGACAAAATGGCTGCGCTTGGTGAAGAAATCGGCGTAGAAATCCGTCTGCAGAGCGAAGAAATTTTCAGCGCAATGCATCGTATATAGGAGGCTGTCATGTTATTAAATACTGACGATATTTTAGAAACTACGCGCATGATTACCCAAAACAAGCTGGATGTGCGTACTATCACCATGGGCATCAGCCTGCGTGATTGCGGTCATCCGGATATCAAGGTAACAGCGCAAAAGATTTATGATAAAATTTGCCGCAAGGCAGAGCATCTGGTAAAAACAGGTGAGGATATCGAGGTTGAGCTGGGCGTGCCCATCATCAACAAGCGTATTTCCGTAACACCGATTTCCATGGTGGGCGAAAGCTGTGACAGCAACGATTATGTACCGCTGGCACAGGCTTTGGATAACGCAGGCAAGCAGGTTGGCGTTAACTTCATCGGCGGTTTCTCCGCTCTCGTTGACAAGGGCTATACCAAGGGCGACCGCAATCTGATTGCTTCCATTCCGGAAGCATTGGCAGTTACCGACATTGTTTGCTCTTCCGTAAGCGTTGGCTCTACCAAATGCGGTATCAATATGGATGCTGTAAAACAAATGGGCGAGGTTGTGAAGGCTGCTGCCGAGCGTACTGCGGACTGCGATGCAATCGGCTGCGCTAAGCTGGTAGTATTCTGCAATGCTGTGCCGGATAATCCGTTCATGGCAGGCGCCTTCCACGGCGTAACCGAGCCGGAAAGCGTTATCAATGTTGGTGTCAGCGGTCCCGGCGTTGTTAAATATGCACTGGAGCAGGTACGTGACGGCGACATCGGTATGGTAGCCGAAACGATTAAAAAGACTGCCTTCAAGATTACCCGCGTTGGACAATTGGTAGCACAGGAGGCTGCACGCCGTCTGAATACCCAGTTCGGCATTATCGACTTGTCTCTGGCTCCGACTCCGGCAATCGGCGACAGTGTTGCGCATATTTTGGAGGAAATCGGTCTGGAAAGCTGCGGCGGCCCCGGCACTACCGCTACCCTGGCTATGCTGAACGACGCAGTTAAAAAGGGCGGCCTGATGGCTTCCAGCTATGTTGGCGGCCTGAGCGGTGCCTTCATTCCTGTAAGTGAGGATGCAGGCATGATTGCTGCGGTAGAACGCGGCGCTCTGTCCTTGGAAAAACTGGAGGCTATGACCTGCGTATGCTCCGTAGGCCTTGATATGATTGCTATTCCAGGTGATACCACGGCAGCTACTATTTCCGCAATTATTGCCGATGAGGCTGCTATCGGTATGATTAACAATAAAACTACTGCAGTACGTCTGATTCCTGTTCCGGGCAAGGACGTAGGCGACCGCGTTGAATTTGGCGGTCTGCTGGGTTATGCGCCTGTTCTTGGCGTGAAGAAGTTCAGCGCTGAAAAATTCATCAACCGCGGTGGACGTATTCCTGCACCGGTAAGGAGCCTGACGAACTGATGCGCAAGGCTCAAAGAGAAGCTATTCTGACCAAGCTGGAGGAAACCTACAAGGGCAGCAAGACGGCGCTGAATTATAATTCACCGTTTGAGCTTTTGGTAGCGGTAATCCTTTCGGCCCAATGTACGGATGAACGCGTAAATGTGATTACGGCGCGTATGTTTCCGCGTCTGAATACGCCGGAAAAAATGGGCGCGCTGACGCAGGAGGAAATGGAAGCGGAAATCCGCGACTGCGGTCTGTACCATGCCAAGGCCAAAAACCTGCTGGGAATGTGCCACATGCTGACGGAGCGCTTTAACAGCGTGATTCCGGATGACATCAAAACGCTGATGGAATTGCCGGGCGTGGGACAGAAAACGGCGAACGTTATTGCCAGCATTATCTACAATATTCCAGCGCTGGCAGTAGATACGCATGTTTTCCGTGTGTCGCACCGTCTGGGGCTGGCGAAGGGCAAGGACCCGCTGGCTACGGAAAAGGAGCTGGAAAAAATTATTCCGCGTGAAAAGTGGAGTGACGCGCATCACTGGTTTATCTGGCACGGGCGCAAAATCTGTAAGGCACGCAAGCCGCTGTGCCGTGGCTGTGTGGTCGTAGAGGAATGCCCGTTCAAAGAGAAAAACTTTGAGTAAGGCTTCGTCTGTAATGTCATTGCTAAACGTGTAAGCGTTTACATCAAGTGCTTGCGGTAGAAATGCTGACAGAAATTACAAGTAAAAAGCGAAGCAAAAAAATTGGCCTGCAACCCATGAGGGTGGCAGGCCTTTTGCATGCGCAGATTTGCTTTTTCAGTGTCCGCAGAAGATGGACTTTTTCGAGCATGTTTGCGCTGTCTTTTTATGACGCACACGGTTAGCAATGGCTTCGCTGTGTTACAGGCTGAGTTCACATCTATGTCAAAAAAATGTCCTTTGTGACAAAAATCTTTCACATTTTCTTCTTTGTAATAATTATTAAAGTATAAAATATATAAAAGAGAAAATTCCGACAACTATGATTAATGCGTAAAAGTGACGAATGAAAAATTGTGTATGAATATTTTATTATTTAGTGTCTTTATGAAGAATACGAAAATTTGACGTACGGAGACGAAAAGAGTACAATTAAAGCAGGTAAAGGAGACGAACTGCTAAATTTTCAAGGCCTTGAATTTTAGTACCACCTTATCTGAATTATATTTGATTAACGAAATGCTTTGTAACGAGGATTAAGCTTGCGTCACTGTGGCGCAGCGTGGAAAAGGGGGATTGAAAATGAAAAAGACTAGAAAGCAAACTGCTTTGGCAAAGTGCGTATTGGCGACAATTATGGCAATGGGTATGATGGGTTACACTACTGTGTGGGCCGAAGATACTGTTACGCCGTCTCCGATTGATAAGTCTGTTTCCAAAGACGCTGCTGGACAGATTTATGATGCTTCCCATAATTATCACCAGGGTTACTTCTGGACGGATTTAGGACATGCGCAGGTACAGATCGGTTCCGGTGAGCAGATTGAATTGTTCACACCCTTTATTTATCATACCAATACCAGTGTATGGGATTCGACAAGTAATAGCTATAATCCTGTGCATGAGGGCGACAATTCCGAAATGAAGTGCAAAGAGTCCATGAGCAGAATTACTGTAGGTGAATTTGACAGAATTATCAAATCTCTCTATACAAATGATATCACCATGGCGAAAACTATCTATGGTGAAGGAGACCAGGCAGGCCTGAAGGATAAGGTTATTAAAGAGGTAAAGGCAACTGCAGGGCAAGATAGTTAATACTTATGCATTAGTACGCGAAAACAATGAAGTGGTTGCAGTTGGTATTGTTGATACTGATACCAAAGTTGTTGATAATAAATTGACCTTTGCAGACGGCAAGCTTACTTCTAAAATTACTGATAATGCCGGTGGAATTTTTGAAAGCACTGTAGAAGGCATTGCTTCCCAGGAGTGGGTAAACAATCAGCTGAATGGCATTGGCGGTACTGATACCGTTACTACAGCAGAATCCGGTCATGCGATTATTACCGTTGTCGATGCTTATGCTGATGATCCAACAACCAATAACAAACATCACCTGATCGGCATCAACGAGGATGCTTTGAGGGGATTTATTCAGGATGCAGCGGCAGTGCAGGATACCAACACAACTAACACCAGCATGGAAGGAAGCCTGGATGGCGATGGCAAGCTGACGTTAAGGGTTAATGATTCTGCTGGGAATAACGTACAAGCTGTTGTAGAAGATGTAGCATCCCGCGGCTGGGTAACCAGTCAACTGGAAAATGTTGCTGATACCAACACCGTAACAACTGTAGCAACTGCCACCAATCTGCTGGAAATCACTGATGAAGGCGTAGATGGCAACCATGCTTATACGATTGATATCAACAGCGAACAGATGGGGGATTTCGTAAAACAGTATGATACCAACACCATTACTACCGTTGAAGATGACGGCAATGGCTTTGTAACTGTCAATGAAGCGCCTGATACGAATCAGAGCGGCAACCACGCTTACACGGTAACTTTTAATGAGCAAAAGCTGAACGAGGCAATTGAAGCTCAGGACAGATACGTTAACGGCGGCAGCATCGGTGCAGACGGAAACATTACTCTCAATATTAACAATGGCAGGGATGTTACGCTGGAAGGCCAACTGAAGGATGCACAGCTGACTGATATTACTAGAGATAAGGAAGCCGGTACTGCTACATTGGTAGTGAAAGATGGTTATACCAATGAAAAAGTGCGCGAACTGAAGATTGAAGATATCGCCAGCAAGGAACAAAATGATAGGGACCATGCCGAATTCAGAGAGCATTTCAATGAACTCGATCATCGTGTTGACAGCCTCGGCAGCCGCGTTGACAAGGTTGGTGCCGGTGCCGCCGCTCTCGCAGCGCTGCACCCTATGGATTTTGATCCCGATGATAAGCTGACCTTTGCTGCAGGCTACGGCAACTACAAGGGCAAAAACGCTGCTGCGGTAGGCGCGTTCTACCGTCCGGATGAAAAGGTTATGTTCAGCATTGGTGGAACCTTCGGCAACGGCGAGAACATGGTGAATGCAGGCATCTCCTTCTCCCTGGACCGTACCGCACGCGTAAGCAATTCCCGTACGGCGATGGCTAAGGAAATCGTGGACCTGAGAGCGAATGTAGCTAACCTCACCGCGCTTGTAGGTCAGCTGACCGCAGGCATGGGCGGCACGATTGAAATGGACAGAATGAAGCTCTTCCCGGATGTTCCTGAAAACCATTGGGCTTACGAATACATCGGACGTCTGGCAGCAGCAGGCATCATCGAAGGCTATCCCGATGGCATGTTCAACGGTAACCGCATGATGAGCCGCTACGAATTCGCAGCAATGCTGTACAGAGCGCTTGAAAAAGGCGTGAAGCTGGATCACAAGCTGGTACGCGAATTTGAGCCTGAAATGGGACGTATCCATGTTGCCCGTATCTCCGGTGCGGATGGCGACAGAGGCAAGATTGAACGTGTACGCGTATACGGCGGCGACAATCGTGACCACTACGGCAGCAAGCTGAATTGAAAATGCAGGCAACTGCATAGTTTAAACCTTAAATAAACACTCCCTTTTCTATAATTAAAAGAGGAGAACACCTAGTCCTTTACAGGATAAAAGGTGTTCTCCTCTTACTTTTGTTTTACACAGTGTTTTGCTTAATCCCAGCGCTTGAGCATGTCCTCAATAATTTCCTTATTGGTTTTGCGGCGCTTCTTCTCGTAGTTACGGAAGTTGTTATCTCTGTGGTCGGTGGAGTAGTCGGCGTAGTCGAAGTCATCGTCGCTGCGTTCGTAGCTGCGGTTGTAGTCGCCGTGGCCATCGTCCAGGGAGAGGGGGAATTGTTTTGTGTAGGTATAGGATTGTGTGTACATGATTGACCTCGGAAGAATGAAGATTGTGTGCTTGCTTTTGTTCAAGTTCTTTCATAACTGAAAGAACTTGGAAGAAAGGTTCGCGCTTTTTGGAAAGCGCGGCAAAACAAAAACTTTTTCGAGAAAAAGTTTTACCAAAAAGCTTTATAAATAGGGTCGCTTTGCTGTTACTAGCGCCTGTTCGAAATTCTTTCGAATGTTCTTCGTAACACATGAAGTGCTTTGTGGTTTGTTTAAGCCTTGTTTTTGGTGACTAAACTTCGCGTTAGTCTAAGTTTCAAAAATGCTTGCACTTTCGTCAATTCGTTGTAATAGCCTTTCGCTTACTACGAACTAAGGAGAATATGGTAAAGCATTTTTTGCTAAGCTTTTTTGTGCGAGCAAAAAAGCGACTGTTTCCCGCGCTTTCGCAAAGCGCGCCCCTTTCTTGTTACTTCTTTCGGGGACGAAAGAAGTAATACAGGAGCTTGATGCAACCACTCCTCATCTCTATTACATATAATTATGCTCTTTTACATGGTCGGAGTGCAGCAGCTGCTCTGCTTTTTCACTCAGCGGTTTTTCCAGGAAGTCCTTATAAAGCTCCTGTACATCCGGATTGTTGTGGGACTGGTGCAGAGGACGGTTGCTGTCGATGGTATAGAGCTTATTGCCAAGTACGTCGGCACGCTCTTCGCCGTCGTGAATCGGCTGACCGCCGCCGCCAACGCAGCCGCCGGGGCAGGCCATAACTTCCACAAAGTCATAATGAACCTTGCCTGCTTTGAGCTCGTCGAGCAGCTTGCCTGCATTACCCAGGCCGCTTACTGTGCAGGTACGCAGTGTTGCGCCGCCGAGGGTGAATTCACGTACCTTGCGGCCTTCTGTACCGCGAACGTCGGTGAAGGCATCTTCAGGAGCTTCCTTGCCTTCGATTACATGGTAAGCAGTACGCAGTGCTGCTTCCATAACGCCGCCGCTGGCACCGAAGATAACTGCAGCGCCGGTGCTTTGGCCCAGCGGATTATCAAAGGGCAGTTCGCCCAGCATTGCCGGGTTGATATGCTCGGCACGCAGCAGGCGGATAAGCTCGCGTGTGGTGAGTACGATATCTACATCATGGGTACCGCTGCTGCGCATAGAGAAGAGAGCGGCCTCGCGTTTTTTGGAAACGCAGGGCATGATGGAAATAGAGCAGATTTCCTTCGGCTTCAGGCCCTTCTTCTGTGCAAAATAGGATTTTGCCAGCGCACCGAAAATCTGTTGCGGAGATTTGGTGGTGGAAAGGTTAGGCACGAAGTACGGATGAGTTTTGTTTACATAGCTTACCCAGCCGGGGCAGCAGGATGTGAACATCGGCCAGCTGTGGTCCTGCGGCTTTTGCAGGTGCTCCAGAAGCTCGCTTGCTTCCTCCATGATGGTAACGTCGGCAGCATAGCAGGTGTCGAAGACATAATCGAAGCCAATCTTCTTCAGTGCTGCAACCATGCGGCCTTCGGTTGCCAGCTCGGGCGGCAGGTTGAAGGCTTCGGCCCAGGCGGTGCGTACTGCAGGTGCAACCTGTACTACGGTTACCTTATTTGGATCGGCCAATACGTCATAAATTTTTGGAACATCGTTACGCTCCTTCAGCGCGCCAACGGGGCAGTGGGTGATACACTGACCGCAGAGGCTGCAGTCACTGTCCTCAATGGAAACATTGCCGGCAACGTCTACGGTAGTACGGGCACCGGTATTCTGCACATCCCAGATATGCAGCTTTTGCACCTTGTTACAAATCTGGACGCAGCGCATGCATTTGATGCATTTTTTGGAATCGCGGATGAGCGGGAACTCCTGGTTCCAGGGAGTGTCGACAACATCGCGCTCATAGGGAATATCGTAAATGCCAAGGTCATTAGCCAAAGTCTGCAGGCTGCAGTTGCCGCTGCGCACGCAGGTAGCGCACATGCAGTCATGCTGGGATAAAATCAGCTCCACGTTGGTGCGGCGGATGCTGCGGGCCTTAGGGGAGTTGGTATAAACTACCAGACCTTCCTGTACCGGAGTGGTGCAGGCGGTAACTACACGGTTCTGTCCCTGAATTTCAACTACGCAGACCTTGCAGGCACTGATTTCGTTGATGCCTTTAAGATAACACAGGCGGGGGATTTCGATGCCGACGGTGGCAGCAGCCTGCATGATTGTTGTTCCCTGGGGAACGGAAACTTTTTGTCCGTCGATTGTGAGGTTTACCATTTTAAGGTTCTGCCTCCTTTCAGTGTGCTGAAGCCGAATTTGTCGCAGCGCAGGCAGCGTCCTGCTTCCTGGCAGGCCTCCTGCTTAGTCATGCCGCATTCAATAGGCTCAAAGGTATGCTTGCGTTCGCCTGCTTCGGTTTCGTGCATCTGGATACGGCCGCAGGGACGTTTATCGTCAATAGACGGGTCGGGAATAACTACATCACAGGAAATGGTGTGGTTATAGCCCAAATATTCATCAATATTAGCGGCAGCAACCTTACCGGCAGCAATAGCACGGATTACGGTTGCAGGACCGGTTACGCAGTCGCCGCCGGCGAATACGCCTTCGTTGTTGGCAAGCTCACTGCTGGAAAGAGCGGAAATAGTACCGCGTTTGATTTTGATGCCGGCCTCCTCGAACGGACGCAGCTCAATGCCTTGGCCGATAGCTACAACGATAACGTCGCAGGGAATGCGCTCAAGCTCTACGTCGGCGTGAATCGGACGCGCACGTCCCCAGGCATCGATAGGACCGATGATTTGCGGTTCAGCCCAGAGAGCGGCCACATTACCGTCGGCATCCGCTTCGATGTGATGCGGAGCCTTTAAGCCGTACAGCTCAGCGCCCTCGGCAATAGCGGCTTCGATTTCCTCGGGCAGTGCGGTCATATCGTCCTGACGACGGCGGTAAGCGATGATAACCTTTTTGGCACCAAGACGGATGGAGCTGCGGGTACAGTCCATGGCAACGTTGCCGCCGCCGATAACAACAACGGTTTTATCCTTAAAGTCAGGCATTTTTTCCTCACCGATGTTGCGCAGCATTTCTACCGCACTGATAACACCGTGGGAATCCTCGCCTTCAATACCGATTTTCTTGTCGGTGTGAGCACCGATGGCAATATAAACTGCGTCAAATTCCTCACGCAGCTTTTCAAAGGGAATATTACCCTCCTCGTTGCCGATTCTGGTGTTGAGATGTACTTCTACGCCGGTGGACAAAATGGCGTCCAAATCCTCCTGCAGACGTTCACGCGGGAAGCGGTAGGCAGGAATGCCGTAGCGCAGCATACCGCCGAGCTTGCTCTTTTCTTCAAACACAACAGCATGATGTCCCATCAGCTCCAGATAGTAGGCTGCGGACATACCGCTGGGGCCGCCGCCGATGATGGCGATACGTTTGTTGGTAGCAGGCTGCTTTTCGGGCAGCGGAACGGTGTTGCTGGGCGCATTGTCGACAGCCATACGCTTCAGACCGCGGATGTTGATGGGAGCATCAATCATGCTGCGGCGGCAGCGTGCTTCACAGGGATGCTCGCAGATAAGACCGCAGGCAGTCGGGAAGGGGTTATCCTTGCGGATGAGCTTAACAGCGTCGGCATAACGGCCTGCGCCAACTAATGCAATGTAGCCGGGGATATCAACCTGTGCCGGGCACAAAGCAACGCAGGGGATAGAATGATGGACGTTGACAGAGCATTTGCCCTTCTTTATGTGGTTAATGTAATCTTCACGGAAGCCTTCCAGACCGGCCAAAACCATTTTGGCTGCTTCGAAGCCGATGGCGCAGTCAGCGCTGTTGGCAACGTTTTGCGCGGTGCTTTCGATTAAATTCAGAGTGTGCATGTCAGCCTTGCCGGCGAGCACGTCCTCCATAAGATTCTGCAGCTGCGCGAGGCCTACACGGCAGGGTACGCATTTGCCACAGGTTTGTGCGTGGCAGACTTTGAGGAACGACAGCTGCAGATCAACAGGGCACAGTCCCGGGGGGCTGGCGATGATGTGTCGTTCCAGGTCCTTGTACAAGCGCTCGACCGTAAGCTGGGCCTGGTCGGGTGTTTCGATTCTTAAACGGCTCATAATTTTCCTCCAAAAAGCATACACTAAATATATAAAGGTATAAACTATATTATACAGAAAAAAGCTGATTTTCGCAATAATAAAGAAGATAGTTTTTATGTAACAATCTGAGCAGAAAGAGCTCGCAAGCGCTTTTCTGCCTGCTGCCACAGGCAAGCACGCTTGCAGTGGCAATACTTTTTTTGCCTTATTTTTTGTGTTATACTAATACTGAGCTTTTTAGCATTAATGCTGTCGGCAGAACGTTTGCATCCGGCAGCTTAAAATATTGGAGGGTTGGATATGCAGCTTACTGCTACACATTATATCAGCCTGGCTATAACACTTCTGGTGACGCTGCTGCCGGGGCTTTTGGCAGCCCGGAGGGTGAAGTCTGCCGATGATTATAACGTAGGCGGCCGCAGCTTGGGCGCAGGCCTTGTCGCGGGCACGATTATCGGTACGATTGTCGGCGGCGCTGCTACCGTTGGTACGGCGCAGCTTGGCTTCAAGCTGGGGTTGACGGCCTGGTGGTTTACGCTTGGCAGCGGCATTGCGCTTTTGCTGATGGCGGCGTTTTATGCTGTGCCATTGCGCCGCAGCTCACTGACCACAGTAGCGGAGTATCTCGTTACGGATTACGGCAAGCCTGCGGGGTGGCTGGCGACCTTCAGCGCCTGCGCCGGCATTTTTTTCAGTATTGTAGCAAGCACGCTTACAGCGCTGCATCTGATTGCCGGCTTGTTTGGCGTACCTTTGCTTGCTGCAGCAGCCATTGTTATAGCTGTTACTTTGTTGCTGGTGTTTTTCGGTGGCCTCAGCAGCAGCGGCATGGCTGGTATTTTCAAGATTATGTTGATTTTCGCCAGCATTT
>OJOW01000499.1_pt1 | contig 12046 bp, 10 predicted proteins | sample 1598311 | NCBI WGS metagenome assembly OJOW01 (sample SAMN03922481, study PRJEB24848) | human gut metagenome | isolation source: stool sample | host: Homo sapiens | place: Germany | collected 2011-05
CTTAGTCAGCGGTCTGCAAAACCGTGTACGGCGGTTCGAATCCGCCAGGAACCTCTAAAGCCAAAGAAGGATTAGAATGAAAATTTCTAATCCTTCTTTGGCTTTTAGGGGCTCAGCCGATTTTTTGGATTGGTAGGTAGTACCTAGGGTCAGTCATCAGTCATTATTCTTGGAGATTTAACATATCAATCAAATACTTGTCTCCTGATGTTGTCTCCTCCGGTTTCCAATCCCTGCATGCGTTTTTAAGTTTCCCAAGCCGTTTCATTAGCCGGACCAAGCGTTTTCGTCCTTTCGGTTATGCCTGTCTGTCCGTCGGATTACTACAGTCTCCGGCAGCGGACTGTATAGTCCGTTGCAGTGGACCGTACAGTCTGCTACAGTGGACTGTACAGTCCATTGCCGCAGACTGTAATAATCTTCCGTTTAAAAGACCTTACCCGCCCCCGGGAAACGGCTTATTCTTCCCTTTGCTTGTGATATGACACTTAAATCCCCGAGAATAATAAGTGACCCGAATTTTCTCAAAATATTATGTCCACACACTTTTTTTGACTTGATCCGAAAAAAGTTTCAAAGCCTCAAAAAAAACTATTTTTATTTTGTAATTTCAAAATAATATTCTAAATTTGCACCGCCTTAAAGAAAAAGAGAAAGGCCTGATTAAAAATGGCGGTATCGTCTAGTGGCCTAGGACGCGGCCCTCTCACGGCTGAAACTCGGGTTCGAGTCCCGGTTCCGCTACTAAAAAGCTAATAAGTTAATAACAAACTTATTAGCTTTTTCTTTTTTTAAACCGTCCTTGTCTTTGGGAGGTAACGTGCAAAAATGTGCTCTTTGACGCGGGAGCGATACGGTATCATGGCATTTCCATATCTGGTAAACTTTAGGGGTAATCTGAAGATTGGTTTAACTTAAAAGTATTGAGGGGGGGCTTTGATAGCTTTCACACAGAATCCTTATGGATAGAAGGTTTCAATATCTGTTATGTGTGAAAGGAGATTATATTGACTTTACCGATGGGTAGAATTCCTTTCATCGACATAATATTATTTTCTCTTAGAAAGCATGTTGTGTCTTTCGGAAAGCATGTTGTTTTTCGCTGCAATACTATAATAGGAACTTTCGAAGTTTTTGATTTAATTTCCCGGGGAGGATAAACGGAACCGGACAGAAGCTTTGGTGGTCTAGTCTTAAGGGGCTGAATAAAAAAATCCGAGCTTTAGGAAAACTCGGATTTTTAAGCTTTTAGAAAAAAGTCTTTCTATGTGGTGTATAATTTCACAAACATAGATGGATGTGGAGGAACTTTTTTTCTTTTTACTTGCAATATTTCTGAATTAAGCTGTCCACTACAGTGTCTCCTAATTCTTTTGCTTTGGCAAAGTTCGTACAAGCTTCTTTGTTATTCTTTTGCTGCACCTGACAGTATCCCAGCATACGATATGCTGCAGCTGCTTTAGGATCGAGGGAAATTGCTTTCTTTAATGCTTCTACAGCTTCATTAAATTGTCCTACACGCAGATGTACAGAACCTTTTTCTATCCACATTTCTACATTTTCAGGAGACATTTCTACGGCTTTGTTGATGTCGTTGATGGCTTGTTGATACATTTTGCATTGAATTTCGGCTTGTTCGCGTTGTAGATAGAAAGCAGCGGTGACACGCCCTCCGATGGCATCGTAAAATTCATCATAGTCAACCACCGCTTCACGATATTTGCCTGTTTGTGCTTTCATCTCGGCGCGTTCGTAAAAATAAGGAGCAGCTTCGGAAGTGTAAGGAGGAGTGAAACGGGCAATGGCACTATCCATAAGAGCAATCACTTCATTCATCTCGGTTCCTTCTATTAACTGCTTTGTTTTGGCGGCCGAATAGAAAGTGGCGGCAGATGCTAAAGGAGTCTGATTTACTTGCTCATAACTCTTATACGCATCTGTATAGTTGCGCATTGCAAATAAAATATCGCCTTCCAATTGAATATAAACCGGTTGTGCATCTGTTGCGATAGCTTCGCGAATGATATTTAATGCTTTGTCGTAACTCCAGTCTCCGTATGCTTTTTTGCCTTCTTCAAGGTTAATGCAATAAGAGTAGATTATCTTAGCCACATTATATTGTCCTTCTGTTTTGTTGCCTGATACGTCCATAGCCTTTTTCAAATCGGCTTCGGCCAATGCATTATGTTCATCATCTCCGATGTTCATGTAGTAGCCGGCACGGCGTGTATACCCTTCGGTGCTGTTGGGGTATGCTTGTAAAAAATCGTTTAGAGTTGCCAGATAGTTTTTGGCATCCATCTGTGATGAAGACATATAAAGATATACCAAGGCCTGGTCTTCTGTTTCGGGTAATGCCTTTGCAATGCCTATTTTATTCAGATTGATGTCATTGGCAGATAAGGGGGAAATACTTAATGATTCGCCGTAAGATGCACCGATGGCATAGCTTTCTTTATCTTCTTCGGATGCACTTTTCTGAATCAGTCCCAGTACTTCGCCATTTGCATTCATAATGGGGCAGCTTACGGTTTTGTCACTTGTGGTCATTGTCAGTGTGTAGTAGTAAGCTTTGTCGGCAATAGTATCTACTTGGGTCACTTTACCGGTTTGGCAGGTAGCCGCTTTTTGTGTGGAGTAGGGGAGCAGATAAACAGTTTCTCCTACTGCGGCAGGTTGTGTGGCTACTTTCAGAGCGGTTATTTTTTTCTCGGTTTCTGTACGGAATTTAATGACATCATACATTGAATTTGCACCGGCGATGCGTGTTACCGGCAGTTCTTTGCCATCGGCGTTGATAATGACGGCACGTTCTGCGTCTTCAAACAAAGAGTAATCAGACAGGGCTGTACCGTTATTATCGATATAAAAACCGTTACCGGTATTTTTAATTTTGTTTTCTTTATCGTAAGTTACGATAGAAAAAACAGCTTTCTTAGCTTTGTCGGCCCATTTGGGAGTGTCTTGGGCATGAACCGATTGGATGGCCATGCAACACATCAGAATCAAAAGTACTTTCTTCATGATATAGTTTTTATTGTTATTCTTCAGTAGTAAAGCCACGCTGTTTCACGGCTTCGTAAATCAGGATACCGGCGGCAACAGATACGTTCAGTGATTCGATTTTGCCCAGCAATGGAATTTTAATCCATTCGTCACACAATGACAAGTGCTCGTAGGGCACACCCGTATCTTCTGCTCCCATAATAATACAAACAGGGTCTTTGTAGTTTGCCTTGGTATAGTCATAGTCGCCTTTTTCGGTAGCTGCGACAATCTTGAAACCGCTGTTCTTCAAGAATTTGATGGTTTCGGTCAGGCTTTGTTCACGGCAGACGGGCAGCGTATGCAAGGCTCCCGCAGAAGTCTTCATGGCATCTGCATTGACACTGACACTGTTTTTGGCAGGAATGATAATCGCATCTATTCCGGCACATTCGCAAGTGCGGGCAATGGCACCAAAGTTGCGTACATCGGTAATGCCGTCCAGCATGATGAGCAACGGATTTTTTCCTTGTTCAAAAAGGTAAGGAACAATATCTTCTGTTTTTTGATAAGTAATGGCTGAAATAAAAGCTATGACTCCCTGATGGTTTTTGCGGGTGATGCGGTTGATGCGTTCCACCGGCACGCGTTGCACAGGAATCATCCGTCCCTTCAATTCGGCAAACAATTCTTTGGAGAGTTCGCTTTGTATGTCTCTTTTTACTAATATCTTGTCTATCTCTTTTCCGGCTTGAATGGCCTCGATAACGGCACGTACACCGAAAATCATTTCATTTTTCTCTGTCATATTCTTTATTTATATCCTAATAAAACTTTTGCATTGTTCAGTGCGGCATCCGTCAAGGTAGCTCCACTCAACATATTTGCTATTTCTTTCACTCGTTCTTCGTTGGTCAGCCGGCGTATGTGGCTGTTGGTTCCTGTATCGGTATCTTCTTTATATACCTTGTAATGTGTGATGCCTTTGGCGGCTATTTGCGGTAGATGGGTAATGCTGATTACCTGTCGGTTTTGATTTCCCATTTTTTCCATGATGAGTGCCATCTTTTCGGCGATGGAGCCCGATACTCCGGTATCTATTTCATCGAAGATGATGGTGGGGAGTTTCACGGCTCCCGCTATCATGGCTTTCAGGGATAGCATGACACGTGCGATTTCACCGCCCGAAGCAACAGAAGCTACATTCTGCAATGTCCCGTTTTTATTGGCCGAGAAAAGGAAAGTAACACAGTCCATTCCTTTGGAATCCGGTTCTTTTCGGGGAGTAAGCTCTACCATGAAACGAACGTTGGGCATGCCCAAAGGGACCAGCAGTGATTGCATTTGTTTTTCAATGTCTTTGCCGGCCTGTACACGCAGTCCGGTCAGGACTTTGGCTTGTTCCAGTACTTTGTTGTACAAGGTGTCCTTTTGCGCAGTCAGCTGCGCAATGCGGTCATCAAATGAAGTAATGGCGTTGAGTTGTTCCCGATAATCGTTTGTCAGGGCGATTAACTCTTCGATGGTCTGCATACGATGTTTTTGCTGCAAAGAATAAATAAGATTCAGCCTTTCGTTCACAAAGTCGAGCCGGTTGGGGTTGAATTCTATTTCTTCCTGTGCACCGGCGATGTCGTGCGACAGGTCTTTCAGTTCTATATAGCAGCTGTCCAGCCTGTTTATCCATTCTTGTGCCGGAGCATATACTTTGGCAATGTTTTGCAAGGTCTGCATGCACTCTTTGGTGGCAGAAAGAAGGCTTCCTTCATCTGAGGACATGATTTGGTCTACCTTATACAAGCCTGCTTTTATATCTTCGGCATGGCTTAATGTCTCAGCTTCCTGTTCCAGTTCCGCTTGTTCTCCTTCCCGTAATTCCGCTTCATTCAGTTGCTCCAATTGGAAACGGATATAATCTTCATTCTGACGGCTTTTTTCAGCCTGAGCGATAAAGTCTGCCAATTGCTTGCAGATACTTTTATACTTTGCATACAGGCTTTTGTAGGAGAGGAGTTCTTGTTCGTCATGTGCCAGTATGTCGAGTACATTCATTTGAAACTCTTCGTGGTTCAGCAGTAAGTTTTGGTGCTGGCTGTGCACGTCTATCAATTTCTCTCCCAGTTCTTTCATTTGTACCAGTGAGGCAGGGGTATCGTTGATAAAGGCGCGGCTCTTCCCCGAAGCATAAAGTTCGCGGCGTATGATGCATTCTTCGGGGTCATACTCCATGTCGTTTTCAACAAAGAAAGGCTCCATTTGATAAGTCGAAATATTGAAACGGGCTTCTACGATACATTTATTGGCACCTTTCTTGATTGCTTTGATATCAGCCCTTTGTCCGAGCAGCAAGCCGATGGCGCCCAAAATGATAGATTTACCTGCGCCTGTCTCTCCGGTGATGACCGAAAAACCGGGGGTAAAACTGATATCGAGCGTATCAATTAATGCATAATTTTGTATATAGATAGATTGCAGCATATTCTTTTTTTAATTCCTTACCAGTTTATCTATAATGTCACACGCCACTTCCCGCTTGCTTTTCAGGGGATAGTCAGTGTATCCTTGGCGGTCGATGATCGTTATTTTGTTCGTGTCACAACGAAAACCGGCACCCTTGTCATTCAGTGAATTGAGCACAATGAAATCAAAGTTCTTGCGTTCCAGCTTTCCTTGTGCGTTCTGCCGTTCGTCGTTTGTTTCCAGTGCGAAACCCACCAGCTTTTGGCCCGGCTTTTTTTGTTTTCCCAGCGAAGCGGCGATGTCTTGTGTCGGTTTCAGTTGTAATACCAAATCGTCTTTTTCTCTCTTAATCTTATGGTCGGCCACACTTTCCGGCGTGAAGTCGGCCACGGCAGCGCATAAAATGCCTGCATCGGCATCGGTAAATTCACGGCTGGCAGCTTCATACATTTCTCCGGCACTTTCCACATCAATGCGGCGGATGTGCGGATGCTGTGTTTTCAGTGTGACAGGACCGCTTATCAAGGTTACATGGGCGCCTCGTGAGGCGCATTCCTCTGCCAGCGCAAATCCCATTTTTCCCGAAGAATAATTGCCAATGAATCGCACCGGGTCTATTTTTTCATAAGTGGGACCGGCTGTGATAATGATTTTCCTGCCCGCCAGATCCTGTTGCTGTTCAAAGAACTTTTCCAGTTCTTCTATGATTTTTTCCGGTTCTTCCATTCGTCCTTTGCCTACCAAATGGCTTGCCAATTCTCCTTCTCCCGGTTCTATGATATGATTTCCATACGAGCGCAATGTCTCCAGATTCCGTTGGGTGGAAGGATGTGCAAACATATCCAAGTCCATGGCCGGAGCCACAAAGACAGGTGCTTTCATTGACAGGTAAGTCGTAATCAGCATATTGTCGGCTATTCCGTTTGCCATCTTTCCGATGGTGGATGCTGTTGCCGGAGCTATCACCATGGCGTCAGCCCATAAGCCTAAGTCCACATGGCTGTTCCAGGTGCCGTCCCGTTGTGCAAAGAATTCACTGATGACGGGTTTGCTTGTCAGTGCCGACAAAGTGATGGGAGTGATGAACTCTTTTCCTGCCGGTGTAATGACTACTTGCACTTCCGCTCCTTTTTTGATAAGTCCTCGAATGAGTATAGCCGCTTTATAGGCGGCTATACTTCCGGTTATACCTAATACGATTTTCTTTCCTTTCATGCTCATTTAGTAGTCAGTCCTGATTCGCGTAGTCTGATTTTAGTCAATACGTTTTTGGTGTTCAGCGTAAAGTCACCGTTTAAAATCCAGCTATAATAGCCGGGGTCTTTTTGCAGCACTTCGCTGACCGACATTCCTTTGTATTTGCCAAAGTTAAATACTTCCACGCCCTTTTCGTCATATACGATGCGGCCGGCAAAGTCTACATTTTTGTTGAAACTGGAGTATTCAGCCAAAAATGCCATATCATTCTGTAATTCTTCGGGATAACGGTCTAATTGTGCTTTCAGTACTTCATATGTAGCACGGGTGTCGGCCTCTGCAGTATGAGCGTCTTCCAGGTTTTTTTGGCAATAAAACTTATAAGCAGCCGATAAAGTCCGTTGTTCCAGTTTGTGATAAATTACCTGCACATCAATAAATTTGCGTTTCATCATATCAATATCCACTCCGGCGCGAAGAAATTCTTCTGCCAAAACAGGTATATCGAAGCGGTTGGAGTTGAACCCGGCCAAATCGCATCCTTCGATATCGCGTGCAATGTCTTTAGCTACTCCCTTGAAAGTAGGACAGTCGGCCACGTCCTTATCATAGATACCATGAATGGCCGAAGACTGTTCAGGGATATGCATTTCTGGGTTGATGCGCATGGTCTTGGTCTCTTCATTGCCGTTTGGATACACTTTCAGATAGCAAATTTCTACTATTCTGTCGGTGTTTATATTAGTACCTGTTGTCTCTAAATCAAAGAAGACAATCGGGTTCTTCAAATTCAATTTCATTCTGTTTCGAGTTGTAATTTATTATATTTAGTCATTCAGCATCATAGGCATCAGCAGCATCAGCACGTCTTCCTTCTCTTCCTGTTCGGCAGGAACAATGACACCTGCGCGTGATGGGTCTGCCAATTCTACAATTACCTCTTGGGCAGTCAGGTTATTCAGGATATCTATCAGGAAAGTCGATTTGAAACCGATGCTCATGGCATTGCCTGCATATTGGCAAATCAGTGTTTCTTCTGCTGAGGTTGAGAAGTCGATATCCTGTGCCGAAATCTGTATCTGGTTTTCGCTGAGGCGCAATTTAATCAAACTACTTGCCTGCGAAGAGAAAACAGAAACGCGGCGCAAAGCGCTGATAAGCATCTGCCGGTCGATAGTCACTTTATGCGGATTATCTTGCGGAATGACAGAATTGTAGTTCGGATAGCGCCCTTCAATCAGACGACATACCATTCTGTAGTTCTCCAGAGTAAATATAGCATTGCGGTCATCGAAGTCGATTTGTACATCTCCCTGTTCTTTGGGCAGGAGGTTCTTCAGCAAAGTTGCCGGTTTCTTGGGCAGGATAAATGCGGCCTTTTCATCGCCGTGAGCCACAAAAGTCTTGTTACGTACCAACTTATGGCCATCAGAAGCTACGAAGGTGATATCTTCGGTAGTGATATCAAAATAAATACCATTCATCACCGGGCGAAGCTCATCGTCGGCTGTTGCAAACAGAGCTCGGTTGATGCCTCCCAACATTACAGGTGCTCCTATAGTCACATGGACAGCATTGGCGCCCAGTGCAGGAGCCTGAGGATATTCATCTGCATTTTGTCCCATGAGACTGTATTTACCGTTTTGATATTGTACGGTGATTTCCAGGTTATTTGTATTCACTTCGAATGTCAGTGGCTGTTCCGGAATTTCTTTCAGGGCTTCGAGTATGGTTTTGGAAGAAACAGCAAAGCGTCCGTCACCGTCATTCTCAATCACTTCCAAAGAGGTGGACAGGGTTGTTTCACTGTCGGATGCAGTTAAGAACAGTGTCCCATCCGTCAGCTCCATCAGGAAACAATCAAGGATGGGCAGCGAGTTCTTAGAATTGATAACGCGGCTAATAGCCTGTAAATGACTGAATAATCCAGTACTTGAAACGATGAACTTCATAGTTTTATATTATTATATTTATATTCTATATATAGGTCTCATTTAACTGCCAAAGTTACGAAAAGATTATGGTTTGCACGCAAAAAATAGCGAAAAAATTAGTTTACTCGCCGGGAAAAGCGTAATTTCGTGCCGAAAATTAAATTTTATCATAATGGAATTAGCAGGAAAAGTTATAGCGGTTCTCGAACCGAGAAGCGGAGTCTCAAAAACTGGAAATGAATGGAAAGTGCAGGAATATGTGATTGAGACACACGATCAGTATCCGCGTAAGATGTGTTTTGATGTATTTGGTGCAGACAAAATAGCGCAGTTTAATATTCAGGTGGGTGAAGAATTGAATGTATATTTCGATGTTGATGCACGTGAGTGGAACGGGCGTTGGTTCAACAGTATTCGTGCTTGGAAAGTGGATCGTGTGAGTGCTCAGGCTCCTGTAGCACCTGATGCTCCGTTCCCGCCGATGAATGCAGCCCCGGCAGCTCCGGTAGATTTTGCTTCAACAGACGAGAAAGACGATTTACCATTCTAAATTCTACTAAAATATTAATATACAAATCCGGTTGATCCTTGATGAATTGACCGGATTTTTTATTGTATAATGTTAATGGAGTTTTTATTGGGGATATGATTTTATGAATTTGGAGGTAATAAGTGCTACGGACTAGCACCGAATGTCTAAATCTAATCACAAGGTTATATGTATTTTTTTAGCTTTATATTGGAAGGAAGATTATTTTCGATTTATGGATTGTGGGTATGGCTGTTATTTGTAGGAAAAATGTATAGAAAATTAGTATGCATATATCGTTGTTCAAAAAACTATTTGCAAAATAATAGAAAGGTTTGTGTTGGTATTATTATAGATAAATAAAAAGACCACGTGCTCTGCAGGAGGTGCACGCAGTCTTTTTATAGTGTATTATGAAACTATGATTTGTTTATGAGTTCATGCTCATTAGGAATTCTTCATTGTCACGCGTATTTTCCAAACGGCTTTTTACAAAATCCATAGCTTCGATAGGATTCATATCTGCCAGATATTTACGCAGAATCCACATGCGGTCGAGTGTAGTCTTATCAAGCAATAAGTCATCACGGCGGGTGCTGGATGCAACGATATTGACAGCAGGGAAGATACGTTTGTTGCTAAGGTTGCGGTCGAGTTGCAACTCCATGTTACCTGTACCCTTGAATTCTTCGAAGATTACTTCATCCATCTTAGAACCGGTATCAATCAATGCGGTAGCGATAATGGTAAGTGAACCGCCGCCTTCGATGTTGCGTGCTGCTCCGAAGAAACGTTTGGGTTTATGTAATGCATTGGCATCTACACCACCCGACAATACTTTACCCGAAGCGGGGGAAACAGTATTGTATGCACGAGCCAATCGGGTGATGGAGTCTAAGAATATCACGACATCGTGACCACATTCTACCATGCGTTTTGCTTTTTCGAGCACGATACCTGCAATCTTGACGTGACGTTCTGCCGGTTCATCAAATGTAGAAGCGATAACTTCGGCATTGACACTGCGGGCCATGTCAGTTACTTCTTCAGGACGTTCGTCAATGAGCAGCATAATCATGTAGACCTCGGGGTGATTGGCAGCGATGGCATTGGCAATATCTTTCATCAAGATGGTCTTACCGGTTTTAGGTTGAGCCACAATCAGTGCACGTTGTCCTTTGCCGATGGGGGCGAACATATCTACCACACGGGCAGAAAGGTTATCACTGTAACCACCTTTGCAAAGTTTGAACTTTTCGTCGGGGAACAGCGGAGTGAGGTGATCGAATGGAACGCGATCGCGCACTAGTCCGGGGTCTAGACCATTGATTTTTTCTACTTTCACCAGCGGGAAGTATTTTTCTCCTTCTTTAGGTGGACGGATAGAGCCTTCGACTACATCGCCTGTCTTCAGACCAAATAGTTTGATTTGTGACTGTGACACATAAATATCATCTGGCGAAGAAAGGTAGTTGTAATCTGATGAACGAAGGAAACCATAACCGTCAGGCATGATTTCTAAAACACCGGTTCCTGTCAGAATACCTTCAAATTCGTAAGGCTTTTCTACCGACTTACGCTCGGGAGCCGATTGTTGGGGTTGCTGTGGAGATTCCAGGCCTTCTGTGTTGTTATTGTTGGTCGGACGCTGGTTGTTATAATTATTATTGTTGCGTTGATTGGGGTTGTTGTATCTCGGGTTTTGTTCGCGTGGTTGGCGAGGCTGGAATTTAGAAGCTGGAGTGACAGTGGGAACAGGTGCCTCATTTTTGGTTGCTTCAAACTTTCCAAGTAATTCAGTAGGAAGTTCAATCTTTTCCGAAGGGAGATCTTCAATTGGAATGAAGTCGTCTGTATCGCTATCGAAATCCAATTCGGGAAGAATTACCTCTTTTTCTTTCGGAGTATTGGTTGCCGAAACTTTTTGAGGAGTAGTGTTATTGGTTTCTTCTGCTGTTGTAGCAGGTTGTTCTTCTGTCTTGGCAGCAGTTTTATTCTTCGTACCCGGCTTGCGGCCTCTTTTCTTCGGCTCAGACTTTTCAACTGCTTCTGTTACTGTTTTTTCTTGGATGGGTTGAGCTGTCTCAACTGTGGAAACTACTTCTTTTTCAGCCTCTTCTGCGATGTGTGCAGCCGTTGTTGGAGTAGCTGCTTCTAGCTTTTGTACTTTATCTTTGGTGGCAGTATATACCTTGTCACCTTCTTTTTTAACACTGATACGTGATCTCTTTTTAGGCTGGTTTTCTTTGCGGTCTTCATTTACTTTGGCCGCTGCTACTTTTTTGGTTGCTCCGACTATTGCTTGTTCGTCCAGAATCTTATAAACGAGTTCTTCTTTTTTCAGAGACTCTGTTTTAGTGATACCCAACTCTTTGGCGATTGATTGTAATTCTGACAAGTCTTTGTCGTTTAATTGAATGATGTTATACATATAGTATATGTTATTAGTAAAATATTTTTTTATTGTGTAATCAAAGAACGCAATCGGCACATGAAATGTCTTGAGATCGCAGTTCATAATTTGTGATTACGGGATTTAATATGTTATAGATATTATATCGGAACGTAAACGAAACTTGCCAGATTGGCAAATTCTGCGTTTACTGATGCAAATGTAGCTGTTTTTTTTGAAAAACTCTTCAAATAGGAGAAAAAAATACCATATTTTTAAAATTAATAAAAAAAGACGCTTTAAAATATCGACCTATGTTTCTCTCGGTACCGATGTTAAATGAACGTAAAAAAAAGTCAGATTGTTTAGGCATATCTGTGTTTTATAGCGGAAAAAGTGCTAATTTAGCCCATGAAAATTTGATTTTTATTATTAAAACATTGAATAAACATGAAAAAAGTGATTTTTACAGAAAAGGCTCCTGCAGCTATAGGACCTTATAGTCAGGCGATTGAGGCAAATGGTATGGTATTTCTCTCAGGTCAGTTG
>OJOW01000511.1_pt1 | contig 11840 bp, 8 predicted proteins | sample 1598311 | NCBI WGS metagenome assembly OJOW01 (sample SAMN03922481, study PRJEB24848) | human gut metagenome | isolation source: stool sample | host: Homo sapiens | place: Germany | collected 2011-05
AATTATTTTTTGCTTTTATGTCTGTTCTTTCTTAGTCTTTTTTTACGTTTGTGTGTAGACATTTTATGTCTTTTTCTTTTCTTTCCGCTTGGCATAGCTTCAAAATTTTATGGGTTAATACTAAATGTTAATTATTTTTTTACTGATAGAGTAAATGTTTTTGCTGGTTTAAATGCCGGAATATTGTGTTCCGGAATAATAATGGTAGTATTCTTAGAAATATTACGAGCAGTTTTCTGCGCTCTTTTCTTTACAATGAAACTACCGAAACCACGGAGGTAGACATTCTCATCTTTCGACAAAGATTCTTTTACTGATCCCATGAACGCCTCAAGGGTTGCTAATACTGTTGCCTTGTCAATACCTGTGTTCTTGGCAATTTCGTTTACAATATCTGCTTTAGTCATTGCGCTAATAATTATTGTTATACGTTATCTTAAATTTTTGGACTGCAAATATATAGCTTTTCTGTATCTTTCGAAAATTTCTCGGGAATATTTTTTTAGAAAACTCGTGCTTTTTTGAGAGTTACGAGTCTTTTATACAGCTGTATGACGTGGTTTTTCTGTATATGTCGGGCAAATGTATTATTTTTGCAGCAAATTATAGACTGGATGAATTTGTTTGCAACTACAATAATTGACTGGTACAAGGAGAACAAGCGTGACCTGCCTTGGCGTGACACCAAAGACCCTTATAAGATATGGATTTCAGAAATCATTCTTCAGCAGACCCGTGTGGTGCAGGGGTATGACTATTACTGCCGTTTTATGGAGCATTTTCCGGATGTAGAAACACTGGCAAAGGCTTCGGAAGACGAAGTGATGAAGTGCTGGCAGGGGCTGGGCTATTATTCGCGTGCCCGTAACTTGCACGAAGCTGCGCGTACGATTGCCGAAAAAGGAGCTTTCCCCGTGCGTTATGAAGATGTAAGGGCATTGAAAGGGGTGGGAGACTATACGGCCGCAGCCATTTGTTCCTTTGCTTACGACATGCCGTATGCGGTGGTCGACGGGAATGTGTATCGCGTATTGTCCCGGTGGCTGGGCGTGGAAGAACCCATTGATACAGGAGCAGGGAAAAAACTGTATGCTTCGCTGGCCGATGAAATGATGGACAAGTCGCGTCCGGCATTGTATAATCAGGCCATCATGGATTTTGGGGCCTTGCAATGTGTGCCGTCATCGCCTTCCTGTCTGTTTTGCCCGCTTTCAGACAGTTGTGTGGCCCTGCAAAAGAATTTAGTGGACAAACTTCCCTGGAAAGCACGTAAAACGAAGGTATTAGACCGTTATTTTTCTTATATTTACGTGCGTGCAGGCGTGCATACATTTATAAAAAGGCGTGAAGCCGGAGACATCTGGCAGAATCTGTATGAGTTTCCGCTGATTGAAACGGAACAGGAAGTAGGAGAAGAAGAGATTTTCTCTCTTCCGGCATTCCGGGAACTGGTAGGTAACCGCTCCATACGTATGTTCCGCGTGGTATCTCCTGAGGTGAAACACGTGTTGTCACACCGGGTAATTCATGCCCGATGCTACGAAGTAGAATTGGAAGAGGAAGATGCTGTTCTTTCTGGATTTCAGCGCGTTCTGATTGACGATTTGCATAAATTCCCGGTGTCGCGCTTGATATCTCGTTTTTTTTCGTTACTTTTGAAACCAAATTATAAAAAATAAAATCATGTCATTGAATAAAGTACAATTGATTGGAAATGTAGGGAAAGACCCTGAAGTAAGATATTTGGACAGTGGAATGGCTGTGGCTACTTTCCCGCTGGCTACCACAGACCGTGCTTATACGCTGGCCAATGGCACACAGGTGCCTGAACGTACGGAATGGCATAACATCGTGTTATGGAAAAAATTGGCTGAAACAGCCGAAAAATATGTGCACAAAGGCGATAAGCTGTATATTGAAGGAAAAATCCGTACTCGTTCATACGACGACCAGAATGGAGTGAAACGTTATGTGACGGAAATTTTTGGTGACAATATGGAAATGCTGACTCCTCGTGCTGCACAGCCTGCTGCCCCTGCACAACCACAGGCTGCTTCGCCGGTTGCCGCTGCTGCTCAACCTGAGAACAATCCTTCGGATGATCTGCCGTTTTAATCTCAGGCGGTCTTAAATAGATGTTTAACTACAGGTAGATAGAATGGACCCTGACTCGTGTTTGCTCCGCTGGACGGAGCTTTGTGACGGAATTACCGTAATGCCCCTTTCGTTAGGGGCTGCTTTTGCTTTGCTGCTGGCCCTTGCGTTATTATATACTTCGGGCTTTGTTTCTGCTTCTGAAATAGCTTTCTTTTCGTTATCTCCTTCTGACTTGAACGATATAGAGGAGGAGAATCATCCTTCTGACTCTAAAATCAAGGCCTTGCTTGATGATTCAGAGTGTCTGCTGGCCACTATTCTGATTTCGAATAACTTTGTCAATGTGACGATTATCATGCTGTTGAACTATGTGTTTGCCAGTGTGATTGATTTTGGAGAGGCAAAAATTCTGGAGTTTTTGATTGTAACGGTCGTATTGACCTTCTTGCTGTTGCTGTTCGGAGAAATTATGCCGAAAATTTATTCAGCACAGCACACTTTACCTTTTGCCCGTAAGGCTGCTCCCGTAGTGACGGTCTTGCGCACCGTGTTCTGGCCTATTTCTTCATTGCTGGTCCGGTCTTCTTTTTTCATCAACCGATTTTCACAGAAACGGAAAGTCCGGAACCTGTCGGTCAATGAACTTTCTCAGGCGCTGGAATTGACGGATATTCAGGAAACACCGGAAGAAAACAACATGCTGGAGGGAATCATCCGTTTTGGAGAAGAAACGGCGAAGGAAGTAATGACTTCCCGTCTGGATATTGTGGATTTGGAAATACATTCTACCTTTTCGGAGGTATTGAAGTGTATCAATGAAAACGGATATTCACGCATTCCGGTGTATGAAGAAACGCGTGACCATATCAAAGGAATTCTGTATATCAAGGATTTGCTTCCTTATCTGGATAAGGGTGAGGATTTCAAATGGCAGAACCTGATTCGCCCAGCCTTGTTTGTGCCTGAAAATAAGATGATTGGCGATTTGCTGCGTGATTTTCAGACGAACAAGATTCACATCGCCGTAGTGGTGGATGAGTTTGGAGGTACGTCGGGCATCGTGACGATGGAGGACATCATCGAGGAGATTGTCGGAGAAATCAATGATGAATACGATGAGGAAGAACGCACGTACGTGAAACTGACGGAAAACGTGTATGTGTTCGAAGGAAAGACTCTGCTGTCGGACTTTTATAAGATTATCAAGGATAGTGAGGAGGTATTTGAAGATGTCTCAGGGGATGCGGATTCACTGGCCGGCCTTCTGCTGGAGTTGAAGGGAGAGTTCCCCGTGTTGCATGAGATTATCAATTACCAGAATTACCGCTTTGAGATTCTGGAGATGACTTCGCGTCGTATCCAGAAGGTGAAAGTGACCATCTTGCCTGTGGCTCAGGAAGAAGATGAGGTGAAGGAGAAATAACTATGCCACTGCTGAAGACTTGGACGGAGGAAAATGGCCGATGGGGAATCTGGCAGGTGACGGAAACGTTGGAGGAACTTTATGCCTGTCTGTCGGACGACGTGGTGCGGCAAGAACTTGAACGTCTGAAAGCTCCTTCCCGGAAAATGGAATACCTGGCAGTCCGTGTGCTGCTGAAAACGATGTTGGGGAAAGAAGTGCGGATTGGACATGAACCTTCCGGAAAGCCGTTTCTGACAGGAGGGGAGTATCATGTATCCATTTCTCATACGAAGGGATATGTGGCAGTTGGGCTGCATGAGTCTGCCCAGCCCGGCATTGATATTGAAGCTTATGGCGGGCGGGTACGGAAGGTAGAATCCCGCTTTGTCAGGGAAGACGAAATGCCGGAAAGAGAACGGATGGAGTCGCATGAAGAATTATATCAGCTGCTCTTGCACTGGTCGGCCAAGGAAACCATGTACAAAGTGCTCGATATGGCAGAAGTGGATTTCCTGCAACACCTCAAAGTGTGTCCTTTTAAACTATCTTCTTCCGGAACGTTTACGGGTGAATCATATCGGAAAGCGGACAAGGCCCGTTTCCTGATTCATTACCTGATATATCCTGAGTTTGTCTGTACCTACTGCCTGAATACCGAGGCTTGTAGAACAAACAACGGATGAGTTTGTTTATGAAAGAAAAAAGATGAACAAGAAATTACGTAAAACAATTCGGCTGACGGCCATTTCGTTAGGAGCGTTACTGACTGTATTCTTGTTGGCCGTAACCATCGTGGTGAATTTTATTTTTACACCGGAAAAGTTGACACCGGTGGTGTTGAATGTGGCCAATCAGTCATTGAATGCCCGTTTGCAGATGAAAAGCGTGGAACTGACCTTCTTTTCCACCTTTCCTCGATTCGGACTGAAGGTGACGGATGGAGTATTGGTGTCTAAAGCCATTAATGACAAGTTGTGGCAGAAGACAGATTCACTGGTTTCTTTCAAGAAATGTGTGGTAGTGGTGAATCCGGTGGATTATCTGCTGCATGATAAAATCAGCCTGCGCTATCTGGGACTGGAGGATGCGTCGGTATATGCCTTCAAGAACAAGGAAGGAAAAAGCAACTGGGACATTGTGAAGAGTACGGAAGAGGCTGTGGAAGAAGATACGACATCGCAGAAGCCTCAGATTCAGGAAATAGACATAAACCGTGTGGCCTTGAAGCGTACGAACGTGACGTTCGACGACAGGGATACAAGGGTATATGCCCGCGTGCAGAACTTGAACATGAATCTGAAAGCTTCCTTGAAGAAAGATTATTCCATGCTGGCGCTGGAGTATGACAACGAAAATCTGCTCTTCTGGCAGGACGGACAGTTGTTGGTGAATCACCTGGCTGTAGGACTGAATGCGGATATGCAACTGGACCGTGTTTCCCGACGGCTCACGCTGAAGGATACGGGACTGACATTAAATGGAATAGCCCTTGACTTGTCGGGGACCCTCGGACGGGATACGATTGGCGGACCGGCTTCGGTGGATTTGACCTATAAGTTGCATGCCCCGTCGCTGGAAACCGTGTTTAATATGATTCCGGAGAGTGTGCTGAAGCGTCAGGAACTCACTGCCAAAGGGGAGGTTACGTTAGAAGGAACCTTGAAAGGACATTATGGCAAACAGCAGATGCCGGAAGCCACACTTCACATGAGCATTAACCAGGCCTCGGCGAAGTATGCTGACTTGCCCTACGGTATTGACGACCTGACAGCGGAATTCAGCGGGTACGTTGATTTCATGCGCCGCAAGCCCTCGTATGCCGATTTGAAGATATTCCGTTTCAAGGGAGCTCACACCGATATCTTGGCCGACGGAAAGGTGGAAGATTTGTTGGGTGACCCTGACATCACTTTTCATACCCGTTCGGAAATAGACCTTACGGCACTGGCCAAGACTTTCCCCTTGCAGGAAGGAGTGTCGATAGGTGGTCGGGTGGGAGCCGACTTCCGCTTGCATTGTCGCTTGTCGACTATTCAGAAGCAGGACTGGGGGCGTGTTCGTTTGAAAGGAAAGCTGGATATGCAGGACATGTTCTTGCGCGATACCAAGAAGAATTTTGAATTTACCAGCCAGGCCGCTCTCCGTTTTATTGGCGAAGACAATCTTGCCGCACAAATGAACATTCGCAAGGCTTCCTTGCGTACTGCAGCTATTTCTGCCAATCTGGATGAATTGAACGCCACCGTCCGGTCTACGAATCCGCAGGATACGACCCGTCTGATTGACGTGGAATGTAAATTGCAGATGAGTCGCCTGAAAGGAGAAATGGGCGATTCGTTGAAGGTGTTCAGTAAAAAGGCAAAGGCTTCTTTGCACCTGCAGCCGGGCAAACTGAATCCGGCCATGCCGAATATAAAGGTAGCCTTGGAGACTGATACACTTTTCTGCCGTATGGGCGATATGAAAATGGGCATGGACAAGGGAGGCTTTAACTTGACGGCTGAAAAGGTACGCGATTCAGTATGGCTTCCCAAGGGAATTGTCGGATTCAATCGATTGACTTTAAGAACCCCTGAACTGGCTTTGCCAGTGAGAATGCGAAAAACGGCCGTAACGGTAGGCGATAGAGTCATCACCTTGAAAAATGCCAGTATGCGCATCGGACGTTCCAACTTGACGGCAAGCGGATCGGTTTACGGTCTGTATGCAGCAATGAAGAAAGGAAAAATGTTGAAGGCCAACCTGGAAATCGCTTCCCGTAACCTCGATTGCAACCAGTTGATTAATGCACTGAATTTCCCGCAAGATACGCTTCAGGCAGAGACCGACACGGTATCGTCGGCAGAACCGATGCAGTTGTTTGTCATTCCGAAGAACATTGATTTCGAGTTGAAGACCAACCTGAAAAAGGTGACTTACGGAAATATGGTGTTTGAAAATGTGCAAGGAGCGGTAGACATTCGCAATCAGGCGGTTTATCTGAAAAAGCTGACCATGCGTGGACTGGAAGCAGACCTGGAAACCACGTTGGTATATCGTGCCCGCAGAAAAACAAGAGGCTATGCCGGTTTTGATTTCCGTTTGCGCAAGGTAAATATCGGTAAGTTGGTCGATTTCATTCCTTCGCTTGATACGATTGTACCGATGCTCCGTTCCTTCAAGGGAATGGTCGATTTTGATGCTACGGCCGAGGCTGTGCTTGATTCCAACCTGAACGTGAAGATACCAAGTCTGAAAGCGGCCATGCACATCAAAGGCGACAGTCTGGTACTGATGGATGGAGAAACCTTTGCTGAAATATCCAAGACGCTGATGTTCAAGAACAAGAAACGGAATGTGTTCGACAGTATTTCGGTCAACCTGACCGTGCAGGACGGCAATGTGACGGTATACCCGTTCTTACTTCAGATAGACCGTTACAAGGCGGCTGTGGGAGGAACCCAGGGTTTGGACATGAACTTTAACTATCACATCTCTGTGCTGAAATCGCCGCTGCCGTTCAAGGCGGGAGTGAACATTACCGGAAATCTGGACAAGATGAAAATCCGTATCGGCAAGGCGAAGTATAAAGATGCAGTTACGCCTGTGGAAATCCGGAAAGTGGACAGCACGCGTGTGAACATGGGGCAGGAGATTATTCATAGCTTTGAGCGCGTGATAAGCCGTACGTACAGAGGTAAACTTCCGCAAGGTGCTGAGTGAGGTAAGTTTGCATATTTATCTGAATAATTGTATATTTGCGAACTAGAGACAGAATTTTATGAGTATTAACACTATTAATTATTAAAATCTTCATTAACTTATGTTTAGTAAACATCCTAAAGGGCTGGTAGCCGCATCGTTGGCCAATCTGGGAGAACGTTTCGGTTTCTATACCATGATGGCGATTCTGGTGCTTTTCTTACAGGCGAAGTTCGCATTGAGCGGAACAGAAGCCGGATGGATTTATTCCACTTTTTATTTTTCAATTTACATTCTGGCGTTGGTCGGTGGTGTGATTGCCGATAAGACGCGAAATTACAAGGGAACCATCTTGATTGGTATTGTCTTGATGGCATTGGGCTACGTATTGCTGGCCATTCCTTCTCAGACTCCGGTAGTGAATAAGGCATTGATGCTGACAGTTACATGCGGAGCTTTGTTTATCATTGCATTTGGAAACGGACTGTTTAAAGGAAACCTTCAGGCGCTGGTAGGTCAGATGTACGACGACCCGAAGTACTCCAGCCTGCGTGACTCAGGTTTCTCCTGGTTTTATATGTTCATCAATATCGGTGCGATTTTTGCTCCTCCTGCTGCGGTAGGTGTACGTAACTGGTGGTTGAGCCATAACGGTTTTGCATATAATCCTGATCTTCCCGGATTGTGTCACGGACACCTGGCCGGCACATTGCAGCCGCAGGCAGCCGAAACGTATCAGACACTGGTTAATGAGGTAAGCGGTGCTCCTGTAACCGACCTGACTCAGTTTGCCAACGATTACCTGAATGTGTTCTCTACAGGATTCCATTACGCATTTGCGGTAGCGATTGTGGCTATGCTGGTATCTTTGATTATTTATGTGGTGAACAAGAAACGCTTCCCGGACCCGAGCAAGAAGGTAGCTGACAAATCTGCTGCTTCTGTTGCTACGGTAGAAATGAGTGCACTGGAAGTAAAACAGCGCATCATGGCTCTGTTTGCCGTATTCGGTGTGGTAATTTTCTTCTGGTTCTCATTCCACCAGAATGGTTTGACCTTGACATTCTTTGCGAAAGAATATACTGACCTGAACTTGTTTGGTATGCCTATTACTGCCGAGCTGTTCCAGTCACTGAATCCGTTCTTTGTAGTATTCCTTACTCCGGTAGTCATGGCGGTATTTGCTCGTCAGCGTGCGCGTGGCAAGGAACCTTCTACACCCAAGAAGATTGCCATTGGTATGGGAATTGCCGCTACAGGCTTTATTATCATGGCAGTAGGTTCATTTGTAAGTGACCTGCCTTTGCATCAGGATATTGTAGCAGCAGGAACTTCACCGGTTAAAGTAACTCCGCTGTTGCTGATGGCTACTTATCTGGTATTGACCATTGCCGAGTTGTACATTTCTCCGCTGGGAATTTCTTTCGTATCGAAGGTAGCTCCTCCGAAGTATCAGGGTATCATGCAAGGTGGCTGGCTGGGTGCTACTGCCATCGGTAACCAGTTGCTGTTCATCGGAGCTGTGTTGTATGAATCTATTCCAATCTGGATGACATGGACGGTATTCGTAGTAGCTTGCTGCATTTCTATGTGTACCATGTTGTTCATGTTGAAATGGCTGGAACGTGTAGCAAAATAAATTTCTCGAAATAGAATTTACTTGTGGAATCCCTCATGCGGTTGCATGGGGGATTTTTTATGGGCGATTTTGAGAATTTGTGAAATTCTGAAAATTATTTGAGTTGGATTTGAGACTTACAATTATAATTACAATATTTGCGGTGGTAAAATTAAAAAGAGTATGCCTATTATTACACGTAAGATAGAATTGAAAATCGTAAAAGATGGATTGACAGATGAAGAATATGACCAACAATGGAAATATCTTTATCAGATAAACAATACAATTTATCTGGCTGCCAACAGAATCTCTACTCATTGCCTTTTTAACGATGAGTATGAAATGCGATTGAAATTACATATGCCACGGTACAAGGAAATAGAGAAAGAACTGAAAAAACTGGATTCGGATAAAAAAACATCGGATAAAGAGATACGAGACAGGCTGCTTAATGAAAGAAAAGAACTTGATGAAGATGTAAAAAATAAAAAGAAGGATTTTCTTCAGTGTTCCAAACAGAATTCCACCTATCAATTGGTATCGAAAGAATTTAAACAGTATATACCAAGCGATATATTGGCAAATTTAAACCAAAAGATTCAAGAAAATTACAATAATAACCAAAAGAAGATAGAGTCAGGTGAAAGGGCTTTAAGTACTTACAAGAAAGGTATGGAAATTCCATTTTCCATAAGAGAAAATAAAAGGTTAAAACTTTTTATAAAAGAGGAAGGAATCTATCTTAAATGGTTTAAAGAAATACTTTTCAGGCTTGAGTTTGGAAAAGACGCAAGCAATAACCGCTGTATTGTTGAAAGACTGATAGAAAGCGACAAGCAACAAAAGAAAAAGGGTGAAGATTATGTAGCCAATAATTCTTCTATAAAGCTTGTAAAAAATGGAAGGAATACAAGAATATTCCTGTTGCTGTCTATTGACATTCCTGCTAAGAAACAAGTGTTGGATAAGGACGTGGTGTTAGGTGTAGATTTGGGTATCAAATGTCCGTTATACCTTGCTATCAACAAGAATGACAATTTCAAGATGCAGATTGGCGATATAGAACATTTTCACAATCAGCGAACAATGTTTCAGAAACGTTTTAAAAGTTTGCAGAAACTAATGTGTACCCAAGGTGGACACGGACGAAAGAAGAAACTGGAGCCTTTGGAAAAGCTGAAGGAAAAAGAGCGTAATTGGGTGCATACACAAAACCATGTTTACAGCCGTGAGGTTATAAAGCAGGCTTTAAAACAGAATGCCGGAACTATCCACATGGAGTCATTGAAAGATTTCGGAAAAGGTAAGGAAGGTTATGTAAAAGACGAGTATAAGTATCTGCTTCGTTATTGGTCGTATTACGAACTGCAAAGTATGATAGCATATAAAGCGAAATTGGAAGGTATTGAAGTGAAATATATTGACCCTGCATATACCAGCCAGACATGCAGCTATTGCGGAGAACGTGGAGAACGTAAGAAGCAAGAAGAATTTGTTTGTACGAATCCCCAGTGTAAACGACGAGGAGAGAAAATAAATGCAGACTTTAATGCTGCAAGAAATATTGCGATGAGTAAAAAAATCGTAGAAAGATAATTAGAGAAGAATTTTTCTAATAGGGGCTGCTGGAAGTCCTTAACCTGAGATAGAAAACTATACTCAGGAAGTACGTCAAAACATTGAAATTGACAAGCTTAGAACAAACAGTTGGTTTTATTATTGTTTTGAATGGTATATCCAACAACCGAAATCGCATTAAAATTGTTTCTAAAGTTGGTTTTATTATTGTTTTGAATGGTATATCCAATTAGACAGCAGTGAGCGCGATTTTCTGGCGGGTTGATTTTATCATTGTTTTGAATTGTATATCCAACTGAAAGGAACATTGATTGAACTGCTCAGAGTTGGTTTTATTATTGTTTTGAATGGTATATCCAACAACCGAAATCGCATTAAAATTGTTTCTAAAGTTGGTTTTATTATTGTTTTGAATGGTATATCCAATTAGACAGCAGTGAGCGCGATTTTCTGGCGGGTTGATTTTATCATTGTTTTGAATTGTATATCCAACTGAAAGGAACATTGATTGAACTGCTCAGAGTTGGTTTTATTATTGTTTTGAATGGTATATCCAACAATTTGAACAAAGATAGCGAAATAATTTAGGTTGGTTTTATTTTTTTGAATGGTATATCCAACTATAAAGTTGTCTGCGATGATGTGCGCATGGGGGTTGATAATAGGGGGTGGATTTAGTTAATAACACTTTGATACAATCCACTAATTTATAAGCCTGTTCACTTTTCAAGTCAATTAATAAGGGACTGCGTGACTGAAAAGAGAACAGGCCTATTATTACTTTACTTAACATAGGGTGTGCTTAATTTATCAATATATGTTTTCGTTGATATTATATTCCTTCTTCAAATACAATGAGTTGATACTTTTCTGTATTGTAAAATCATTTTGATTACTTTTTTAGGAGGTAAGTATTCGGCCAACTACAGGTATTAAACCTTTATATACAACAATAGCGACTGTCACTATGAACCTAATAATATCAGCCGCTATTGTTTTGTTGAACCCATATGTTACAATTTATATCAGTTACAAGATTCCTCCTTTTGCCTTGTCAGTACACATTCCGGATGTTTCAACTTCCATTTATGTGGAAGTAGATTCAAAAGTTCTTCTTGGGTTGCCTTTTTGTGATAAGGCATTTGTGCGATAACATCGTTCAGGTATACCCTGGGATTTACCCCGTGCGCCTTACATGTGGCCAGCAGAGAACATATGACAGACATATTAACCGCAGCTTCGTGATTACCACAGAAAAGAAAATTTTTTCTGCTCAGAGTGATGGGCCGTTGGACATTTTCCGCCAGATTGTTGTCCCAGTACAGGCGGCCATCGTCCAGACATCTCATAATATTATCCCATTTGGTATAGGCATATGTTATGGCCTTGCCTGTCAAAGAACTTGGACTGTATTTAATTCCTTCTGTCTCCATCCATACCTTCATTGCCTCCATGATT
>OJOW01000528.1_pt1 | contig 11482 bp, 10 predicted proteins | sample 1598311 | NCBI WGS metagenome assembly OJOW01 (sample SAMN03922481, study PRJEB24848) | human gut metagenome | isolation source: stool sample | host: Homo sapiens | place: Germany | collected 2011-05
GCAGCGTCAGATGTGTATAAGAGACAGCTCTATGGCTATAACGCGCTTGCCCATGGCATCAACTATTTCTTTATCGTGAGTTGCCATGACAATCGTAGTTCCTTCAGCATTAATTTCCTTAAAGATTTCCATAATATCCCAGCTTGTTTCCGGGTCCAGGTTACCTGTAGGTTCGTCGGCAATTACCATAATAGGATCGTTGACAATAGCACGGGCAATAGCGATACGCTGCTGCTCGCCGCCGCTCAGCTCATTAGGATAAGCATCGGCACGGTGACGCAGGCCGACAAGATCCAATACGTTCAACACTCTGCGCTTAATCTTGCGGCGCGGTGTTTCTATTACCTCCATAGCAAAAGCTACGTTTTCATAAACAGTACGGTCCGGAAGCAGACGATAATCCTGGAAAATTATGCCCAGCTGACGCCTCATATACGGAATCTCATTCGGTGTCAGCGATAAAATATCCACGCCATTAACAAAAATGCTGCCCGTGGTCGGCAGAACCTCACGGAACAGCATTTTGATAAAGGTAGACTTACCAGCGCCGCTAGGTCCTACAACAAAGACGAATTCGCCTGGTTCAATATGAATATCGACGTTCTGCAAGGCAACAGACCCACCGGGATATACCTTGCTTACATCAGTCATTTTCAGCACTACCTTCAATCTCCTCTCAATTTAATAAATCAAAGGCTTCCTTTGCATTTAAAAAAGCTTTCGCTCTCAATGTATCCAAAAGTCCATGAGCAGCATTGGCAGAGGCCAGCGCCTTGCGCGCAGATGCAACTACCTGCGCAGCCTGCAGTGTTTCCACAGCTCCTGCGCTGATGCCGTTAATGTCTTTAACAAAGCCGTCAATTTTAGGGTCATAGGATACAGCCACAAAAGGCAGTTCCATAACTGCAGCAAAAATCAGTGCATGCAGACGCATACCGATAAGCAGATTAAAGTTACCCATCAGCGACAAAAACTGCTCGGTATCACATCCGGTTGCCAAAACAGTACTGTCTGCCTTGCTCCTCATAAAGTGCTGTAATCTGTTGCAGGCAGCCACATCCACAGGATATTGCAGCGGCAGCAGCACAATATGTGCCTTATATTCCCTAGCCAGAATATCCGCAGCCTTAGCCAGCTCCAGCAGGTACTTATCATCCTCCTGCCATTTACGTACACTTATAGCTATCAGCATTTTATCTTGCGGCACCCCAAACTGCTGCAGCAGCTCGAGTCCTTTTTCCTTACTCTCCTGCGGCAAAGTCAGCACAGAATCGGCTGTCAGCTGCACCTTTTCCGCCGGCACACCGATGCGACGCAGTTCATACAAAGAATCTTGATCACGCACGGTAATTAAATCCACCCGGCTGCAGATAAATTTAGTCAGCCTGCGCATAAGTCTGTTATGGATAGGTCCTATCCCCTGACCGAAAAGCATGACCTTTTTTTTGAGCAACAGGCCCAAAGCCAGGATAAACAGATAATATAACAGACTGCGCTTGCTGGTAACATCCTGCAGCAGACTGCCACCGCCGCTGAGCAGCAGGTCGCAGTCCATGAGGGCAGCAAAAATTTTGCAAAAGCTGAAACGATGAAGAGAATTCACCTTGTGTCTTGCGGCAGTAGCGGGCGGATTTCCTGAGATAACCGTCAGTTCCACGGTCTTTTCCGTACTGCGCAATGCCTTAATGATCGCGGTCAGCATAGCTTCATCTCCGGCATTAGCAAATCCATAGTATCCGGAAATCACGATCTTACTCATTCTTCAAGGTATCTCCTTCTAAACTTAACAACTAAAGGCAACAGCATGCCAAGCACCAGTACAGCGATTACGCCGAACACAACGCCAACAGCATAACCGTCGAGAGCACGTACAAAGCTCATAACAACCGGTGTACGCATATGACAGAAGGTCTGCACCAGACTGCCCTGTCCGATAACGGCAGCACAAGTAAGTACAAACTGCCACCAACGTGGTGCACAACGGTAAACAGCAAGCACTGCCACGAAAAATGCCGGATGACCGATCATAAATTCTTTTTCGCGCGGACGTGCATACATCAGCTGCTCTAAGAAAGCACGCATCTTCAATTCAATTGCCGGCACAGGCACACCGCCAGTGTGACCGCTGCGACCGACAAAATAATAAGCAATAAACAGCAGCACCACAAGCACTGCTACATGGCGGAAGGTAATCTCTGTATCAAGCAGACCGTTCAGGCGCTCCCACAGAGTTTTCAAGCCTTTGCCTACAACCTGCAGCAGGTCATAGCGTTTCATAAAGAGAACTGCTGTTAGCATAACCGGCAGAATAAAGGTTAATTTTACGCCGCGGTAAATATCAATTTCCAACAGGAAGCGGCTGTCTGTCAAAATAGCCGACAGGAAGGCTGCACCCACCAAAGACAAAGCAATAGCCAGCGCCAGCTGCCAGATACCGTTCCAGCAAATAGCAAGCAGACTGTGCTTATCACTCGTATTTTTATCCCAAATGTTAAAGATAACATTCATCGAAAGCACCGGGAAAACACTTGCTGCCGCCAAAGCCAGCAGCTGACGCGTAAACAGGCCGCGGCCGATAAACAGCAGTGCCAAAGCTCCGGCAGAAAAAACAGCCCACAGTGCTATTTGCTGCTTACCGCCCAGGTTAAAGAGCAACGCAAGATACAGCACTACACTGGCGGCAATCGCCAATACAATAGGAATAAAGCTTACCTTAGCGGGGAAGTACGGTGCAAAGCCATCTTTGTTTTCGGCGCTGAAAACACCTGCTTCGCCGATAGTATAACCACGCGCTTCAACGCTGGCCTTAATATCACGCACATACTTCAGGTTAGTCTTCATAATATCCTGACCACCCTCAGGCATCAGGAAGGGACGGATATAGTTCACGCGGATATTGCGCTCCTCGTCCGTCAGCGCCCACCGGCGCAAAGCCTCGCCCACGCTGATTTTCTTTTGCTCGGTCGGGTCGATAACATAGGAACGGGCAGCCTTATAGTCATTGAACTCAGCCAAAGGCAACAGACCATCGATTTTGGCAAACTGCAGCTGGGTGTAATGCTCCAGCATTACCAGCGTCATGTTGTTTTCCTTCATGCGCTCGCCCAAATGCTGCATTTTATTAGGATAACCCACAACCTCGGTGCCGCAGGGCATCAGAGCATCAACCGGTACACCTGCTTCTTTAATGCGGGCAAAAATGCTGTCAATCTGCTCATCCGTTACATCCACATAATTTTGCGGACGTACGATAATTTTGAAGCCCAACGCAGCAACCTTACGCATATCCTGCACCGGCAAGCCTAAAGGAGCCTGCAGCAGTCCCTGAGGCTCATCGTATTTACCATCAGGCAGAAGTGTAGTGCTGCCTTTGATTTTGATAATACGCGGATTTTCACTTACAACCTTTACACGGTCAGCACCGTAGCGCAGGCACAAATCCTGCTCTACATCATCTAAGACAGACTGCTTGTCAGTAGCAGCAACGTAAGCAGCATTTTCTTCAACATCGCCGGCTCCCACATTAGCGAAAACACCCATGCCTGAACCAAGCGCAGCTGCCTGACGCAGCTCACCGCCAGTTACCATCCGGAGTTCGCCGTTTTTAGTCAGGCGCTCCAACGTAGTATCGAAAATCATCAGCGAGTTGATGCCTGCATCCTTAAACTGACGCAGTACATCCTCCTCCGGCAGGCCCTGCAAAGCGGCCAGCTTACGTAAGCCCTCGTACTCCATAGCCATTTCTACAGTATTGTTTTTTTGTTCAACATCGTGACGGACAACGTTCAGCCATAAGGCACAAACCAGACCGATTACGATTACTGCCAAAAGCAAAGGATTATATCGGCTTTTCATAAAATTCACCTGTCCAGACCTCGCTTTATTAAACCTTTTTCTGCTGACTGCGCAGATATGCTTCTACGAACGGCATCAGATCGCCATCCATAACAGCCTGAATGTTACCGGTTTCGCAGCCGGTACGATGGTCCTTAACCATAGTATATGGCTGGAACACATAGGAACGGATCTGGCTGCCCCATTCGATATTCTGGTAATCACCGGCAATATCGCTGACAAGAGCATCCTGCTTAGCCTTTTCATATTCATATAATTTTGCACGCAGCATCTGCAGGCAGCGCTCACGGTTCTGAATTTGGGAACGCTCATTCTGACATTGAACAACGATACCCGTCGGTTCATGTGTCATACGTACAGCAGAGGACGTTTTGTTGACGTGCTGACCGCCGGCACCGCTGGAACGGTAAACATCGACGCGCACCTCATCCATATTAATATTTACATCAACAGTATCATCCAGCTCCGGCATTACGTCTACCGCAGCAAAGGAGGTATGACGGCGGGCATTGGCATCAAACGGAGAAATGCGCACCAGACGGTGTACACCCTTTTCAGAGCGCAAGAAGCCATAAGCATTATGGCCGTTAACCTGAATGGTAGCACTTTTTACACCAGCCTCATCACCCGGCTGATAGTCGAGCATTTCCAACGCAAAGCCGTTTTGCTCCGCAAAACGGGTAAACATACGCAGCAGCATACTGGTCCAATCCTGCGCTTCGGTGCCGCCGGCACCTGCATGCAGTGTCAGGATAGCATTATTGGCATCATATTCACCGCTGAGCAGCATACCCAGCTCCAAATGCTCCAGCTCGCTGCGGCATTTTGCCAGCAGCTCATCCATTTCAGGAAGCAGGCTTTCATCATTTTCTTCGGCAGCCATCTCCTGCAAAGCTTCCAAATCGTCAACACCTGCGCTTAATTTATGGAAACCGTCAACCTCTTCCTTTAAGCTGTTAACGTCCTGCGCAGTTTTTTGTGCCTTTTCCGGATCATCCCAAAAAGTAGGATCACCCATTTTATGTTCTAATTCTGCAATACGATCTTCTTTGACAGCGATGTCAAAGAGATCCCCTCATTTCCTCTAATTTTGCTTGCAGATTTGTAATTTCAGGCTTATATTCTTCAATCAACAAAATTCCTCACAACCTTTCGTGTAGCAAATATTAGTTATTTACGGCCTCAGCCGTTTTGCCGAGTTCTTGCAAACAAGGCTAAAGTAAGTCAGCAGCAAAAGCTGCTGACTTAAAAAATTATTTCTTGGGTTCAGCTTTCAAATTACCCTCGTCACCCTCGGGAGTCGGGTTATTGGTGGAAGCATTTTCCAGCGGGTCTTCAACCTGCGGCTGGGTAATAACATTGACGCGGTAAATGTAACGAACAACGTCTTCCTTGATAGCCTCCATCATAGCTTCAAACATGTCATAAGCTTCAAATTTGTACTCAACCAGCGGATCCTTCTGACCATACGCACGCAGGCCAACGCCTTCACGCAGCATATCCATAGCATCCAGATGCTCCATCCAGTGGTTGTCTACAACCTTCAGCATAACCAGATTTTCCAGCTCGCGCATCAGCTCAGGACCGATTGCGTCCTCACGTGCCTGGTAGTTGTCATCAGCAACCTTCTGCAGATATTCAGCCAGCTCTTCACGGCTGAGGTTTTGCAGATAATCTACAGTCAGCAGACCACGCGGAGCATAAAAATCCTCAGCGTAGTTAATCAGAGCCTGCAGATCCCAGTCCTCAGAGTAAACCTCAGGCGGTGCGTACATGGTCATAGTACGTTCAACGGTTTCATCAACCATTTCTTTGATGGTATCCTTAAGATTTTCCTGATGCAGGATTTTATGACGCTGAGAGTAAATAACCTCACGCTGCTGGTTCATAACATCGTCATACTCCAAGACATGCTTACGAATGCTGAAGTTACGTGCTTCAACCTTCTTCTGCGCATTTTCAATGGACTTGGTAACAAGGCTGTGTTCAATCGGCTCATCGTCCTCCATGCCCAGCTTGTCCATAATGCCGGCAATATTATCACTGCCGAACAGACGCATCAGATCATCCTCCAGGCTCAGGAAGAACTTGGAAGAACCGGGGTCACCCTGACGGGCGCAACGGCCACGCAGCTGGTTATCGATACGACGGCTTTCATGACGCTCGGTACCGATAATGTGCAGACCGCCCAACTCAGGAACGCCTTCACCCAAGGTAATATCGGTACCACGGCCGGCCATGTTGGTAGCAATGGTTACGGCGCCGTATTGGCCTGCATGAGAAATAATCTCAGCCTCTTTTTCATGGTACTTCGCATTCAGCACGTTATGCGGAATGTTGCGGCGTTTGAGCATAGCGCTCAGCTCTTCGGATTGAGCAATGGAAGTAGTACCAACCAGTACCGGACGGCCGGACTTATGGCATTCTTCAATCTCGTTGACTGCTGCCTTGTATTTAGCAATACGTGTTTTATAGATAACATCAGGATAGTCAATACGGATCATCGGCTTATTGGTAGGTACAACAACAACCGGCAGATTATAAATCTTCTGGAACTCCTGCTCCTCGGTCTTAGCGGTACCGGTCATGCCGGCGAGCTTTTTGTACATACGGAAGTAGTTCTGGAAGGTAATAGTTGCCAGTGTCTGGCTTTCGCGTTCTACCTTTACGCCTTCCTTAGCTTCGATAGCCTGATGCAGGCCTTCGGAGAAACGACGGCCGAACATCAGACGGCCGGTAAATTCATCAACGATGATAACCTGGCCATCCTTAACCACATAATCGCGGTCGCGGTGCATCAAAGCCTTAGCCTTCAGAGCGCACATAATCTGGTGGGAATAGTCCACGCCATGCTCATTGTCATACAGGTTGCCGATGCCCAGCATTTTTTCTGCCTTGGCAATACCCTTTTCGGTAGGTGCTACCTGTTTTTGTTTTTCATCAACAGTGTAATCCTCGCCCTCTTCCATGTTGGCAACAACACGGGCCAAAACCTGATACAGCTCGGTAGATTTTTCACCGGGGCCGGAGATAATCAGCGGGGTACGCGCTTCGTCAATCAGGATACTGTCGACCTCATCGACGATACAGTAATTCAGCTCACGCTGAACCATCTGATTTTCATCAACTACCATGTTATCACGCAGGTAGTCAAAGCCGAATTCATTATTGGTGCCGTAAGTAATATCTGCAGCATAAGCAGCCTTACGGTCGGGGAAGTCCATATCATGCACAATCAGGCCTACAGACAGACCGAGGAACTTGTAAATACGGCCCATATCCTCGCTGTCGCGGCGTGCCAGATAATCATTGACAGTTACAACATGCACGCCCTTGCCGGTCAGTGCGTTCAGATATACAGGCGCAGTAGCTACCAGAGTTTTACCTTCGCCGGTACGCATCTCGGCAATTTTGCCGCGATGCAGCACTACACCACCGATTAACTGTACATCAAAATGACGCATGCCGGTAACACGTCTGGACGCTTCACGGACAACGGCAAATGCTTCCGGAAGAATATCATCCAGGGTTTCACCCTTTTGCAAACGTACTTTAAATTCGCTGGTCTTGGCTGCCAGATTGGCAGAGCTAAGGCTTTCCATATCCTTTTCCAGACTATTAATCTTATCTACGATTACACGAATATTCTTGATCTCTTTTTCGTTGGGGTCACCAAAAATTTTCTTTAAAATGCCTTCGAGCAACACGATCACTCCTTAAAATTATGGTGTCTAAAAAGACTATACACCTAATTTTAAATTATAACAGAATCTCTCTTAAAAAGCAAAAAGCACAGGAGCAAATCCTGTGCTTTTTTGTGAAGTTTAGGTTAAAATATTTGCTTTATTTCAGTTCCGGGCTCAGCAGACCATATTTGCCATCCTTGCGGCGATAAACCACATTAGTAGCACCCAGATCAGGATCGTAGAATACGAAGAAATCGTGGTTCAACAGATTCATTTGCAGAATTGCTTCTTCCGGAGTCATCGGATGCATGATGAAGCGTTTATTCTTGATGATTTCGAATTCGCCTTCATCAGCAGCTTCTGCAGCCGGTGCCGGAGCAGGAACAGCGGTATCAGCAAAGTTGCTGTATTTTCTCTTCATCAGACGAGTTTTATATTTGTGAATCTGACGTTCAATTTTCTCTACAACCAAATCAATGGAGGAATACATATCTTTCGTGGTTTCCTGTGCTCTCAGCAAAATGCCGCTTGCAGGAACCGTAATTTCTACAATATGGTTACCTTTCTCAACCTTCAGTACTGCAGAAATGTCACCAACAGTCTTAAACTGCTTAGTAACCTTGGTAATTTTTTTCTCCACATACTCTTTCAGAGCCGGGGTCACATCAATGTTTCTGCCTTTTACGTTTACACTCATAATCAATGCCTCCTTTGGTATGTCGCCAAATTGCTTTGGTGCTACCATTTTTCTATCAAGGGCTCGGGCTTTATCCCTTTGTTTCTATATTTCGCTATAGGAACGAAAACTCCTGCTAAAGTTTGCAAAAAATATCTGATTTTCTTATATTTATCACGATAGTGTTACATTGCTTACAGCTTATCGCCGTTTTTCATCCTTATTTTATAAAAGCGCAGCAGCCATACTTTTCGACTCTTTTTAACCCAAGGAATTCATAAAAAGCAATATTTTTTTCACTTGCTTCTGTAAGGAGCTGCAGTTGATAGACATCGGCGTACTTTTCCATAACTCTTTGCATAAGCTGTGAACCAATGCCATGACGCTGAAATTCCGGCAGCACTATTAAATCCTGCAGAAAAACCACAGAAGCACCATCACCGACAGCACGGAGTATCCCTACAAGCTTGTCATCAGCATAAGCAGCTAAAACATAAAGTGAATTCTTATAAGCTTTTCTTAGCATTGCCGGATTATTGGTATAATTACTCCAGCAAACACTACTATATAATGCCATAATTTCGGCTTCATTATACGTGTTGTATTCTGCAAATCTAAGTTCATTCATCTATGCGTACCTTCCACTATTGTCAATCCGGAAGCATACAGTTTTGCATCCGCTTGGTAAAATCAATATTCTTTACTTAACCAAAAAATATACTAAATTTGCGACTATAACCGCAAAAAGTATCATTTTTCAATAGTTTTGCGATTACAACCGCAAAACTTCTTATTTTCTATTGCTTTTGCGGTTATAATCGCATTTTTTAATATTCATCAATGCGTACCTTCCACAATCGTCAGTCCCGCAGCCTCCAGACGCTCGCAAATTTCCGCAATAGTTTTGCAGGTAACAACCTGCCCATCCTGCGTGTGCTGCTTGACGCAGGCACCAACATGTACAGCATCAGGCTTCAGGCTGATAATACGTTCCAGCTTTTCTTCGATACCCTCTTGGTATTTAAAGTGACAGTCACCGCAGCCGTTGCAGCTCCAATAAGCCTCCAGCTCCAACGGCTCTTCGCCATATCTGGCGAAAGCGCCGGTTTTTTTATTAAATGCCTTTAAACAAGCTGCACCTGTACAAACATTATTAGAACCCAAGCAGCGTAAAATTACAATGCGTTTCATTCATGCCTCCCAAAGTCCTTACTGATTTTGTTCTTAACATCCCGGTAATCTTCCACAGTCAGACCGATTTTCAGCGCCACATCCTGCCAAGAATTCTTCGGTGTCTTCAAATCAATAACATCATTAATATCCAGACCGGCCTTTTGTGCCAGCAGATAAGCACTGTTGATATGATGCATTGCGTAACCCATATGCATATATTTTTTCGTTACCTTCTGCGGGATATCCATACGTTCTGCCAGACGGCGTGCCTGATAATCCACACAGCGGTCAAAATATACCTGCGGTGTTAAGCCAAGCACATATTTCATACGCTCCCAAGAATATTTATCGCGCAGGTCAATAATTTCCTGCAGTGTCTTTTTACTCATATAGGCATGCAGGCAGATATCCTCCAAGCCTTCAAAGCCATATTTTTCATATAGCGGCAGCAGCTCTGCTTCATCAAAAAGATAATCAGCGTGGAAAATCTTTACAGCTCTTTCTGCCGTCATGTTGCGCGTATGCAAGCCGGCAAAGCCTGCACCGCTACGCTGGCCGCGTCCTCTGAAAGCGAAAGGCTGACCCTGTTTTTGTTCCTGCTGCAAGCCCAGCTTTTCCTTAACCTGCTGCCAATCACAGGTAACAGTGCGCATTGGCAATACCTGTGCCAAAGTTTTGCCGCTCTCCTTGGCCAGCTTGGCAGCCTGCTGAATATCGCCCAGCGGATAACCCTGTCGCAGATATTTCAGCGCCGTTTCTCTGTCTATCAGGCTGTCTGCAGGCAGATAGCTTGCCTGATATTCCATATATTTTTCGGCATACAGCTTAGGCGTAAGTCCCAGCTGCGCACGCACCCTGCCCCAGGTTGCAGGCTGACGCAGCTGCAGCACCTTTTCTACCGGCTCACCGGACAAATAAGCATACAAGCAGGCTGTGTTCATATCGCCATAGCTATGACCGATATTCAACAGTCGCAGCATATCAGAATAACGGTAACCATATGCTGACTGCAGTTTTTCCGCAGCCTCTGCATTGGAAAGCTGTGGCCGGCGCATGCGCGGCGGCATCGGCGGACGCTTGCCGTCCTTGGGCGGCGGCAGCATCATTTTGTTTTCCTGCAGCGGTGCAGGCTGAGCAGCGAAGGCAGCAGGAACTGCTACGCTGCCGGCGAAGAACATGGCCATGAATGCCGGAATCAATAAAAGCTTTTTCATTTTAACCCTCCTTGAACTGAAAAAATATAGTATGTCAAGAAAACTTATATTAGGATAATTGAAGCCGCAGATGGTTCCTTATCCGCCGCCGTCCTACTACAACCCTTATTTTCACGCAAGGCGGCGTAGAAGGTGGCAGATGTGGTTGAAGCGCGACGACGGCGTACTTTTAGTACGTCGAGGAGCGGTGAAGCCACAAACAGCGCCTTATCCGCCGCCATCCTACATCCAATGTTGTGGCAGATACACAATATTAATCCTTCCGGAGGCGTCTTCATCCACTCTGCAGCGCACCTCATACATATCATAAATAAACTTTTCCGTCAGCAGCTCACGCGGAGTTCCCATGCCAACAATCTGTCCGTCCTTAATTGCTACTAAACGGTCACAATACATGGCTGCGATATTCAGATCATGCACTGCTGCCACAACAGTCAAATCAAGTGATTTTACAATATCCATAATCTGCAGCTGGTACTTGATATCCAGATGGTTTGTCGGCTCATCCAGCACCAGGCATTCCGTCTGCTGCGTCAGTGCGCGCGCCAAAATTACACGCTGCTGCTCACCGCCGCTCAAGGTAGCAAAGCTGCGTTCTTCAAAGTCCGCCAGACCTACAGTCGCCAACGCTTCGCGTGCGATGCGATAATCGTTGAGATTATCACGCTCCAGCATTTTCTTATGCGGCGAACGTCCCATCAGCACAACCTCCAACACCGAAAAATCAAAGCTGTAAACATTATGCTGTGCTACTACCGCCAGCTGCAGCGCCGATTCACGGTAGGAAAGCTCGTCCAGCGGCGTTCCGTTAAAGGTAATTTTGCCATCTGTAGGCTTCTGCACACGGTAAACACATTTCAGAAAAGTACTCTTACCGC
>OJOW01000533.1_pt1 | contig 11394 bp, 9 predicted proteins | sample 1598311 | NCBI WGS metagenome assembly OJOW01 (sample SAMN03922481, study PRJEB24848) | human gut metagenome | isolation source: stool sample | host: Homo sapiens | place: Germany | collected 2011-05
GCAGCCTTGTCAGAGATAGCCGGAGTGATACCAGACCAGTGGAACCAGTCAGCACCTTCCATGATAGCATCAAAGTCGAAGTCGCAAGGATCAGCTTCAGCGATGGCAGAGTGAGCGCGGTCATAGATAACCTTGCTAGGACGCATAGAAGCACCTGTTTCCAGGTAGTAAATACCTACGCGGTCACCACCACGGGCGATATAGTCAGTCTTCACACCGTATTTGCGCAATGCGTTTACAGCTGACTGTCCGATTTCGTGTTTCGGCAATTTGGTTACGAAGTATGCTTCATGACCATAGTTGGCACAGCTCACAGCTACGTTTGCTTCACCTCCACCATAAACTACGTCAAAGCTGTCTGATTGAACAAAACGAGTATTGCCCGGTGTAGACAATCTCAACATGATTTCGCCTAAAGTAACAATTTTTCCCATTGCTAGATATTTTTATACTTATGTGATTAATAATGTAGTTCTTAGCTTGTATCACAAAAACGGTTCTTTCAGCAGTTACTTTTGAAATATCCATTTTGTGTACGCACACAAAGGTACGGTTTATTTTTTAAAAACCAAAATAAGTTATATATTTGTATCGAAAAAAATGAATTTTTACTGAATGCACAGATTGTACAATATAATAAGGTAAGAACGCATGGAGAAACAGCAAGATAGAATCCGAATCAAGGACATCGCCCAGATGGCCGGAGTATCGGTGGGAACAGTAGACCGTGTACTTCACTCCCGGAGCGGTGTGTCCGAGTCCAGCCGCATTAAAGTGGAAGAAATATTGAAGAAGCTGAACTATCAGCCCAACATGTATGCCAGTGCGCTGGCTTCGAACAAGAAATACAGATTTGCCTATCTGCTCCCTTCGCACAATGAAGGTGATTACTGGAAGGATGTGGAACGTGGCATGCAACAGGCCATCACCCGTTTTTCCGATTTCAATGTTTCTCTGTCCGACTATTATTATGACCAGTACGAGTCGGGGGCCTTTATAGAAAGTGGTATGCGCATTTTAGAAGCACAGCCCGATGGGGTCATCCTTTCGCCTACTGTGGAAGAAGAAACTGAGCAGTTTGTCAACCAGCTGCGCGAAGCCGGTATTCCGTATGTATTTATTGACTCGAATATCGCCCGACTGGAACCGTTGGCTTTCTACGGACAGCATGCCCAGCGGAGCGGATACTTTGCTGCACGCATGCTGCGTCTGCTGGCTAGTGGCGAACCGGAGATTGTTATTTTTCGCCAGATAAACGAAGGACGTCTGGGTTCGAACCAGCAGCTCCATCGTGAAGAGGGTTTCTATGAATACATGAAGGAGCATTGTCCGGAACTGAAGATGTGGGAGTTGAACCTTTACGCCAAACAGCCGGGTGAAGATGCTTCGTTGTTGGACGATTTCTTTGCGGCGCATCCGAACGTGAAGTGCGGTATCACCTTCAACTCGAAGGCGTACATCATCGGCGAATATATGCAGCGTCACGGACGTACGGACTTCCATCTCATGGGCTACGACCTGCTGCGTCGTAACGTGGCGTGTCTGAAAGCTGGAAGCATTGACTTTGTCATAGCCCAGCAGCCTACCGTGCAGGGATACAACAGCATTGAATGTCTGTGCAACCACCTGATTCTGCGCAAGAAGGTGAAGGACTGCAACTACATGCCTATCAACCTGATTACGACGGAAAACATCGATTTCTACTTCGATGCACATGTCAACGAATAACCTGATTACATTGCTATTAATATGAAAACAACTTATTTGAGAATCAACCCGGCCGATAACGTGGCGGTGGCTATTTCTCCTCTTCATGCAGGAGAAACCATCGAGGCAGACGGACGGGTGATTACCCTGCGCACGGATGTGCCTGCCGGCCACAAGGTGACGCTGAAGAATTTCCAGGCTGGAGAGAATATCATTAAATACGGCTACCCTATCGGTCATGTTACTACCGATGTGCCCGAAGGTACATGGGTGAGCGAGAAAGAAATCAAGACTAATCTGGCAGGGTTGCTGGATTATACTTACCAGCCTGTGGAGGTGCATACAGACATTCCGGTGGAACACCGCACGTTCAAGGGCTATCGCCGTCGGAACGGAGACGTAGGCGTGCGTAACGAAATCTGGATTATCCCGACTGTGGGCTGTGTGAACGGCATCGTGAACCAGCTGGCCGAGGGACTTCGCCACGAGACGGACGGAGGCAAGGGAGTGGATGCCATCGTGGCTTTCCCGCATAACTACGGCTGTTCGCAGTTGGGTGAAGACCATGAGAATACGAAGAAGATTCTGCGCGACATGGTGCTGCATCCCAATGCCGGAGCCGTGCTGGTAGTGGGATTAGGATGTGAGAACAACCAGCCCGATGTGTTCCGTGAATTTATCGGTTCGTATGATGAAGACCGTATCCGCTTCATGGTGGCACAGAAGGTGGACGATGAATACGAAGAAGGCATGCGCATCTTGCGTGAACTGTATGCCAAATGCTGTCAGGATGAGCGTACGGATGTGCCCCTCTCTGAGTTGCGCGTGGGACTGAAATGCGGTGGTTCCGACGGCTTCTCGGGCATTACGGCCAATCCGCTGCTGGGCATGTTCTCTGACTACCTGATTGCACAGGGAGGTACTTCGGTGCTGACAGAGGTGCCTGAAATGTTCGGGGCAGAAACCATCCTGATGAACCGTTGCCGTACTACGGAACTGTTCAACCAGACGGTGAGTCTGATTAATGATTTCAAGGAATACTTCCTTTCGCACGGAGAACCTGTGGGCGAGAATCCTTCGCCGGGCAATAAGGCTGGAGGTATCTCTACCCTAGAAGAAAAAGCACTGGGGTGCACACAGAAATGCGGAAAGAGTTACGTATCAGGCGTGATGGCTTACGGAGAACGCTTGCAGACGAAGGGATTGAACCTGCTTTCGGCTCCGGGCAATGACTTGGTAGCTGCTACGGCCCTCGCCTCTTCCGGCTGTCACATCGTGCTGTTCACTACAGGACGCGGTACGCCGTTCGGTACTTTCGTACCTACCATGAAGATTTCTACCAACTCCAACCTGGCGGCACACAAGCCCGGATGGATTGACTTCAATGCCGGTGTCATTGTAGAAAACGAGCCGATGGAAACCACTTGTCGCCGTTTTATCGATTATGTGATTCAGGTGGCCAGCGGCGAACAGGTGAACAATGAAAAGAAAAACTACCGTGAAATCGCTATTTTTAAGAATGGCATAACTCTTTGATAAACAATTGTTTATTTTTCTTTTTAAAACCCATAGAAAAACGCAAGTACGTTCGTAAGCAAACGTACTTGCGTTTTATTTAAAACGTCAAAGCGTTTCAATTGAAACGCACTTGTGTTTAGGTATAAACGCCTTTGCGTTTTCTTCCAAATGCAAAGGCGTCTTTTTTATCCCTCAATTTCACTCAGTTCCAGCCAACGCATGGTCTTCTTGTCCAGCTCATCGTTGAGCAGAGGCAGGCGCTTGGATTTCTCAGTCAGTTCGTCCACGCTGAGTGTACCGCTGCACAAGGATTCTTCTATCTGTTTCTTTTCTTCCTCCAGTGCGGCAATCTCTTTTTCCAGCTGTTCGAATTCCTTCCGTTCCTTGAAGGTCATGCGGCGCTTGTCGTTCAGGCGGACACGCTGCGTCTTTTCTTCCTTGGGTTTGGCTGCTTCCTTTTCATGTTCAGCCTTTGCCAGCTTCCAGTCACGGTAGTCGGAATAGTTGCCAGGGAAATCGCGGATGTCGCCCTGCCCTTTGAATACCAGCAGATGGTCTACCACTTTGTCCATGAAGTAGCGGTCGTGGCTCACCACGATGACGCATCCCTTGAAGTTTTGCAAGTATTCTTCCAGCACCTGCAGTGTTACGATGTCCAGGTCGTTGGTCGGCTCGTCCAGCACCAGGAAGTTCGGGTTCCGCATCAGTACCGTACAGAGGTACAACCGGCGGCGTTCTCCCCCACTCAGCTTGTACACATAGCTGTGCTGCGTTTCGGGCGTAAAGAGGAAATGCTGCAGGAATTGTGAAGCTGTCAGCCGTTTGCCGTTACCCAGCTCAATGACCTCGGCGATGTCCGTAATCACGTCAATCACCTTCATCTGTTCGTTAAACTGAAGTCCCTCTTGCGAGTAGTAGCCGAAACGCACTGTCTCACCGATGTCCAGCGTACCGCTGTCGGGTTTTTCCAGTCCCATCAGAATCTTGATGAAGGTGGATTTACCCGTACCGTTGTTGCCCACGATACCCATCTTCTCGTAGCGGGCAAAGATGTAGGAGAAATCATCCAGAATCTTCAGGTCACCGAAGCGCTTGCACAGGTGGTCGGCCTCGAAAATCTTGGAACCGATGTACGAAGCCTTGACATCCAGTTTCACGTTCGCGTCGTACGTGCGCTGCTTGGCCACCTTCTCCAGTTCATAGAAGGCTTCTTCGCGGTAACGGGCTTTGTGGCCGCGTGCCTGCGGCATACGGCGCATCCATTCCAGCTCTGTGCGATACAGGTTGTTGGCACGGGCAATCTCCGCATTGGTCGCTTCGATGCGTTCCTGACGTTTCTCCAAGTAGTAGCTGTAATTTCCTTTGTAAGAATACAACTGGCGGTTGTCTATTTCAATGATTTCCGAGCACACACGGTCCAGGAAATAGCGGTCGTGTGTCACCATGAGCAAGCTCAGGCTGCCACGGTTCAGGTACTCTTCCAGCCATTCCGTCATGTCCAGGTCGAGGTGGTTGGTCGGCTCGTCCAGAATCAGCAAATCCGGTTCGGTAATCAGTATATTGGCCAGTGCCACGCGCTTCAATTGCCCGCCGGACAGATGTCCGATTTTCTGGGAGAAGTCGCGTATTTTCAGTTGCGAAAGAATCTGCTTGGCACGTCGTTCATAGTCCCACGCCTTTTCGTGTTCCATTCGCACCAGCAGTTCGTCCATGCCGTGGTTGCCGGGTGTTTCCATGCACCGTTCATATTCCTTAATCAGCTCTACGGTAGAGTTGCCGTGATAAAAGCAGGCCTCGAGCACCGTCAGCTCTTCAGGATATTTCGGGCTTTGTTCCAGATAGCCCACGCGCAAATCGCGGCGGAAAGTGATTTTTCCTTCGTCGTAGCCTTCCTTACCGGCCAGGATATTCAGCAAGGTGGTTTTTCCAGAACCGTTCTTGGCTATCAGTCCGATGCGCTGTCCTTCTGCAATACCGAAAGATATGCTGTTAAAAAGGACCAAGTCGCCGAACGACTTGGTCAGGTTTTCTACTTGTAAATATGGAGTCATAATCTAATTCGTAGCTGCTAAAAATAGGATGCGGGAGGATTAGTCCATCACCGCTTCCACTTCGTTCTTTATCCGTTCGAATTCCGCTTTCAGGTCGCACGGCTGTCCGCTTTTCGCCTTGTCCCATATCAGGGAAATCGGGTTGACCATTACTTTTGAATCGCGGAAACGCAGTGCTGGAAATTCTTTCTGTCCATCGATGACCGTCACCCATTCCATGCCGTCCATCTCGTTGACCAGTATCACGCCGAATGCCGTACCGAAGCTTTCCCACGCCTGACGCTGTTTGGGGTTGAAACGTCCGCTATCGATTACTTTCTGTAAGTTTTCTAAGTCGGCCGCCGTTCCGGTAAAGTCCTTGGTCAGTTGTTTTTTCACTGTAGAAACAGCCCAGTCATAGTTCTCGTTTATCTGGTTGATTTCCAGGATACGGACCGGAATCACTTCCTTCACCGGCTTGTCGGATGCATTGCGCACCTTCAGGGAAGCTACAATAGCCTCGCCAGCCTTGGGACTCTCGCCCTTAGCCACGGTGAACGAGCACTCTACGGAAATCTCTCCCCGACCGGTTACCCAGATGTGGGTGGTGTACCACACACCATTCTCCTGAAAGCTTTCGGAAGAATAGGCGCAGTCCCATGAACCGACTTTCACCTTCTTGGCCCCGCGTACCTGATGCAGCTCGTCTTCCAGACATTCGTTGGCATAGGCTGACGAATTGCCCCGGTAGGCAGAAATACGGAAGTTTCCGGTCCATTTGTCAGGGTTGTAAAACAGAAAGCAGTCTTCCGAATCTTCAAACTCGCACCAGTTGTCGGGATATTCCAGTGAAAACCAGGCCCCCGGAGAAATGTACTTTTTCATAACGTTTTTTGTTTTTAGTATTAGAGATAAAGGTTTATTTCAGCGGAAGAATCTCAATCCAATAATCATCCGGGTCATTGATGAAATACAGTCCCATCTGTTCATTCTCGAAGCATACACAGCCCATTTCCTTGTGGAACTTGCGTACTTCATCGTAGTCGCCTGCCACGCGGAGACAAAGATGGCTTTCGTTTTCTCCCAGTTCGTAGGCTTCCGTATGGTCGCGCAGCCAGGTCAGTTCCAGTGAGAAACCCGTGCATCCGTCGGTAAGGTACACCAGGATGAAAGAGCCGTCGGCCGCTTCCTTGCGGTGAGACTCATGCAGTCCGAGCGCCTTTTCGTAGAATTGGATACTTTTTTCGAGATTAGTTACGTTGATATTGAAGTGGTCAAATCTTCCTTTTATTTCCATTGTTTTTTTATTTTAAGTTGATATAGTGGTCTAAGTTCAATGTCTCGCCGCGACGGACAGGAGTAAGAACTTGAGTTCCTTCCGATGCGGCCAAAGGTGCAAAAGCCGAAGCCTTCTCAAAAGCTTCGTCGAAGTGCATCGGTACAAATATAGTCGTTTTTATCCGTTTCACAAATTGTAAAGGCCCTCGCATGTATTCCTTTCCTAAACGAGGATCGACCGGAAACAGCACGATATCCATTTTCTCCTTACAGACGGCAATGTCTTCCAGTTCGCAAAGGAAAAAAGCTTCGTCACGTTTCCATTCTTCCTCCGGACTTTCGTCCATCCAGTGCCAGTTGTTCAGGTCGCCGGCATGGAATACGGTAGCTCCTTCCGGAGTTTGGACTAAAAAAGAGATGCCTATGTCCGTCGAGCCGAAAGCCCGCACGGTGAGGTATTCGTCACGATAGGTGTCTCCTTTCGCCAATGTGTGGAAAATTCCGTTTTCTTTGTCTCGGGTAGAAAGAGGAATGTCGGTTGAAAGCAGATAGACGATGTCAGGCCGAAGCGCTTTCCAGGAGAGTATCTGCCGGTTAAAGTGGTCGGCATGCGCATGACTGGAAAACACATACAACCGTCCTTCACGTGAAAGAAGCTGTTCGTGCACGATGCCTTTGTCGGCCGACACGGAGTCTTCGAAATAGTCGAAAATAAGTGTGTAACCTTCCCCCAGCAGGGCGAAGCCGCTATGATAAAGATAAATCAGTTTCATGAGATTGAGGTCTTATTTGGCCGCAATGGGCTGCACATACGCGCGGGTGGCCTTGTCTATCTCCAGGAACATGTAATTCACCTTGCCCGAATGAATCAGGTCCTTGTGCTCGTTATAAATGCGGGTGGCATATTCCTTAGATTTCTCGAACATGAATTTCGATACGCTTTCCTGCGATTTTCCCGCCATTGTGGAGTCGAGTTTCTCTTCCGGGAAGAAGTCATCCAGGTTCACGTCGCCAATCATGGACGTTTCCAGGAAATGAATCTCCTGGTGCAAACGGTCGGTGTAATAACCCACGAACATGTGCCCCGGCACGCGTACCAGAATCGGATTGATGTTGATGGCTTTCAGCAACGAAGCAAACAGTACGCTTCCGTCCACACAGTTAATCTGTGCCGACTGCAGGGCATCGTCGAAGGTACGTACGCGCTGAGTAAAGACCACGTTGGACGACAGGCTGCTGTTGCTGATGGAGCTGTATTTGAAGCCTCTTTTCTGCAAGACATACCACAAGGCATACACCTGCTTATCTACGACTTTCGGGTCCTTGCTCTGGTATCCCCAGAAACGGTTGACAATGCGTGAATCCAGTGCCTCGCGTAGCACCTGGCTGATGTTGGGATTGTCTTCGTTGACGTAGGCCGCAAAGAAATCGCCTGTGTCGTGAAATTTCATTTTGCTGTCGATGTAACCTAACAGGCATTCATTGATGCTGCGTACGGAATACGTATGTACCGCCGAATATGTCCGGTTGTTATTCACCTTTGCCTGTATGGACACGGTGACAGGCATGGCCTGAGTATTTTCCAGCAGGGCCTGATAATTCCATATCACATCCGGGAAAACCAGGTATTCCTTTCCTGATTCCGGCAGAATGAATTCAGAAACCGAATGAGCGAAGAAAGGTGTTTCTGCTAATTCTATGTGAAGTTTGCTGTTGGCATGCGGACTGCGTATCTTAATGCCGATACACGATTTGGGGTTTCCTAGATAGGTACTGTCAGCCGGTACAATCAGCTGTGCATCGGTCGTAGCCGTAGACAGGATGGTGACAGGAAAGATATTTCCTCCTAATTCGTCGGTCATTTCCAGTCCGGACGAGAATGGTTCGTATCTGTAAATATATAAAACCGAAGCCGTTACTGTCAAAATGGCCAGTATGAAAGTGGCCAGCTTCCATTTATTCTCTCCCCAAATTGTACGCATGTTCAGTTGCATTGTCACAAAATTTCCTGTTAAACAAATTGGGAGCAGACCATAAAGACATTTCCTTTACGGTCTGCTTCCTTTACGGTTATCTTACCGCAATACTTTCAATTTCTACCAGCACTCCTTTCGGCAAAGCTTTGACAGCTACCGCAGAACGAGCAGGATAATCGCCTTCGAAATACTTGGCATATACGGCATTCATTTCACCGAACAGCGCCATATCTGCCAGGAACACAGTGGTTTTTACCACGTTGGCAGTTGTCAGTCCGGCTTCAGCAAGTACATTCTTGATATTTTCGAATACCTGAGTAGTCTGTTCTGTGATTCCACCTTCTACCACTTCACCTGTAGCCGGATTTACCGGAATCTGGCCTGACAAGAATACCATGCCGTTTACTTCTACTGCCTGGCTATAAGGACCGATGGCAGCAGGAGCCTTTTCTGTAAAAATTACTTTTTTCATAAGCGTTAATGTGTCAATTAAATTGTATTTTCAACGCTAATTTAGCACAATTCTTTTAATCCGTGGACAGAAACCGTAAAAAAAGTCCGCATTTATTCGTGTTTATAACAAAAAACACTTACTTTTGTACTCGCAATAATGCAAAAAGGTATTTGGAAACGTCTTCGTATCCAATCCGGATTCAATAAAAAACAATCAAAAATCATTGATAATTCAAATGTGTGAAAGAGGAAAGAGACCTCTGAACGGTTTGTCATGCTTCACACACCCAATATTAATAATTCATTTAACCTATTTATGTACAATATCATTCAATTAAACGACAAAAATTTGTCTGAATTGCAGCAGATTGCCAAAGAGTTGGGTCTGAAAAAGGTCGATTCACTGAAAAAAGAAGAGCTGGTGTATCGTATCCTGGATGAGCAGGCAATTGTCGGTGCGACAAAAAAAGTGGCCGCACAGCAAAACAACGAAGAACGCAAGGAAGGACAGCCACGTAAACGCTCGCGCATCAGTATAAAGAAAGAAGGGGACAAAGTATACACGGCTACCAAAGACAAGGCACAGAAGTTGGAGGCCAATACTCCTGCCCTTCCTGCACCGACTCCTTTGTTTAAGGAAATTCCTGCATTGCCGGAGCAAACGGAGACTGTTGCACCGGTTGCTGAGAAAACAGCTCAGCCGGAAGTTGCCGCTGCTCCTGCCACTGAAGAAAAGCCTAAAGCCAAGCGTGGACGTAAGCCGGGTTCGAAAAATAAATCTACTCTGGCAAAAGAAGCGCAGGAAGCCGCTGAAAATAAACCTGCTGAGGTTGCTGCCAAACCGGCTCCGCTTCCCATCGATGATGACGACATGGAACTTCCACCGCTCGACTTGAATAATAACGATTTCATTCCTATCGAAGATCTTCCGTCAGAGAAATTTGAAATACCTTCTGAGCTGCTGGGTAAATTTGAGGCTACCAAAATGGAGGTGCCTGTAATGCCGGCTAAAGAACCGAAACAGAAAAATCAGCAACGTCAAGCTCGTCAGAATAATCGCAATAACCGTCCTAATAACAATAATAATAACAACAATAATCAGGGAAAGGACAACAACCCGCAGCCTGCTGCCAACCAGAACGCGCCAGAGCAACCCTCTTCTCCTTCTACCGAAACTCCTGCTAATAATATTCCGGCACCAGCTCCCAAACCGGTAGAAAAAGTCTACGATTTTGATGATATTCTTCAAGGTACCGGCGTACTGGAAATCATGCCCGACGGATATGGATTCCTTCGCTCTTCAGATTACAACTATCTTTCTTCACCCGATGACATTTATGTGTCACAGTCACAAATCAAGTTGCTCGGCTTGAAAACCGGTGACGTGGTAGAAGGTACCATCCGTCCGCCTAAAGAAGGTGAAAAATATTTCCCTTTGGTAAAGGTTTCTAAAATTAACGGACTCGATCCTGCTTTGGTGCGCGACCGCATTCCGTTTGATCACCTTACTCCGCTCTTTCCGGATGAAAAATTCAAATTGTGCAAAGGATATAACGACAACCTGTCGGCTCGTGTAGTTGATTTGTTTGCTCCTATCGGAAAAGGACAGCGTGCACTGATTGTGGCGCAGCCTAAGACTGGTAAGACTATCTTGATGAAGGATATTGCCAATGCCATTGCAGCCAATCATCCGGAAGTGTATATGATTATGCTGCTTATCGATGAACGTCCGGAAGAAGTAACCGATATGGCTCGCAGTGTGAAAGCAGAGGTAATCGCTTCTACTTTCGACGAACCGGCAGAACGTCATGTGAAGATAGCTGGCATCGTACTGGAAAAAGCAAAGCGCATGGTAGAATGCGGACACGATGTAGTTATCTTCTTGGACTCTATCACTCGTCTGGCTCGTGCCTACAATACGGTTTCTCCGGCTTCTGGTAAGGTACTTTCCGGTGGTGTGGATGCCAATGCGTTGCATAAACCTAAACGCTTCTTCGGTGCGGCACGTAACATCGAAGGTGGAGGCTCACTGACAATCGTGGCTACTGCATTGATTGATACGGGTTCTAAGATGGACGAAGTTATCTTCGAAGAATTCAAGGGAACAGGTAACATGGAATTGCAGCTGGATCGCAACCTGAGCAACAAGCGTATCTTCCCGGCCGTAAACATCGTGGCTTCAAGTACTCGTCGCGACGACTTGTTGCTTGACAAGACTACGCTCGACCGTATGTGGATTCTCCGCAAATACCTGTCGGATATGAATCCTATCGAAGCAATGGATTTCGTGAAAGACCGTTTGGAAAAGACAAAAGACAACGAAGAGTTCCTGATGAGTATGAACTCTTAAAAGAAGATCGCATTTACATAAAGAAAAGAGGCTGTCTCAAATAAACTTTGAGATGGCCTTTTTTGTGTCTGCAAAAAATCGG
>OJOW01000574.1_pt1 | contig 10735 bp, 10 predicted proteins | sample 1598311 | NCBI WGS metagenome assembly OJOW01 (sample SAMN03922481, study PRJEB24848) | human gut metagenome | isolation source: stool sample | host: Homo sapiens | place: Germany | collected 2011-05
CTCCTTGATGGATCATTTTTAATTATTAACGGAACTGGCTGTATTTATGTCCTGCTGACATTCCGCCTCTGGCTGCTGCCAGTTCGCTGACTGTAACTAACTGATATCCTCTGGCTGTCAGTTCCGGGATCAGTACTACGGCTGCGTCTGCAGTAGCATCGTAAATATCATGCATTAAAATAATATCGCCATCTTTTACCTGGCTTAAAACGTTATTGATGGTCCTCTGTGCATTTCTGTGCTGCCAGTCTCTTGTATCAATGGACCACATGATCGCCGGCATTCCCATAGAACCAAGAACGGAAAGGGAATGGGCATCTACATAACCGCCTGGCGGACGCATTACAACCGGTGATACGCCGCAGACTGCTGCGACTTTCTGGTTTACAGCACTTACCTGGCTTACAATGCCGTCACTGCTCAGTTTGGATATGTATTTATGGTCATTGGTGTGATTTGCAACCTCACAGCCCTGGGCTACCATACGGCGGATCACATCCCCGTTGTGTGGAACATTGGTTCCTACCATAAAGAATGTAGCTCTTCCTCCATACTGGCTTAAACTGTCTAAGATGCGGTTTGTAACAGAGGCTCTTGGACCATCATCAAAAGTCAGGGCGATCATAGGCTTTGACGGATCTACTGTTGAAGAAGCTGTCTCTGCAGGCGCTCCTGCATCTTTTGCTGTAATAGATGCCTTGATGCCATCAACTCTCAGTCCTGCTCCTTCGGTTCCTGCTGTTGCACCATTTACTGCCCAGTCTGTCCAGGAACCGTTCTGGTATACCTTATAGTACAGATCATAGGAAGCTGCCGAAGAACCGGTCAGTTCCATGGCAATGGCTTCCAACGGCTTTTCTGCTGATGCCCCGCCGTTTTCTACGCCGTCTGCTTTCCAGTCAAGCCAGCCGGTACCGCTTAAATTTACTTTGTAACGGACGCCGATCTGTGCTCCTGATGGAATATTGATCAGATTAGCTTTCATAGATGTGACCCATGACTCTGATGAGGCTGACAGTGCCTGGTTATCTGCTGCCGGATCGCTCCAGCCCTGATTTCTGAAATATACACTGTAGTTGACCTGAAGTGGATCCTGTCCAGACGGCTGTACGGTTCCGCCTGCGTTTTCCTGAGAACCTGTATTCTGTCCTGTTTCTCCGGAAGTCTCCTGTGTATCATCTACGGTTACAGTACCTATATCCTGCTTTACCTCTCCCGGTCCCCCGGTCTGGGACGCAGTCTTTGCCGCACCAATACCGGTAGTTCCTGCCAGTACTGTCATTCCCTGGGCAGTAAAGATCATTCCTGCTGCCATAAGGACCGCAAGAACCCTGCTTTTCATTTTTCTCATTCTCTTCTCCTTTTAACCGAATACTCTTTCACACAGCATCACGTATTCTTCATAATAAATGTGGCCTTTAAATTCTTTCAGAGCCTCTGCCACGCCTTTGTAATACCAGCCTTGCATCTCTTTGTCTTTCTGGTTGAAACGCTGCCACACTTCATCTCCCAGAACAAGATAATCTCTGGCTGTACTGCGAATATTGCTTAATTTGTCCGCAAGAGCCAGGATCTTTTCATCCCTGGTTGCCGTTTTCAAGCGCTCTACGGTTGCACCTTTACGTTCAACCCAGCTTTTTGATTTATCTTCGCTTTCCCCATCTACCAGAAATGCCACCCTGGGGCCGAACTTTTCTTCCAGTTCTTCTCTTGTAACCCCGGCGTCCTCTATTACATCGTGAAGAAGGGCCGCAGCTATCATCTCCGGTTCATCTGTAAATGCCGTTACGATGGCCGCAGTTTCCATCGGATGCGTAATATAAGGGATCTCCGTTCCCTTTCTGAAAACGCCCTGATGAGCCCGATCTGCAAATTCAGCCGCCTCTTTTATCATATTGTGCTCTACCTCTTTTCCCCCATGTTCAGTTGGCCTCTCTGATACCAGATTGCTACGTGCTTTTGACCCTGGTATCATCATACCATACCCGGACATTATTTTGAAGTTGTATTTTATTGTCACTTTCGTAAGACTTTCTCAATGAATAATTCCTTGTAAGTAAACTGTTTTTCTGCTATGCTATAGAGAGTTTTTAACAAAGGAGGAAATGGTAATGGAACACCATTCATCATACAGCGCACCAAGAAGCAGCCGTGGTTCAGAACATACCCGCCCTGCTGCTTCCCGTCCAAGTCAGAGACGCAGCCGCAGTCCAAAGAAAGGCAGCAGTTTCGGACATATTTTACTATGTTACATACTTCCATTTTTAGCAGTCAATCTGGCGATCTTTTTTATTGTCACGGCTACACCGAAAATTGAAATGACAATCAGCGATACTACCGATTATAAAACGCTGGATGTAAGCTTTAAGGTCCACTCTCTTCTTCCTTTAAAGAAGATGACAACGACTCTGGAGTCCCAGCCAATTGAATTCCAGAAAGAAAAAGGCGTTTATCATGCAGTCCTGACAAACAATGGTACTCTGGAAGTCTACGTATTAAGTTTGAACGGTATGCAGGCCCAGGATATCGAACATATTGCTGTACTGGACGATACACCGCCTTCCTTTGATGAAGAAAGTGTTGTAACGGAAAACGGTACTCTTACCATAACAATAGAAGACAGTATCTCCGGCATTAATTATGACTCCCTCTATGCTACCGATGATGCAGGAACCAAGATCCTTCCTGACAGCTACGATAAGGAAAACGGGGAAGTCACCTTTAAACTGGAAGAAGGTTCCCTTACTGTCTATGTAGAAGATATGGCAGGAAACCCAAATCAGGCTTCCTTCTCTCTCAGCCAGTCCGGAATTGATACCGAAGACCGGGAAAGCAAGTTCCCGACAGACGGAAAGAATGGTATGAACGGAACTACAGCAACAGAAACTGAGAACGAAACCAAAGCCTCTGAAACTAAGTCTTCCGAGACAAAGGCTTCTGAGACAAAATCTTCCAGCACCAGCAGTACCAAAGCAGAAACAAAGGCTGAGACGAAAGCATCATCTGCAGCTAAGTCTACTACTGCAGCTGCTAAATCCACTACTGCGGCTGCCAAATCTACTACCGCAGCCAAGTCCACCACTGCAGCTGCTAAGTCTACTACTGCGGCTGCTAAGTCCACTACCGCAGCAGCGAAGTCCACCACTGCAGCTGCTAAGTCCACTACCGCAGCAGCGAAATCTACCACTGCGGCTGCCAAGTCCACTACTGCAGCAACCACAGAAGCAGCGAAATCTACTACTGCAGCAGCACATGAACCATCTACAGCGGAAGCACCTGCTACCATTGCTCCGTTAAATTAACAAATAATAAACAACAAAAAGCTGACCGATCTTCTTATTTTTCAAAGAATTTCTGTCAGCTTTTATTTTTATGATACTATTCAGTCATGGCCGAACTGCAAGTATTTTACCATCCTTCCGCTACGATCTCATCAATAATATCCACGTATTCTGCACAGTATTTTTCATATAACGGCATAACTGCCTGCTGGAACCGCAGTTTTTCTTCCGGTGAAAGCTGGGTGATCACACAGCCTTTTGTTTCTACGCGCTGTCTGGATATAGACTCTCTCGCTTTCCACTGGCTTCTTTCATACCATGCTGACTCCTGGGCACATTCCCGGATGATCTCCCTGTATTCTTCCGGAAGTTTGTTCCAGGTATAAGTAGAAGCGATCTGAACTTCCGGCACACGGCTGTGTTCATCTACTGTAAAATATTTTGCCACTTCGTAATGCCCTGCAGACTCATAGGATGGCCAGTTATTCTCTGCTCCGTCTACTTTTCCAGTCTGAAGTCCGGAATATACTTCCCCATAGATCATAGGAACCGGAACAGCTCCTAAAGCCCGGACTGTATCACTCATCAGTTCCGACTCCTGAACACGGATCGTCATTCCTTTTATATCTTCCAGTTTTTCAATGGGTTTTATGGAATTATAAAAACTTCTGGCACCTGCATCATACCATGAAAGCGCAATCAGACCGGAACCATCAAAAGAATTAAGGAAATCATCTCCAATAGGACCTTCCAGTACTTTCCACATGTGATCTGCGCCTGTATACAAATAGGGCATCTGAAGTACATTTAACTTGGGAATGTACTCTGCTACCGTAGAAATGGATACTCTGGCAAAATCAATACCACCAAACTGCAACTGTTCAATGACAGATTTTTCATCTCCCAGGCTTCCGCCTGCATTGACCAGTATCTCAACTTTGCCTTCGGTTTTTTCTTTTACCAGCTCCGCAAACTTATCTGCACCCTGGGTCGTCGGATAATCTTCCGCCTGGTTTTCCGCATAGGTCAGTACAAAATCCGGTTCCGTTTCCTTTTCTTTTCCTTGAAATACCCCGGCACAGCCGCTTAAAATAAGCGCAGCTGCCCACAGACAGAATATCTTCTTTTTTATCATTGTTTCCTCCTGATCTTGTGACTGCTGCGTTTCCTTTTATTTTGACTTTACCTGGATCTGAGACTGCTTTTTCATCAGCCAGTCATAAAAAGTTGCTTTATCTTCTCCGATGACACGGTCTGTAAGTAAATATCCATGGGATGGATCTGTAAAAATGATGGCCATCCCCGGCAGCTTTGCGATCCTTACCATTTTTCTCCACGGAATCTTATCGTAAGTATTTCCCACTTTTACCTGGATCCCAACATCATCCAGACGGATCTCTGTGTCCTCCCCGGAACCGGATGCCAGTTTTCCTGCACTGAGATAAACAGCCAGCGGCTGAAGGATTGGAAAAAGGCAGCAGCCTAAAACCATACAGATGCGGAATACGGTTCCCGAAGACTCCCATTTTGCACAAGTAAGAGCTATAAGAGCTGCTGTAAAAACAAGGTTTACCATGCCGGTCATGGAATGGTAGATGAAATACATGGACATTTTCCAGTATTCACCTCTGGTTGTTTTATAACGGTATTGGTACATGAATTGGTCCCCCTTGAATGTGCGTATACACTCACGAACCCCGCGCATTCGCACTCTACTGCCTGCTGACGCAGGCGGTTCGTTCGTTAATGGCTTGAAAAAAACAAATGTCTGCTTCGCAGCCGCTTGTTTTTCCCTGTGCTCATTACATTATAGCATAAAAGGGGATGTCCACGACACCCCCTTTATTTTTATATGTACTACACTTTTATCAAACTTCTGTCATTCTATCAATGTGCAAATACACTTGGAAGCCATAAGCTGATTCCTGGTACGAAGGTGATCAGCAGCAGAGTAATGATCATGCACAGATAGAATGGTAATGTTGCTTTTACAACCTTTTCCATCGGGATCTTTGCAACAGCAGAACCGATGAAAAGTACAGCACCTACAGGAGGTGTCAGAAGTCCGATACCACAGTTAAGGACAACCATGATACCAAACTGGATCGGGTCAATACCAATAGATGTTGCGATCGGCAGAAGGATAGGAGTTGCGATCAGGATGATCGGAGCCATATCCATAATGCAGCCTAATACCAGAAGGATCAGGTTTAATAACAGAGCGATCAGGATTGGGTTATCAGTCAGTCCAACAATAGCCTGAGCTGCCAGATCCGGTACGTGAAGTCTTGTAAGGCAGTAACCGAAGATACTGGAGGTTGCGATCAGGATCAGTACGATAGAAAGAGTATCTACACACTCGCCCAGGACTCTCCAAACACCTTTCCAGTCAAGACCTTTGTAAATAAATACGCTGACGATCAAGCTGTAGATAACTGCAACTGCTGCAGACTCAGTAGCTGTGAACACACCGCCTACAACGCCGAACACTACGATCAGAACGGCTGCTAATGCCCAGAAGGAAACGCTTAACTGCTTTAACAGGTTCTTCATGCTGAACTTGTCGCCCTTTGGATAGTTGCGCTTTACAGAAATAATGTAAGAACCAACCATCAGGGATGCTGCTAAAAGAGCTCCCGGAACATAACCCGCAAGGAATAAGCTTCCTACGGAAATACCACCTGCTGTGGTAGCATAAATAACCATGTTGTGGCTAGGTGGAACCAGAAGTCCCTCACAGGAAGAAGTAATAGTAACTGCAGTAGAGAAGTCACCGTCATATCCCTGGTCAACCATCATAGGGATCAGAATAGATCCTAAGGAAGCAGTATCTGCAGATGCAGAACCGGAAATACCACCAAAGAAATAAGATGCAACGATGTTTACCATTGCCATACCGCCTCGCATCCAGCCTACGCAGGCATTTGCCAGAGCGATCAGTTTTTCAGAAATACCACCGGAACCCATCAGGCATCCCATTGTGATAAAGAAAGGTACTGCCATTAAGCTGAAAGAGCTGATACCTTTTACCATCTGCTGACAGATGGTAGTCAGAGGCAGCCCCTGGGCCATCAGACAGAATACAGAAGAAAGAGCTACTGCGTACGCAATCGGGAAACGCAGCATGATCATAAGGAAGAAGCTTCCCAGTAATATAAGAATTGCCATGCTATTTACATCCATACTACTTCTCCTCCTTTACATAAAAGCTTCTGATATGATTGTACAGTGCTTCGATCTCGAAAATGATCATCGCAACACCTGCTAACGGAACCGGCAGATACATCCAGAAACGGGATACTCCAGGCATACTTACATAAGTACCCTTTGAACCGATACCGGAAGCATAAGTCCAGCCTACAGTCAGCATGATGACAGCCAGTACTAAAACAGCTACATCAGCAAGGATATCCAGGGATTTAACCAGCTTCTTTGGCAGATAGCTGTCAAGAGCGGTCATACGGATATGAGCACCGCGGCGGATTGCCAGAGCTGCGGAAAGCACGGCCATATAAGCCATACAGGAAAGAACTACTTCTTCAGACCATGCCGGATCTGGAATAAATGAGATATAACGTCCTGCAACGGACATACTGGTAATAGCGATATCAACTACAAGCAAAAGCTTGCAGATAAATAATACAAATTTATATACCGCATCATACAAAGGACGGATCTTATCGATCTTTTCAAAAATTGAAGGCATTCTTCAGTCCCCTTTCTTAATTAAAAGCGCAGGAGAGACGCGCTCCCCTGCGCCTAATACACCATTTCCCTATTTAACTGGCTGACTCAGATTATTTTGCCATATCAAGGATCTGCTGATACAGTTCTGCGTTATCCTTTGTAGAGGACTCGATAATGTCCTTGCAAGCTTCCTGCCATGGAGTCTTATCTTCTACTTCTACAACGTTTACGCCATTTGCCTTTAACTCATCCAGAACTTTGTTCTCTGCTTCTTCAGAGATCTTACGGTTGAATTCAGATGCATACTTTCCAGCTTCGGTCAGAACATCCTGCTGCTCTGGAGTTAATTTATCCCAAGCGTCATCTGTGATGATAACCTGGATAGCACCTAAGGTATGTCCATCAAGGATCAGGTTAGGAGCAACTTCTGGGAATGCGTTGGACTGATAGTTTGCGATTGGCTGCTCAGCACCGTCAACAACGCCGGTCTGCAGTGCGGAGTACAGTTCGTTGAAGGAAACAACAGTTGCGTTTGCGCCAAGTCCAGCTACCATACCGTTCATGATCGGGTCGTTAGAAACACGAAGCTTCATTCCCTTTAAGTCTTCCAGACCATTTACTGGCTTAACAGTGAAGAAATGACGGAAACCTTCTTCTCCGTAGAACAGACCTCTTACGCCCAGTCCGTTGTCATGCGGTTCCATTAAGAACTCTGGAGCTAAATCGCTGTCTGCGAACTTCCAGAAATGTTCACGGTTCTGGAATGTATAAGGTACAGACAGAAGTACGGACTTCTCTGCGCCGTAGCTTGTCAGAGCGAATGCGGAGATACGGGACATATCAATGGTTCCGCCACCACCAAGCATGGTATCCAGAACGTCGTTCTCAGAACCAAGAACACCACTTGCCTGCAGGTCTACAGTGATAGATCCGCCGGACAGCTCTTCTACTTTCTCTTTGAATGCTGTATCAGTCTGTCCAACGATAGTATCCAGTGGATTAACCTCTGCCATTACCAGAGTAACTGCTGGGCCTACTGGCTCCCCAGCTGCTGCAGACTCTCCTTTGGATTCCTCTTTTGCTTCTGCTGCTGTGGTCGCTTCCTCCTTAGCTGCCTCAGTAGCTGCTGCTGTAGTAGTTGTTTCTGGGGATTTTAATCCGCATCCTGCCAGTGATCCGGCTACCATAGCTGTGCAAAGTGCTGCGCTTAACCATCTTTTTTTCATTTTGTTTACCCTCCTGTTAATACGTTTTTCACATATTGTTTATGTTTTTTTACGCTTTCTTTATGCTGATTTCATTATAAGGGTAAAATCTTGTTCTGACCATGGTAAATTTTTGATAATCCTAGTATGATTTTGACCTATACCGTAATTTTTTGTTATAATTCAGCCATGCGCTGGCTTGGAGATTATTTTTCCCGGAACACAGTATTTCGATACTCTGAAGGACTCTGCCCTGTGATCCTTCTAAACACTTTTGTAAAATAATTAGAGTCTTCGTATCCTACTGACTTTCCTATATCCTTAATATTGACGGTAGGTTCTTCTAACATTTTTTTCGCCATGAAAACACGGTATTCTGTAAGATACGCTGTAAAATTCTGTCCAAAACTCTGCTTGAAAAGCCGGCAGAAATAAGGCTCTGAATAATTCATCTTGTCAGCCAGATCCTGTACAGAAAGATCATACATGTAATTTTCACGGATATAGTCCCGTATGATCTCTGTTACTTTATTCATGCGCAGATTTTCACCTGCATCATCTTCTGCCAGTTCTTCCGGATCGTCCCGTTTTTCTTCCTCGGATACCTCTTCTGTCTTTTCTTTCTGAAAATCTTTTTCTTCTCCCGCCATTCGCATGGCTTCTTCCAGTACCAGCATCAATTCTTTTTCATCCCAGGGTTTTAAAAGATAATCTAACGCCCTGACTGTGATTGCCTTCTTGGCATAGGCAAATTCATCAAAAGCTGTAAGGAAAACGATCACACAATCCTTATCTTTTTCCCTGATCTTCTCTGCTGCCTGGATCCCGTTGATCCCCGGCATCTCTATATCTAAAACAGCAATCTGGATCTTCTCCTTTTCATACAGCTCCAGTGCCTGTCTGCCGTTTTCTGCCTGATAGATCTCACACTGGCCTTCCAGATTTTTATTGAGCATTTTATACAGTACAGCCCGCTCTATCATTTCATCATCCGCTATCAGCATTCGGTACATTATTTATCCCCCCTGTTATGCTTTTCCTGAGGAATGAACATCTGAATCACCGTGCCCCGTCCTTCTATGCTGGCGATCCGGAATTCTCCCTGTTTGTACATCATGTGGATACGCTTGTAAATATTTCCCAGTCCTATTCCAATCCTGGAGGTCCGGCGCTCCTTCATGGCCTCCGTGACCTCTGCCAGACGCTCCTCAGACATTCCGAGCCCCGTATCGGCTACAGAAATAACAAGCCTTTTTCCCTGTTCCCAAATCCTTACGTGAACTCTTCCGCCCTGTTCCTTCTTTGACAAACCATGAACCATGGCATTTTCCACCACAGGCTGCAGCGTAAAGGCCGGAATCATAGCCTGCTCTGCATCAACCTTAAGATCACAGCTGTAGAGAATACGGCTTCCAAAACGCATCTGCTGAATATACATATAATCCTGCACCACCTTCAGTTCCCTGGCAAGGGTTACGATCTGCTCTGAGGTCTTTAAGTTATACCGGAACAGGCTGCTCATGCTGCTGATCATCCGCTCTGTCGTAACCGCCTCCTCCAGCTTTGCCATGCATGCGATCATATTCAGAGTATTAAAGAGGAAATGGGGATTGATCTGACTTTTCAGCAGCTCCAGCCTGGCTCCGCTAAGCTGCTTTTCCATCTCTACCCTTTCGATCTCTTCCCTGTGGAGCAGTTCGGACATACGGTGATTCTCCTTTAATGTATCAATATACCCCTTTGTAGACCGTTTCATTTTGTTAAATGCCCGCACCAGTTCGCCCATTTCATCCCGGTTTTCTACAGAGGGATCTTCTCCGGTAAAATCATTTTTGGCGATTTTTCTGGCGCACTGGGCCAGAAGGACTGCCGGAGATACCAGCGCGTTGGAGAGGATTTTGGTTAAAAACATCACAAAACCCATAAAGACGGCGGAAATAGCCAGAATCAGATAGGGCATGTTATAAAATACAGGTACTTTTTCCTGATAACTGTCATTTCCTTCTTTTAAAGTGACCTGCACCAGACGTCTGGCATAGGTCTGAAGATATTCCTGCATCTTGTACACCCGGTACAGCCGTTCCACAAAATCGCTTTCCCTTACCTGTGTCTCAGCAAGCTCATCCCGATAGGCCTGATAGGTTTCATAACCATTTAAAATACTCCAGGTGCGGGCGTAGCGCTCTGTGCCAATCCGGGCATAGTCAAAGGGAAGGGAGCGGAGACAGCGCTCTGTACGGACGCAGGACAGAACATACTGATCTCTCGTATCAGGTGTGGCATCGCGGATATAATCCGCAAAGGACTCAATCTCAAGATCCAGTGCCTCCTGAAAATCATGGCAGCGGGAATTGTCATTTAAAATGGTATTGAAGCCTCCCAGCGAGAAGTTCATAATACAAATACTGAACGTAGCCGAAAGAGCCATGATCAAAATGACCATGGCTGCAAAAATACCGATCTTCTTTTTGATGGAAATCGTTAACCATATATTACGAAGCATAGATCTGTATTATAATCTGCGTTTCCTTTCTGTCTGTATCCTCGGCCCCTCCTGTCTCT
>OJOW01000596.1_pt1 | contig 10444 bp, 6 predicted proteins | sample 1598311 | NCBI WGS metagenome assembly OJOW01 (sample SAMN03922481, study PRJEB24848) | human gut metagenome | isolation source: stool sample | host: Homo sapiens | place: Germany | collected 2011-05
TGCTTGTACTTGTCCCTCCATAGGAATTGCGATGAGACGGGAGTTTTCAAGACGCGCCTGATTGAATACAAAATGATTGTCGATTTCTCCATCTGTGTCTGTATCGAATAGGTGCAGATTGTCTCCGCTTAATACCAGATATTTGGGAGTTTGTACGGTATTGAAACGTACAGTTCCTAAGGTGGCCATTCCTTTCAGCTTATCTTTCATTCCGTCTTTGAGTGCGGATGCTACACCATACTCATTGCTGGCATAGTTGAAAGCGTCAATTTTTTCTTCTCCCATAGCTTCTTTCAGGAAAGATAAATCAGAGTTTAAGCAGAGTTTTTTATACTGTTCTGCATTTGCAAATTCAGCTTTGAAATCGGTGTTGTTCACTACTTGTGCCTGTTTCGAGTTTTTGTTTTTCATGTAAAACCAGTATCCTAGATATAGAACAATGAAAATGACCGGAATAAAGGTGTAAATAGACATAGTTTGTACTTTTTAATGTTATTAATAATGGTTTGTTTTATACTTCCACGGGTTTCACTTCTTTTTTTTTTCCAGGAATACATCCCCAAATGATAAGGGCAATTATAAGAAGTCCGACAGCTTTACCGCCATAACGGGAATAGAAACCGATCTTGTTCAACTTCTCTCCATCCAAATTATTTTCTTTTAGGATGGTAGCCAGTTGTTCTTCCGTCAGTTCATAGTAAGTGTCTTCCTTTTCGCAATAGCCGACCAGGCGAGGCTCTTTCTCTATGTATAGAGGGAGAAGGTAAGCGATGTTGAACTCCTGATGGAAAGTTGCCAGATCAATGTAGTTTCCATCGTCTGTTTGGTACTCTTCGGTATCAGGCAAATCTGCTACTTTGGTTAATACTTCGCGGTCGCCGAAAGGGATTTTTAAACCACGTGCGGATACTGTTTGGCAAGATAAGAAAAGAATGCCGCCAAGTGCAAATAGAAATTTAAGGTGCTTCATGCTTCTTGTGTTTAAGTGAATAATTTGTGTGATTTTTATTGATATTGTGGCAAAGATAGGAAAAAGAAGAATAAAAGCCGTATAATTGTTTGGAATTTGTAAGCTCTATTCTTTTTTATAAAATGAGGAGATTTTTTTCCTGATTTAGAGGATTTGTATCCTGATTTATGCAATTGATGTAAAATTGCATTATTGGGATAATCCAAATAATTTAATAACAATTGATTGGAGCTATTAATAATTATCTATATTTGTGATATAGAACTCAAATCTGGAATATTATGGACGACTTTAATACTGTATATGCACTACTCGTTTTGGTTATGTTATTTATTTTATTGAGTAGGTTGGACAATCGCTTCGGAAAGATAGAGAAAGAGTTGAATGAGATCAAGAAACGGATGGAAGATTATCTCAAGGTTCAGCAAAATTCTGTTGCTGAAGCCTCCAAGCCGAAAGAGGAAATATCAGAAAAAGAAACAAAAGATATTCCTGTGATGCCTCAAGCGGCAGAGCATGTTAAGGCAGTAAAGACCGGACAACGAGAAGAGGCTGTTCAGGAAAAACACGAACCGGTTGTTGAAGCAGTTGTCCGTGAGACATTGGAAAAGACGCCTGAAAAGACGCTTGAAACAAGAATGGAGGAAGTTTGCGTAGAGGCTGTTCGGAAGGAATCCGCTGAATCTTCGACTGTGCCAGTTGTACCGGTTACTCCGGTTGTTCCGGTTGCCCCGACTGTTCCGAAACAAAAGAAGCAGGTGAACTATGAAAAATTCATCGGTGAGAACCTTTTCGGGAAGATTGGTATCCTTATATTTGTAATCGGTGTAGGCTTCTTTGTAAAGTATGCCATTGATAAAAACTGGATTAATGAAACCTTCCGTACCGTGCTTGGTTTCTTGACGGGAACTGTATTGCTGGCTGTTGCCGAACGGTTGCAAAAGAAATACCGAACCTTCAGTTCGCTGCTTGCGGGTGGTGCTTTCGCTGTGTTCTATCTTACAGTTGCCATTGCTTTCCATTATTATCATATTTTCTCGCAGACTATGGCCTTTATCATTCTGATTGGTGTCACAGTGTTTATGTCTATTCTGTCTGTGGTATATAATCGGCGTGAGTTGGCTATCATTTCTCTTGTAGGAGGATTCCTTGCGCCATTCATAGTGAGTAGCGGGGAAGGAAGTTATTTGGTACTGTTCACTTACGTGAGCATATTAAACCTGGGTATGTTCGGACTTTCCATTTATAAAAAGTGGAGTGAACTTCCAATGATTTCATTTGTTTTTACTTGCCTGATAATGGGAATCTTTCTTTTGTTTAACTATACCTCTAGTTCTATGGTTATTTCGAACCATCTGTTTTGGTTTGCTACTCTGTTCTATTTTATCTTTCTACTTCCGGTGTTCTCTATCCTTCGTGGAGAGAATATGCGGACGATGAGCCGGGGATTAGTATTCGTCATTATAACGAATAATTTTATCTATTTGCTTTCAGGAGCCTTATTCTTGCAGAATATGGGATTGTCTTTCAAAGCAAGCGGCTTGTTGAGCCTGTTTATCGCTCTTGTTAATTTAGGACTGGTTCTTTGGTTGTGGAAGAATAGGAAGGAATATAAATTCCTCGTGCATACCACGTTGGGGCTTGTGCTGACATTTGTCTCCATTACAGTTCCGATTCAACTGGACGGAAACTATATAACCTTGCTTTGGGCATCGGAAATGGTATTGCTGTTGTGGCTCTATGTTAAGTCGAAAATTAGAGTATATGAGTATGCGGCTAAAGTTCTGGTAGGACTCACTTTCGTTTCTTACTTGATGGATGTGTATAGTGTGATGTTTGAACATCATTCCTTAGATACAATTTTTCTGAATAGTTCATTTGCCACCTCTTTGTTTGTGGGATTAGCGACAGGAGCATTTGCTTTATTAATGGAATATTATCATTCCTTCTTCTCTACGGCACGCCGGTTGAAATACAGCTTCTGGAATCCTTTTATGCTTATCGTCTCCGTAATCATACTTTATTATACATTTATGATGGAATTCAATTTGTATTTTGAAGGGGAGACGAGAAGCGGAGCTATGTTCTTGTTTACAGCCATATCCATTTCGAGTGTTTGCTATGCTTTCAGAAAACGATTCCCGATAACGAAACATCTCACTTCTTATATCTTGACTATCGGGGCAAACGTACTTGTATATATTATAAATATATGGGGCGACCAGAGAATATGGACTTCCCCTCCTGTTGTACTACCATGGCTGACAGCTGTGTTCGTAATAGCGAATTTGTATTATGTAGCACGTATGTACTATACATCAATCGGCATAAAATCCCGTTTCACCGTATATCTGAATATTCTTGCCACGCTCCTTTGGCTGACAATGGTACGCTCTTTCCTTTGGCAAGTAGGAGTGGACGATTTCAGTGCCGGGCTGTCACTCTCATTAAGCATTGCCGGGTTCGTCCAAATGGGGTTGGGCATGCGCCTGCATCAGAAACTACTCCGTATGGTGAGCCTTGCGACTTTCGGATTAGTCCTGCTCAAACTCGTCTTTGATGATTTATGGGCTATGCCGACCATTGGCAAGATTATTGTATTTATCATTCTGGGATTGATATTGCTGATACTTTCATTCCTTTATCAGAAATTAAAGGATGTGTTGTTCAAGAATGACGAGGAAGAAACAAACTGAATCTTTGAAAAATATCCGATAAGAAAGGCTGCCTGTTCTACAAAAGAAGGGCAGCCTTTACCTTATAATTATGTTTATTCCCAGACGAAATCTTTTACTCTTGCGAGAAACGTTTCACCTGCTCTTCGATTAATTCCTTATCATCAAAATAATTAATCTTCATCGCCTTCTTCACGTCAGCCAAAGTCTCGGCAGCCGCAGCCCTTGCCACTTCGCAGCCTTGCTGAAGCATCTCGTAGATAGCAGGGATATCCTTGCTGAACTCCTTGCGACGATTGCGAATCGGTTCCAAAGTCTCCTGCATGATGGAATTTAGGAAACGTTTTACTTTCACGTCACCCAATCCGCCGCGTTGATAATGCGCTTTCAGTTCTGCCAGATTCGGATAATCCGGTAAATAACGTTCGAAATGTTCGGGGAGGCAGAAAGCATCTAGGTAAGTAAATACCGTATTACCTTCAATTTTTCCCGGATCTTGTACGCGGAGATGCCCCGGGTCGGTATACATACTCATGATTTTCTTTTGGATTTCTTCCGGTTCTTCCGAAAGGTAGATGCAGTTTCCGAGCGATTTACTCATTTTAGCTTTACCGTCAGTTCCCGGAAGACGCAGACAAGCTGCATTGTCCGGCAACAGGATTTCCGGTTCTACCAATGTCTCACCATATATATAGTTGAAACGGCGAACGATTTCGCGAGCCTGTTCGAGCATCGGTTCCTGGTCTTCACCCACAGGGACAGTCGTTGCGCGGAATGCTGTAATGTCTGCTGCCTGGCTGATGGGATAAGTGAAGAAACCTACGGGAATACTTGCTTCAAAGTTACGCATCTGGATTTCCGATTTCACGGTCGGGTTACGTTGCAGGCGGGATACGCTGACAAGATCCATATAATAGAAACTAAGTTCGCATAGTTCCGGTATTTGCGACTGGATGAAAATCGTAGCTTTAGTCGGATCAATACCACAAGCCAGATAATCAAGAGCAACTTCGATTACATTCTGACGCACCTTTTCCGGATTGTCTATATTGTCTGTCAATGCCTGTGAATCGGCAATGAAGATAAACATCTTACTATAATCACCTGCGTTTTGCAGGTCAACTCTGCGTTTCAACGAACCTACATAGTGACCGATATGAAGTCTTCCGGTAGGACGGTCGCCCGTCAATATGATTTTTTCTTTTCCCATATTTATTACCTTATTATATAATGGCGACAAAGATAAGGATAAAAACTGAAAGAAACATCAAAATGCAGTTACTTCATGATTTGTGCCTGCTTAAGATAAGAATGTAATCATTAAAAGCCAATGGAAAAACGACTGTTTCATTAACGCGGTAAATTATTTCAGTAAAAAAGTGAACATATCTTTTTGTCATGTGCAAAATATGTCGTTACTTTGCACAAATTTTGAAGTCAACAATGAATCAACAGGAAATTAGAAGCAAGTATTATTTACATTCGGATGTTTTGCACCCGGAAACGGCAGGCTTCTTCTTTTATTTCCAAAAACGATATTTTAGTTCTTTGGTAATGCGTTAATCCTTTTTTGAGGGTAACGCATTTTTTTTATGAACGAACTTAGAAATAACAACTTATTATAACAACAAAAGAAATGGAAAAGGAAATCAAGAAAGTTCTCGTTTTGGGTTCTGGAGCACTCAAAATCGGACAAGCCGGAGAATTTGACTACTCAGGCTCACAAGCACTGAAAGCTTTGAAAGAAGAAGGCATCAGCTCAGTATTGGTAAACCCGAACATCGCAACCATTCAGACTTCTGAAGGTATTGCCGATAAAGTGTATTTCCTTCCCGTGAATACTTATTTCGTAGAAGAAATTATCAAAAAAGAACGTCCCGATGGTATCCTTTTGGCATTCGGCGGACAGACTGCATTGAACTGTGGTGCTGAACTTTACACACAAGGTGTTCTTGATAAGTATGGAGTAAAGGTACTTGGAACTTCGGTAGAAGCTATCATGTATACAGAAGACCGTGACCTGTTTGTGAAGAAGCTGGACGAGATAGAAATGAAAACTCCGGTCAGCCAGGCAGTAGAAAACATGGAAGATGCCATTGCTGCTGCACGCAGAATTGGTTATCCTGTCATGGTGCGTTCTGCTTATGCACTGGGTGGTCTTGGTAGCGGTATCTGTGCCAATGAAGAAGAATTCCTGAAATTGGCAGAGAGCTCATTTGCTTTCTCCAAACAAATTCTGGTAGAAGAGTCTTTGAAAGGCTGGAAAGAAATCGAATTTGAAGTGATCCGTGACGCTAACGACCATTGCTTTACAGTAGCCAGCATGGAAAACTTCGATCCGCTGGGTATTCATACCGGCGAATCAATTGTAGTAGCTCCGACCTGCTCGCTGGATGATAAAGAACTGGCTTTGTTGAAAGAACTTTCTACCAAATGTATCCGTCACCTCGGTATTGTGGGTGAATGTAACATTCAGTATGCTTTCAACTCTGAAACGGATGACTACCGTGTGATTGAAGTAAATGCCCGTTTGAGCCGTTCTTCTGCATTGGCTTCTAAGGCTACCGGTTATCCGTTGGCATTCGTAGCTGCTAAAGTGGCACTTGGTTACACACTTGACCAGATTGGTGAGATGGGAACTCCGAACTCTGCATACGTAGCTCCGCAACTTGACTACTATATCTGTAAAATCCCTCGTTGGGACTTGACGAAGTTTGCCGGTGTATCCCGTGAAATCGGTTCAAGCATGAAATCAGTAGGTGAAATCATGTCTATCGGTCGCTCTTTCGAAGAAATCATCCAGAAAGGCCTTCGTATGATCGGTCAGGGAATGCACGGTTTCGTAGGTAATGACGAACTGCACTTTGATGATCTTGATAAAGAACTTTCTCGCCCGACTGACTTGCGTGTTTTCGCTATCGCGCAAGCAATGGAAGAAGGGTATACCATCGAACGTATCCACGACCTGACAAAGATCGACCCATGGTTCCTTGGCAAACTGAAAAATATCGTAGACTACAAAGCGAAACTGTCTACCTATAATAAGGTGGAAGATATACCTGCCGATGTAATGCGTGAAGCTAAAGTGTTAGGTTTCTCTGACTTCCAGATTGCCCGTTTCGTACTGAATCCAACCGGAAACATGGAGAAAGAAAATCTGGCAGTGCGTGCTCATCGTAAATCTATGGGTATCCTCCCGGCTGTAAAACGTATTAATACAGTTGCTTCCGAACATCCGGAACTGACTAACTATCTGTATATGACTTATGCAGTGGAAGGCTACGATGTAAACTATTATAAGAATGAAAAATCAGTAGTTGTACTGGGGTCGGGTGCTTACCGTATCGGTAGCTCTGTAGAATTTGACTGGTGCTCGGTGAATGCAGTTCAGACTGCCCGCAAACTGGGTTACAAGTCTATCATGATTAACTACAACCCTGAAACGGTTTCTACTGACTATGATATGTGCGACCGTCTCTACTTCGACGAACTTTCGTTCGAACGTGTACTTGATGTAATCGACCTCGAACAACCTCGTGGTGTGATCGTCTCGGTAGGCGGACAAATCCCGAACAACCTGGCTATGAAACTTTACCGTCAGTCGGTTCCTGTATTGGGTACTTCTCCGATTTCTATCGACCGTGCTGAAAACCGTAACAAGTTCTCTGCTATGCTCGACCAACTGGGTATCGACCAACCGGCTTGGATGGAACTGACCAGTCTTGAAGAAGTGAAGGGATTTGTAGAAAAAGTAGGCTACCCGGTATTGGTTCGTCCTTCTTACGTCCTTTCAGGAGCAGCAATGAATGTTTGCTATGACGATGAAGAATTGGAGAACTTCCTGAAGATGGCTGCCGAAGTTTCTAAAGAATATCCGGTTGTTGTTTCCCAGTTCCTTGAAAATACGAAAGAGATTGAATTTGATGCCGTTGCACAGAATGGTGAAGTGGTAGAATACGCAATCTCCGAACACGTAGAGTTTGCGGGCGTTCACTCCGGTGATGCTACGTTGGTATTCCCGGCACAGAAGATTTACTTTGCAACAGCTCGTCGCATCAAGAAGATCAGCCGTCAGATTGCTAAAGAACTCAATATCTCCGGTCCGTTCAATATCCAGTTCCTGGCTCGTAACAACGAAGTGAAAGTAATCGAATGTAACTTGCGTGCTTCTCGTAGCTTCCCGTTTGTTTCTAAAGTTCTGAAACGTAACTTTATCGAAACTGCTACCCGCATCATGCTGGATGCTCCATACTCACGCCCGGATAAGTCGGCATTCGATATCGACTGGATTGGTGTAAAAGCTTCTCAATTCTCTTTCTCTCGTCTGCACAAGGCTGACCCGGTATTGGGCGTAGACATGTCTTCTACAGGTGAAGTGGGATGTATCGGTGACGATTTCTCTGAAGCATTGCTGAATTCAATGATTGCTACCGGATTCAAAATTCCTGAAAAAGCAGTGATGTTCTCTTCCGGTGCAATGAAGTCGAAAGTAGATTTGCTGGATGCCAGCCGTATGCTGTTCGCTAAGGGCTATCAGATTTACGCAACTGCCGGAACTGCTGCCTTCTTGAACGCTCACGGTGTAGAAACTACTCCAGTTTACTGGCCGGATGAAAAGCCGGGTGCAGAGAACAACGTCATGAAGATGATTGCTGACCATAAGTTTGATTTGATCGTTAACATTCCGAAGAATCACAGCAAGCGTGAGTTGACGAACGGTTATCGTATCCGTCGCGGTGCAATCGATCATAACATTCCGTTGATTACCAATGCTCGTTTGGCAAGCGCCTTTATCGAAGCATTCTGCGAATTGAAACTGAATGATATTCAGATTAAGAGCTGGCAGGAATATAAATAAAAACAGCTTTAGCTGTCTATTAGATAAGGAGAACTCTCTCTTTGGCTTGTCCAAAGAGGGAGTTTCTTTTTATTAGTAAATATAGCACATCAGAGTGTGTTCTATATAGGGAGTGTTTTGTTATTAATAAATGATTAAAGTTAATTATTGGTTGAAACTAAGTAGAATCTGTCTATCCATCAGCAAGAGAAGCGATTTATTTTTTATTTTTGTTTCTTGAAAAGATAAAATCAGATAAAACAATGTTAGTACTTCTATCTTGTGCCAAGACTATGAGTGAGACTTCAAAGGTGAAAGTACCTTTGACGACAGTTCCACGATTTCAAAAAGAAGCTTCCGGGATTGCTTTGCAGATGTCACAGTTTTCGGTGGATGAACTGGAACGCCTGTTGCGTATAAATGCTAGGATGGCGGTGGAGAATTATAAGCGTTATCAGGCTTTTCATGCAGAAGACACATCGGAACTGCCCGCTTTGCTGGCTTATACCGGAATTGTATTCAAGCGACTGAATGCAAAGGATTTCTCGAAAGAAGAATTTGAATATGCGCAGGAACATCTGCGGTTGACTTCTTTCTGTTATGGGTTGTTGAGGCCTTTAGATGTCATTCGTTCCTACCGCTTGGAAGGAGACGTAGTGTTGCCGGAACCGGGTAATCAGACCATGTTCTCTTATTGGAAATCCCGTCTGACGGATGTCTTCATCGAAGATATAAAGAAAGCGGGAGGCATACTCTGCAATCTGGCTAGCGACGAGATGAAAAGTTTGTTCGATTGGAAGCGTGTGGAGAGAGAAGTACGTGTTGTTACTCCTGAATTTCAGGTGTGGAAGAACGGGAAATTAGCTTCGATAGTGATCTATATCAAGATGTCCCGTGGTGAAATGACGCGGTTCATTCTGAAGAACAGAATCGAAAATCCGGAGGATTTGAAAAGCTTCTCCTGGGAAGGATTCGAATTTAACGAATCTCTTTCGGATGAAAAGAAGTTTGTATTTACTAACGGTAAAGAAATATAAAGTATGACGGAAGTAGAAAAGATGCGTAGTACCCAGTTGGCTGATATGGCTGCGCCGGAATTGCAGGTGCGTTTTGAACATGCCAAGAAGCTGCTGGCGCGTATGCGGGGAATGAGCACTTATGATGCGGGGTATCGGGAATTATTGGAAGAACTGGTACCGGAGATTCCTGAAACTTCAATAATCTGCCCGCCTTTTCATTGCGATCATGGAGACGGAATCAAATTGGGTGAACATGTATTTGTGAATGCCAATTGCACTTTCCTGGATGGAGGATATATCACGATAGGCGCCCATACGCTGGTTGGACCTTGTGTGCAGATTTATACGCCGCATCATCCGATGGATTATCTGGAAAGAAGAGGCTCTAAGGAATATGCTTATCCGGTGACGATTGGCGAAGACTGCTGGATTGGTGGCGGTGCTATTATCTGTCCCGGCGTGACGATTGGCAATCGCTGTGTGATAGGGGCGGGGAGTGTTGTGACGAAAGATATTCCCGACGACAGTGTGGCAGTCGGGAATCCGGCACGTGTTGTTCGCAAACAGGTTGTTTAACGTTTGACCGGAAAAGTTATTTCCCGGATTTAAGCGTTCCTGCGTTACTATCTTTATTGGGAATTCGTTTTCCTGCAGATTCTATTTTAATTATTAATAATAGAAAAAGAGGCGCGACTATCTTTATTTTGTTCTGTTTATTAGATGAACCGGAAGAAGTGAAAGTGGCAAGAAAAAAGTTTTTATTATTATTTGCTGATAATCAGAGTGTTTCTTTATTTGATGAAAACTTTCTTGAAAAATAATACATGAAATGTTTGCAGAATTCAAAAAATGCCGTACCTTTGCATCGCTTTTGAAACGGAAGTGTACGGGCGTTTAGCTCAGCTGGTTCAGAGCATCTGCCTTACAAGCAGAGGGTCGGCGG
>OJOW01000631.1_pt1 | contig 9820 bp, 9 predicted proteins | sample 1598311 | NCBI WGS metagenome assembly OJOW01 (sample SAMN03922481, study PRJEB24848) | human gut metagenome | isolation source: stool sample | host: Homo sapiens | place: Germany | collected 2011-05
ATTCGAACCCCCGACCCACGGCTTAGAAGGCCGTTGCTCTATCCAACTGAGCTACTGAACCATATTAATTTGGAGCGGGCGATGGGAATCGAACCCACAACATCAGCTTGGAAGGCTGAGGTTTTACCACTAAACTACACCCGCATGGTCGGAGTGGCAGGATTCGAACCTGCGACACCCTGCTCCCAAGGCAGGTGCGCTACCAAACTGCGCTACACCCCGAATACAAAAGGTATTATACTATTTAATTAAACAGATGTCAAGAGAAAATATATACTTTGTTAATCATGAAGCAGAAGAAAAATATTTGAAATCATGTTTTTCTTCTGCCGGATAGATTGCTTATTTCAGCAGCTCTTCCTTAAGCTCGTAATATTCGCGCGAGAAATAGGGCGTAAGCTGTGCTTCGCGGTGGTCATAGCCAAAGGCGCGTTTGGTGAGGGACAATACAGGCGGTGCCTGAATGCGTTTGGCAACAGCAAAGCCGGCGAATAGCTTCCACCAGCGCTCCAAATCGGCAATCAGTGCAACAGCATCGGGACAGGCTTCGTTAATCGCTTCCTGCGTACAGCCAAGCTCTGCGGCCAGCGTGCCTGCCTTGTACCAGCGCAGGATATCTGCCGGTGTAGTCTTGTGCCAGTTTTCGATAAAGGCACGCAGCAGATAATCGTGATAACCATACACCAACGGGTCACCGCCGTTGCCTACTGTCTGCGCATCCGAAAGCTCGGCGCTGGGGCGGATATTGAAGATAGCTTCGGGGATTACCTCACGTTTGTAAATTACTTCGTTCAGATAGCGTCCCAAAGCATATACCTGATGCTTCCAAAGGTCACCGATCATGGCCATGGCACCGCAGATGTCGCCGTAGAAGGTGGCGTAGCCAATGGCCAGCTCTGCTTTATTGGAGTTACAGCTGAAGGCACCGCCGAAGGCTGCTGACGCAGCGGCGATGACACGTGCACCGCGGTCGCGGGCCTGGATATTTTCTTTAATCAGTCCGCTGAGCTGCAGATTGAAGCTGCTGCCGTCTGCCAGATGGGTGATAGGAGTTTCTTCCAGTTGCTTGACAGTCAGCTCATAGCTTTCGCTGATGGGCATTACGGCGTAGTTGGCGCCAAGTGCCTGCGCCAGCTGCTGCGCGCTGTTGCGCGTGGCAGCTGAGTTGAAGCGTGAAGGCAGGTTGAGCAGCAGGATATTTTCCGGTCCCAGGATATCTGCATACATAACGGCGGTTACGGCGCTGTCGATGCCGCCGGAAAGACCGATGGTCATACGTTTGATGCCGCATTGCTGCAAGAATTTGGCGGTGCCGTAGCACAGAGCGCGATACACGGATTCCGGCTCCTGGGGCAGTATGGCAGGCGGGCAGTTGGGGATGATGTAGTTCGCTTCTGTATCCCAGGTGAATTCCAAAAAGGTATCGGCATACATGGGCGCAGAGGTTACCAGACTGCCGTCGCCGTTGTAGGCTGAAGTGCAGCCGTCATAGGTGAAGATGTTCTTGCCGTTGTTCTGAATGCCGACGTTATTGCAGTAGATAAGCGGAATGCCTGCGGTGCGTGCCTGTGCACTGAAGAGGCGGTTGCGCTTACGGTTTTTACCCAGCGTGTAGGGGGAGCAGGAAAGGTTGCATAAAAGCTGTGCTCCGTTGGCTGCCAACGTTTGTGGTACGTTAAGGTGATAGTTTTCCGTCCAGCCGTCCTCGCACAGCATGACGCCGATGCGCAGGCTGGTGCCTCGGATGACGATTTCCAAAGGCTGCAGTGCTTCGCTGACGCTTGCACCTTCTTCGGCGCAGAGCTTCTGCAGGCTGTAAAAATGACGGCAGTCGTCAAATTCGCGGTAGTTGGGCAGCGATGTCTTGATGAAGAAGCTGCGTCCCTGATAACCGCCGAGCAGCTTACCGTTTTGGCAGGCAAAGGCGGCGTTGTATTTGCGCACGCGTCCGTCCTCGTTGAGCTTGCCTGGTTCGGTGGCAACGCTGCCGAAGATAACGCAGATATTTTCGGTGGCAGCGACGATCTTTTCGGCATAATAGGCGCAGTCATCCAAAAAGGTCTGCTGCTCCCAAATGTCGCCGATAAGATAACCCGGCAGTGCCATTTCGGGTAGAAGCAGGATATCGGCCTCAAGGCTGCGTGCTTTTTCAATAGCGTTAATGATTTTCTTATAGTTTACATCAGGACGGCCGGGAGTAATTTCCAGCTGTCCGCAGATAATTTTCAGCTTCAATTTATTGTCCTCACAATTTTATTTGCATTTTACATTACTATAGTGCTATTATAACAGAGATGAAGTAATTTCTCTAGCTTAGAGGGGGTTTTTCCTGATGAAACATAACAAAAAAACTAATGCAGCCCGCCGTCTGGACGAGCTGAAGATAGAATACCATATTATGGAATATCCGGTGGACGAGGAGCATTTGGATGCTGTGCATGTTGCCGCAGAGGTTGGCATGCCTGCATCACAGGTATTCAAAACACTGGTAGTACGCGGTGACAAGAACGGCATTATGTTTGCCGTAATTCCCGGTGATGGCGAGCTTGATTTAAAGGCGTTGGCCAGAGCCAGCGGCAATAAGCGTGCCGAGCTGGTACATCTGAAGGAGGTATTGCCGCTGACAGGCTATATACGCGGCGGCTGTTCACCCTTGGGCGCTAAAAAGAACTACCCTGTATATATGGATGAGACAAGCAATAACTGGCCGGAGATTGCAATCAGCGCCGGTCAGCGCGGTATGCAGATTATTGCAGCGCCTGCTGATTTGCAGCGTGCTACGGCTGCAACGGTGGCACCGCTGATTTTTGCAGAGTAACTCTTGTTCCTTCCTATAAAATATGCTATTATAATCTTGATAACCTATTTGCACAATTGTGTTTGAAAGAAATACGACTGTGCTGGCCTGAAGGCGTATTATTAACGCTGACGGCAGTATGACGTCAAAATTTAAAGAAGAAAGTAGGTTGAATATATGTTATATGTTAGTACAAGAGGGAAAACTGATTTGTTTTCCGCTGCACACGCGATAACCCGTGGCTTGGCAGCGGATGGAGGATTGTTTGTACCGCAGAATATTCCTGCGATGCGTATGGTTGATATAAAGGCGATGGAGCGCAAGCCTTATACGGAGCGTGCTGTTGATGTTCTGCTGCAGTATCTTACTGATTTCAGCGAGGACGAGCTGCGCGAATGTGTAAATGCTGCCTACTCGCCAGAAAAATTCGGTGATAATCCTGTGCCTTTGGTACAGGTAAATGATAACACCGGTGTGCTGGAGCTGTGGCATGGCCCGACGTCTGCTTTTAAGGATATGGCACTGCAGCTTTTGCCGCATCTTTTGACACGTTCGATGCAAAAGACCGGTGAAACGAATAAGGTTGTTATTCTGGTTGCTACCTCCGGTGATACTGGCAAGGCTGCTTTGGAAGGCTTTGCTGATGTTCCGGGTACGCAGATTATCGTTTTCTACCCCAGCGAGGGTGTGAGTGATATCCAGAAGCAGCAGATGATTACCCAGGCAGGCAAAAATGTTAAGGTTTTCGGTATTGAGGGTAACTTTGATGATGCTCAGCGCGGTGTGAAGGAAATTTTCGGCAATACTGCGCTCAGTGATGAGCTGGCGAAGAAGGGATATACCTTCTCTTCTGCCAATTCTATTAACTGGGGCCGTCTGGTGCCGCAGATTGTTTACTACTTCAGCGCTTATGTAGATGCTGTGAAGGCAGGCAAGATTACTGCCGGTGACCCGATTAATTTTGTTGTTCCAACAGGCAACTTCGGTGATATTCTGGCAGGCTATTATGCTAAGCTGATGGGCTTGCCGATTGACAGACTGCTTTGTGCATCCAACAGCAATAATGTGCTGACTGATTTTATCAATACCGGTGTTTATGACAGACGCCGTGAGTTCTTTAAAACTGTTTCTCCTTCTATGGATATTCTTGTTTCCAGTAATCTGGAGCGTCTGCTTTACAGCGTGACGGAGCATGATGCTGCACGCGTAGCGGATTATATGAAGCGTTTGAATACCGAAGGTCATTACGAGATTGACAGCGAGGATCTGAAGCAGATTCAGAGCCAGTTCTTCGGTGCCTGGGTTGATGAGCTGGAAACTAAGGAGGCCATCGGCCGTATCTACAATGATTATCATTATCTGATGGATACGCATACTGCAGTTGCCTGGCGTGCGATGGAAAAATATCGCTTCCTGACCAGTGATGAAACCTATACCGTTGTTCTGTCTACCGCAAGTCCGTATAAATTTGCCGACAGCGTGCTGGCTGCGCTTGATGATGCTCAGCCGCAGGGCAGCAATCCTTTTGAGCTGCTGCAAAAGCTGCATGCCGATACCGGCGCGGAGATTCCGCCGCGTATGCTGGCGCTGGAGAACATGCCTGTGTTGCATTCCGAGGTTATTCCTGCGGACAAGATGGAGCTGGCGGTTGTGAAGAACCTGGTGTAACTTGATGCGGAGAATATTTGCGTTGCAGGTATGTTTTCGCTATAATAAAATCGAAATTTAATATTTATATATGCAAGACTTAGTCTGCCGAACAGCGGACTAAGTCTTTGTCATAAAAGGAGGTATAAAGTGGACTCCAGGAGTGTACTTGAACAGGTGCGCAGCGGCAAGCTGTCGGTGGCTGAGGCGGAGAGTTATTTTAATCGTAAGGCGTATGAAAATTTAAATTATGCGCGTCTTGATACTTCGCGTGAGCAGCGCACGGGCTTTGCGGAGGTGGTTTACTGCAGCGGTAAGGCTGATGCGTATTTGGCAGAGATTTATAAGCGTCTTTTGGCGGAGCAGGGTGAGGTGTTCGGCACGCGGGCAACGCCGGAGCAGTATGAGCTGGTGCGGCGGCAGCTGCCTGATATTGTTTATGATCCGGTGGCGCGGACGCTGAAGCAGGAACGCCCGGATAAGGAGCGCTGCGGCTGCGTTGTTGTGTGTACTGCGGGTACTGCCGATATTCCCGTTGCGGAGGAGGCGGCGCAGACGGCGGAGTTTTTCGGGACGCATGTGGAGAGGCTTTACGATATTGGCGTGAGCGGTATTCACCGTCTTTTGGATAAGGTTGATTTGCTGCAGCAGGCGAACTGTGTAGTGACGGCTGCAGGGATGGAGGGTGCGCTGGCGAGCGTTATCGGCGGTCTTGTGCGTAATCCGGTGATTGCGGTGCCTACTTCTGTCGGCTATGGGGCGAGTTTTCATGGTCTGAGTGCGTTGCTGACGATGATTAATTCCTGCGCTAACTGTGTTTCGGTTGTAAATATTGATAATGGATATGGCGCGGGGATTATTGCGACGCAGATTAACAGGCTTGCGTGCAAGTGAGATCCAACCCTTCCGTCTGCTCGCAAAGCTCGCATCCACCTCCCCTTTCAGGGGAGATATAAACTTTTATATGCTCCCTGCAAGGGAGCTGGCATCGCCGTAGGCGATGACTGAGGGTTGTCTTTAATTTTTTTGAGGTAAAAAATATGCCAAAAGATAAAGATTTAGAAATGCAGGCGGAAGCCAAGTTTGCTGTGCTGCAGCAGGAGCTGCGGCGCTTGGGCAGTGTGCTGGTTGCATTCAGCGGTGGCGTTGATTCGACGTTTTTGCTGCAGGCGGCGCATTTGACTCTTGGCGATAAGGCGCTTGCGGTGACGGCGCGTTCCGGCGTTGTGCCGCAGCGTGATATAGCAGAGGCAGAGGAGTTCTGTCGGAAGCAGGGAATCCGTCATCTTTACTTTGATTTTGATGAGATGCAGGTGCCTGGGTTTGCCGAAAATCCGCCGGACCGTTGCTATATCTGCAAAAAAACGCTGTTCAGTAATTTCTTGCGCATTGCACAGGAAAACAGTGCTGTGCTTTGCGAAGGCTCGAATATGGACGACCTTGGCGATTACCGCCCCGGTCTGAAGGCTTTGGCGGAGCTGAAAGTGCAGAGCCCACTGCGTACTGCAGAGCTGACGAAGGCAGAAATCCGCCTGCTGTCGCATAAGCTGCAGCTGCCGACTTGGGATAAGCCTTCCTTTGCTTGTCTTGCTTCACGCTTTGTATACGGTGAGCGTATTACGGCGCAGAAGCTGGCGGCGGTGGATAAGGCGGAGCAGCTTTTATGGGAGCTGGGCTTTAAGCAGTTCCGTGTGCGTGTGCATGGCAGTTTGGCGCGCGTTGAGCTGCTGCCCGAGCAGCTGGAGCAGGCGGTGGCGGAGCCGATGCGCAGTACGATTTACAAAGGATTGAAGGCTGCAGGCTTTACTTATGTGTCACTTGATTTGCAGGGCTATCGTACAGGCAGCATGAATGAAACTTTAAAGCAGGATTAATTTGTACTTATAGCGAATTTTAGCATTAGCCTGCTATAAGTATGCAGACTTCAAATTAGGAGGAAGATTTATGAAAAGCTTATATTTGGAATGTAATGCCGGTATCAGCGGCGATATGCTGGTAGCAGCACTTTTGGATTTGGGCGCGGACAAAGAGGCGCTTGATAAGGCTCTGCAGAGTATTCCTGCAAAGGGCTTTGAGTATAAAATCAGCAGAGTGTCTAAGGCAGGCGTTGACTGCTGTGATTTTGACGTTATTCTGGATGAGGAGCATGCTAACCATGACCACGATATGGCCTTTTTGCATGGCAACGGCGATGCTGTAGTGCATAGCCATGAGCATGAACATCATCATGACCACGAGCATGAGCACGAACATGAACATCATCATGACCACGACCATGAACATGAGCACAGCCATGTGCCACATGAGCATCATCATCACCATGAGCACCGCGGTCTGCAGGAGGTTATTGCGATTATTGATGCTACGGATATGAGTGCTGCAGCCAAGGCATTGGCGCTGAAGATTTTTGATATTATTGCGGATGCTGAGGCAAAGGCGCATGCCGTGGAGAAGAATGCAGTGCATTTCCATGAGGTTGGCGCGATTGATTCCATCGTTGATATTGTGGCGATTGCTGTGTGTGCTGACAGTCTGGGAGTTGAAAACGTAATTGTGCCGGAGCTGTGCGAGGGCCGCGGTACTGTCCGCTGTCAGCATGGCGTGCTGCCGGTGCCTGTTCCTGCAACGGCCAATATTATGCAGCGCTTTGGCTTTAATGTACGCTTGCTGCCGGTGCAGGGCGAGTTTGTTACACCGACCGGTGCTGCTGCCGCTGCTGCGCTGATGACTACGGACGAGCTGCCGCAGAGCTTTAAGATTCTGGGCATCGGTTTGGGCGCAGGCAAGCGTCAGTATGAGCGTCCTAGCATTTTGCGTGCGCTGCTGATTGAGGATAACGCGCAAAAAAAAACTCTCTAAACAGTAATGCTTTGCAGACAGATTGCATCTGCCAGCTGCAGTCTGATATTGATGACTGCAGCGGCGAGCTTTTGGGTTACACGTTGGAGCGCCTGCTGGCGGCAGGAGCGCTGGATGCTCATTATCAGCCGGTGTTTATGAAGAAGAGCCGTCCGGCGTGGGAGCTTACTGTTATCTGCCGCGAGGAGGACAGAGCGAAACTGGAAGCGCTGATTTTTACGGAAACGACAACCATCGGCATTCGTCGTGCGCGCATGGAGCGCACTGTGCTGCCGCGTCGCAGGGATGTGGTGCACACTGCTTACGGTGATGTAGCGGTGAAGCGCTGCCTGCTGGACAGCGGCGAACGCTGTTATGTGGAATATGACAGCGCTGCCAAACTGGCGCAGGAGCAGGGGGTGCCGCTGCAGGATATCTATCTGGCGGCACAGCTGACGCAAAAAAACATAAATTAGCCACAAAAGTGTGGTATAATATCTCCATAATACGTCAGAGAATGGAGAAAAAATGACTAATGTTTTCGATTTGATAGAAGAATTTTATACACAGGATGAAGAATGGAATTCGGTATTGCAGCAAGCCTGTGCTGAAGATTTCCTGCGCTATAAAACATGGCAGGGAGCCAAAGACGGCGAGCTGGTCAAGATTTGGGATTATATTACGATTCTTTGTATTTACCTTGGCAATTCCGAGAACTTTCTCGGTGATATGTCGCGTGAGGATTTTATTGACTGCGTAGGCTGGTGCTGCCGCAATGTTTCCGGCTTCCCGGCAACGGAGAGCAACATTGCACATTTCCTGGATGTTATGCAGGAGTTTTATGCATATATGAAAAAGAAACGCATTATTACCCGTGATAACGCGCCTGCCGAAGCCAAAGCAAAGCTGCTGGCTGACGGAAAACTGCAGATTGTCGGCAAGGATGGTAGCTTTTTGCCTGGGCATGACCGTTACAATCTGTATTCTACACCGGATTTGCCGACGAAGGTGTACTTGAACATCGGCGAGAGAATGCAGAATCTGCTGGATGATGTGCAAAGCTACTATACGCAGAAGCAGTTCCGTCGCGATTTGGAGCGGGCAGATTTCCTCTTCGGCGGTATTTTCCAGAACGGTACTGTTCAGGAAAAGCCGGGCACGGAGGAATATTCACAGACCTTCTGGGATTATTTTCTTTTTGACTATCGCCTGCTTGAAGATGACAAAACGCCGCTGCAGCATTACCGTGATGTAATTTGCCGTGATGCTTCCGAGATGGATACCTCCGTTGATATTTTGAATGAGCTGATTAAGGCAAAGCTGGTTCTCTTTGATGTGCAAAGACGCACGGAAGAGGGGATGTATGTCTGCAGAAATATTTTCACCAATGAAAAATATACCCTGATGCTGCCGGTAGATGATAATATTGACACAGAAGGCTATATTTTCATGGGCCATATTTTTTATGAAAATACTATGGTGATGAACTTCCTGCGCGGACTGGTGATGTCGCAGACCTCGCGTAAGCGCTTTTTCGAGGTTGTCAGTGCGGCGAAAGACTGGTTTGCCGTGCGCCAAAGCGGCGAGATGAGCTGGGAGGAGTTCATCAACCGTAATCCGATGTTCGTACGCCATGTTTCTGTTTTGTATGCAATCTATGTGCGTATGGAGGGCTTTAATTTCAGTACGCAGATAAGTGATTATCAGCCTGCGGCGCTGCTTGAAGACAAGACCTCGGCAATGCTGGAATCTCTTAGAGGAACAGGCCTTTTTTCTGCCTATGATATACAGCTGATGCGTACCATGTGGAGCGATTTTATGCTTCGTGGCAATGCTTTGCCTGATAATACAGACGCTGATTTTGAGCATTGGACGGCAGCGGTTATGTACTGCTTTGTTAAGCTGAATGATGTTTATACCTTTACGGAAAAGCAGGTTTTTGCTATGTGCCGTGCTACCGACCATGCAAAGCTGAAGCAGATGATAGATATGATAAATGAAACCTTGCAGCTGGAGGCACACGACCCGCGTTACGTTAACGAAGAGGGTTTGCTGCTGATGCTGCTGCAGTGAGAGGAGGCACCAGAATATGAAGTGTGATTTTTGCGGCCACGAGGTTGCTCCTGGCACAGTGGAATGTCCGTACTGCCATTATCAGTTCAAGATTGATGCGCAGGTGCTCAGTCCGGAGGAGCGTGATACCTTTGAGGGCGTGACGATAGACGAGAGCGCAGGCACAGAGGAAAACAAAAGTGCCAGGGAAGGCGCTGTATATGACAGCGGTGCTGATGCTTATAATGAAAGACAGCAGCAGGTGCCGCCGAATATCAAGGTACATACCTTTGGCTGCGGCAGCGGCATTCTGATTACTTTTCTGATTTTGTGCGGCATTGTGGCAGTTATCTTCTTTTTGCTGCCGACGTTTATTGTCTTTGCCGCTGTCGGCGCAATAGTTTTGTTTATTATGCGTCTTTTTATGGGCTTTTAATGGCCTAAAAATGTATTTCTGACGGCCGGCAGTGTTGCCTTGGGCAGAGC
>OJOW01000676.1_pt1 | contig 9261 bp, 10 predicted proteins | sample 1598311 | NCBI WGS metagenome assembly OJOW01 (sample SAMN03922481, study PRJEB24848) | human gut metagenome | isolation source: stool sample | host: Homo sapiens | place: Germany | collected 2011-05
GAATATCAAATTCTGTAAAACCCAAAGTAGGGTGAATTTCTGAAATATTCACTATTTTTGGAAGAATTTTCTAATCCACTAAGAATAAAAAGTTTACGTACATCATCAAAAAACGAGGTAATGAATTGGCAACCGTTCTGATTTCTACATCTTTGCATCAAATGCGCTGATGCACAACGCACTTATGCAAAGATACGATTTTTTACGGAATATGCAAAACATCTTTTATTTTTCTTTTTTAACAAGTACAGATATTGTCAGGTGACGGTTCTTTAATTGCTAAAACATCAATAAAGTAAGAAAATCTCCGATCATGATGGAATTGCTATTATTCCCATTGGAACAATGGCATGAAAATCCTGTCCCGTAGGCCGGAAAAGATGGAGAAGAAAATCTATGATACCATCCGACCGGCTGAAGTTTCCCCCCTCTTCATCAAAGTTCGCCCGTTCCTGCGGGTCTGCGCGTTTTCCCTTCGGTTTCCGGCAGAAAATTTCCGTATGGTGAAATTTTCTGCCGGAAAAACGCTCCGAAAACGCAGGAACGGACGTAAAGGGGATTCAGAAGGCGAAAACTGCGACCGACGTAGTGCATGTGTAACAAAATAACTGTTCCGGAGCCTCTTTTCATGTCGGAACCGCCATGAAACCGCCTGTCTTTTTTCTGCTGCGGGGAAGGCTCTCCTGCTCCCTCTGCATTGCATGTGGATGGATATTGCAAACCGCCCCTGCGTTTTGTGTATGCATATCCCCCATGCTGATGCTGTCCGTCAGTGAGTATATATCCGCCTGCTGTCATGTCCGGTGCCGGAAAATGAAGAAAACTATATACCGAACGATTCATACTGTACCTCATCTTTTAACGTAGTGATGAATATTTAATCACATTCTTTTCTTTGTTATATTTAAAATTCTTATCTTTGCATTGTAAAATTTAACTAATATATTACAATGACAACAACCAAGAAAAAAGCAACAACCAAGAAAACTACAAGCAAAAAAACTACAATAAAGAAAACAGCCGTAACATCACCTATAGAAATCATTACTCCTGATATTGTAGGAACCGGTGCGGGTAAGATTTGGAACGCACTCAACAGCTCAGAGAAAACATTGACAGAAAAAGAATTACTGACCTTGACCAAACTTTCCAGCCAATCGCTCTATCTTGGATTAGGATGGCTGGCACGTGAGGGGAAGCTGGACTCTGACGGTAAAGGATTTAAATTGATATAATAAGAATCAACAGGAAAGAAGTGGTATAGAGGAATAATAAATCCTAAACCGCTTCCCCCTGTCAATGTCTAAACTATAAACCAATAATACCTCTATTTTCAAAAAGACAAGTAAAATAACCTTTTTAATTTTCGATTATTAATATAATGTATATTCCTCACAACAGGAAGTAACAGTTTTAGATTTAGCTTTATCTAATGCAAAAGCATTAGATACTGGTGAGAAGAGTTCAAACGGTCCTGCTGACGAAGTAAAATGTGCAGGTGGGCTACACAAAAAAAATGTTCATGTAAACCAGGCTATCCTGCATGTACTGAAACAAAGTGTTATTAAAGTTTATTCTGATAATTTATTTATAGCCTTAATAACTTGGTGTCTATCAGATTCTTTTTTTAATTAATTCCGCTGAAAGTTTATCATGTAAAATAAGATAATATATTCCTCCTATTGTTAGTACGGATATAGTTACAATATCAATATCTGTATTGAAGAATATGTTTGAGAATTTTTGGCATAAGAGTAATATATGCAGTTCTCGTAATTAAGGATATGTTTGATGTTCTGCAAGCATATCACTGCTGTTCTCTTCATGTTCAACTGTACTGGAATTTATAACAGGAAATAGCCGGTGTATATATCCTAATTGTACAGAACGGGCAACCGACAACTCTGCCTATTGCCCATATCACAAACCGTACAACTTAAAATAAACGCTTTCTCTACGTAAATTAACACGTTGGGAAAGATTTAAAATGCCTTGTTTTAAATATACATTACTATCTTCCCAGACCATAATGTACCTGTGTTATTAAACATGCTATTTCCAGAAATACAGCATCTGTTAAACCTTGCTTGAAATGATTCCTTTAATCATTGAAACAAGATCGTACATTACCACTTTTCACAAGTCATAATGCACAAGCATACTTAAACATATTATATTGGCTAAACATATAAATGGCATCATTCTCACGAACAACGCCATTTGGATTTGCTTTAATAATATCAGTTGAATCGCCATTCAATCTGTTTCTAACATGAATATTGAATACTAACGTATCAACACATTAAATAAGCTGTATAAAAAACAAACAATTATGTTTACAATAAGATCTGTATAAAAGATTAAATACAAAGTAACACATTATATATGATATTTGCTAATATTATCATAGAAAAAATACATATCTGATTGTGTTTTATCTACATGACCAAACAATCTTTCGGTAAAATTTACCGAAAGATTATAATCAAATATATTCTTTCCGGAGTTGTATGTCTGATACAGGACACGGGGCTTGGATTCCCTCTTTTGAATGACAGGTCTGGCTTTTATCAATTATAAAGCGTATCTTTACGGTCTCAAATATCCGGCTGTGTAAAAATATATCGGACGGTTTATTTATTGAAACATTGCAAGACTATACTGTCAGGATGTACCGGCATCTTTACAATATGACAGTAAGAAGCTTATTGGTTTTTATTTATTAAACGAAAAAATGAATTTGTTATTATTGAATGCAGCCTCAGGCAGTAAACTTGGGCAGGCACTGGAGAAACTGGTAGATTTTGGAATGGACGCAGGTAAGGATATACTTGTCGCCATTCTGATATATTCAGTCGGTCGTTTTATCATTAAGCAGATTAGTGTATTAATAGCCAAAGTTCTTGAAAAACGGAAGATAGAAACCAGTGTACAGACTTTCTTGAAAAGTTTGGTGAAGATTCTATTGAACATGGTACTTGCCTTTGCCATAATCAGCAAGTTGGGAGTGGAAACGACCAGTTTCGCCGCACTTTTGGCGTCAGCCGGCGTGGCTGTAGGTATGGCACTTTCCGGCAATCTTTCCAATTTCGCAGGCGGTTTGATCATACTTGTTTTCAAGCCTTTCAAAGTAGGCGATTATATAGACGGACCCGGTGTAAGCGGTACAATAAAGGAGATACAGATCTTCCATACCATACTTTCCACTCTTGACAACCGGATGATATACGTTCCCAACGGGATGCTCAGCGGAAATGCTGTGATTAATTACAGCAAACAGGAAATGCGCCGTGTCGAATGGGTATTCGGGGTGGAATATGGAGAGGATGTACAAAGGGTCAGAACCGTATTGCGGCGTATCATTCATGCAGACAACCGTATTCTGGACACTCCCGCCCCTATCATCGTTTTAGGCTCATTAAGTGCGAGCAGCGTTGACATTACCGTCCGTGTCTGGGTAAAGACAGCTGATTACTGGAATGTCTTATATGATATCAATGAAATTGTTTATACGACATTTAATGAAGAAGGGATTGGATTCCCTTTCCCACAACTTACTGTGCACCGGACTTCAGAATAACAACATAATAAAATATGGGACTGTCCTTATAAGGGAATTCCCGTGTCTTGCCGCCATGCCGGAAAAATGTTTCCACGTTCCGTTATGTGATGCCGGTATGGTTGCAGAAGCATAATTCATGGACAGAAAACATGAATTATGCATATAAGTGCTTTATGGGCAGAACAGCGTTATCCGCCCGGTGGAAAAAATGAAGGGGAGGGGCGGACGGCAGCCCCCGATTCTTTTCAGCCGCCTTGCGCCCTGCAGGCGCTCCGGTAGCCCCTGTTCAATACCTCTTCAATCTCGCTCCGCCTGTACAGGACCTTCCCGCCGAGGACATAGTATGGAAGCGTGCCGTTGCTCCGGTACTCGCCCAGTGTCCTGCGGCTGACCTTCAGCAGGCATGCCACTTCCCTGTCACACAAATATTCATCCTCTTTTGGCAAAATCCCCCCGTCTTTGGAAAGGCCGTCGATTACCACCGACAGCCGGTCGATGCGCTCATGAACGGACTTCATCCACGCATCATCCCCTGTCTTCAATTCATTATACATGATTCTTCGGTTTTAGTGACACAATCATTATCCTTCAGATCTCCCGCCCCCTGCTCCGGGCTTCCCTGCGCCTGTCCTCAACTTTCGTGACGATATGCTCCACGTCTTCCGGCAGGTAATAGGTACGGTTGCCTATCTTGGTATAGGCGAGCGTGCCGTTGTCACGCAAGGTCTGCAAAGTACGCTTGCTGATTTTCAACTTCCGGCAGACATCGCAGTGGTCAAGCCACCCGGCCGTCTTGCCCGCATCTTTCAGGTGCGGCAGGTCCGACACCAGCCGGATGAACCGCTCGATTTTCATGGCGAACTCCTCGAACGCCTTCCTCTCAAAACAGATAATTTCCATAAGCCTTATATCATTCGGGTCATACATGATTCATTTTCATGCCGCTAATATAACCCACTTTTTGCCGGTATTCCAAACATTTTCAGCCGGGTGGCAGCTTATGACACAAAAAGGCGGCATATGTCAGGCCATGTGTCCCCGCCAGGACTTTCCACTGCCGGTAATGACGCAGGACAGGATGCTCCCGGACCGCCTGCCGGTTTTATACTTCCGATTTCCGGAAACATTTCCCTGCTTTTGACGGAGCGGAAAAACGACGGGATCAAACGGTCATAAGGACCGGACGTCACGGCCCATCCGCATCCATGAATGCCTGTCCGTTTTCAAAAAACGAATCTGCAAACATTCAGGGAACGGGAATTATCGCTTTCCTTTAAGCACGTCGCCATAACATTTCAACGCATAATCCCTCATCTCCTTTTCCTCCCGGGTCAATGCAAACCCCATATACTTGCAGGTATGGTCATTCCTCAATATACAGATACACATCCGCCTATAGGTGGGGATTTCCTTAAACTCGGAAATGTCAATGTCATCAAGATACTCCATCCTCACCGGTTTCTTGTCCGTCCTGTAGTTGCTCTTTTCCCCGACCTGTATCGGAATGTTGCGCTCCTTCAGCTTCCGTATCACCTCATCACTGAGCACACCGCCCTTGTCCCTCCAGAACCTGATGCTTGTTTCCAGTTTCTTCCGGTACCTGTTACGGGCATGCTCCGGAAGGGTGGAAAAAAGGAATTCCATGAATGATTTCCAGGTATGCCCTTCAGGAAGACGGACACCTTGTCTGCCCATGGCACCGGTATTCCCATAAAGGCCGGAAAAATTCACCCCGTTGACCCGCCCGATCATCCGTCCCCACATGTCAGGGTCTATGACCTTGTACAATGAGAGGCTCTCTATTGCCTCACTGATAAAGGGACTGGCCACACGCTGCCGTTCCAGACTCACCCCGGCCTGATAGTAAAGGTCATACAGGCGGTTGTAGTCCCATCCGAACCTGCTGTTTGCAACCCAGATGTCACTTGTCTTCCAGTCAAAAAGCAGGTAAAGGTTATATATGCCCTCATCTATTTTAGTACTCCATTCATAATTCTTATACCGCTCCTTTACCCCTTTATGAATGGTACGCCAGCGGTTATAGCTTTCCTGGGTACGTATACCCACAAGACAGCAGGTACGCCGGGCGTGTTTCCCCATGTGTAACCATCTGGAAAATTCCACCTGAAAGTCATAGTCCCACATGCGGGTATTGTAGAACTGGAAATCTTCAACCGTCAGCGCACCCCCGGGAAGGGGACGTACCCAGCAGTCCTGCCTATGTCCGTCCCAGGGACGCCAGAAATTCTGATACATGGAGGTACAGGTGGTAACCCGGAAAGGGACGCAGACATGATATACATCCATGATGTCACGGTTGCAACCGAAAGTACGCCCCACATAATCCAGGGTCATCCTGTACTGTATCTCGTAATCCAGATGAAAGACGCCTATCTTTCTTTTCAGATTATGTTTCCGGATATAGTCGATGCACAGGTTCAGCAGCACGCCGCTGTCTTTCCCGCCTGAAAAAGACACATAAATATTATCAAACTCCTTGAAGATCATGTCCAGCCTTTCCTGAACCAGCTCATATACATTCTTTCGTCTTTCCATACAGCCTGCCGTTCTTTTACTTCAGGACAGGGGGGGGATGTGCAGCCTCTATCCCGACAGCGATCCCTGGCTGTAAGAAACTGTTTCCACTCCCTGCCTTTTCTTTTTTGTCGGACACAAAGTTAGAATATCCGTCTGTAAATGGAAAGTTTTGTTATGGCGTATTTTCGGCGGGACGGAGATTTGCCGGATTGGATACCGGAACCGCATAAAGGACATATCCTTTCCTGGATATCCCCCCCCCCGAAAAGGATGACGGCATATGTGAGGCCACATGGCAAAATGTTGTGAAAGCGAGGCTCACCCGCCGTCTGAATTCCCCCATGCTTATTTCCCTATCCCATAAACAGGCCGTGACAAGTCTGTCATCCTCATTTCTTGCGGCAAAGAAAGTTGTTTTTCAGGCCGGTCCCGCAAGGCGGCCCTTCGGGCTGGTTGCTCGTGAAAAAATCTTCCTCACGCTTCGCGTGAGCGTATTTTTTCACGGCAAGCCTTGCCGGAGACCGCCGAAAAACAAACTGAAAAAAAGCACAAGAAATAAGAATGCCTACCAACGTAGGCGATGTATAACAAAAAATTATAAGGCTATGACAGACAAGAGCACGGAAAAGGAAAGAATGTTCAACGAGTGGTTCACGAAATCCTACAACAGGTTGAGAACCTCACTCCGGAAATACGGCATGCCGGACGAGGACAATTTCCACGACACCTACCTGTTCGTAAGAAAGCAGGTAATGGCACCGGGAAAGGACATAACGGACTATGAGGCGTATTTCATCGGATGCTACAGGAAGGCGGCACTGGTGAAAATCAGGAAGGAGAACAGGTACACACATCCCGAAGACGACTTCTTCCTCAGATGCGGTGAGGAGGCGAAATTCATATCGGAAGACGACCTGAACGGCTGCGAAAGGCTGGTGAAAGACATCCTGCGTTTCATACGCCAGAAATTCCCATACGAAGAATACCGCATGTTCATGCTCAGGTTCTATGAAGCACAATTCTCGTTCAAGGCACTGGCGGAATGCATGGGCATATCGGCAGCGGCCATTTCCCAAAAGGTATGCAGGATTATGGATGCGGTACGCACTCACGACGGTTTCGCATGGAGAAGCCAGATGCTGGCGGTAGAAAGTTTCATGTATTGATGTTTTGAAAAATTGTTTAACCGGAAAGTAAGGAAGTTATGGCACTGATAGTATACAACAAGGAGAACTCCCGTCCGCAGGAAGTCACATACAAGGGCAAGCGGACTATCAACCTGGACAGCAGGGGAACCGTCTATCTGTCTAAAACGATGTCAATCGAGCTGGGAATACTCGGCGGCGGAAGGGTGAACTTCGCCCATGACGACGAGACGGGCGACTGGTACATTTGCCGGGCTGACGACAACGAAGGCTTCATCGTATGGAAAGACAAACGGTGTGCAAGGTTTTCGGCGGGGTTCATCGTACACAGGCTCATGCAGCAGGCAAGGGTGGAAAGAAAAAGCGTACAGTTCATGATGGCAAAGACACCGATGGAAGTAGGAGGAGTCGTCTATTACAAGATACTGCTTTCCAATCCTATTCTCAGATAATAAAACGGACTAAAGAACCGATGTATAAGGGGTATCCGCAGGCAAGGTCGGATACCCCTTTTCTCATGGGAGAAAGCTCAAAAACTGCCCGGACCGGATTTATCCTTATCGTCCAGTCTCCCTCACTTTCCAATAACATACCCTTATCCGGACACCACGTCCGCTTGCTACAGTAATGGCAGATTGCCTTGTGGTCCGGAAACACCCTGCCGTTCGGGGAACAAGGCAACAACATCTGAACCGGGTAACGGAATGACAGCCCATGCCCGTATTCCACCGATACCCTGACATCACCCTATCCGGTGACAATAGCCTTTTTTTCTTTCACCATACTATGCTGTTCCAATCTTGACATGTTAATATATTGACATGCCGTTTCCTCAACACAGGAACATAAGAACATAAAGAAATAGGAATACAGGAATATAAGGATATGGCATACTGCTAAAATCAGACTGTCACAGTATCCTGACGGACCGACATATCCTTGTCAGATGTCCAAAAGTAGAAAAATTATCCGATTCCGTCACCGTCTTTAAACCGGATTGTCATCATATGGCATTACCCGTCATTATAAGTCATATAATTCTATCCCCATAATGAATAAAACCGGAGTAGTTTTGCACTGTCGGAATACATCCCTCCTTAATCGGTTCACGGTACACAGCTCACGCCGCACGGTAATCCGAATTTATGAGGATTCTCTGTTCAAACGAACAGAGCAAGTTGTGTTTCCGTCAGACAAAAACTATTTTGTCTGACGGAAACAGCGCCCTCCGGGGAAGGGCGGAAATATTTGCTCCAAAGTCGCAATTTCGGAAGAAAAGAAATACAAATCCCAATATCAGACGGATGGAGAAGACGAATGTGACAAGAACGGACAGGAAACCGAGGGCGCTGAAAAAATCATTATCTTCCAGATTCTTTCCGGTTGAAACCTAAGAAATGAGTTCACCGAATCTAAAAACAGGGATTTGTCGAACTCCTTTATACACTCCGTGACCTTCAGAATTCCCCCAAAAACGTTATTTGCGCAGATTTGACACGCTGCGGGTATATACAAAATCGTTCAACAGGAAGACGGAAGCCGTCAATCCGGTAGATAAGATGTGTGGACCATTGGCACACTTTAAACCTGCTTTCCTTTCCGTTTATTCGAAGTGTCCTTTAGGAATTGAAAATTGGGTGATGTGAGGAAATATGAGTATCACGATAGCTACACCATTTGTTGCTATCGCTTACCTGTGAACCTTGTTCAGACGAGATAACTCACCGTGGATGAACAATTCGTTTAAAAAGATTAACAATTTTGTATTTAAAATGATTGTGTGTGATTAAAAAGTTATATCTTTGCAGTTGAACGAGATACAATCCGTTCAGGACATTTTAGATTTAAGAAGAAGCGTTATGCTTATCTTGTAGACTGGAAACCTGAGAAATTTCAAAGTACGACAAGGATAGCATAGTGGCTCTCACGCCATAGCGTGGGCTGCTATATCCATATCTGTCGTAAAGGTTTTCTCAGGACCTCCAGTTTAAGACGTGGCATGCAGTTCCACGCTTC
>OJOW01000701.1_pt1 | contig 8949 bp, 16 predicted proteins | sample 1598311 | NCBI WGS metagenome assembly OJOW01 (sample SAMN03922481, study PRJEB24848) | human gut metagenome | isolation source: stool sample | host: Homo sapiens | place: Germany | collected 2011-05
ACATATGGTTATCGACAATCAATATGCATCGCGGTCATGCGGTCCAGTCTTGCGATGCGTTCGGTTTCGGAGTTTTACGCTTGGTAAGACCGCCAGCCTCGCATGTGAAGCCGATTCGGTTTCCCTTGCGCTCGTTGCAGATGCGGTGGGCAGGCTGCACGTTGTTTGGGTCAAGCTCATCGCCGCCCAATGAAACAGGTATGATCTCGTCAAGCTCATAGCTCCATGGGTGGAGAGGAGGTAGGCTATAGTCTATGGGCCGCCCGCATATGGCGCATGGTAGGCCTAGGGCCTTGACCCTTTGCCTGAGTATGCGGCGGCGATGCCCGTTGCGGTCGTTGCGTGACATCCATTGTCCTTAGTGGTGGGGGCTGTGTGTGCGAGGGGGGCGCACTTAAGAAGGGACAGCCCCGCTATAGGTGGGTGGCATATGCCGCCCCGACCCCTCATAGATACGGCGAATGGGGTGCTGTGATGCCCTCAAATGCCGCACCTTAGTTATACGGGATAGCTATGGCGAAGTGTTGCGAAATAGGGCGCAGATTGGCGCTGAATGCCGCAGGATAGCGAAATAGTGCGCAGTCGAGGCACAAAAAAGCCCCGCACGACTTGGCGCACGGGGCTGGACTAGAGAAGGGCCGCCTGGCCTAATCCGGTTCTTGCGCGGGCCATGCCGACGGAATCGACCCAATCGAGCGCGCAGGACACATCGACCTGGGCCTGTCGTTCGGACACGCCCAATGCGCTCGCGGTCTGATGCCAAGGCATGTCCTCGATGTAGTGCAACTCCAAAGCGTCCGCCCATCGCTGCGTGATATTCGCCGCACGGATACCACGGCAGAGCTCGCGCCCCTCCTCCACCTGGTCGGTAAGGTCACGGATTTCTGCCGCTGCCGATTTCTCGGCGTCCATGCGCGAATCTGTGGCGCGCATTGCGTCGCGGTTGCCGGTTCCGTGCCCGATCGCATCATAAGTCTGTGCGCGGACAGATTCTCGCGCGCGCATAGAAGCGATTATCGCCAGCCTACGGTCGATTGAGCGCTGGCACGCCCTGATGTACTCGAAATATTCGCGTGCCGTCAATCGAGACCCCCAGATTTGATTGAGAAATGCATGCTTTACCTGCAATATTATACCGCGAGGTACAACCTATGCGACCACGCTCGCCGCCCTGTATTCGTCCTCCTTGCGATTGAGCGAGCGCACCTCACGGTAGCAGCACTTGCAAAACCCAGATACGCAATAGGTGTTGCGTCCGCACATTGGACAGATAACGGGCTTGCTCAGGCGCTCTCGCTTCGGCTTCGAGTTGCCGGTTATGCGGAACGAAGAGCCGAGACAACTCTTTGTCCCATTATTGATGTACCTTTGCATCGTGGTCTCGGCGATACGGCTTGCGCGAGCAGCCGCCGCGATGGATGGGTAGGTAACTCCATCCGAGCGAGTGACGGTGTATCCAGTGGTCTTCATTCGGCATCACCTATGCATTGCACTGTATCTAGTGCTCCAGATAGCCACATTGCAAGAGCCGTGGATAGCACCACCATAACGGCGCGGTCGAACTCAACGTCCGTGACACACTTGGAATCGCGCCGTTTTGCATCTGCGTTAGCGCCGGATGGCTGAACGAGAGCCGTTCGGATCGTGTTCAATGATTCAGCCATGGCACGCTTGTCAGATTCACTAAAGCCGCCTTGCCATCCAGCGAACGAGAGCATCGCTTCTAGCGTTGGGTTGTGCTTGAATGACTTGAGCATATCGGCTCAACCTCCTTGCGTAGCTTTTGCAGGCAATCAATGGCCTTGTCGATATCGGATAGCGCCTGACCTTTTGACAAACAGCGCCAGACGTATTTGAACGTGCAGCACCACCACCAGACGATGATTGCCGAGTGGTTGAACTCGTCCCTCCACCTCGTCATAGCGGAGCGCATGGCGCGTGAACACGTGATATAGCCGTCACCGAGATAATGGATGGGGCAGTCGGAATCGTATGTGATAACCTTTCTTGAATCGTCCTCCAGCTCCACTCCCATTACTTGCATGGGGTCACCTCCATCTGGTTGCGCAACCTGCGGACATGGCGCACGCTCACGCCAGACCTTATGGCTATTTGCTTATTGGTCAAGCGCTGGTCTTTCAGCAGCTCCATTGCCCTTATGGTCTTGGGGCTTTTCGTTCCGCTCATTCGGCATCTACCTCCCGTGGCGGAAGACCGATATACGCGGCGATATCGGAAACGCACCTATCGAACTCGACCACCTCGGCATCGTCTAGATTCGGGCCAACCTGCGTCCACAGCCATACGCTCATGCCTTCGAGGAAGCCGACGGCGCGGACGGCTTTGCGGAACACGTTCTTTTGGCTATTGTCATTATTGGCGATAGACTGAATCTGCTCATACGACAGCCCGCACTCTTGATGGTCGCTCATTGCTCTACCTCCTTCGGCCCCCAGAAATTGCATCTGTTCCACGGCTTGCACTCGTGCGGCAGGTTTCGCCAGCACGTCAGATACTTGACCTCGACAACGGCGCTCTTGGTCGTGTGCGGGTTCTTGGCGTGTTTGCACGTGGCGCAGCGCTCGCCCACTTTGCTAGACATTAGAACCTCCCCGATGACCCGAAACCGTCAGCGCCGCGCGATGTCTGGGGCAATCGCTCCACTTCCTCAAATGCCACGGAATAGTGCGCTAGGAAAATGAGCTGTCCGATTCGCTCGAACGGCTCCACCGTGTACGGTTCGGTGGACATGTTGACCAAAGCGCATACGATCTCGCCGCGATAGTCGCTGTCGATAATGCCGGGAGCGTTGGCGAGCTGTAGCCCGTGGTTGATTGACAGCCCCGAACGGATGGCCTGCAACGCAAACATTCCGTGAGGCATAGCAATGTGGATACCGGTACCGAACTTCACAATCTCGCTTGGGAAGATGGTCTTTGGTTCCGTGATGTTTGCTCGCATGTCGCAGCCAGCATCGCCCACGCCATGAGCGTATGACGGCTTGAGCTTGGGGCTATCGAATTGCGCCTGAATCACTTGGATATTCGGTGAGACTTTCATCTAGTCCTTCCTTTAGTAAAAGCCCCGCTTAGTTGGCGGGGCCGGTTGGTTCTATTCGTACTGATATGGGATAGCGTAGACAAAGCTATCGACGTACCTCATGTCGGTATATAGCAGCTGGTCGCGGTACGTCCGCTTGTGCTCTTCCTCGCACTTAAGGGCTTCATCCGCCGTGGCGAAGGCGCATGACGGCGTTTCCTGCTCGCATCCCATCTGAGGGTCGATGTACTCGTAAACGTCCGTCACCACGTAGATTTGTCGCTCCCTTATTTATCGTCACCTCCAGTTCTATAGTGCCGTCTTTTACCGGCTTTCTCGTAGCTATAGCATCCTGCCGCCGCGCTTGACGGGTTGTTCGGTGAGTCGAGATGGTCGATAAAGATATGCAACTTTTTGCAGTAGTAGACATTTGGTATAAGTTCGCCGAATACATCGCGCTTGAGTTTCGTACGCTCTTCGTCAAGCGCGAAATGTCGGCACTCGCCGCAGTGATCGCGGTATCCCGCGTTGTCATAAGCCATGATTTACCGCTTTTTTATATTCGTTGTAACGCAAGAAATGCTCGCACGCCGCGTCATGCATGTCGCGCATGTGGTTCGGTATCCACCGCAGCGCCCAGTCGGCACCGTCTAATGGCGAAAATTCGATTAGGTCTGTATCACCGCTGAACTCGGAACTAAGCACTTCTTTGTACTCGCGTCTGCAAATACCGTAGTCACAGCAGCACTCGACCATGTGCTTGCACTCTGAACAGATTTGCCGTTCTCGCTTGCTAATCCAGCGCTGACGGCGCGATAATCGCTCGACCCTATACGGTCTAGGGTCAAGCCAAAACCACGCCTTATACGCGATGAAAATCGGTTATTCGGTTTTGTCCACATCTGGGGGGGTGGAGCGGTTGAGAACCTTGGGTCGCAGCTCCGCGCAATCGGCGCTCGGATAGGTCGGCGCTACTATTCTGCGGATGTTCGCCGCGCATACAGCAACGCCATATGCCTTAGACAGTACCGCGAGTTCTTTATCACGCATATAGCTCCAGTAAATCTCGTCCACCTTGGCTAGCGCCCTCTCCCACGCCTTGCACCTCTCGCGGTACATCTTCATGCGGTCGCGCGTTTTTGATAGCTTCGATTCAATCCCACGGCAATGGCGCTCTAGGTTCGCGTATCGGCGCTTTAGATCGGATAGCTCTTCTGCGTAGCTCAGTGCAAGCGATTGATAGTCCTGCATCATTCATCACCGCTAAGCGTCTTGGTGAGCTTGTCCACGCACTGCTTGCTCTCGATGATTTCGATTCGCTTTTTCAACATAGCCACTTCGTCTGCTTCGATGAAACAGGCGAGCATGGCAACATCAGCTCCGAACATCGCCAAGCGCACGTCCTCATAGGTCGTGAAATACAACACGACATTAGCCACGGCGGCAACGGCGATAATCGCTTTCGCCAGCCATGATGCGTACTTCGCATATTTGGTCATGCGAACTCCTTTTCTATTGGGTTGTTGCTGTTTGTTGCTCGAAAAACGGTGGGCAACACGTTTTTTTGAGCTAAAAACAGGCATCTACCTGCTGTTTATTGGTTAGGTGTTGCCCAAAAGTGTTGCCCTACAAATATAAAATATAATTTTATTTTTGATAGCTTTAGCTGATTCCGAGTAAAACAAGGGCAACAGGGCAACAAAACGACGAAAAACATATGTCTACCTGCTATTTTGTATGTTGCCCTATGTGTTGCCCTATGTGTTGCCCTACGATGTTGGGCAACAAAGTTCCCATGCGCGGGATATTCCGTAACCCCTCACGCGGGCCTTTTCAACGCGTTTCCACTCTGGGTTATTATCCAAAGCCATCGTCACTTGTTGTTGCATGAACCGCTTGGTGTTGGTGAATTGGTAGTCCGAGTAACCCAAACCGTCAATGAAAACCATGCGGACGTTGACGCGCGTTATGCCCTTGGTCTTCAACTCGTCAAGGTAGTTGTTGGTCGCCGTAATCAACGGGACTTCCTCGCTGAACTTCTGCTGATGCTCGGTCGCTTCTCTTAGAACTTCTGGCGGCAGGGTAAGAGATCGCAGGAACCTCTTCTCTCCCCACAGCTTGTGGAGCGCGAGCGTTTCTGCCCACGCCTGACGTATCATCACCTCTCCCTCTCCGTTAAATAGGCGCGGGTCGGCATCAAGCATCGGTTTCTTGGACTCTACAAGCATGAAACGCCGTCCACCAGTAGAGTCATTGAGGAACGCTCCGTCATTGGTCGTGCCGAAGAACACTGCGGTACGCGGATGCTCGACAGGCGTTCTTGCGTAGCTCTCACGGTATATGTCCGTGGTCTGCGTAATCATGGACTTGATTTTGTTCTTGTCTTTGCCGTTGAATCCGTCAAGCTCTGGTATCTCAACAACCAGTCTTCCGCTGATTCGCTTTAGATCCTCGTTATCGAAGTTTGAAAAGCCCTCGACAAAGAAGTCTGGTGATAGAGACAACAGCTTTACGAACGTGGACTTGCCGGTGCCCTGCTTTCCGACAAACACAAACATCTGGTCTGCCTTGCAGCCTGGGCACATCGCACGCGCCACCAGCTGACGGAACATTAGCTTTTCAACCTCCATGCTGTAGCCCGTGGGCTCCACTTCCAGCATCTCGTAGGTGAGCATTCCGACAACCGCCTCGGATTCGCGCCACGTCTTACCGCCGTCCTCGCTGATGCGGATAGGCGTTCCGGTGCATCCAGCCGTTTCCTCGTCCTTGTACTCTACGATGGGCAGTGTGTCCAGCAGGTCGTGCATAGGGTTGTAGCGCTGACCGTCAACGCCACCGAAACCGACTAAAGCATCCTCGAACTTCTGCTTGTTGCGAACGCCGTAATCCCGTTCAAGTACAGCTCGAAGGTTCACAGATTCGCTCTGCTCCATGACGTGCGGGCGCTCGAACTGAACGTCCGGGATGCATCGCCCTAGGACGTGCAGTCTTGAGTCGAACTTGTTGAACTTGATGTACTCGCGCACCTCGTCAAGATTGAGCAGGATGTTCTTGATCGCGTCCACTGTCTCATCCTTGATGCGACTAGCAGGCTCAACTGGTCGGTCAAATATGCTGACTCCGGTTTTTTCAACCGCCCCCTCCCTTGCTGTGGAAAGGGGCTTGGTATCCTCAACGGGCTGCGAGCACTTGTTGCCCTGCTCATAGCGGCATACAGAACCGATGATTTTCATTAGCTCGCGCTCGTCCAGTGGAGGTTTGACTCTAGTGGAGTTTACTGTGTGCAGTATGCTGTTAATCTCCATCGAGTTGCATCCGCGCGAACGTAGCGAGCTGGCGTACCTAAACAACGTATCGTTGCGGTTGACCGTAATCACATCATCAAGAACGAAACGTTCATGATGTTCGCCGCCATTGTGGCTTTGACGTACGTGGTCGATAAAGGAATAAACCCTATCGTCTGCTTGCGCCAGCTCACAATCATCTGGCGAAACGCTCCATTCGTAGTAATCGCCGCATGGGTGGAGTGACGGAGGAGCAACAACGTAACCGCCCTCTCCGCGAACGTCTACGCCTAGAGCACCTCCAGTCGAGTTTCTAATCTCGCGTGACGTGCGGTAGAACATCTGCTTGCCGCCTGAGCCAGTGATTTGCGTCCATGTCTCTGGCAGCTCGCCGTGCTCTACCTCCCAGTTGCGCAGCGTTTCAAGACCGTTGGCTTTCCCGTGAACGTCCAGGTCGATTACGATCAACCCGTAGGACGCTTTGCCACAAACGATGCCAACGTTGTAATCTGGGTCTGAGGTCTCAAACCCCTTGTACTTCCCGAAACCCCACCACACCTGAACCTGCTCGGGGTTGTCCGAGTAATCGGCGCTCCCGTGCTGTGTTGCCGGGACTTTATCCCTAACTTTCAGCGGGATAACGGCAAGCCCCTTGTCTATGTAATCGAGCGCCGCGCGAGCGCACGGCGGTACATACTCATTGGTATTCAATTCCCAATACCTCGCAAATGCGCTTGGCGCAGTTCCGCTTCGATGTGAACTCGAACCTCACGCCGTATTTCTTTTCCAACGTTGCGAGAATCTTAACGAGCGTCTGACCGTGCATCGGTCGCGTTCCGCGCCTACACCTCCGTCCCTTCCCCCGAGGGGTGGAGCACATGCGGCAGCGCTTGCACACGTCCGATACCCATCTTTCGAGCTGGGCAGGGTCGTTGTATTTCTCGTTCGATTCCACCAAAACAAGAAGGCGGTAGCCAGCAGCCGCCGCCCTCTCGCACTCACGCACGAAACGCGCGTGATCTCTTCCAACATCCATGACAAGCTCTTGGATGCTGTTTTTGGTGTCGATGGATATATTGGAGCCGGGGCGCTGATAGTCTCCGAAGTCAAGCTTCATAGTGACCAGAGGAACCCCGTGCTCCATCCACCATTTGTTCTTGGTTACATGCTTACCGGCCTTTTGCCTACTATCAACAATGAGCATTAGAACGGAATGTCATCGTCTGTAGCCGTGTAAACGCTCGTTGGGTTAAGCGGGGCAAGCGTGGACGCAACGTTATTGTTCTCGTACTCGTCCAGCCATTCCTCAGCATCGTTGATACCAGCCCGCTTCAGCGCGTCAATCTTGCCAGCATGGTCGAGCATCTTGGGCTTGGGGTTGGCGTTCTTGCCATCCTGAATGTCCTTGGTGGTGCAGAAGCGGAAAGCGCGAGCGCCGCCCAGCTTGAACTCTGACGTTTTCTTGTCGAAGTACTCTTCCTCGCGGAAAACGATACCTACGACCTTGCCCTCAAGCATCTTGTACTGCCCAGCATCGATCGCGGCAACGGCATCGAAACCCGTGTTGCACTCGGTGATGGCCTCCATGCGACCCTTGAAAATGGGCAGCGCCTTTTCCTTGTAGGACAGGATCATGTGGTGCGCCCACGGCTTATCCTTGTAGAAGTCCGAAGAGTAATAGCCCTCGAACTCGCCTACCTGAATGTCGAACAGTACATCGAGATATTCCTTGTCCTCGTTGTCCGTGACCTCAGTGATGATGCAAGCATACGCGCCTGGGGTGATGTTCTTGAAGTCTCCCTCGGCCTTTGCCTTGATGGAATTGAGGTTGAGTTGACGCATTACTGATCTGTTCCTTTCGTCTCTTGTTCATCCTTAATGGGCTTCATGCCCCAGTACTCCCTGAGAGCGGTGTCTACCGCTTTAAGGTCGTTGTCCATCTTCTCCGGCAAGCTCCCCATCGGGGCCTTTGCAAGATTTCTACCGTTGTTCTCGGTCACGAACACGTGGTTGCCGTCTTCGACAACACAGTCGATAACCACGGGGCATGCGCCCGCAATGTTCCACTTCTCGTCAAGCATCTTGCCAACGGTCATGACCTTTTCGTTGCCGTTCGCGTCCTCGTCCACGTGGTGGAGGAAATAAACGATTGTGTCTTGGTCTGTGCTGATCGCGGCGCTTATTAGCTGCTGGAAGTGGAGTGCCATTTCAGTGAACTTGTCGTAGCCCTTCTCGCGGGCACGATTGAAGTTCTCGTTTTGCATGAGGAAGGTTGAATCGTCAACCACGTAGCAGCGCAGGTTATTCTTGCGCATGGTGTCAATGATTTGTCGGTACGCGGGACGGTTCGCCTGCGGGAACTTAGCACCGCCACGGAACGGCAAAGGCTTGCCGAGGACGTTGAAAATGCCCACCTCGTCTGGTGCGAAATTGCGCAATGAGGTGGACTTGCCTGAGCCTGATTTGCCTAAGACTAGAATTGCGGTTCCCATTAGATAACCACTACTCCCTCTGGGTCTGCGATTATGTAGAGGTCCAGCTTGTAAGCATTGGTGTAAATGTTTTTTACTTCTGAACACAATTCGTTAAGTTCGTACAGTTCGGCTGAATGAAGGCGTTTTGTATA
>OJOW01000712.1_pt1 | contig 8825 bp, 6 predicted proteins | sample 1598311 | NCBI WGS metagenome assembly OJOW01 (sample SAMN03922481, study PRJEB24848) | human gut metagenome | isolation source: stool sample | host: Homo sapiens | place: Germany | collected 2011-05
GTATCTTTCTATCTGTCCAATATCAGTTTCGAAGCCACTTACAGTTATATCGAGAAACATGATTACCAAGTCAGCCTACTGCGGGTATATTCTATCAATTCGATGGATTCGCAAAGCTCGTATATCTGCCAGATGCAACGCAATTGGATTCAATCGCTGAAACGCCACTCTATTCTGGTTTCAGAAAGTGGAGAAGCACAGCGTATCGCTTTTTTACAAAAGCAATTGGAAGTTATCAATACGTTGTAAACAATTGTAGATTTTAGGATATAAAAGAAAGAGATGTAAAAGACGAGCTGTATCAGAATGAAGACAAACAACATTCTGATACAGCTCTTTTCTTTTAGCTTTTATTCTATTGTGCGCACACAACGATACCAAGCCCAATCTGTGGATTCTCCAGTAGTCCATGCGCCGAATTCACCATTATTATGTCCGACCACCCAATAGCCGCCATCGCGTGAAGTCAATGTCCAATGTACAGCGCTAATCTTCTCGAATCCGCTCCCTGTCCAAGTAGTCGAACCACCGAAACCTTGGTTTTCAATGCTGGTAACGGCCCCTCCCATACTGAGCACCAGATACATCTCACGCTGGGTAGGCAGACGCCAGCCACTCCCTTTGTTTTCGCATGCCGCTTTTGCTTCCGACCAAGTTTTACCATTACTACTGGTATTTTCAATCTGAAACTTAGGAGCAATCTTATTCATCGCGTCACTTGTACCCGGAGTTTCACCTGAAGCAAATAATACCGAAGGATCCGTTCCTCCACTGGCATCACGAGAGACAATAGTGACCCCCGAGGATTCTACCGTTAGATAAGGGTACTTCTTTCCACTATTTGTATTATTCCTCACGCAACGGAAATAATTATTCTTGCTAACAGATTCGGAATCCAAAAAACCTGCCGACATCTCCATCCAAAAACGGGTAGCAGAGCCTTTAGCCTCATAGTATGATGAAGTCCAGTAATTACCGGTCCAGTTTTGATACCACCCATATATATTCTGGCTATCATGATTATTATAATTCTCTGCATTGCCACCCAAAGCATTTTCATAAGCGATGTAGTGGGAATATATCGGAATGAGAATTCCAACTCCCCTTGATTGATGGGGAATTGTACATGAGTGAGGTATCCCTCCTTATCGTACAGGCCGAATAAGATGAAATCCCAACGCCACCACCAACCTTCACCATCTTCAACAGTACCATCACCTGCTCTTCGCGGATTAGGCTGTATGGTAAACGCCTGCACCCTTTCACTGAATGGTACCGTATTCGTCCTGTCTAATTGCGGAATTAAACCGCCGGCATTGTATTGGATCATACCGATATCGTTAGCGTCAAAAAGTTTACCTTCTATCTTATCCACGGAAAACATGACATACACCGTCTGCGGTTCGAGAGGGAGTTCGTCACCATCGGGATTTCTAATCGGGAAAAAAAGACCTCTCTCCAACACATTTCCGTATGCATCGACAAATTTGATAATTCCCGGATCTATCGTATACTGCGTCACTTCAATATTGTGAGTCAAGCGCCCTGCTGTCAACGTAACAGTAGCCTTACGCTCAACACCTATAGTTTCATTATTAAAATAAGGAATCTTCAATTTGAGTTGGGTATCATCGTTCGCAACGCCCGACGCCGCATCGACCCCACCTTCAAATTTGAGCCAGTCGCTCCCTGCAGTAACAGTGGCTTTCCAGCCACCGGGACTGTCAGTAAAAACGTCTATGGCATAACTATTATTCTGGTATTGAGTTACAGCGACCTCCGACTCACCCACTCCGAGCATATATTGCCCATTGTAGACTACATCTTTGACCTTGTCACGGTCATAGTGTATCAATCGGAATTTCAGGTTGGACATGACTGTATAAGATGCCAACGCCTCGCTAAAACTTTTATAACCGATTCCCAACGCCTTAGTAATGGTAATGATGTATTTATGGTTTCGCTTCAAGGACAAATATTCCACCTGCTCTCCTGTATTTCCGGTTTTGGTAAAATCCACCCGGTAAAATGTCGATTCGCCCGTACCGATTCTTCCTTTCACAATCAGGCAAGTAGCATTCTTACGGCTCGCTTCTCCATCTTGTTCCACACCACCGACATCCTCTGCTGCTATAGATTCAAATGTATAAATCTCCCCTTCGTAGGGTGTGTTGCCATTTACGGAGTAAAGAATTGCATCCCCTTCTTCCGTCATTTTACCACTGTTCACAGGGAGAACCGGAGTATCCGGAGCCGGGTCAGTAACCTGCCCGTTCGTGTTCCATGCCGGAGCAATGTATCCGGTGGTATTGTAATTAGCCAGGTAAACCTCTTCGACCGTGAAATTCGAAGTGGCACTGTTATTACGGATATCGATGCGCGCCAGCATACGTTTCATATTTATGCCAGTTATCGGATCCATCGAAGGAGTGATTTTGCTTATTACCTTCTCCCCGTACATCGGAATCCGCGTATACCCATCAGTCGTCGAACCGTCTGCCAGCCATTTGCCGGTCTGGGCGTGGAGCATCTTTTCCATTGCCTCAACCTTGGTGGTCGTTCCCTTTATGAAGCCCGGCACAATATTATCAAGTTCCTTATTTGCCACAACCACGATGCAAGTAGATGCGGTAGTGGGAGAAAGCACAGCAGAGAAACTCACAGTGGAATTGTCAGCCAAGTCCTGAGTAACTCCTGTAGCGCTGACGCATTCCAGGTATACCGCCGGTGTTTTTGACATATCAAAAACAAGAATATCCACCGTTTCTATTTCGTCTTCTTTCTTTGCTGTTCCCGTTCCAGTCATCGTACGCGAAGATACGGACGGGAGGTTTACATCGGGAACCGTTAATGTAAACCGGATACCGTTTCCTGTTGGAGAAGGTGTCGACCCTAATTCTTCCTGTACGCATCCGGTAAGCCATACCGTCATTAACAAAACAGGCAAAAGATAGCACCTTCTTATGATTGAAATCCCATATTGCATATTTCTATTTCCTTTCCTTAAACTTTAATATTGCATATTCGCCATTATGGCGCGGTCAATGTCACCGCTATTGGCAGATTATCACCATTCGTATTGGTTAGTGTGAGTGTAGCCGTATCACCGGACACAGCATCGGCTCTAAAGTAGAAGTAAACCACATCACCACTCACGCCACTTGTTTCGAGCATTGTCTCACTGTTAAGCAGAATTTTATCCGGATCCTGTATCTGGGTTATCTTCCACTCCCACGTTCCCGGGTTGCCCGAAGTAAAGACAAGCTTGCGACGTTGCATATTTCCGGTTCCACCATCACTGCCGTCCAATTCTACGTTCGAGGTCAACCACTCTCCGTCTTCTTTCCACTGGCTCAACAGTACATGATGCCGCAGATTACCGGCATTGATATAAAAGCCTGTTTCCCGCTTAGTTCCGGTTCCGGAGTTAAATCCGGGCATCACAACCTGGATATTATAGGTATATACACCTCCCGAAAAGGATGTCTCGGCCATATTAACCGTTGCCCACGTATCCATAGTACTTTTGTTTAATGACGCACCCGGCAGATAGCCCGTATCCGGATTGGCATCATAATTCGTTTTCGCTTCTATATTGACAGTGACACCATCACCAGCCGTCTGTACCTTGGTCTGCGATAACTTGAGATAATATTGTTTGTCGAAAATCACATTCACCGGGCTTTCCGTCCATTCAAGCGGCGTGGCTGAAAGCTGATAGGTTTCGTTGGATATCGTAAGATTGTAGTTGATGTACTCGCCTGACTCCCAGGAGTGCGGGTTCTTGGCGATAATATCACTGAACAGGAATTCCCGGTCGCCAAAGTTGGTGGTAACAACGATTTTGGCGGTTGCGGAGAAAGCGTCGGTCGGCAACATGAGGAATGTATCCCCCATCAAGGTGGCATCTTCGGTCACCGATTTGTTATCGGTGAGAGTAGAAACGACCTTCCCGGTGGCGACATCGCTCCAGACAAACTTCGGTTTGCCGTTTTTCGTCGTGGTGGTCGGAATTTCAGTCATGGCAAGTTTACCGCTTTTTCCCACATTCTGGAATTCTATTTTCTCGATAGTCACCTCATCCGGTACAGGAGCTACTTTCTTGAATGTAAAGGTAACCTTGGTCAATGTGCGGTAGAAGTGTATATTCACACCCTCAACCCATACAGGGCCCGATATAGCCGCCAGTACATCGACATGATTGGCGGCGGATGCATTCGCTGTATAATTCAGCACCATTTCTCCGGGATCAGTGAAACTCGCAGTAGGCGCATTCGCATCGTTGTACGGATACCAGGAGAAGAATTTCATGCTCGCATTCAGCAATCCGGGCCAATATTGCAACGGCGAGATGGTGGCTGTCAGGTCGGCGTTAACCGTGGCACTTGCATTGAAGTATGGTTGGGGAACGGAAGCATTAGGAGTCAGTGAGCCGTAAAGACCGAAAGTCTCTTCTTTCAGATCGGTATTCGAAGAGATTGCCGCACCGCGAGTGTAGACATAGCCGCCTTCTCCGATACGTTGCACAACAATTAATTCCTTATCACACGTCATCTCTTCTCTGACACACGAAAAGAGAACAGCCGAAAGGACAGCCATTGCCATAATCATCCTAATATTATTTATAGTCTTTATCATCTTACTTCTTTTCCGAAATTAAAAACAATCAACGAAAGATATTACAAGTCCAGATTCAAGTCAATGTCTTGTCTTTCACCCCAATCTTCTACGCTTATCGTCAGTATTTGAATACCTATTTTTCCGACGCGTGCCGTTACCTGATACACATTATTCCGACGGATCTCCGTAAAAGGTTGCGCCGTCGGACTGCCTGTGCCATCAACCTTTGTTACGCTTTCAATTACTTTCTCGGTTATTCCGGTGACGTCCGAAGGGCCTTTCGGGACATTAGCCATACTGATAGACAGTCGGTCGGAATAATCCGACTTGAATAGACGTTCGGCTGTGTAGAACGAGCAAAGCAACTTCCGGTTTTCAGCTCCGGGAGCAGATGAATATGCCCAAGTTTCTGTAGTCGCAGCTGTCCACTTATGCGTTAACAAATTGCTTTCCGACACGTCTTCCTTCACTTTTCCGTAGTTTTTTGAAGAGTCGGTGTTATCACGCGTGCCGTTGTCCACGTTTCCCATCACGAAATAGCTATCGTAGGAGAAATTGTGCAAGGTGACACTAGTGCTTCCGGCAATATATCCGGTCACCGCCCCACCGTCTATAGCTTCGATAAAGACATCTACTCGGGCTACGGCACGTTCGATCACCATTTGTACTGTTTTGGTTTCATCAGGTGCTATGGATATATCCCGGATCACTCCTGTCATAGGCATTCCGGTTGCCGAAATAATCTGCCCGTCACTATTCAGTATGCTGGAGATATCGTAAATCATCTCTTGCAATGTCAAAAGATTGGCTATACCGTCAAGTTTGCTTGTGAGGCTCTGCGGTTCGTTGGCAATAACTACGACCAGGATATCATTACTGGAAGTCACTTCGAGAAGTTGCGCATCTATATCAGTAGCTGTCTCCGGAGTACTCAACAGGATGTGTTCATTCACATCCAGCCTCACGCCACCGGGCGTGCTGCCGAATACGATAAACCGCATGGAGTTTATCTTCTCCTGTTGTTCCACATCCCCATTGTTCACCAAGTCGATGCTAAGTTGCGCCCTGGTAGTATGGGCAGGCAACTCATAAGCCACATCAGCTTCTCTACTACATGAGAACAAAAGGATGGTGGATGCCAGACAAATGATATGTAATAGCTTTTTTCTCATTCTTAAACTTCCATCCCGTGGAGCCAATGAATCCAGTTCCCCACGACAATACCAATTTGAAGGAATCCTCCTCCGTTTTTTTCAACAACTGTAAATATCAGGTTCCATTCACTCTGCCTGTCAAGATATTCCTGAAAGGGAAGCTCCGTTCCGTCGTAACGGGAAACCGGCCGTGCAATACTCAAGAGTGTCATCAGATTGTAGCTCCAGACTTCAGCTTCGGTATTCGCATCCCTTATAATAAATTTATAATCCCATCCACTCCTGTTGAGCAAACGCATCGTGTTCAGGCGTGCGGACATAACCACGTCGGATATTTCACCCGGACCTGTATAGTAAGGCACATAAGTAACCGGCCCTTGTCCTGTGGGTTCGTTTTCCCAGGAATAAACCGCATTTTCCGGCGCCTGAATTTCAAATGTATATTGTGTGCCATTCACTTTATTTTCCTCATATCCCATTAACGCGAGATTAAACCGATTGGTGTCACGTATCAGGTTCACCGGATAAATTTTATGGTCGGTACTGGATGGCAGGTGGTCCACTTCCACAACCTCTCCGAAGTAAAGATGCTGAAACTCGAAATTAACAACATCCGTCTCCCGCTTCAGGGATACAATGACCTGTTGGAGGGTGGTTGTTCCCGGTGCCAGTTTATTACCTGCATTGTCCGAAAGCCGGAATCTGTCAGACAGACTTCCGACGGTCAGTACTTTATAACTTCCGAAATCGAGCTCGTCGGTCAACGACATCCGGTTTCCACCCACCAGCGCAGCAACCTCGGCACTTTTGGTGAAAAGCAATTTATCATCGCTGTCGAACACAAGTACATCCACCGATTTAACCTGCGGATTAAATGCATCCGCATATTCCATATTGTAGTCGAATACAAATTCCAACCAAAGTTCGCACCGTGGAAGGTCTTCGCGTATACTGTCGCACGAAGCCATACATAGCATCGAAGCAACGATAAGGAACAGCGATTTAGTTTTTCCGAACATATCTTTTTCTTTTAGGAGGCAACCCTATCGGTTTGCCATTTTATATTGTCAGAGATCTCTATTTTGTGACCTCCGGTTATTTCCTCTTTTAGGGGCGCGCTTTGCATTTCATTGCATCTCGGATGCGCCGGTATATTTCAGTGCTGTTTTTGGGAAGCCTGTCACCGGCTTGTTTTTACTTTTTTCGGCGGTCTGTTCCGCACGGAATATCTATTAAAAAAAGTACAGGGCAGGCAGTCCGCACTGCCCTGTTTTCTTTGAAAGTAAAGAGTTTCTTTAGATTTCGAAATTTGTAGTCCAGTATATCCACGGAGCAACTTTAATCTCAAAGTGGAGATAAGCACCTTTCTTATCGATATCTTCTTCTTCATCCGGATCTTCGGGTCCACCACCAGGATACCACGGTGTACCGTTACCATTTACCTTTGTCAGCGTAAGCGTATAATAGTTATTACGTACTACACCGTATTTTCCATACTCCATATAAGAGTTGGCTGCATTGTCATGACGAATCTCATAGTAGTAATAGTTGAGACTCTTTGGATACCAATAGATGCAACCTTCTTTTTTACACAGTTCACCACCATTCTTAATGTTGTTGTCATCAAGAATAGTCTGTGTAAGAAGAGCAAAACTACCCGGATCATTGGTGGTAAGTTCAGATTGTATCTGAGTATAGAACAGTTCGCATGCTGTAACCAAGAGTTTCTCCTGGGCGGTCATAGGGTCTGAGTTTGTTTGTTTAGCTTTAGCAGGTGTATAAGCAGCCAGCAAGTCAGCAAAACTTTTGAAGTTTACAGAGTTAGTTCCGTTAGGAAGACGATACCAGTCATCTCCCAAAGTAAATTCACCGGACTTCCAAGGTGCATACTGTCCCTTAAGTACCAGACGCGTAGCCGCACCGAACTTCTGATATCCTTCAGCCATCGTATTCTCGATACAGTATTTATAATTATCACCCGCATCTGCACTTTCAGCAACCCACTCTACCTTAGGTTCGCGGTTAGCATCAAGTGTATTCTTAACAATGCCTGTAAGATATTCAGTTCCACCTGCAGTCGTAAAGTTCGGGTCAACTGTATAGAAGTTACTTTTGTAGAATCCGGTAGTATGAGATGACGCTGTGGTAGTCTTCTTTGCAAAAGGATAGAACAGAGAGTTATAGTAGTCTATAGTCCAGTTTCCAAAATCAAATTGTCCAAGACTTGCATTTGTTCCATCTTCAAAAGGTCCAACTGCTAATGGACTGCCAATCATAACTTCCAACTTTGCAGCAAGGCGTTCTATCTCAAGAGTAGCCGGATTACTTTTCGCTGCATTCTGAGCTTGCGCTTCCGATTTATAGTCACTGACCAAAACAATCTTGTCCGATACATCGAGCAGACATTCATCTTTCCATGCATGATTGGATGGATCCGAATCGGAATCATCGTAGAATCCGACATTAATCATTGCACAACCATTGGAGTGTACAACCTCCTCTACCAGATAAGCATTGTTGGGCTTAGTATTGTTTTCAGGAACTGTAACCATTGCATTGATGGTAGCATAGGTTGCACCCTCTGAAAGGTTATCCAAGCGATCCTTTAATTGGTAACCCGGATTGGCTATAACAAGCAAATACTTAGTATTCGGATCCACTTTAACCGGAGTATTCGGAGTCGTAACTCCACTATTTGTTCCGAAAGAACCTGATCCCAATACCGTGGCATACTTAGTTGCCTTTTCATCCTTAGTCACCACCTTACCCGCATCGAACGTAATCACATAAAGCTCATTAATCGCGCTTTCTGCAGGCAAAGCCGGCTGTTCACCAGAAGCACGTGAACCAGGCACTTTTGGATTAGTCAGACTAATTGATACGTAAGCTACATCATAACCTGCTCCCCCTTCAACCTCCGGATTTTCCTCCAGATTCTCATTTGAACAACTTGCCAATGCCACAACGGCCAGCAACGAAACTAAAATTGATTTAATCTTTAGCATAATACAAAAAATTATTAGAATTAATACATATATAATTTCCCACTTA
>OJOW01000722.1_pt1 | contig 8701 bp, 5 predicted proteins | sample 1598311 | NCBI WGS metagenome assembly OJOW01 (sample SAMN03922481, study PRJEB24848) | human gut metagenome | isolation source: stool sample | host: Homo sapiens | place: Germany | collected 2011-05
GTCTCTGGTCGAAAGGGATCCTTCCCTGATTTTTCATAACCCGGCTTTATTGGGAGCCGAGATGGACCAGATGGTTAATCTGAATTACCTGAACTATATATCGGATATCAATGTTGGGAGCGCTCTTTTTACCAAGGCGTATAAAGAAAAAGGAGCTTGGGGTGTGGGAGCCTCGTTCTTCAGTCAGGGAAAGATACGGGGAATGTCGGAAGAAGGTCTTCCGACGGGAGATTTTACGGCAAAGGACATCAGTGTGAACGGTTTCTTCTCGTATGACCTTTCCGAGCGCTGGCGTGGCGGGGCTTCGTTGAAGTTTTTATATTCGGGTATCGGCGATTATACTTCGATCGGCATGGTGGTCGATGCCGGTTTGAGTTATTATGATTCTGAAAAAGGATTTTCTTTCGGTTTTGCTTTTAAAAATATCGGAGCCCAATTGAAAGCCTATGAAGATGAGCGCCAGAAGATGCCCTGGGATATCCAGCTGGGGATCACCAAACAGATGGCCCATGCGCCGATCCGTTTGTCGCTGACTGCACAGTATCTGACGAAATGGAAGGTTGAGTATGTAGACGATTACGACAGGGAGTATACAGGAGATAATTTTTTCAAGTCTTTTGTGAAGCATCTGGTGATCGGTGTTGATTATATCCCTTCCGACAACTTCTGGCTCGGTATCGGGTATAACCCCAAGACGGCGTTGGACATGAAATTGCAGGGAAGTAACGCTCTTGCCGGTTTTTCCGGTGGTGCCGGTGTGCGGATCAAGATGTTCGACGTCGGTGTTTCCGTAGCCAAATACCATCCTTCAGCTCTTTCCATGATGTTGAGCATCTCCACTACGATCAGCGATTTCTAAGTAAATTCGGTTTTTCGTTCTCCTTTACGATAGGACCTTTTGCCAATGGATTACTGGTCCGTTGGCTTCTTTGTCGTATCTCATAGATCGTCCGCTTGGCTGCGAACGGTTTCCGGATTATATGGAAAACAATAAAATATAAGGATGAATAGGATAATTTATAAGGAAGGGAGCGATAAACTGTTGTATATTTGCATTTCCTTTACATTAATATATGTAGTGATGAAAAAGATAATTATAGCGATAGATGGTGTCTCTTCTACCGGGAAGAGCACGATGGCAAAAGATTTGGCAAGGGAGCTGGGATATACCTATATCGATACAGGGGCAATGTACCGGGCTGTCACTTTGTACAGTTTGCAGCACGGTTTCTTTACAAGCGGTGGTATCGATGAACAGAAGTTGCAGGATGCCATGAACGATATCGATATCTCTTTCCGCTTTAACCCGGAAACCGGACGTCCGGATACCTATCTGAACGGCGTGAAAGTGGAGAAAGAAATACGGGGGATGGAAGTGGCCAACCGCGTGAGTCCGATTGCGGCTTTAGGTTTTGTACGCCGTGCGATGGTCGCCAAGCAACAGGAAATGGGGAAGGCGAAAGGGATCGTGATGGATGGTCGCGATATCGGTACGGTTGTCTTTCCGGATGCGGAACTGAAGATTTATGTGACAGCCAGCCCGGAAGTGCGTGCCCAACGGCGTTTGGACGAACTGAAAGCCAAAGGCGAGGTTGCTTCTTTTGAGGAAGTCCTTGAAAATGTGAAGACGCGTGACCATATCGATATGACTCGTGTAGAGAGTCCGCTTCGTAAAGCTGATGATGCGCTGGAGCTGGATAACTCGCATTTGACGATTGCCGAGCAGAAGGCTTGGCTCTTGGAACAGTATGAAAAGGTCGTTACATCAGACTAGCCATGATAGAAGTCGAGATAGATAAGGGTTCCGGCTTTTGTTTTGGCGTGGTAACGGCTATCGAGAGTGCAGAACGCGAACTGAAAAATACGAATACGTTGTATTGCCTCGGAGATATCGTGCACAATAGCTTGGAAGTGGAACGGTTGGAAAAGTTGGGACTGCGGACGATCGGGCACGACGAGTTTACCCGTTTGAAGGGAGAAAAGGTGTTGCTTCGGGCGCATGGGGAACCGCCTTCGACCTACGAGATCGCCCGGCGGAACAACATCACGATCGTGGATGCGACCTGTCCGGTGGTGCTCCAGTTACAACGTAAGATTCATAAATGCTACGTGGCTACGCGCGATAGTCATACGCAGGTCGTGATCTATGGAAAGAAAGGGCATGCCGAAGTAAATGGTCTGGTCGGGCAAACGGAAGGGACGGCCATCGTTATCGAGAAGGTACAGGACCTCGGCCGGTTGGATTTTAGCCGGAATATCTGCCTCTTCTCGCAAACGACCAAGTCGCTTGACGGGTTTCGTGAAGTCGTGGCTGAGATCCGGCGGCGTATTGCAGATGGGGTACAATTCGAGTATTTCGATACGATCTGCCGCCAGGTGGCCAACCGTTTACCGAACATCAAGGCGTTTGCTTCCAAGCATGATTGGGTGTATTTCGTTGCCGGAAAGAAGAGTTCAAATGGCAAGATGCTGCTGGAGGAATGTCGGAAGGCAAACCCGAACACGGTCTTTATCTCGGAGGTAAAGGAGATTACCGAGCCGTTGCCTGAAGATGTGGGGAGTGTCGGGGTGTGCGGGGCCACATCCACTCCGAAGTGGCTGATGGAAGAGGTGGCTGTGCGTATTCGTGAATTGAATGCCAGCCGTTGACTTTTAGGGGTAAGATTTGATGAAGTTTTGGAAAATAGACAGGTTTTTGGCAAATAATTATTACTTTTGCCGCGAACATATAAAATATAAGACGCTATGTCTACAGTTAAGTGTATTGGCATTTTAACGTCCGGAGGTGATGCTCCCGGAATGAACGCTGCCATTCGCGCAGTGACACGTTCCGCTATTTATAACGGAATGTCCGTTAAGGGTATCTATCGTGGATACAAGGGTTTGATAACCGACGAAATTGAAGATTTCAAGACTCAGAATGTAAGTAATATTATTCAGCGTGGCGGTACTATCCTGAAGACGGCCCGTTGTGCGGAATTCAAGACGCCGGAAGGCCGTAAGCAGGCTTACGACAAACTGATGGAGCATGGCATCGATGCTTTGGTCGCCATCGGTGGTGACGGAACGCTGACGGGGGCTCGCATCTTTGCACAGGAGTTCAATTATCCGATTGTCGGCCTGCCTGGTACGATTGATAATGACCTGTATGGCACGGATATCACGATCGGCTACGACACGGCTTTGAATACGATCATGGAATGTGTCGATAAAATCCGTGACACGGCAACCTCCCACGACCGTCTGTTCTTTATCGAAGTGATGGGGCGTGATGCCGGATTCCTGGCTCTTAACGGAGCGATTGCATCGGGAGCTGAAGCGGCTATCATTCCGGAGATATCGATGGAGAAAGACCAACTGGCCGAGATGATCGAAACTGGTTTCCGTAAGTCCAAGAACAGCAGTATCGTCCTTGTTGCGGAAAGTGAGGTGACCGGTGGTGCGATGGGCGTGGCTGAACGTGTAAAGAAGGAATATCCGCAGTTTGACGTACGTGTTTCAATTTTGGGACACTTGCAGCGCGGTGGTTCACCGACTGCACAAGATCGTATCTTGGCAACCCGGATGGGAGTGGCTGCCGTCGACGCGTTGTTGGATGACCAGCGTAACGTGATGATGGGTATCCAGAATGATGAGATTGTTTACGTTCCTTTCTCCAAAGCGATCAAGAACGACAAACCGATCAATCGTGATTTGTTGAATACGCTTCGTATTTCTTCTATTTGATCTGTTATTGGCAAGTATATGAAAAGCACCGCGGATATTTTTCATCCGCGGGGCTTTTTGCATATAGAGTTCAGCTCTTGTTTACTCGTTGCATTTGAAAGCATAGACATTGCCTCCGAAATCGGTTGCGAAGATCATGTTGCCGTTTGTTGACAGGGTGGAGAATAGCGGAGCTCCCGTTTTATGTTTCCATGTCGTTTGCCCGCTTTCCTTATCTATGCCATAGATGATGCCGTCGGATGCTCCGAAGTAAATCGTATCTCCGATGAGTAGGGGGCTCGTTTCGACCGTGGCAGCCGGATGGCGGGAATAGGGAGCCGTATAAACCAGAGCTGGAGATGTCCGGGCTTTCCATCTGACCTCGAATGTCTCACGGTCGAGTGCGACCAGGCCATCAGTCTGCGTCCCGAAAACAATCAGTTTATCCGTGACCAACGGGGTCGAATTGACTTGGACATTGAATGGTAACTCTTTACGGACAATGACTTCCCCCGAATGGCAGTCGATGATAAATAAAGATTGGCGCGAAGTAACATAAAGCAGATTACCGTCATATGCCGGTGTTGCGCCTCTATCCGTAATTCCGTCTTTATCGAGTTTCCAAAGCAACTCTCCCGTTTGTGCGTCGTTGCCGTAGAAGCCTCGCCAGTTGGCGCCTGAAATAACTACTCCGTTTGCCAGCAGAGGAGTCGATGTCGTGGCTTCTCCTTGCGGCCAGCCTTTGTTCAGCCAGACTGCGTCACCCGTTTTACCGTTGTATGCTCCGAATGCCTTTCCACTTCCGGCATAGACAATGCCATTGGCGGCTGTCAGCCCGTCCACAAGGACAGGAAGGCCGGCGACATCCATCTTTTTGTCCCATTTTAGTTTGCCAGTCTGTGAGTCGATGGCGTATAAATAACCTTCCGCATCTTGTGCGAAGACGGTTCCTTCGTCTACGGCAATCGTGTTTTTGATGGAGTTGCGAACCGGATATCTCCATTGTAATTCACCAGTCTTTGCATCCAGAGCGAAGATTGCACCTTCTCCCTTCAAATCTTCATCGAGAGAAGCGACGTACACTTTACCGCCGGCAACGACCGGAGAAGAGAAATACAGGTTGGCATTTACGTTACGGGTCCATGCCAGTCGGGGTGTTTTGCCGATCTCTTCCGGCTGGTATACGAATGAGGAACGGCTGATTGCTGTTTCCCCATTGTTGAACAATGCTTTGGCTGTAATGAAAATCCGTTTGCCTTTACAGTCTGCCGGGAGTTTGGCCATTCCGGACCAATTCCAGTCTGTATTTTGAGTAAGCTGTGTTTCCGGTAGGACAGTATTGCCGTCTACGACGCAACTGTAAGTGACACGTATGGCAGGAGCAACTGCATTGTAGGTGTTGACCGATACCGGAATCTTTTCGTCTGACGTCATTGTACATGCATCATTCGCGATAGAGGCGGTTTCGATGGACTTGTTTATATAGGTATAGCGGAGCATAGTCTGGACATCTCCTTTTTGATCCACGTCTACCACACGGAAGGCGGAAGTCGAGTGGTCGATTCCCCCTTTGTCGAGTGTTGCGGTCGAGATTGTCAGGACATCTCCTTGTTTCCGCACGAAATGATTATGCCAATGGCCGTACAGCCACGCTTTCAGGTTATGTTCGTTCAGGTTAATCTTCTCGTTATCGTCAATACCGAAAACAAACTCGTTCCCGGAAGTCAGCAGGTCATGGTTAAAGACGATGATCGGTTTTCCTGTCGGTACTTGCGCCAGGTCATTCTTTAACCAGCGGTATACATCTTCTTTTGTATAGCCGGGCTGATGATCTCCTCCTGCCATTGGTGTAACGACGTAGTGGACATTTCCGAAGTCGAAGGAATAATAAACCGGACCGTAAACATTTTCAAAAACCTCTTCTCCATATTTCCCTTTTACAAGGTCATGGTTACCGATACAGTAGAACATCGGGCAGTCCATGTTTGACGTGTTCATCAGATGGATATGGTTCTTCAATCCATTTTCATAGCAGATATCACCGGTATGGATGATAAATGAGATATTCTCGTTAGCCGCATAATCCCGGATGTTATTCGCCCAGTCTTCTTGGTTTTCCGTATTGAATATCTCGGTATCGGAAATATGGATGAACCTGTGACTGCCATTCGGCTTGATGCGTCCTTTCCAGGGTTGCAGGCCGAAATCGTATGTTTGCCCTGTGCCGTTGATCCGCCGGTAATATTGATTGTCTGTCCTATAGTCGGAAGGAGTGGTGATGAAGATAAATCGTTCTCGTTTGTGTCCGGGAAGTGTATATACTCCTTCGGCATTCGTTTTGACAACGTTCAACCCGTCGGAAACCCGGATGCCTTTTAAGACTTTCTCTCCTTTGTCGTAGATTCCGTTCCGGTTGGAGTCTACATATACGTGGCCTTGATAGGCAGCATGAGCCTCCGTGATTACCGCGCAACTTAGTAATAGCAGTATAAGTTTTTTCTTTTCCATTTATTTATTTCTTTGCAGACAGATTTTCCAAGAACAGGTCCATCATCCGTTTGGCTGCAACGAACGAACTGATCTCGTTATTCAATACCTGCTGCTCCGTGAAGTTCAACATTTTTTCTACCGCCGGATTGTGGTAGAACGTTTCGCGGAGTGTGTCGTTGATACTTTCGTACATCCAATATTTGGCTTGTTCGTTGCGCTTGTAGTTGAAGTAGCCGTTCTTTTGAGTGAATTCCATATATTCTCCGACCATATCCCAGATTTCTTTAATCCCCAAATTGTAATAACCGGAATAAGTCAATACTTTCGGGCTCCAACCGGATTCGGGGGCCGGAAACAGGTGCAAGGCGTTGCGGAATTGCGCCGCTGCCAGTTTTGCTTTTTCGAGGTTGTCACCATCCGCCTTATTGATGATGATCCCGTCCGCCATCTCCATGATCCCGCGCTTGATGCCTTGCAATTCGTCTCCAGTACCGGCAAGTTGGATCAACAGGAAGAAATCGACCATCGAGTGGACAGCCGTCTCGCTTTGTCCGACACCGACCGTTTCGACAAATACCGTATCGAATCCGGCAGCTTCGCAAAGAACGATCGTTTCACGTGTTTTACGGGCAACGCCACCTAAGGAACCTGCTAATGGCGAAGGACGGATCAAAGCGTTCTTTTCACGGGACAAGGCCTCCATACGAGTTTTGTCGCCGAGGATGCTGCCTTTCGAGCGTTCGCTGCTGGGGTCGATTGCCAGCACAGCCAGTTTACGTCCTTGCCCTATCAAGTGCATGCCGAACGCATCGATCGAGGTGCTCTTACCTGCTCCCGGTACTCCGGTGATGCCGATACGGACAGACTTTCCTGCATGCGGCAGGCATTTTTCGATAATTTCCTGTGCCATTTGCTGGTGTTCGTATTTGGAGCTTTCCACCAGTGTTACCGCCTGGCTGAGGATCGTAATGTTTCCTTTCAGGATACCTTCTACAAATTCGGCAGGCGTATATTCTTTGCGTTGAATCCTTTTTTTCAGATAAGGATTTACGGTCGGTACATCGGCTACTCCCTTGTTCACCTTTAATCCTTTGTACAGATCGTCGTTTTCGGGATGTTCCATAATTTAGTTGAAAGTTGAAAGGTGAAGGTTGAAAGGTGGAAGAGGAAGCTGTTTTAACTTTCACCTTTCAACTTTCACCTGGTTATTTATTGGCTGTCACCTTCACAAGCCGTACCGGACCGTTCGGGTCGTTGCATACGAAATTGATGAGGGCTTCCAGTTTTGTTTTTATCTCTTTCGGGCGTACTGTCACTTTGAAAGTGGCTGTCGTGCCCGGTTTTATTTCTCTTTTGCCACCGGAAACAGCTACGCGTTCGTCTTCGCAGGTCACACTATAGATGACAAGCGGTGATTTTCCTGAGTTGGTAATTTCGATCGTGCCGCTCACCCGACCGCCGACCAGTGGGATGAAACTGCTTTTGTCAGGTAGTTTGCCGAAGTCGAGCAAGGTACCCGATAGCTGGGCTACCGGAGCTTTCGCCTTCTCCGAGGCAGTCAGTTTGCTGAAGTCGTCTATGATATTGGCTGCAACATGTAGTTTGCCTTCTGTTCCTTTCTTCTGACCGATACTTTCGACCGTTACCGGAATTTCGGCTGTCATGCGGCCTTTCCGTTTTGCCTCTTTCGCATTCATGAGGATGGATATTTCGCCTGTTTCACCCGGAGCCAGTTTTGTAGGATTGGCTACGACGTTCAGATAATGAGGCGTCTTTCCTAAATGAATGTTCAGAGATGTCTTTCCTTCATTGATCAGGTTGATCTTTTCTCCCAATGTTTCTTCGGGGCGGATCGTGCTGTAAAGAATATTTTTTGTTTGCAGTTTCAAGTCGCCGATGCTATACGGATAAATCAGTATGGGTTGAGCTTCTTTAGGGGTTACGTTTCCTTTGATACCTAAGGAGAAACTGCCTTTTTTCCCGTTACTGTAGATCGCTATAGTTTTGTAAAAAGGGCCGGGACGTCCTTTCGGGTTGTAGGTTACTTTTACTTCTCCGGTCTTTCCCGGAGCGATGGGCTCTTTGGTCCATTCGGGCTGCGTACAGCCGCAGGATGCTGTGATCCTCGTGATGACAAGCGGACCGTTACCTGTGTTTTTGATCGTAAATATGTGACTTGCCAATCCATCGGATTCTCCAATCGTACCGAAGTTATAGATCAGCTCGTCTGCACTGATTCGGGCGTTATTTTGTGCCGATATACTGCTTATTGCAAACAGTATACCGGCAAGAATAAAGACCAGTTTGTTTCTGTTCAACATTCTTTATCGTTCAGTTTTCCTGTTATTATTCTACTTCTCCCCGGATCGTCAGGATAAAACTACCGGTTTTACCATTACTGTATACGGAAATAGTCTTGACAAAAGGACCGGGGCGGTCTTTCGGATTATAAGTGATTTTGATATCGCCTGTTTTACCAGGAGCTATCGGTTCTTTTGTCCATTCC
>OJOW01000723.1_pt1 | contig 8698 bp, 9 predicted proteins | sample 1598311 | NCBI WGS metagenome assembly OJOW01 (sample SAMN03922481, study PRJEB24848) | human gut metagenome | isolation source: stool sample | host: Homo sapiens | place: Germany | collected 2011-05
GTGAGCGTAACTCACGCTGCACTTCAGCTAAATTAATTTTTACGCCATAGAAAGAGCTTTCCCCATCGGTTGAGAGTTCAGGAGAAAGATTCTGATTATAGAGTATAAGTTTTTCATCGGCAATCTTACCTATACTTTCCTGCCATCCTGACCTGTTCTTGTCGAGCCACTCGCAAAAAGAGCCTTTGCTGTTGTTTATCAGGACATTCAACGATTCTATTTCTGTGTCCACCTGTTTCCTGCAGCGTAAAATCTCATCAATTTTCGCATCATACTCTTTTTCAACTACCATAGTTTCCGCATCCGACTTCTGTCTAAGGCGGTCGCACTCCAACTTCAGACGGTCGACTTTCACAGCGGTATCCTTTTCTTCGGAAGATATGTTTCTCAACCGTTCCTCACAGTCACCTATCTCCTCCTTGAAATGAACAGTACACTCAACCCTTGTTTTCTGTTGTTTCAGGTTGGATATTTCTTCCAGTAACTGCTCCTTGCTGTCGGCTAGTGTTTTAAGTTTCTCTTCATAAACAGAGCGTATTTCTTCAGTCTGACTGTTGCTTTTCTTTGTCAATTCTGAAATCCTTTTACCAAGTTCATCTTTAAGGCATAATACCCTTTTGTTGATTTCATTCTCAAATCTTGCAAGATCGACATCAATGCCCTGTTCCATCAAAGAGTATTTGCTTATTACATCCCGGTATGTACTCGTGAGTTCATTATATACCTTATTCAGAGACTCCAGTTCGTATTTCAGTGCCGGTTCCCTATTTACTCTTGATATAACCTCATCAATGTGTTCCTGTTCATAATATTTACGCTTTTCCCTTATCTTCTTAAGGTCAGATTCTATAATGCCGCTTAACTTTACAAGTTTGTCGCGCTCACTGTCAAACTTGTATTTTTCTTCCCCAAGTAAACGTGTAAATCGTTCGGCTTCCTCTTTAAGTTGCAGAAGCAGTTCCTCCAATTCAGGAAGTTTCAGACGTGCCACCCTTTCAGAGTAGTTGAGCTGCTGTCTTCCGTTTTTAATCTGCTTTTCAGCAAACAAAAGCATTCTATAACCTTTTATTACTGTATCGGCCTGTTTTCTGACAGGTACCACACCATTCTTATCCTGCTTTATCCACAACATTACATCGGAATATTCCTGTTCGAAAGTCTCTATCTGATTCCGATAATAACTCAGGTCGACAACAAACTCATTATCATCCATTGACTGTATGATGGTATCCTTGATAAAATCGGCATCAAGCTTTGAGTTAAGGAATACATTCTGAATTGTACGCGGTATATTCTGATATCGCGAACTCTCTACAATTGCATACTTACGGAACTGAAGCAAATCCGGCTTTCTGTTGTTGCCGAATATTATATCACGAAACATATCATAGCCTGTAACCAGCGACGACACATTTGCACCCGATTCCGACACTCTTGTACGAATCACACTCCAGTCGGCCGAGACCTCGTTTTTGCCGTCAACAAACCACTCCTTACTATATGGAGCATCAATAAAGCGGAAAGCAGCCCTGCCCATCGACTTTGTTACAACTATGGTATAAGCACCGTTTTCGCGCATTACTTCATAAACTATATATGAGTTGGCAAACGGAAGATAGAAAGAATCAAAATTTTTCTTTTCTTTCGGTATACCCAATCTGAGTTTGTCTGCATTATAGAAAAACAAGACAGCCCGCAGAAGGGTACTTTTACCTACTCCCTGAGTACCAATAAAATGTACATTGCCATCCAGCTTCACTTCAGCATACGGTACATGTGCGCTGTTCAGAAATATTATCTTATTGAGATATCTCATCGTTCATTTCCTCCGATATTGTTATGCAGTCCACCAAATCCTCCATATAGTGAAATGCCGTTAATACTTTATAAGTGTTATCATGTTCATTCTCAAGTTCTATCATTCCTGCCTTTTCAAGTTCAGAAACAAGTTTCTCCACAACCTCATTATATTTCTTCTTATCCTGAAACAGTTTGGAAGCCTTATCCTTCAGTTCCATCTGGCAACTTATCTGAACTTCAATGTCTGCCGGACGGAACTTAAATCCGGGACCGAATGTAGCATCATACGTTTTAAGGAAACTAAGGTAGTCTATCCACTTCATAACTGCTTCAAGTTTGCGTTCGAGGTCGACTTTCGCCTCCTGACGGGTGAACATATAATATCCGTCACCACCTTCGAGATAAAAACCAATACCTTTATAATATTCGTAATAGTCGGTCAAATCCTCTTCTATGGCATCATAGTATCGTTTTATTGCAGGAGAAACGCTATTTGCAGAAATAAATCCGCCCTTACTCAATATATTGAATATTTCTTCTGTATATTTCATGCTTATTCTGATTATGTAATTATCGGAAATTATCTAGAGTTATTTGGAATATATCAAAGGATATTCCACGTCATAACTTGTTTCATACTTGTCGGTGAAATTCAGTCCTTCGGCATACTGCGATGCTATCTGGCAGAAAAACAAGATTCTGTCGTCTGTGCTCAGTTGCTTATGATAATTGTAGCTCATTACAAACTTAAACAGATGACTGCTTGATGCCGAGAAAGCATTATAAATTTCCTGTAAATTTATCTGGTCAAGAACTTCACCTTCTGTTTTCATATATTCCTGCGGTATAGCATCGGCCATATTCTTAGGACCTTTAGCCCGGTTCTTCCTTTTTGATATGATTTTTCTTATTATTTCCAATGCCACGGCAGAAGTACGCAGGTTATCTACCGACAACTTTATCCTGTAATTTGCCTGAGGCTCCATCCATACAGGATTTCTCATACTGACAACCTGACGTATATCAGTTTTTTCTTCCAGAAGGAACTGGTCACGAAAGTATTTCAAACGCCGAACTTTCTCGAATATCCTGTTCTGATAAGCTATAAGATTCAGGTAATGAATAATCTGTTTTTCTATCTCTATAAGATTATGATAAGAATCATTAAGCTGAAGTTTCACGTCATTCACCACTATACGCATCTGAGTGTCCATGGCAACTCTGAAAAACACAGGCTGAGTGTTATCTATTATATCTTCACTCCTGTTGATGAGAAGCGCGATGTTCTTGCGTTTTTCATCAAGATTCTTCAGTTTTGAAAGCTTTACACGATAATTTGGTTCGTTCTTGTAAGTATTATCAATGTTGCGCTTCAAGTCTATCACATTACGCACCGTTATCATTGCGATATTTTTCAGACACCGCCTTACCTCTTTGTGATAATTATATTTCCGCTGTTCATTATCTTCTTTAAGGTAATAATCTATATTTTCATTCAGACACCTCAGATAATCATCAACAAACGAAACATTTATGTTCTCATTGACTTGTAAAACATCCTCGAAGAATTTAAGATATACATCCTCCATTTCAAGGAAATTTCCGCTATCTCTTATCATTCCGTAGTCAATGAGATATTTAATTCTTTCCTCTTTATATTCCGTGAGTTCGAGTGCATAATCATATTTCAGGGAAGCTGAAGGTCTTTTTTGAAACATCTGTTTCAGCAGAAGTTTCTCTCTTTCAAGTACACGCAAAAGCTCATCAATAGATTTAAAGGTATTCATAGTTCAAGTGTTATAAGAATTACTACTGAAAGGCATCATATTTATCCCTGCCATTGTAGCAAGTTCATAGTAAGACATCTCCAATTCTGCCGAGCTGTATGGCGAATTACCCAATTTGATCAGATAGTAATCAAATTCCTCTAATCCGGAAATCTGCCCGACCACTTTCAACAACACAATAAATGTTGACAACAAAATATTGCCTGCTGTACCATTCTCGAATTTGTGGATGGTTGTAAGTCCGATACCGGATTGCTCAGAAACATCTTTCTGAGTAAGATTGCAACGAATTCTATATTCTTTAAATCTGTTACCCAATAACCTTACAAGCTCAGGCGTGGAGTATTCATAGAAATCTACCATATGAGCCACATTTATATATCATTATATTAAAAAGTTACGTATATCGTTGAGAATCAACAAATTCTTATATATAAAAAAGAAAAGACCAAGCTCTTTTTTCAACTAATTCTTTATAGTAAAAACTAATTCAAAGAACGGAACTCATTAGGGGTACACCCCGTCATCCGTTTAAACATCCGGCTTAAATGTTGCGGATATTGAAACCCTAATTCGTAAGCAATCTCACTTGTTGTTTTGTCCGTACCAAGCAGAGTCTCTTTAGCCCGCTCAATCAATTTCTTTTGGATATATTCCGAAGCGGTCTGTCCGGTCTGTTTCTTTATCATATCTCCAAAATAATTTGCAGACAAAAACACTTTATCAGCAAAATATTTAACAGTTGGTAAACCTTCCTGCAATGGGGCATCACTGTCGAAATACTCATCCAGCAAGCGCTCGAAACGAACTATAACATCTTTATTCACCTCTTCACGTGTTACAAACTGACGCTCATAGAAACGCATACAGTAATCGAGTAACAAACCTATATTGGCGCAAATCAACCGACGGCTATGCCTGTCTATGCCATGCTTCAGTTCCGCCTCGATTTTATGAAAACAATCCATGACTGTGCTACGCTCCTCTTCTGAAAGATGTAAAGCCTCACGAATTTCATAAGAAAAAAAAGAATAGTTCTTATATCTCCCCGCCAAGTACCGTTCCCCTTATCAGGTCGGGATGAAACAGAATACCGTGAGCTTTCGGACGGACATTTTTCTGCATCTCGATCTCTGCTACCTGACCGGGAGCAAAACTGACTATCGTACCTTCCTGATAATCGTAACTCTGACGTCCGTACATGATGTTTCCACAATAGGTATCCTTCAGATAAAGAGCATATACCCCATAATTAACCTTGAAATGTTCCGGCCAATGCGTTGCCTTCGACAAATCAACGACACTCACCAGAGGATGCCGTGTTTCGAGCCCGAAAAGTTTGTTGTACTTATCTACCTCATCAAGTTTTATAACTTTTTCCATAACCCTTTCTTTGATTTCTTTTGAGCAAAAGTAATTCATTTGAATTGAATTACATACGACTTTATTGCAAAATCGAGGATTCGGGTATGAATATCCGTAATTCATATACAAGCCGGCTTATTTAATCGCAGTAAATTTGCAATCAGAAAATGAATGAGTCTAGTACACTTAACCAATTTCTCGAAGTTGAGACAGTCTGTGCCTCGGCGTGGAAAGTAGAGGAATACGATGGATATCGGACAGATTCATTTGCCGAAAGTCAAATAGATAAATAAAAAAACAAATCATGGTAAAAACAATTTTAAGTGTTTTTACTCTTAAAACGAGTATGAACAAAATTCTTTTAATTTCTGTATTCAGTATTTTAACACTCAATATTATGACACAGGAAAAGATAATACAAACGGCAGGACGTACCCAATTGGGAGAGTTCGCCTCCAAATTTGCAGAACTCAATGACGATGTCCTTTTCGGTGAAATATGGAACCGCACTGACAAGCTTGGTTTGCGTGATCGCAGTTTAGTAACCATTACCTCTCTTATCAGTCAGGGCATTACAGATAATTCACTCGTGTTCCATCTTCAGTCGGCAAAAAAGAACGGCATTACTCGCACCGAAATAGCCGAAACCATCACTCATATAGGCTTTTATGCCGGCTGGCCTAAAGCGTGGGCAGCGTTCAATTTAGCTAAAGACGTATGGGCAGAAGATACGACCGGCGAAGATGCCAAAACCATTTTTCAGCGTGAAATGATTTTTCCCATCGGTGAACCGAATACGGCATACGAAAAATATTTTATCGGAAACAGCTATCTCTCTCCCATTTCACGCAATCAAATGCATATTTCCAACGTCACCTTCGAACCTCGTTGTCGTAACAACTGGCATATCCACAAAGCCACGAAAGGCGGCGGACAGATACTTATCGGCATAGCCGGACGCGGTTGGTATCAAGAAGAAGGCAAAAACGCTGTAGAAATTCTGCCCGGGACAATCATTCATATCCCTGCCAACGTGAAACATTGGCACGGAGCAGCAACCGACAGTTGGTTTGCTCATTTAGCTTTCGAGGTTCCCGGAGAAAAAACTTCTAACGAATGGCTTGAAGCGGTGACGGATGAAGAGTATAATAAACTTGAACAGAATAAGTAATGACCTCTGCTACCTCTGTTTTATTCTCTTTAATGTGTTACAAAGATTGACGCTCCTTGGCTTCTATTGGGTCGCTTATTATTCTTGGGGATTTAAATATCATATCACAAACAAAGGGAAGAATAAGCCGTTTCCCGGGGTCGGCCAAGGTCTTTTGAACGGAAGATTATTACAGTCTGCGGCAATGGACTGTACAGTCCACTATAGCAGACTGTACGGTCCACTGCAACGGACTATACAGTCCGCTGCCGGAGACTGTAGTAATCCGACGGACAGACAGGCATAACCGAAAGGACGAAAACGCTTGGTCCGACTAATGCAACGATGTAGGAAGCTCAAAAACGCATGCGGGAATTGAAAACCGGAGGAGACAACATCAGGGGACAGGTGTTTGATTGATATGTGAAATCCTCAAGAATCTGTCCTATTTCTTCCCCTAATATATGGAATTGCCCTGTTGTGATAAAAATAGGAAACATTCAAAATCAAAGTAAAATGAAAAAGATTATATTGATTATTATGAGCTTACTTACCTTCAGTTGCTCATCGAAAGCACAAGAACAGACAATGAATGCAAGCAGACAATCCGAAAAGAAAATCCTCGTAGCCTATTTCTCCTGTACCGGAACTACGGAAAAAGTTGCCAATGCGATTGCCAAAACAGTCAACGGCAAACTTTACCGGATTACCCCGGCTACGGCTTACACTTCTGCAGACCTTGACTGGAATAATAAAACCAGCCGTAGTTCTATAGAAATGAGCGATGAAAATTCACGCCCTGCATTGGGTGGAGAAGCGCTTAACCTGAAAAATTATGATGTGATATTTCTCGGCTATCCGATATGGTGGAATGTATGTCCACGCCCAATCAATACCTTCCTTGAGAAGTACGACTTTTCCGGAAAAGCCATCATCCCGTTCGCTACTTCCGGTAGCAGTTCAATAGCTAACAGTGTAACATTGCTCAAGAAGCTCTATCCCAAAATCAAATGGAAAGAGGGCAGATTGTGTAATGACAATATAAAACAAGCCGAAGATTGGGCTAGACAAATAATCAAATAGCCATATGAAGGGCCTTGCAGCCGGCAAGCTAAAACGACATGATAGCGAATACAGAAAACTATACTTTTTTATCTGTAGTATCGATAATTCAGGAAATAGTATAGGTTGCATTGATTGTACCACTGTCTTTCGATAGCTTTTAGAAAGAACAAGAGAGTGTGTTAAAATAAAAAGATAGGTCATTTTTATTTTAACACACTCCTGTATTTCACATACAATTTGCCGGATGGCATAAGTTAAGATTTCAGCAAAGCTTCTTTATATTTGGCTTTAAACAGTTGATAATCCTTATCATTAAACTGTACCTTCATATTCTCCAATATGCGTTTTTCCGTTTCCGGACTCCAATAAATCTTCAATTTGCTCTTCGCCCGTGTTATGGCTGTATAGAATATATTATGGCTGACCATTTCCTCTATTTCACTTGTAATCACCACCTTCACAGACTCATACTCCAAACCTTGAGCCTTATGAATAGAAATGGCGTATGCCACCTGAAAGGGCACCACATTTTCCACGTTATCATTATCGTCATTCCCATCTCCACCCCGACCGACTTTAAATCGAATTACTGATGTCTCGTCAGTTACGGATTCTTTCAGCTCCAAATCAAAACCAATTACATCCAATTCATTCAGAACAGTATAAACCTCTATAGTAAAATAAATACAGTCTTCTTCCTCTTCAATCTACAAAATCTTACCCTTCAAATTATTGTAAACTAAAGGAGCAAACCGATTTGATTCATTGAACAATACAGGATCTCCCACTTTATAGGACAGTACTCCCCAGTTGATGGAAGGATTAACATTATTGCTCTGTAGAAATTTATTAATATTATTTATACCATAAATACCATCATAATTCAGACAAAGCACAATTTCATCTTCTTCCGTTCTTGAAAAGATAGATTCATCCAATGTAGATGACAGACCATTCCTTGTGATAAACTCCAGCCTGTCTTCGGTAATCTCGCGCACCTTATTCCATACTTCTATCAATCCTTGAACAGTAGTACGATGTGGACGGGTTAACTCTGCCACAGAATCCTTGGGCATCACTTTATATGCAATATTAAACCAATTTCCGAATAAAATAGATTCAATCTGATATATATCCCCTACCAATACTAATAACTTACATTGAGCTCGTTGTAATACGCGAACCATGTCCCGATTACTTATCGTACTACATTCATCCAAACATAAAATATCGCAATCATTTGAAACATCCTTTGAAAGAAATTTTGTAATTGTCACAAATTCAGCATGTTCAGCAGTAACCTTCCGACGCAGGTTCTCAACTGCCGGATTGGTATTGGCCAAGAATATTTTTTGTTTATCTTTAAATAAGGAAGATATATAGTTTATCATCGTAGACTTACCTGTACCTGCCGCCCCATATATAAAAGCAACTTTTGAGTTTTTAAATAAATTCCTCAAAGCATTTTTTTTCTCATCACAATCGATAATCAGCCCTGAATTTTTCATCCACAGATCTACTGAATGTGTAT
>OJOW01000725.1_pt1 | contig 8685 bp, 6 predicted proteins | sample 1598311 | NCBI WGS metagenome assembly OJOW01 (sample SAMN03922481, study PRJEB24848) | human gut metagenome | isolation source: stool sample | host: Homo sapiens | place: Germany | collected 2011-05
AAGGGTCTGTCCTTCAGTCAGCTCCGGCAGAGCTTTCTCTGCGCCCTCTTTTTTCGGCTCTGCATCCTTCATTTTGGCACGGTAAGCGTCCTCCAGTGCTTTCCATCCGGGATGCTTCACCGTTTTTCCTTTTGTGGTAAACTCCCCACCGGCACACGCTGCAATCACAACGGTTTCCGAATAGATATGGGGCTGGGCTACGGCGCACAGCAGACGCAGGGCCACCAGCTCCAGCACCGCTTTTTCTCCCGCAGGAAGGGCAGAAAGGTCTGCATCCTTGAGATTTCTGGTAGGGATTACTGCGTGGTGGTCGGTTACTTTCTTATCGTTGATGACCGTCTGCGAATCACAGGTAATGGCGATCCCTTTGCGAAACGGCATAGCATTGGCAACCAGATTCACCAGCACCGGCAGGCTGTCTGCCATATCACCGGTCAGATAGCGGCTGTCAGTACGGGGATAGGTGCAAAGCTTCTTTTCATACAGGCTTTGCAGATAGTCCAGGGTCTGCTGGGCTGTAAATCCAAGCAGGCGGTTGGCATCTCTTTGCAGAGTAGTCAGATCATAGAGGGCAGGCGGCTTTTCAGACTTTTCCTTGCACTCCACCTTTTTGATTGTGACATTTGCACCCTGACAGGCTTCTTTCAGCTGCTCAGCAGCGGCCTTATCCGCCATGCGGTCCCCGGATACGGTAAGACCGGGCAGCTCCAGCGCCACGGTATAAAAGGGAATCGGCTTAAAGATGTCGATCTCAGCTTCTCGCTGGACAATGAGCGCCAGTGTTGGGGACATCACGCGCCCGATGTTGAGGGTGCGGTGATACAGCACGGAAAAAAGCCTTGTCGCATTGATCCCCACCAGCCAGTCGGCCTTGGCACGGCAGAGGGCAGCATCCCGAAGTCCGTCATAGTCCGCACCGGGGCGCAGGTTTGCAAAGCCTTCCCTTATGGCGGAGTCCTCCATCGAAGAAATCCAGAGCCTTTTCATCGGCTTCTTGCAACCTGCCAGCTCATAGACGCTACGGAAGATCATCTCGCCCTCGCGTCCGGCATCACAGGCATTTACCACCTCCGTCACATCCGGGGCGTTCATCAGCTTTTTCAGAATATCAAACTGCTTTTTCTTATCCTTTCCCACTACCATCTGCCAATGTTCCGGCAGGATAGGCAGGTCATCATATCGCCACTTGGCATACTTGGGGTCATAGCTGTCTGCATCTGCAAGACCGGCCAGATGACCCACGCACCAGCTGACACGCCAGCCGTTACCCTCCAGATACCCGTCCTTACGGACGGTTGCGCCGATCACCGCCGCCAAATTCTGGGCAACTGATGGTTTTTCGGCAATTACCAATTTATGTTGAGCCATGATGGTTCCTCCTCTCTTTGAGCCATCGGGACATTTCCCGGTGACAGATACCTACGCAGGGTCTTCCATAATTCCCGCAACCATAGCAGGGGTGGCTGTGGGGTAAAGAAGGAGGACGGGAAGTTTCCTTCCCGCCCTCCGGCCTGCGTGTCATCATGCGTTCATAGGGACTGTCTGTGAAACGGGTCATTTCACACTGTCCTCATCATCTTCTTCTGTGCTGCCCCCGTCAGCGTCCGGCTCGTCCGACTCCTCATCCTCGGTTTCCCATTCCTCGGAATCGTCCTCGCCATAATCATAATCGTCCAGACTGTCATTGCCCTTGGTCTTAGGCTTGTTCTTAACGAGCTTCAAGTAGGCAAATATGCCACCGCCACCAAGCAGAGCCAGCAAAAGGGCCAGCGCAGCCGGGTTCAATCCGGCAGGCTTCTCTTTTTCCGGCTCCGATGTTTCTGCCGGAGGTTCCGGTGCTTTGCCCGTACATTTACTCTTATCAGTTGCGCAGACCGGGCAGGCCGTATTGACTGCCCCTGCTTCACATTTTGTTGAACAGCTACACACCGCAGCCGGCTCCTCTTTGACATTTTCATCTTCCATCAGTGCCATCAAATCCGCTTCATCCACCTGGTTCAGAAAGTGAACAGCAGTCTTTTTATCCTCATTAGCCCTGTCGATCAAAATGTAAAAATAGTTGCCAGCCTTGGTGGTAACGGTAATGAGCTGCTTATTGCCACCAAAATCATCCACCAGAGCGGCATTGCCATCTGGTGTAAGTGCCGGTGCCGGTTCTGCTTCTTCCACAATCACATTGCTGTCATTGGTAGAATCCTCTGCCGGTGCCTGTTCTGAACCCTGTGCGAAAGCAGGGATCGTAAAGCCAAATGCCACAACCATTGTCAGGCAAAGGGCGGAAAGTGTTTTGCAAATTCTTTTATTCTTCATAAGCGGTAACCTCCTGATTATTTGATTCCGACAGTGCTGTATCTCTGCCGTGGTTCATTCCACCGGAAAGCATAGCGTTCAGCTGTGCTGGAGTCATGCGTAACGCACGAACCATCTGAACGATTTCCAGATTCTCTGCCTCCGTTTTCTGTGCTTCCAGGGTCTTGAGCTTTTCCTGATATTCCGCAATCTTCTCACGGGTTTTCTCAATTTCCTGGTCGATACGTTCAATTTTGTTTTTTGCCATAACCGTTCACTCCTTTCCACAAAGTCTGTTACCAGTTCATCAGGCCGTAGCCCTTAATACTTTGATAATTCAGGTCATAACTTTTGATCTTGCAGGCATCGCCGGAATTTCCCTCCACCGTATAAACACGGCTGCCATCCGTACCGATCACGATACCCACATGGTCTGCTGTCCCATCCAAATCCCAATCAAAGAAAATTGCATCTCCGGGAGCCAGATTGTTATAGCCTCTTGCACCCCATTGTCCATGAGACTGGAACCACGGAACGCCCTGCCACTCACAGCCTGCAAAGCGCGGTTCACTTTTTCCAGCCTGGTTATAACACCAGGATACAAAGCAGGCGCACCACTCCACGCGGCTGTCAAAGCCATACCAGCTCCAATAAGGATAGCCGCCCACATTGCCCACCTGACGCTTGGCCAGTTCCACCAGCTGAGGATTGCCGGGGCGGGTACCGTTAATGAACTGCACACCGGACAGATCTTCCGAGCCGCTGGTATCAGGGGAACCGCCGCCAAACAACAACGGCTTATTGCCCATGGTCTGCCGGTAAACCTGATACATTTCCATCTGCTCCGGGGTCAGTAACTCCGACGCCACAGCGGAAATGGGCTTGCTGGTGAGTTTCACATTCAAAATGTAATACTCATAGGGGACTTCTTCTGAGGTGGTCTCGCCGGTCTCCGGGTCGGTGGAGGTCTCCGTGCGGTAGCGAATCTCCACTTCCTCAGTAAGCGTCAGCTGATACTGTGCTGCAAACACACGCGCCAGCTCTGCCTGAGCGCTCTGCTGGGTGTAACCTTGCAAGACGGCAGACAGAAATGCTGCCAGCTCATGAGGGTCATGGCCGATCATACCAAGGTCATAGCGATACTCGTCATACCCTGGGTGGCTGCTTTCAATGTTGTCGATTTCCTCCTGCAACTGGACTTCTCTGGCTGCATAATCTGCCTCCACTGCCAGCATTTCCGGGTCATCCGACGGATAAGTGGTGCCGGAGAGAACGGAACCAATGCTCTGCGCCATCATGGAGCAGGAGGACATGGTATTCATCAGCATACAGGTAATGAGGAACAAAACCCCTGCCATCAGGAAACCCTTCTTGTGGCGCACGACGAACGCCCCTGCCTGCTGTGCCTTTTCTTTCACCGTCCTTGCGGCTTTTCCGGTTTTGGATGCAGCCTGGGCGGTATTTCCGGCAGTCTGACCGGCGTGTTTGGCGGCGGCATACTGCCTTTTGATGGCCTGCTTTTGCTGCCAGCGGGAAAGCGGATTGCTGGCAAACTGGGGATTTTCCTGCAAAGATTTCTGGTACAGAACATTTACATTTGCCTTTTCCAGTTGGCGCTCTGCCTGTGCTGCTTTGCGGTACGGCTTCAGCTTGTGGCTGCGATAGCCCTCCCGCACCAGATAAGCGCCGGTCTCCACCGCCTCCTCGGACTTGTGGGCGCTTTCCACGCCCACATTGTCCTGCTCTGTTTCCCGGATCTCTTTGTGGAGCTTGCCCGCAACCAGATGGACGGGAGCTTCCCTGACTCCTTGAGAAACTTTGGAAGGTGGCTTTTTCTTGTCCTCAAAGGTCAGCTTCGAGGTCTTTTTTCCGGTATCCGGGTCAATGACCGTCTGCCTGACCTTTTTCTTTGGGATATTGGCCTGCGCCTTATCTGCTCTGGCCGCAGCTTTCTCCGCTTTACGGATCGGCTTTTCCAGTGCAGGGTCAGACCGTTCCTCATCAGTAAAGCGCAGGCGCGGTTCCTTATTCAAACCATTCTCCCAGCATGAGGGAGGACATCATGTAGTGCAGCTCTGCATAAATGGCCATTCCCACAGGATCGTTGAACATACAGCCGGACAGGTAGGCATAAAACTGTGCCACCACATCGGACAGGATCTTCGCTTCAGTTCCTTCCAGAATCAGGCCGCCCATACCTTCTTTAGCACGAATGGCGCTCCAGACCTCTGCCAGACGGAGAAGCCCCACCTGACCGGTCTCATTCAGTTCGGCTGCCTGATCTGCCGCCGTGCGACACTCACTTACCGCATCGGCCATGACTGTAAGCAGCTGGCTGCGCTGGGCATTTACCGCCCTGTCAAAAAACATCAGCGGGTTTTTATTCAAAATGTTGGGGTTCATCATCATTCATCCTCCTTTTTCAATTCTTGAGGTTTGGTGGTCATAATGCGGTAAAGTTCGGTGTTCTTCGGGAAGTGGTCTACAAACGGCAGGATCGTGGAGCCATAGAACAGCAGGCCCTCGCCCTCACCGGAGTGGGTCACATAGCTAAGCTGGTGCGTGGAAATCCCCAGTTGCTTCGCCAAAATCTGACGGTCTCCGCCTGCCTGGTTAAGCATATACACGAAGTCCGAGTTTTCAAAGATGTTCTCTACCTCGCGGCTGCTCAAAAGGTCTTTGACATTCTGGGTGATACCTGTCGGAATACCGCCCCATTTTCTGAATCGCTTCCAGATTTCCACCGTATAGGCGGCGGTCTGCTCCTCCTTCAAAAGCAGGTGCATCTCGTCGATGTAGTAACGGGTGGACTTGTGGGCGGCACGGTTGATGGTAACGCGGTTCCACACCTGATCCTGTACCACCAGCATACCGATTTTTTTAAGCTGCTTGCCCAGTTCCTTGATGTCGTAGCAGACAATCCGGTTATCAATATCCACATTGCTCTGATGATTGAACACATTCAACGAACCCGTTACATAGATTTCCAATGCCGTTGCAATGTACTGAGCTTCTTTTTCTTCCTGCTCCCGCAACAGGTTATAAAGGTCCTCCAGAATCGGCATATTCTCCGGGCGAGGGTCATTGAGATAGGTCTGATAGACCAGACGCACACAACGGTCGATGATGGTTTTCTGCACTGGCTGCAATCCGTCCTTACCGCCCACGATCAGCTCACACAAGCTGAGGATAAAGTCAGACTTGAGTGACAGCGGGCTTTCATCATCCGAATAGTCCAGATTCAGATCCATCGGATTGATATAGTTGGTTGAAGTAGGTGAGATCTTGATGACCTGCCCATGCAGACGCTCAACAAGAGGTGCGTACTCCGCTTCCGGGTCACAGATAATGACATCATCGCTGGTAAGCAAAAAACAGTTGGCAATTTCTCGTTTTGCGCTGAAGGACTTACCGGAACCCGGCGTACCCAGGATCAGGCCGTTGGGGTTTTTCAGCAGCTTTCTGTCCACCATGATGAGGTTGTTTGACAGAGCATTGATGCCGTAGTACAGAGCTTCTTTCCCGTTCTGGAACAGTTCCTGCGTAGTAAAGGGCACAAAGATAGCTGTGGAACTGGTGGTCAGTCCTCGCTGAATCTCAATCTGATTGAGACCCAGAGGCAGACAGCTCATCAGCCCTTCTTCCTGCTGGAAGTCCAGCCTGGTCAGCTGACAGTTATACTTCTGGGCAATAGAGCCTGCCTGAAAGATGTTGTTGCCAAGCTGACGGGGATTGTCCGCTGTGTTCAGCACCAGAAAGGTCAAAAGGAACATTCTCTCGTTGCGGCTCTGCAAATCCTGCAAGAGTTTTTTCGCTTCACTGCCGTAGGTAGCAAGGTCAGATGGAATGATGTCCATGTCGTATCCGGCACGGACTGCTTTTTTCTGTTCCTCGATCTTGCTGCGGTCCAGGTCGGTAATCTTTCGCTTTACCGTTTTGATGGCTTTCACCTGATCCACCGACTGAATGTGCATACTCACAATGAGCGAGCTTTCCATATCCAGAAAATCAGCCAACAGACGGTCATTCAGCTCCGGTGCGAGAATCTGCAAAAAAGAAACAGTCCCGTATTTCTTGCCCATACGGAACTGCTTGCCGGTGCGGAACTCAAAGGAGCTTGGTGCAATAAAATCCTTTGTGGACAGACCGGAAGGAGCCAGCCAGTCCCATTCAAACTGAAACGGGAGTTGTTCATCCATATGGAATACCGCATAAAGCTGAAAAAGCCTTTCTTTACCGTCCAGCGTTCTGGCAGCTACACCAAGACGCTTGAAGTTATTAAGTATATCGGTCTCAATACGCTCCAGACGGGGCTTGGCGGCTTTTATGCTGTCCGCGTCGATACCAAAGGTCAGGTATTTGGTCTTGATGAGACCGTTGTTACCTCTGGCCAGCTGATTTTGCAGCATTGTGGTATATTCTTCGCGGATACTGTCAAAGGCGTCCCTCTGGGGCGGGATGGAAATGGAGTTAGCAAAGGTCTCCTCCGATGCCGCAAGGTTCAAAAAAGACAGCTGGAAATGAATCGAGCTGTCAAAATAATTGAGGAAATCACACCAACCCTCAAAGATTGCCGTCTTATCTTCGTTTTGGGAGAGCTGATAGTTGATGTCCTGAAACTGGATGGTCTTTGTGTAGTGGCTGTCCGATATGCGGCAGATTCCGTCCGGCCACATCCGTTCATAAGGGATACTGTCCTGCGCAGATTTTCCTTTTTTGTCCGTGCGGTTAGCGCGGGCAATGGCCGCTTCGATCTGCTTCTTATCGGCGCGGGACAGCTTTTTCTTTGTCTTTACCGGCTGCACAGTTTTTTCCTCGGTTTTTCCGAACATCCGATGCAGCCATTTTTTTATTGCGGTGAACAATGTCATACACCTCCTTATCGAGCATTTCCTGCCGCTTTAATACGGCATAAAAGTTGTTGGTCTGGTAAGGTCGCTGCTTGGGACGGATCACAGCTACTTTGAGAATGTTGCCCACGATCTTTTCCAGGGGCTGTCCATGCTTTTCGTACATAGCCAGCATAAAGAAGGGCAGCATAACCAGCATCATACACATAGCCGCTACACTGTTTCCGGTAGGTTTTCTGAGCAAAAAGAAAAGCGGTACGCCAATAAGCGCTCCGCCCGTGAAGCAGATAAGCTGCCGCTTGGTCAGATTGAACATGACCTTTGTTTTGACTTTTGTTAAGTCCTTGGGTACTGGTACATAAGCCAATGTGGAAACCTCCTTCCGTTTTAGTGCGCCTGAAAGACTGATTTGGCGAGACTGCCGGTTTTGAACAGCGTAAAACATAGCAGTACGGTGTAGCCCACGCAGCTCCAGATTGCCATGATGATGTCATCTTCCAGAGCGATGTTCTGCACCAGCACAGCATAAATTGCCACGCAGACGATAATGAGAAACGCCTGAAAGCCCAGTGCCAGCAGGGATCGGAGGTAATTCTGTCCCATACCGCCCCATTCTTTGCCCATCATTGCAGCCATTGGAACGGGAGCCACCGAAGTCACAAGGTAGATCTCGATCATACGGCCATAAATAACGATAAAGATACAGATATACAACGCCCACATGGTAATGCCAATAAAGAGGGATTGGAACCACAGTCCGAACAGCGGTCCCAAATCCATTTCCATCAGCCTCGGTTCCAGATCGGTCATAACTGAGGAAATGTCAATGGACGCATCCGAATTGATAATCCCTGCCGCCTGCGCCACCACGCTCTGCGCCATATCAAAGACGCCCATCACGATATTCCATGTGTTTGTGACAATGAGGATGGCGGCAGCTGATTTGAACACCCACTTGAAAATCATCCAGGTATCCACATCATGCAGGTTGTTCTTGTCTGCAATCATCTGGATCAGGTCTACGGTCATCACGATAGCCAGGATCACACCTGCAATCGGCACCATGATGGAGTTTGACAGATTCTCAATCATATTGAAAATACTGCCATTCCATCCCTGTGGGGTCTGTCCTACCTGTACGGATATATCCGCGACCTGTTGGTTTACGCTGTCAAACATCCCCGAAAGGTTGCTCATAATACCGCCCACCAGCATTTCTTTCAGCCAATTTGTCAGGGCTTCAAGTAAGAAATCCATACGGTGTCAACCTCCTTTCCGCCGCCCCCGCAGAACTGCGGGAGCGGCAAGGATTTCATGCAGGAACGCTTAGACAGAGAACAGTCCGGAGAGCAGAGGTACAAGAACCATACCAACAACGGCTACACCAGCACCGGCCATGAGCTGCTTCATGCCCTGAGATTTTGCGCCAGGGTTGTCGTTGCCGTAACCTTCCAACAGGTTGATGACACCCCAGATACCAAGACCAGCGCCCAGAGCGATAACTGTCTCTTATACACATCTCCGAGCCCACGAGACCGTACTAGAT
>OJOW01000733.1_pt1 | contig 8597 bp, 7 predicted proteins | sample 1598311 | NCBI WGS metagenome assembly OJOW01 (sample SAMN03922481, study PRJEB24848) | human gut metagenome | isolation source: stool sample | host: Homo sapiens | place: Germany | collected 2011-05
AGGAAAATTAGATACTGCACGGCTTTTGTATATTGCAGTAGTGCTTTTGAGATACAGGGAACGTGAGGCATGGAGAAAAACACCATACCAGATAACGACACTGTTTAAATATCACAAGGAATATAACCCGCACATTTTCCGACAGGAACAGGCGGGAACATCAGCAGCTACAGAAAACATGGACGATATAGACATAGCGTTAGGGGGCTTTTAATTATGGCAGATAAGACGCAGAACGTCAAAACAAGGTTAAGTTTTGACGGAGAGGCAGAGTATAAAGCAGCCTGCAAGGAAATTAACAGCACCCTTAAAGTGCTTAATTCTGAAATGAAACTTGTAACGGCTGAATATAAGGACAATGCAAGCAGCGTAGATGCGCTGAAAGCAAAGCAGGCGGTACTACAGAAAACATACGACGAGCAGGCAAAAAAGGTAAAAGAAACCGAGGCGGCTTTAGAAAAATGTCGCAAGGCAACAGGAGACAATAGCGAAGAAAGTAAAAAACTTGAAACCCAGTTAAATTACCAGAAAGCAGCGCTTGTAAAGACAGAGCAGGAATTAGGCAAAACGACTGACGAAATGGAAAAAGCAGAAAAAGCCGCTGACGAAATGGGAAAGGAAATAAAAGACAGCGGGGAACAGGCAGACGACGCAAAGGGAAAATTTTCTGGATTTACAAGCGTGCTAAGCGGAATGGGTACAGCGCTTAAAGCAGCAGCAGCGGCGACGGCGGCAGCAGTTGCGGGAGCGGCAACAGCCATAGGAGCGCTTACCACAAAAGCGATAGAGGGATACGCAGCACAGGAACAGCTTGTAGGCGGTGTAGAAACTCTTTTCAAAACGTCGTCTGATACGGTTGTTGGTTATGCAAACGACGCATATAAAACAGCCGGAATGTCTGCAAATGAGTACATGGAAACAGTTACCAGCTTTTCAGCGTCGCTGCTTGCCAGTATGAATAATGACACGGCAGCGGCAGCAGAAAAGGCAAACGTGGCAATTACGGATATGTCAGACAATGCAAATAAAATGGGTACTGATATATCGCTTATACAGAACGCCTATAACGGTTTTGCAAAGCAGAATTATACCATGCTGGATAACTTAAAACTGGGATATGGCGGTACAAAAGAGGAAATGCAGCGACTGCTTGATGATGCAAGCAAGCTATCCGGCATTAAGTATGATATTTCATCATATTCAGACGTTGTAGACGCTATTCACGTCGTACAGACGGAAATGGGCATAACAGGGACAACGGCAAAAGAGGCAAGTACAACAATAGAGGGTTCGGTTAGTTCTATGAGTTCAGCATGGGACAACTGGGTAGCTGGAATGGCAGACAGCGAGGCGAATTTCTCACAGCTTACAAGCAATCTGGTAGACAGTATTGTAACAGTGGTAGGGAATATAGCACCGAGGGTAATAGAAACAGTGCCGAGGCTGGTAAGCGGACTGGGAGAAATCGTAGAGCAGCTTGCAACGTATATACCACAGGTTATACAGGAGTTATTACCGCCTTTAATGAGCGGCGTACAGGACTTGCTTAATACGCTGGTTGGAATGCTGCCGGAAATGATAAGCATAATCGGGCAGATTATACCGACAATCATAGATACGCTGCTTACTATATTACCGCAGCTTTTAGAGGCAGGCGTACAGATTATTACGGAATTGACGCAAGGTATCGCACAAGCGTTACCTACATTGCTGCCAACAATCGTAACGGTGGTTACGAACATTGTAACCATGCTGATAGAAAATATACCGTTGCTGATTACAGCAGCATTACAGCTGCTTACGGGGCTGGCACAGGGGCTGGTAGCAGCGCTGCCTGTACTGATTGAGGCACTGCCGGAAATCATAACGGCTATCATAAATGCACTGGTTGAGGGCATACCGCTTATTATTGAAAGTGCGGGCGATATTATAGTTGCATTGATTGACGGCATCATAGATGCAATACCGCTTTTAATCGCAGCCATACCGCAGATTATAGCAGCCATTGTAACAGGACTGATTACGGGACTGCCTAAGATTTTGACGGCGGCAGGCAAGCTGGTAACGACAATCATAAATAAAATAAAAGAGCTACCTACTCTGATACCGCAGGCAATCGCTGCGGGCGTTGAGAAAATAGCAGAGTGGGGCGCAAATATGCAGGAAAAAGGCGGCACAGTTATAACAGGTTTTGTAACGAAAGTTATAGATATTGTTAAGGAGCTGCCGCAGAAAATCTGGAACAGTATAGTAAGCGCAGTAACCAGAGTGGCTACGTGGGGCGCAAATATGCAGACCAAAGCCAAAGAAGTAATGAACACAATGCTTACGAACATTGTAACGATTGTGAAAGAAACGCCTGCTAAAATCTGGAACAGTATAGTAAGCGCAGTAACCAGAGTGGCTACGTGGGGTAACAATATGCTTACGAAAGCCAAAGAGGTAATGAACGCCATGGTAACAGGCGTTATTACGATTGTTAAGGAACTGCCGCAGAAAATCTGGAACAGCATAGTAGGGGCAGTTACCAAAGTGGCTACGTGGGGCAACAATATGCTTACGAAAGCCAAAGAGGTAATGAATGCCATGGTAACGGGCATTGTTACGATTGTTAAGGAAATACCGCAAAAGATTTATAACAGCATTTCTGGTGCAATTACCAAAGTGGCTACATGGGGTACAGAAGTAAAGAACAAAGCCGTAGAGGGCATGAAAAATGTAATTACTGGAATAACAGACGTATTTAAGAATATTGGCAGTACGTTTGCTGGGTTCGGTAAAAACATGGTAGAAGGCATCTGGAACGGCATAAGCGGCGCTACGAGGTGGATAAAAGACAAAATAAGCGGCTGGGTAGGCAATGTTACCGACTTCCTTAAGGATTTATTTGGAATTGCCAGCCCGTCTAAGCTGATGCGTGACGAAATCGGCGTATATCTGGCGCAGGGTATCGGCGTTGGCTTTTCTAATGAAATCGGCGGCGTTAAGAAAATGATTGAGGACAGCGTACCGCAGGAGTTTGACGTAGACGCAAAGGTAAATGTAGGCAATGAATTTAAGTATGATAACGACGACCAAAAGCCAAAGCCGAGAGGCGGCGGCAGTGCAGCAGGCGGCGTAGTTGTCAATCAGTATATTTATGCGAATACCACGGACTATGCAAAACAGCAGAAAGAGGCAGCCCGACAGTTCAGAATGATAGCAAGGACGGTGTAACACATGGAAAATGAAAAACTGACTTACATAAATTCAAGGGGCGAGCGGTTAGAGCTGGGAGTAGACAGCGTATACCATTGCAATATAAGTAAAGACGTAGAGGGCATTTCCGGCGTTACGAGCGTCATTTACAGCACAAACAGTATGGGACAGCACGGCGACACCTACGTAGGGCAGCGTATCGAGGCGAGGGACATAGACGTAGTGGGACATATCAACACACGGGACAAGGCGCAGGCATTGGAACTGCGCCGCCGTATGCTTAAGATATTTAACCCAGAGCTTAGCGCTACGCTGGTGTATGAGTACGGCGGCTTTAAGCGTGTGATTGATTGCAGGGCGTATGGAGAGCCTAAGATACTAAAGAAAGAGGTACTTTATGAGTTTGATTTACAAATAGAGTGCCTTAACCCGTTCTGGCGGGAAGAGGAAGAAACAAAAGAGGATATAGCAAGCTGGGTGGCTGCGTGGCATTTCCCTTGCGTTATCGAAAAGGACAGCACAAAGAGCATGATATACGGATACCGAGCGGAAAGCGTAATAGTGGACTGCTACAACGAGGGCGACGTATCAACAGGAATGAGGATAAGGTTTACAGCACTGGGGACAGTTTCAAACCCGATACTGCTTAATGTGGATACCGAGGAATTTATACAGATTAACGCCACTATGAAAACGGGCGACGTGATAGAGATTAACACGAAGTACGGCAGCAAGGGCGCTAAGCTGATAAGGGACGGCGTAGAAACCGACTATTTCCGCTACATTGATGTAGACAGTACATTTATGCAGCTTGCCATAGGCGACAATATGTTTAGATATGATGCAGCCAGCGGCGTAAATTCTCTGGAAGTATCCATATTCTACAGCAAGGAATTTTTAGGAGTGTGACGGTATGGAGCTTAGAGTATTCGACAAGACAGTACAGCCGCTGGGAGCTATAGACGAGCTGGCAAGCCTGCTATGGCATACAAAGTATTTTGACGTAGGAACTTTTAGCCTGCTTGCGCCGATTACGGACAATAACAGCCGTTTGCTGGTAGAGGGTAACTTAATAACCAAGCACGACGGAAAAAAGGAAGTAAAGACCGCCGACGGCGGCGTATGGCGCAGGGCAGCGCAGATAACCTACGTACACATTACCAAAGACGAGAACGGCTTAGAGCAGTTAGAGGCACAAGGCTATATGCTTAGCTGGTGGCTTAATAAGCGCTGCATTTATCCGCAGATTGTGGCGACAGGTACAAACCAGTATCTTATAAACCTTATGGTAAAGAACAACTGCGGCAGCGCAGCAGGAACAAAGCGGCGTTTTCCATTGCTTACATTTCTGGCGCAGGAAACCATAGACGGCGTGGCGGTTGAATATGCAAACGAGGTATACGCACAACTGGGGCAGGAAGTAAAGGCAAGGGCGCAGGCTGGAAAGCTGGGCTATGACATTCTGCTTAACGAAAGAGAGAGACTGTTTGGCTTTTATCTGTATAAGGGCAATGACCTTACAGCCACAAATACCGAGGGTAACACACCCTGCATATTTTCAAGAGATTTTGATAATGTCAACGAGCAGGAATACACAGCCAGTATAGAGAACTGCGGCAACTTTATTTATGTGCAGGGAGCAGCTGACGACGACGGCAGCCAGCCAGTAACCACAGTGGACGGCGAGGGCGCAACGGGGCTGGATTTAGTTGAGGTATTCTGCGACGCTACGGACATTGCCAGAAAGTACCAGCAGGGGGAAACAGAGGTAACAATACCGCTCAATACCTATATTGCAATGCTGAAAACGAGAGGCAGCGCAGAGCTGGAAAACTACGGCAAGAACATAAATTTTGTAAGCACCATAAATACAAATTCAAACTTAAAATTTAAGGCTGATTTTGATTTAGGCGACCGTATTACTTGCAAAGAAACCAAGTGGGGCATACAGATAGATGCACGCATTACAGAAGTAACAGAAACATACCAGAAAGGCGAGGAAACCATAGAGGCGACTTTTGGCGACAGCCTGCCGACGCTGGTAGACCAGATTAGGAAAGTGAGGTAGCAGAAATGGCAAACAGCTTACCGTTTAATGCCGTGGCAGTAGACGGAGAGTACGACAGGGTATATAAAGCCGAGGATTGGGCGTGGTACTTTGCTACTTTCATTGCAAACGGCATTTTTCCAAAGCCAAGCGACGGGCTACAGGTGGTAGCTTACAGCGGCATGGAAATAAGAGTAAATGCAGGCTATGCCTTTATAAACGGCTACGCCTTTAGAAATCCTGCAACGCTTAGCGTAACACTGGATACGGCAGAGGGAGCGCTTAACAGGGTGGACAGGGTAGTAGTTCGCTGGGATTTGCCGCAAAGAGATATGTATATTGCGGTGCTGAAAGGCACACCGTCTGCAAAGCCGACAGCAACGGCAGTAACACGCACTACGGAAATATGGGAGCTTGCGCTTGCAGATATTTACGTAGGCAAGGGCGTAACAAGGATACAGACGCAGAACATCACAGACCAGCGGTTTAATAGCGCAGTCTGCGGCATTGTAACAGGAACGGTGGAAGAGATAGACGCAAGCGTGCTTACAAAGCAGTTTACGGACTTTTTCAACACCTACAGCGCAGCCGTGCTGGACGAGTTCAGCGCATATAAGCAGAGTATGGAAAAGTACCTTACAGAGATTGCGGGCGTATATGACAGCTACGTAAGCAAGACAGAGGGCTTATTTGCGCAGTATGAGAGCCAGTTTAACGAAAGATACAGCAGTTTTGAAAGCACGCTTGACAACTGGGACAAGGAACTTTTAAGCGCCTATACAGAATTTATGGCAAAAATTAAGCTATTCCAGTCGGACGCTGAAAACGAATTTAACACATGGTTTGAGAGTATCAAGGACAAGCTGGGTGAGGACATAGCAGGCAGCCTGCAACTGCAAATTGAAGAGCTGGCAGCAGCCATGCAGGAAGTGAAAAAGCAGGCAGAGGCAGGCACGAAAGAAACCAAAGAGGCAATAGCAGCGCTGGACGAGCGACTTAAGAGAGTAGAAAGCGGCTGGGGCATTGACTATAAACATGATGCTGTACTGGGATTGTGTTACATGGGCGCAGCATACATGAGCCAGCATTACGAAAGAACAGTAGAAACGGCAGTGTTAGGGGCTACCTACGTGGGTAATTCCTATCTTGCAAATACATTTTAGAAAGGCGGCAGACCATGAAAGGATTTCCTAAAGTATTAAAGACAAAAGAGGATTATTACAACTGCCTTGCTATGGTAGCAAGCGGAGAACTGGCAGCAGCAGATTTGCTGGCGAAAATCGAGAGCGCAGAGAACCAGCGTTATATTGAGTGCGGCGTAGCAGCTGTAGAGGAAGAGAAAAAGGCGGTTACGGTATATTACTGCGACGAGGCAGCGGTAGGTATGAAATTTGTAGCAGGCGACGTATCCGGCACGGTGCAGGGAGTAACACATATCCAGACCGACGAGGCAGCGGCAGCAGGAGAGGCGGGAAACGACAGAACAGCCCTTACACTTTCCAAAGCGGTAAAAGCGGGCTGCAAGGTAATTGCGCTGGAACACACAGACACCGTGGCAGGAATGACAACAGACGACATTGCAGCACTGAAAGGAGTATTAAAGCAGTATGAGTAGATTATTAGTGGACGACGTTACAAAGACCGACGCAAGGGCGCTTTTGAACGTAAATAAAATGGCTACAATCAGCGATATTGTAGCACCGAGCAATGAGTACATTTACGCCAGCGGAGCAAATGAGCTGACCGTAGTAGAGGGTTGCGTAATTGCCGTGGGCGGCGCTGGAATTTTCAAGACAGCAAATACAATTCTTACGGCTGCTAATCTGGACGCAGGCAGCGCTTTTGCGGTAGGTAAGGACTATTACGTATATATCTGCGACAGCAGAATTGACAGCGCAGACGAGAAATACGTAATTTCCCTTAATTCTACATACCCGACAGGCTGGAACGCTACAAACAGCCGTAAAATCGGCGGCTTTCATTATGGACGCTGCCGCAAGGTGGACAGCAATTTACAGCCGCTTAATGGCAGCAGTGTTATTTTTGGCACAGGCTGGGAAAGTGCAGTAAGCAACGGCATTGTACCACGTTCTGTATGGACACTGGGACACCGCCCGAAATGCAGCCCAGAGGGTATGGTATATTTAGGCGGCGGCACATGGGTAGATATTTACCTTAATTCTGACGACGGAGCAAAGGGCTTGAAATCAGAGTACGGCTGCGCACCTATGACGGGTACAGAAAGCATGAACTGGTACAACTTTGTAGAACGTCTGGCAAAGAGCGGTAAGCGTCTGCCGAACTATGCAGAATTTTGCGCTTATGCTTTTGGCAGCCCTGCCGGACTGGATAACGCAAATACAAACGCATGGAGCGCCACCAGCAACACAGGTAGGGGCGTAACAGGCAGTGTGGTAAATGCCGTTTCTTCCGTGGGCGTTGTAGATGCCGTGGGGCGTGTCTGGGAGTGGCTGGACGAGCTTATTACAAGAGCGGAACACGCCACGAATGCAGACTACCACGCAAGCGTAGCGTGGGGCTGGGACAAGAAAAGCCCATTGAACACAGGCGAGAAGTCTTACGACGTTGGTAACATTTACCAGTATTACGCATATTCTCTGGCGGCGCTGCTAGCGGGCGGCGACTGGAACGATGGCGCGAGTTGCGGCGCTCGTGCCGTGTATTGCTACTATTGCCCGTGGGATGTCAATACGCACTTTGGCGCTCGTGCGGCCTGTGACTCTCTGTAGACGGCGGGCGAAAGCCCAGCCGGATAAACGGGGGTAAGGCATGGACATACAGACAAAAACAGATATTATACACCAGAAAATATACGATTTTCTGCTATATATTTACCATCTGCTTACGAAGTACCCAAAGTATGAGAAATTCAGTTTACAGACGGCGACAAGAAACGCAATTCTTGAAATGCTGCAAGAGGTTATAAAGTGGGATAAGACGGCAACGAAAAGCCACTTATACACGGTAGATACGGCATTGCAGGAAAGTAAAGAATTGCTGCGGCTGGCGCATGACTTGAAGTATAGCGCTATGAACGCACGGCACTACGGCGAGAGCTGCCGCAAGCTGAAAGAAATAGGCGTTATGCTGGGCGAACTGATAGAAGAGGTAAAGACCAGAAAATAGCAGGATATGGGGCAGCTGCTTACTTACAGCCTCTGGCGGCGCTGATAGCGGGCGGCAACTGGAACAATGGGGCGAATTGCGGCGCTCGTGCCGTGAATTGCAACAATTACCCGTGGAATGTCAATACGAACATTGGCGCTCGTGGGGCGTGTGACTTAGTGAGAACATTACAGGCACAGAGTTCTACGGAATACTGGCAAGGACT
>OJOW01000746.1_pt1 | contig 8521 bp, 5 predicted proteins | sample 1598311 | NCBI WGS metagenome assembly OJOW01 (sample SAMN03922481, study PRJEB24848) | human gut metagenome | isolation source: stool sample | host: Homo sapiens | place: Germany | collected 2011-05
TTTCTCAAGATGTTGGGCGTGAAGTAATTCGTGGGGGCTTTAGACGACTTTAAGGCAAGAAATAAGGAACCGGTTGGTTATACAGCCAACCGGTCCGAGATTTTGGGTTTAAAATGGTGTCAGGATGGTTTAGGGAAGCTCTTCAAAAGCTCTCTTTAATTTTGCGCTCCGATAGCTGTTGTCTATTACACGGGCTAAATTTCTGTGCAAACGATTGTTCAGGGTACTTTTGAAGAGCTTCCTTAGATCCTCTCAGTTTCATTTAAAAACTCCAGGCAAGGGGTGGTGGATATGAATTCAACATATCGAGTGGTCTTTAATAAAGCGCGCGGCGCTTTGATGGTTGTTAATGAATTGACGAAGTCGGTTCAGAAGAAGGGAACCAAAACAGTGGTTAGTGGCCTGGCCGTAATGGCAACGGCATCGCTTCATGCCGCAACAGTTGCGAATGTCATTTGGTCAGCGGATCAGACACCTCAAGCAAATATTATTGAAGCAACGCCAAAGCTTCCGTTGGGGCCGAATAATAGTCCAGCAGCGCTTTATGTTGGAAAGGGAGCGTCAGGCACGCTGACTGATGCCAAAATTTCCATGGTGGCTAACGATGAGTCGCATCCATATCCGCCTGCCGTACGTGCGCTATTTCAATTTTCAGGCAACGACGATAAGGTAACCTTCGACGGTGCGAGCACGACGATCACACAAACGACCAACTATACAGGATCGGGGAATTCCGAGGCTTCTGCGTTTACAAATTATGGTGGTCAGACAGAATTTGCTGCGGCTGATACGACACTGATGTCAGAGGCGACTTATGCTGAAGGCGGAAAATATGTGGTGGCGGTAGAAGCCTATGGCGATTCGAATAGTGATGCGCAGATTCGCTTTACCGGTAATACTGTTACGCTGAAGGCGACTTCAAATGTAGATCGCATCACAAATAGTACAGATGCGAATCGTCGGGGCGCTGTAGTCGGTGCGACGGCCATCTATGGTGGGATTACAAGCACGGCTCAAAACAATACGATCATTGTGACATCGACTGGTGAAACGGCTATGCCGTCCGATCAACAGTTGAATGCGGACGGGAAAAACTATACAACGGTCGCTCCGAACGGAAAAGTTGGCGCGGCTGATGCTTGTGGTTTAGAAGCTTCCGGCGGTCAGATCAACTTAGCTAATAAGACCACGCTGACGGTGAATGCCAACGGCGGCATGGCAACCGGCATTTCTGCTTCAGATGCTTATTACACGAGTACGACAGGCAATGTCGAGCTCGATGGTGCCGGGATTGTTTTGGAAGATGCTGTCATCAATGTCACTTCTCAAAAAGCCAAAGCTTCCGGCATTATCGGCTCTCAGAAGGTTTCGAATGCCGTGCTGGTGAATGTCAAGGGCAATCTTGATCTTACTGTCACTTCAGAAGGTGCTCAGGCTCAGGCTGTTTCTATGGCCGGTGGCTTCGCATCCTTGGGGGCTGACGGTAAGGTTGTAAATATCACGGCCAATAGTAAGAATTCTAGGGGGTGGTTGCGGATCAGGGTGCCACAATTGATTTGAAAGGTAAGTCTATTTCCGTTAGTGCTGCGGACGAAAGTGGCCGTGCCGTGGCTGCTTATGATGGCGGAACGATCAATCTCGGAAACGAAAACACCGACAGTGTGGAGGTCAATGGGAATTTCTCCGGGATCATTGCACTTGCTAAGAATAGCAAGGTCAATGTGGTCAGCAAGAAGATTGTTGTGAACAGTACGGATTTTGGCGTTCATGTTCAAAACAATACAGAAGAGACGACGGCTCCGGATGGAGCTGCTTCAATCAAGCTGAAGGCCGACGAAATCACGGTGAATTCGAAGAGCCTCGGTCTTTCCGCATTTTCCAATGGACAGATGGATGTTAACGGCAACCTGACGGTAACGGCGGAAAATGCGATTGACGTGCGCGGTAATTCAACGATGAACATTAACACGGACGGCAAGCATACGACTGTTCTGAACGGTGATGTCGTGTTTGAGACGCCGAATGAACCGGGCAATGCCAATCAGAGCGGGAAGTACATTAATGCTTATGTGAATCTTGGCTTGCATGGTGAGGGTTCCGTCTGGACGGGGCGTGCTTATCAGTATTACTCGGTTAATGGCAATCCGATTCAAAGCGTTGAGTTGGAGGCGCCTCCGTATCATGGCAATGTGACAGGGTTCAAAACTGAAATCTCCAATGGCGGCAAGTGGGTCGTTAATGGCGATTCCTTCGTCAATACGCTGAATCTGTTGGGTAATGCGACGGTTACGGGGAATGCCGACGTCAAGACGTTCAATACTGGGACGATCACGGTGACAGGATCGGGGAACCAGCTCCTGTTTGAACATGGAACAAATGTGAACGGGCAGATCTTCGTCAAGGAAAATGCCGATTTGACGACACGAGTCGATACGGCCTTCAACGCCACCTTGAGTGGTGATATTGTGACAGCCGCGGGATCGAAGGATGCCAACGGTCAGTCTTTCCTTGTATTTGAACAGGGATCGACGTTGCATATCGATGATGCAGTCAAGTACACGAATGCGGCCGTCGAAGGCATGTCTACGGCCTATGGCAATTTGAATCTAGTTTTGGATGATGGGGCGCTTCATGTTGAGGATGGCGCAACAGATCGCACCATGAATATTCCAACCAATGTCACGGCCAATCTGACTGCTGCGGGCAGTGCAGATCTGGCTGGTGGTGCGGATCAATTCAATATTGCCGGCATTGTCAATGTGAAGGCGGATGTCAAGGGACAGACTCCGGTGACAACCGTGACGCTTTCCAATGTTTCTGTGAACGGAACAACGCAGAAGAGCGCATCGCTCAATTTGGACAATCTGCAGACGACGGCCAAGACGTTGTTTGTGGCAAACGGTACTGTCTCGTTGAAGGGAGAGACTGCATCGCTCACAGTTGTAAATCTGACCAATGCTGGTACGATCGATGCAACAGGAGGAACCCTGACTGTCACCGGTATGTTTGACAACACGGACGGCAAGATCACTGCTCAGAACTTTGCCGTTGCGAACGGTACGGACGCCAACATCGACGGGATCCAGAACCTGACGATTCTTGACGCGGGTTCAGGCAGGGGATTTACGGTCAATGCCGACCATGCGCTCGATGGTCTTCATGTGAACGAAAAGGGCAAGCTTGCAATTGAGAGCACGGTTTCGGCCAAGACGCTCGCCAATGCAGGAACGCTCACGGCTGCGAAGGGCCTTTCCGCCGGCACGCTCGGCAATGCCGGCACCTTCACGACGGCTCAGTTGACGGCCAAGGAGGCGGTCAACGAAGGCACGATGACGGTGACGGGTACGGCCGATGTGGCAGCGCTCACCAATACCGGCAGCTTCAAGGCCGATTCGCTTACCGTTGCAAACGGCTCCGAAACAGGCACGTTCGAGGTGAAGACGCTCAATGTCAAGGGCGGCACGTTCACCCTTGGCGAAGGCCATGCGGTTGAAACGCTCAATGTGGCCGATGCAAGCACCGTGAAGGCGGCCGATATGATCGACGTCGACACGTTGCAGGTCGAAGTGGGCGGCGAGCTGAGCGCGAAGACGCTTTCCGTGGCTTCGGGCTACGACAACAGCACTGCCAACGACGTGACGAAGCTCATCGTCAAGTCGTCCGACAAGGGCTTTGCTCTTGAACACGATCGCGTGATTGATGCGGTCGACGTTGCGGCAGGTGCCAAGCTCACTGTCAAGAAGCTCGATGCCAAGACGCTCACCGGCAAGGGTTCGCTCACGGCGTCCGACATGGTCTTCGGCGAGGCCAACAACTTTGCGGGCTTTACAGGTGATGCGACGCTCTCTGGCGGCCGCTATGCCATGACGAACGACAATGCCGAGCGCTGGTTCGGCGGTGCCGTTACGATGACGGGCGGCACGATGGACGTGACGGCGATGACGGATGCTGAAGCTGCGCTTGCGAATCTCACCGTCAACGGCGGCTCGCTTGCGGCCTACTCCGGTCAGATCTTCGAAAATGCGCTTTCCGACACGACGTTCGTGACGGACAGCGGTGCTCAGAAGACCGGTGCGACGCTTACGGCCGGCACGCTCACGATTGAGGATGCGGCCTACAACATCCGGTATGCGGGCAAGGCCGGTGAAGCGCTCAAGGGCATGACGCTTGTCTTTACGGGCAGAGTCGTCAGCGAACCCGATCCGGAAACGCCGCCCGTTAAGCCGTCTGATGAAGATCTTTCGCTCGATCAGATTGCAGACGACAGTCTTGCAGCGGACAATAACGTGATCTTCGACACGGCGCTTGACACCACGAAGGGTGAAAACAATCCGAACAACCTCATCATTGGTTCCGGCGCGGATGTGGAAGAGGACAGTACTCATCTGACTGGTGACGCGAGCGTTGTCAACAAGAACATCGGTGTCACGCAGGTGAAGCTCTCCGAAGGTGCCGAACTTGTGGCTGTGAACAACAACCGCAAGCTCACGCTCATCGGCGAGTCCGGCGCGGACAATCTGATCGTGAGCGCCGGCGGTTCGATCAAGCTTGAAGTGGGCGGTCAGCAGACGGCCGGCATTGTCGCGCTCGGCGTCAATTCCGACAAGGTGGCCAATACCGGCACGCTCAATGTCGATACGCATATCGGCGAAAAGGGCGTGCTTGAAGTCAATGCCGGCAGCTTCACGGCTTCGAAGGTTATTGATAACGATGGCCGCATGCTTGTGAAGGCCGATGCCTTGCTCAAGATCGGCGGGGATCTGAATCTCCGTGCCGGCTCTGAAACGACGGTTGACGGCAGGCTCGAAACGTCGGCCGACAAGACCGTGACGATCCAGACGGGTTCGACGCTCGCTTTGAACGGCGAGGCCCTGTTCCATAAGATCAATGTTGAACAGGTGAGCCAGGACACGACCGCACATGCCGTCATCACGGTCGGCAATGAACAGTCCGCCGGCAAGGCCGTGATTAAGGAACTGGTTGAAGGCGCGACTTCGCATCTGACGTTCTTCCTTGACCCGGCCTGGGTCGAGGGCGGCAGCAATCCGATGGACGCTGCGTCGAGTCTCGTGCTCGATACAGCTGCGTTCGACGGTACGATGATCGTTGGCCGGAACAGCTACGCGGTCTTTGGTACCGAAGCCGATGAAGGCCATCTCCTTGAAACCTTCAAGCGTGCGGGCCTTGTCTGGGGTTCGAAGGACACGACGGCTCTCGCTTATGTGCCGCATGCGCTTGGTCTGGGCACCGACGGCAAGATCGTCGTGGACGGCAGTCTCGCGAAGTTTGACGACTTCGACGTGACGAAGGTGCCGCAGGATGTGAAGGTCGCCGCAAACGGCGTTCTCATGATCCAGGCTCAGAACGACCTGATCACGGGTACGAATGCGCTTGACGTTGTCTTTGACCAGGATGCCAAGCTCGTCGTCGACGGCGTGAAGGCGAGTGAAACGCCGTACACATTCTTCGGCGACAATGCGGTTCTCACGCACAACCATGCCGAAGTACTCGCGACCAATGCCTTCTTCGAACTGAAGTGGGTGGGCGCAAACGGTGTTGAAGTCGTGCTTAACACGACGGACAACGCCTACAGCGGTCTGATGCAGGGCATGAACCTGGCAGCTTCTGCCATGAATCAGCCGGGCACGGACGCCTATAAGTACGCCGACGACATTCTCTCGGCCTACGGGACGGATCGCGCCAAGGGTGCAGCCGCCTTTGACGCCGCGATGAACACCGCGGGCGCAGCCGCCGTGTTCACGACGGCCTACGACCGTGCGTCGGAATTCCGCGATGCCGTTCGCGGCGAAGCCGGCAAGCCTGAATCCAACCGCCTGTGGGCTCAGGTGACGGGCGGCAAGACGAAGCTCAAGGGCCTCTCTACGGGCGCTCAGTCGCTTCATGTCGACACCGATGCCTACGGCCTCGTGGTGGGCGGTGATGCCGCGCTCGGCAATGCCGTTGTGGGTGGGGCCTTCACGGCCGGTACCGGCGACAGCGAAAACGACGACGTTGGCGTGAAGGACGACTTCAACTTCTACGGCCTTTCCGTTTACGGCAAGACCGCAGTTGGCGGCGTTGACATCCTCGCCGACGGCTCCATGACGTGGGTCAAGTCGGATCTCACGATGGGCGGCGTTGCCGATGTCGACACGGATACGACGACCACGGTCTATTCGCTGGGCGTCCAGGCGCAGAAGACCTTCAATCTGGCAGTTGACGTGACGCCGTTCATCGGCATGGACATCTACCATGTCCGCAGCGACGGCTATGACAACGGCCATGGTGCCCATGTCGATGATTCGGATGCAACCGCAGTTGAATTCCCGATTGGTGCAACGATTGCGAAGGCGTTCGATGCCAACGGCTTCAAGGTGAGTCCGAACTTCACGTTCGCGGTCGTGCCGACCGTGGGTGATCGTGATATCGACAGCAAGGTGCGGTTCGCCGGTGCTGAGAGCACCTACAACTTCACGTTTGCCGACGATGTCAAGATTCGCACGAACCTTGGCGTGGCTGCCGAAAAGGATAACTTCCGCTTTGGCCTCAATGCCGGGTACGACTGGGGCAACGAAGAGCGTTCCGCGACGAAGCTGATGCTCAACGCCCGCTATCTCTTCTGATAGGGTGATGAGCATGCGAACCTGCTGCGCAGGCAGGCTCGCAACGTGAAAACAACCGCCCGGTGAGGATGACTTGCCGGGCGGTTTTTGCTAAGTCCAGAGTGTTGGGGTCCGTCCGCACAGCGAGAACGTGAAGGCGCTGCGAGAAGGTGAGGCCGCCGCGATCCATGGCGCTCAGGCCTCGCTCACCATGCTGATGCTCGACGACATCCTCACGAATCCCAAATTCACGATCAAGGAGACGCAGACTGAAGGTGAGGATGATGACGACAGCTGGTTCTCCTATTCGGCTTCCGCCTCGGTCTCGGGCTCGGCCCTTTGGAGAACCGAGCGCAATGCCGAAGGTGTTACGCGAACTCATACGCTCACGGGCACTGGCGAGCTTGCCGCGAACTTCACGATTGCGCCCGAGGGCGTGATGTCCAAGGTGAGGACGGGCGCGGACAAGCTTTCCGACATGGGTGCGGCCTTTGCGGGCGATGCGGCTGACGCGATCGAGAAGCACAACGCGTTCGATGCACGACCTCTTTCGAATTCATCGAGTCGCGCTCCGTCTCGACGAGGCTCGACGGCACGCTCACAGGTGCCGAGGTCGTGCGGATCTTCCATCCGAAGAACGCGGCCGCCATCGAGGGGCTGCTCGCGAAGTCGGGCATCTCCGAGGCTACGCGACGCGTAGTCGCAAGGGATGCCGATGCCATGGACGGAGGCTATCGGATTGAGGTCGTGAGCCGCATGCCCGGGGCCGAGGTCGACCGCGTCGCGGCGCAAGGCCGGAAGGGCGTCGTCGATCAGAAAAACTGCGAATTCTATGATCAGAAAACCTATCTGAGGCAGCAGCGTTGCTATGGTGTGAAAAGCAAGACGGCCGTCTCCTGTGATGGGCATCGCATGAACATCCACTCCTACGTTTTCAGAAGCCCGAGCAAGGAGATGACGGAAACGGATGAATTGCTGGACAGGCAGGAGGCTTTCCAAAAGGCTGGGTCTCGGAAGAAAATCAGCGTATTGTCTCAGGCAGACAGAAAGAATCTGGACTTTTTGGTTGTGACCCCCAACGGCAATTTGCTTCTGGACGAAGAGAGGGTCAGTTATGAGTGCTACTGTCTGGGCTACTTCGGTCTGGTGGGCAACGTCGACATCACGCTGATGGACGCTCTGACAAAGTATCGGCAGCGAAACGAGGTGGAGGTGGCGTTCAAGCTCATGTTCCAGCACCTGCTCACGAGCACCCGCGTTCATTCCAGTGCCGCACTGGACGGCCTTCTGATGACGACCTTCGTTGGTCTGAGTATCCTGACTTACTTGCACACCAAGATGAACGGCACTATTCTGAAAGAGTTGGTCAGGAACCCTGAACGAACCTCTTCAATCAACAGCTTGTGGACGATTCAGGAAATGCTGAAGGATCTACGCCGGATCAAACTCGCCTACACCAAGAGCGGCAAGCCTCGCTTGTTGAACGTTGTCAAGCGGGATCGGGATCTGGCCAAAGCCTTGGGCTTCCCGGGACTGTTCGACTCGGCAGAAAACGTGGCGAAACTTCTCTCGGGTTCTCACCTCGCGGCGACCCTCAAGAAATAAGGAACCGGTTGGTTATACAGCCAACCGGTCCGAGATTTTGGGTTTCCAACTCCTGTGCCAAGGTACTCCCATGAGCACGAAATCCTTCATCATCAGTCTTCCGATCATCACCGGAGATCAAGACCGCCGTCGGCTGTGCAAGAGCTTCAGCTTCGGCTGCAACCTTCAGAACGCCGTCATGGGTGATGGATGGGATCGTGTTCTGATATACATGGTCAGCTCCCTTTTTGCAAGGGTTGGGTGTCGCTTTTAGGGTACGGCTTCCCCCTGAGGGCGCGCAAACCCAAACGCGCGCCCTCATTCAATTCCGTGGC
>OJOW01000748.1_pt1 | contig 8514 bp, 9 predicted proteins | sample 1598311 | NCBI WGS metagenome assembly OJOW01 (sample SAMN03922481, study PRJEB24848) | human gut metagenome | isolation source: stool sample | host: Homo sapiens | place: Germany | collected 2011-05
AGTACGGTCTCGTGGGCTCGGAGATGTGTATAAGAGACAGGCGTTCGCATAGTTTCGGCAGTCGAGGGCCTCGTTCCGGTTGTGTCCGGGGATTTTTACCCAGTGCCACTGGTTGCCGCGCTTTGTTTGCGTGAGCTCCAGACGCTCGGAGAGCAGGCCGTTGAAATAATAGGTATCGTAGCCGCATGACTCGTGGATCGGGAAATGGCAATATTTCGGACCAGCTTCCTGAACCTTTAGGCTCGACATGATGGTTTCTTTTCCAGCGTCAACGCCGAGCGTGTAGAGCCAGCAGGTGATCCGCTTGTTGTCCTTGATCGGAACCTTTGACGGAGGCGTCACGAACGGGATCCCGTCGCCGCCCTTGCCCTTGATAGCAAAAACACGCTTGTTTTTACGCTCACGGCAGCGAGTGTATACCTCTTGGGTGTAGTGGCCGCCGGAGTCCACGCAGGTGATTGAGATCCGCAGCCCTTTTCCGTCATTGAAGCGGTAAACGTGATCGATCACGTCGTCGAGCTGCTGCCATACCTCGTCGGTGTCTGGCTTTCCCATGATGTAGCCCTTTTTTATGCCCCACGTTTCACCGTAGAAGCCATGGCCCACGACTTCATACTCCAAACGGTTGTCCTGAGTATCTACGCCGCAGGTGAGAACGAGAACACCCTCCGGAACTTCGACGGGAGAGCCGTCGGCATTGGTGCCGTAGTCCTCGCGCCGGGCCAGCATGGTGTCTTCGTCGGCTATGTCGCCGCGATCCTCCCAGAGCTCACCCAGCAGTGTGTTGTAAACTACTTTGAGCTTTTGCGGATCGTCCTTAGCTTGCAGAAATTTGAGCGCGATCTTTTCCCACGGAGTCCATGGAGAAGAAAAAGCGTTCAGCCAGAAGGAGCGGACGCCCTCGTCGTAGGCCGCCGGGTTCTCGGCGATCCACTTTGCGGGCTGCTTCCGCATTTTTTCCTCCGGTACTATGCAGCCGCAGGAGGGGCAGCACCATGTAATCGGGCCCACGATCTTGTACGCCTTTTTCCCGCGGACTTTGGCCACCGTATGTTCAAAGTGTACGCGGTCGAAGGTGATCTCGCCGTACTCTCCACACTCAGGGCACTGGTGGCACCAGCGTTCCTGTGTTCCGAGGTAGTAGCTGCTTTCGATATTTGAAGCGCCTTTTATGGTCGGAGTTGATACCTCGACGGCCTTCGCATTGTAGAACGTGGCCTGTCTGGCTTCGGCCAGAGCCCACGGATCACCCTCAGCACCGGCAGACACGGCCCAGCGGTCGCGCTCGTCGCCGAGAATGTAGCGGGCGGGAGTGGAAGCCAGAGCGGAGGCGCTGTTGGATCCTGTGATCGTGAGCATACCGCCGGGGAATGACTTCTGGAGGATTGTGTTCCCGGAGTCTTTGCTTTTGACGTCGGAAACTTTCGCCCTCAGCACCTTGCTGTCTCGTATCATTGGAGCGATACGGAGGCGTGAGAACTTTCGGGCGTCGTCGAGGGAAGGCTGGACGAACAGGATCGAGCCGGGATCTTGGTCGATAATGTAGCCGATTATGTTCAGCTCCAGCTCAGATTTTCCCACCTGAGACGCTGCCACCATTACGATCTTACGGATCTTCGGATCCGTGAACGCTTCCATAGGTTCCCGCAGGTACGGCGTGCGCGAAGTGCGCCACGGGCCAGACTCCGCGGAGTTCTCCGGGGATAGGCGGCGGTGTCTATCGGCCCATTCGGCCACCGTCAGATCTTCGGGTGGCTTAAAGTTGCGAATGGCCGGTGCTATGGCTGCGTTGAGTTTCGCGGTGGATTTTTTAGTCGTCGGCTTCATCAGCGGCCACTATAACGTCGCTCCAGCCTTCACGATCCCGCACCCGCCGCTGATATACCGCCGGATCGTAGTTGTAGTTTGCGAGCTCGTTCAGAATTTTGTAGCACTCAGCCCGGATCAGTGCCGAGGCTTCGTTGGCGCTTGCCACCTGCACAACGTCCATGGCCAAACGTCCGGGGAGTGCCATTATCATGCTGCGGACAGTGTAAACGAGGTCATTCGTCACGGCCTCCACGTCCTCGCTGCGGTGCATTTTGCCTTCGAGCTCTTTCAGTTGCATGGCTGCCATGTCTGCCTTACTGCGTTTCATGTCAGCCTCAGCCCGCAGCTTCTCCATTTCAACCTGAGCGGTGTCGGCGCTTTTGGCCTCTCGGCCGTTGGCTTTGTCACTCAGGTAACGGATGTAAGATTGCACCGTCGGAAGCAGGTCGAACATATACGGCCGCTTCTGGGCGGCTGGAATAATTCCCTCTTTTGCGAGCTGCTGGATCCGGCGGTCGGTGACGCCGAAAAGCTTCGCAATAATGGCAGCGTTTTGGAGATTCTGCTTGCCCTCCGCCATGGCGCCACCTCCTTTCTTTGAGGCAAACGAAACGAAACGGCCTGAAAAAATTTTTCTGAGTCTGCGCGTGTTTTGGGCTCGCCAGCACCGCAGGCGTTTGGCGGCCCGGACAGTACCTTCGGGCTGCGGAAAAATTTCGGCGCGGTTGCTCGGTCGAGTTGCTTTGCCTTTTGCTTCTTTGCTTTGGTCGCTTTGTTTCGCTGTTCTTTGTTGCTGTTGCTTTTGGTTTCGCTTTGGCTTTGCTGTTCGATTGCTTCGCGCTTGGCTTGCTGCTTGGCGCGTGTTCGTTGGCTTGGCTTTGGCTCGTGAGCTCGGAGCGTTTGGCTATTTCATTACTTGATCTATGTAATGGTTGAAGCGTTCGCCGAGCTTCTCGGAGATTGTTGTCTCAATGGTTTGGCGTGCTTTGCCGTCGATCATCTGAGGCACGGACAGAGTACGCACGGCCTCGATCGGGGAGCGCCCCCTCCCAGTCTTTTGAAATGGAAGCATGGAGCCGCCGTTTCCGCCAGTGAGGAACACGTTCGAGCCGAGGCTCACACGGGATCCCTTAATGATCGTCGCCTTGACTTGGTACGGCCGCGGTGGTCGAACCATTGCAACGTCACCAGCTCCGGCGATCAGTTGGCCGGGGATTCTGATCGGCTTCTTTTGCTGAGCGCTTGGTCTGGACTTCGGGCTCATTTTGAAATGCGTCGGCGTCAGTGTCCGCCCCTTATAAATGAGGGAGGCACTATCAACTTGAACCCCCGCCACTTGGATTGAGCTCTGCCCCCTCCGAGGTTGTTGTTTGGCCTCGTTGATTGCGGCAGTGTCAACCCCGTAGTGTTCGCGGATCCCCTTCGATACCCACGCAGGCGCACGGCTCATAAAGTCGTTGACGGTTTTCTTGATTGCCGTCTGCCCGCCGTTCTCCAGTTTGTTGAGTCGCTTCACAATATCCTTAGCTCCGGAGCATGTCACGGTGAAGCTGCCAGAGGTTCGGCGGCTTTGGCCGGTATAGAATAGACCGCCCATGTGTTTGCTCCTTCCTGTGGAAAATTTGCACCCCTCCCAGTTCTTTTCTGAGGGTAGGCACATAGGAAAAACCGCCCGGATCTTTATCATGTCCCCGGACGGCTTTCGCTGTTATACAGAGTAGCACGGTGGTTTATCCCCTTTTATCCCTTTTTGTCCCTTTTTATCCCCCTGTGTGCTCGTGAGCGTTTCGTCTGCGGCTTTCTCCTGAGTGTGTGCGTATTTCTTCGGGCGCACAAAAAAGCCCGCCGTCGGCCTTCCTGTGGCTTCTGGCGGGCGTTGTTATTCCTGTTCTTGTTTTGCTCTGTATATTTTGGCCAGCGATTGAAGCGCCGAGCCGTGCAGCTTGAATGTTCTTTTGAGGTAGCGCTGCTCGTGTTCGTCGTAGTCCTCCCGGCTACCATGAAGGGCGGCGCATACCGTCCACCAGTTCGCTGCGTCGAAGTAGTGCATTTCTAACACGGTCTGCTCGTCCGGCTTTTCCATTTCGGAGATCAGGGCCTCCAGTTCGTTGCGTTCCCGATCCTCGTCTGCGATCATGCGGCGGATCGTTTCCTCCAGTGTTACCTTCTGGATCACTTGCCGTTCCTGTTTGCTGGTTCCGTCGCCACTGCCTCCGGATATTCCGTCGAAGCTCGGCGAGGATATGGAGCCCATGACGGCCTCCAGATTCTCCAGCCGTTCGATCTGGTTGTCGATCCTGCGGTGGAGTGCTGCGTAGCTTTCCAGCTTTTTCTTGATCTCGTCGGTTTCCTTCTGCTGTTTTGCCTCACTGTTCTGGTGCATGGGTTCCACCTCCTTTCGCTGGCTTATTCCGTGAACATTCTCTCGAAGTGCTCGCGGCCCAGCTCTTTGCCCTTCCTGAACAGTCGGATCCCGGCCGTCTTGCCGGTTGTCTTTATGTAGCGTTTTACGATCACGTCCACAAATGCAGGCTCCATTTCCATGACATAGGCAGGCTGCCCGACGCTTTCCGCAGCGATCAGAGTCGTGCCGGATCCTCCGAAGGTGTCGAGGACGCCCTCGGCCCACTGTGTATTGTCCAGCAGTTTCTCCAGTATTTCCACCGGCTTTTGTGTCGGGTGGAGTTCATTCCCGGAGCGGGTGGCTTCGATCACATTCCCGTAGCCCTTGTGGTTGTCCCATGCTGGCTTTGTCCTGTGGGCGAACATAACGAGCTCATGCTGAGCCCTCCAGCCGTTACCCATTCCCGGTGTTTTCTTATTCCAGACGATCATATTCCGGATCGCAAGGCCCGAAGCCTCCACCAGATCCCACAAATAGAGCCACATTCTCCAGTCTGTGAAGATGTAGGCCACCTTTATGTCGGTAGCGGAGAGGACGGCCCTCATCAGCGTTTGGTAGCCTCTGGTGCTGAGGTTGTCCGAGCTGATCGTTGGCGTTTTCTGCCCGCCGTTGCCGTCGGACTGTTTTGTTCCGATACTTCCGACGGACTTCCCGGACTCCTGAAAACCTCCGGAGCAGTACGGTGGATCTGTGAGAAGGATCTCCGGGTGCTTTCCGTCCAGCAGCAGGCGCATGGCGTCCTCGTCCGTGGAGTTTCCGCAGACAACGCGGTGGCGTCCGAGGATCCAGAGGTCGCCCTTCTGGGTGATCATTCCGTCACCTTCTGGAGCTTCCGGGATCTCGTCCGGTTCTGTGAGATCATTGTGCAGGGCTTCGGCCAGTCCAGTGACGAGGCTTTCCACTTCCTTGTCGGTGTAGCCGGTCAGCTCCATGGGGATCTCGCCGGTGTCAATGTCGGCGAAAATGTCAGCCAGCAGCTTGTTGTCGATCTCTGCCAGTTCTGCGATCCGGTTGTCGGCCACCAGATCGGCGTATTCCTCGGCCTCGTTCGTGTAGTTCTGGTAGTCCACCGGCACTTCGGTGAGCCCTTCGAGCTTGGCAGCAGCGAGGCGGCCGTGGCCCTTTACTATGAAGCCGGAGCGCTTCGACACTGTGATCGGTGCCCTCCAGCCAGTCTGGCGGATAATGCGGCCGAGCGCTTGGATCTGTGCGTCTGGGTGTGTGTTCGGGTTCTTCGGGTTGGGGATCAGCTTCTCAATGGCCACGATCGCGTCATGGGCGCAGAATACTGGTACCCCTCCGGCGGTGGCCTTTGGCTGTGCTTCTGTTTTGTAGTCCATTTATTCGTCCTCCCTTACATACTCCCCGGCGTCTGCTGGAATGAGTCCGCACTCGAAGGCGCGGCAGATCTCCAGCTTTGACGCTCTGAGGATTTCGTTTTCTTTGCAGCCGGTGTTCCAGCATTTTTCACATATTTCTGGCATTGGCTACTCCTTCCGCGGCTTCGGCGCGTTCTGTACGTTTACGGTGTCCAGAGTGCGGGCTGCTTTCAGTATTCTGCGGCGGTAGCGCTTCCAGCTCTCGTCCTGTTTCTTTACGACGCCATAGATCGGGCCCACATTGGAGAGGGTGAGCTGTTCCATGGTTTCGTATTTCGGTAGACTGCGAGGGGAGAACCCCAGCTTTTCGCGGATCCTTTTCTCGTAGTCGGTGTTGTTTTCGCCTTTATTTCTTCTAATACCATAAATGGGGCCGACGCCGTTTAGCGTGAGCCCTTTCATGGATTCGTCCAGAGTGCGGGAGATCTTTCTCCTGCGATTGTGTTCCCTGATCTTTTTCTCGGTTCGTCCGATCCAGATCAGGAGAGTGGCCACCCAGAGAGTGATCAGCAGCAGCGCGGTGGGTACCCACACGAGCCCGGCGATCACCACGGGCCAGCTCATTGAAATAATGCCACAGGCTTTCAGGATTGCCAGCACGGCCACGCCTGCGAGTGTTGCCAGTGTATAGAGTATCGGCCAGCCCATAGGCTTGTTCTTGTTATCGTCCATTTCGTCCTCCTTTTCTTTTAGCTGCTCGTCTGATAGGCCAGAGGGAGAGTGGGGCCGGTTTTTCCTCCTTGCTCCGCAGCATATCTCCGCCGATCTTGTGGAGTGCTTCTGAGTAACTCAGCGCGGTGCTTTCCGCGAGTCTGCGAGCTTGTTTTTCTATGTCGTCGAGGTCACACTCCAGATAGAAGGCCAGCACTTCTGCGTATTTCCTACACCTGAGTGCCTCCAGCACGTCCCGTGTTATTTTTCCGTCGGGGAAGTAGTGCCTCGCGTCTATTTTGAGATAGTAGAGCCCCTCTGTGTTATTTTCTTCTTTCACGCTTTGCCCTCCTTCGCTGCGCGCGGTTTGGGCCTTCCTTTCGGAACGGTGACAGAAGCCCGGCTTTGATCGCGCACTCAGTACAGAGCATTTTCGCGCCCTGTTCTTTGGCGAGGCGGTCAGCTTCCGGGTGTTTCCAGCATTTCCGGCCGCATGTCGGGCACTCGACTGGCTCCCAGTCCGGGTGCTTGGCCTGCACGTCGCCGTTCAGGTTCTTGTCCAGCGGGAGGCAGAGGATCCCGCCCCGGTCGGTCTGCTTTCTTGGCGTCAGATCGAAGCCGTGAGCCCGGAGCTGTTCGCGGGTGTTGTTGGTGCTTTCTTCCTGCTTTACCTCCAGAACTTCCACCTTGTCTAATGGCAGGCAGAACGAGCCCTGCGGCTCCCATTTCTTTGCCTTCCAGTTCTCTGCGAACTTCTCCAGAGTGTCGAACAGGCAGAGGCCCGCCTCGGTTTCTGTCTGGAATACGGTCTGCATGACTGCCTCGTCCTCTGAGTCCTCCCAGCCGTAGAGGTGCCAGCTCTCGCGGTTGTCGTAGTCCCACTGTGAGAACCAGAGCACATGGCCGTCGATCGGCCAGCCGGTGCCGGTTACTTTTCCGGTGATAACTTTCGGTTTATATTCCATGGTTTTGTCCTCCCTTAGAAAAATCTATTTAATGCGATAATGAGCACGATCACGGCCACGAAGGCGATCGTGATGTTCTGCTGTCTGAGCCCGTCCTTTTCTCCGATAACTCCAAAAAGCAGGAGAGCAGCCACGAGGGCCAGCACTATGTTTATGATCAGCATGTTCTTGTCCTCCTTTGGTTTGCCGGGAGAGCTTGGCCCTCCCGGTATGTTCCCGACATTTATGTCGGCCACATTATGCAATGATCGTGATTTTCTCGCGATCCGGAACGTCTGCCAGCGCTTTGACGAGGTAGTTCTTCACATTGTCCACCGCCTGAGACTTCCAGAGGCCACCGTCAGCAGCCACCAGCTTGAAGGCAGGGGCTCCGCCGCGTCCCTCGCTGATTCTGAACACGAAGTCGCTCGCAGGCTGCGGAACTTCCAAAAATGTGCGGTACGGGATCAGGCTCACCGGGTTAGGGACGAAGGCGGCGTCCTTTGTGGTTACTCCGGTTTTGATGATTGCCTGCTGGCTTACGCCGTCGTCTGAGAAGGTTCCCTGCTGTGTGTTCACGATATTGCTCGCCATAATAGTGACGGCTTCGCGGTCGTCTGTTTTCTGGAAGCATGACTGCATAGCCACGAGGAAGCTCTCCTGATCATACTCGCGGCCATACTCAAACTGCGGCAGCAGGGCGTTGACCTCGAACAGAGTCTCACGGTCACGCTCGGCCAGCAGTCCGGAGTAGAGCAACACCTTTGTGGCGCTTACCACCTGAATGATCATTCTGTCGCGGAGTTCCTCACGGCTTTCCTTGATATAGTCCACCAGAGAGGTGAGAGTGGTCGCTTTGATCGGCTCGGCCTTGTCGGCTGCGTCATAGCGTCTGAGATCCTTCGTACAGTATGTCCGGCCGTTGATCTCGATTGTTTCCGGCTTCTCAGCCTTTACGGCCAGCCCTGTGATATATGCGATTGCTTCTTTGATTCCTTCCATTTCCTTGTCCTCCTTATGCTTCTTTTGCTGGTGCGATTTTTACCACTTTCATGTTGTTGCGTCCGCTGGTTGTCTGGCGGTCGTCCGCTGACTGTCCGGCGGCTTCGTGCACCTCGCCAGTGTCCGGATCGTAGTCACGGCCCGGAACTAATTCAGCAGCGGCAGTAGGTGCCTGTTTTCCCCTGTTTTTAAGATCCAGAGGCTTGCCGGTCGGATTCTGTCCCGGTGCAGGAGCTGCAGCTTGTGTTTCCTCTGGTTCCTGATCCTGATCGGCGTCCGTGAAGTCGGAGAGATCCATCTGTCCGCGGATCTGCCCGTCGTATTC